>Ga0302123_10000869_pt1 | contig 22254 bp, 36 predicted proteins | sample CB21_321_MG_FD_203109 | JGI IMG/M metagenome (GOLD analysis project Ga0302123, IMG submission 203109) | Marine microbial communities from Western Arctic Ocean, Canada - CB21_32.1 | ecosystem: Environmental > Aquatic > Marine > Oceanic | place: Canada: Western Arctic Ocean | collected 2017-09-28 | reverse complement strand
ATGTAGGTCGGTGCGCCGAAGATGATCGCTTCGGCGGCGGCCAGGTCATCCCAGCGAGTAGGCGCTTCCTCGACGGTCAGAAACAAGGCTTCAACACCCTTCACCTGTTCCACTCCTGCTTTGACAGCTTGGGCCTGCCGGGCGGTGTGGCCGTAGCCACTGTGGTAAACGATCGCGATACGGGTGTTCGACATGATGAACTACTCTCCTCCGCCCTAAGCTACGGGACGCCGGGGACGACTACTGAATGGTTTGAACGCTGAGGTGCCGGAGCTTGTCTGGATTGCGCGTGACATAGACCGCGACAACCTTGCCGTCCTCGATCTGCAACGCCGTGGTTTGCAAGGTATCGTCCTGCTCGATCGTGACGAATCCGGGCAAGCCGTTGATGAAGCCGTAGCGCAATAGGCGCGACATCTGTTTGGCAAACAGACGGGCCAGCGAGGCAAAGAACCGCGTCACATCGTCGAACCCGACAATTGGTTTTGTTGCCGCCGGCGCCTTGCCTCCGCCATCGGCATAAACGGTCACGGCTCGCCGCGAAGAACGCCTCGGCGATCTTGAGGCTCCGCTCCTTGGGCAAGGGAAAGCGGGGGCGGTCGGTGCGGACGTGGGTTCGGGCGCGGCTGGCGAGTTGGCGGCATGCGGCGGGTTCACGATTGATGGTCTCAGCAATTTCGTCGAAGCCGATGCCGAACACGTCATGGAGAAGAAAGGCAGCCTGTTCGAGCGGAGACAGTCGCTCCAGCGCCATCATCAACGGCAGCGTCACGTCGTCGATCTCATCCTCCTCCGCCTCGACAACCGGTTCCGGCAGCCAGGGTCCGACATAGGTCTCGCGTCGGCGCCGCGCTGATTTCAACTGATCGAGGCAAAGGCGGGCGACGACCCGGCGCAGGAACGCTTCCGGCTCAAGCACTACGGCACGGTCGGCGTGAAACCAGCGGAGGAAGGCCTCTTGCACGATATCCTCGGCGTCCGCCACCGATCCCAGCATGCGGTACGCGACGCGCAGTAATTTCGGACGCAGAGGATCAAAGGTGACAGCGGCGTCGGACGTTTCCGTCATCAAGCCGCCTCGCACTGGTCAACCGGATGGACCGCGCGGAAACCAACTTGTATCCGGTTCCACCCGTTGATAACAACGATCAGTAAGGTGAGCGCCACTTGCTCCTGCTCAGTGAAATGTGGCTGTAGCGCCTGGTAGGTATCGTCGGGCGCATGCGTCTCAGCCACAAGGGTCAACGCTTCTGTCCACTCCAGTGCCGCGCGTTCGCGCTCGCTGTAGAGGGGCGATTCTCGCCAGGCATCGAGCAGGTAAAGACGCTCTTCTGTCTCGCCGCGCTCTCCGGCTTCGCTGGTATGCATGTGAAGGCAAAAGGCGCAGCCGTTGATCTGCGATACGCGGACCTTCACGAGATCCATCAGGGCGTCTTCCAGGCCAAGCTTGAGGGCGCTTTGGCCGTATTTGAGCCACGATTGCATGGAAGCCGACGCGGCCGCGAATGGGTCCAGTCTCGGTGTCATGATTATCTCCTCGTTAAGGGCGCTTCTACAAGACATGACGAGATGGATGGGTCGTGTGTGACATCGCCATGGATCATCCGTGCCGCTGCCGACTTACTAGGAGATGCTGGTCATCAAGGGGGGTTAGCCCCAAAGACTACGGCTCTTGGCTTTCCTCGCCAGGCCGCGAAAGATCCGCTCCGTAGCGGCACCGAAGGGCTGATCGGTTGTGAGATAGGTCCAGGTGGCTCCGCGTTGCTCGCCATCGAACCCGTTGTCACTTGTCATCGCCATCCGCGCTGCTATCTCTTCTTCGATGCGCTTCTGGAGTTCCTCGAACATCTCGTGAACATCTCTGAGATAGGCGAAGAGCGGGTCGCGGCCCGCCAGCGAGACGAGGTGGACGCGCTCGCGTAGCTCGGCGACTGCAGCTAGGTGGTCCGACCAGAGATCGTCGATCGTGGCTAGCGAAACAAGCCGTTCGGCTTCGGAAGCACGTGGGCTGGCACGGGAGAGAATGTCCTGACGGTGTCTTTGGAGGATTCGCCGCTGTTCCTCGACGACTCCTTCGTACTTGTGCAAGAACTGCCGGACCTCCAGGTTGCGTCCTTCGATTGCGAGCTGAACACTATCGGGATCCTGCGCTCGACCCGAGTCGTCGATGCCGTGCTTGACGAGAAGGGGATCTTCGCGTGAGAGAAAGAAGCGGGAGCTGCCGGGATCGCCCTCGGCCGGCGCGCCCGCGAAGCTGGTTGTCGATACGGCGGCTTTCGTGCTTGTTCATCCCGATGACGTAGAGGCCACCCAGTTCAGCTACCTCCTCCCCGAGTTGGATATCGATGCCACGACCAGCCATGTTTGTGGAAATGGTGACCGCACCACGTTGTCCCGCACGGGCGATGATGACCGCTTCCTGCTCGTCGTTGCGGGCGTTGAGTACCTCGTGAGGGGTCGAGCCGAGCTTCGCACTGAGTTGCTCGGACTCCTCGACACTAGCGGTCCCTACCAGAACCGGCCGGCCAGAGCCGTGCGCGCGGCGAATTTCCTCGACAACGGCTTGCTCCTTTTCTTGCTTGGTGGCGAAGACCCTGTCCGGATGGTCGACCCGGATCGACGGCCGGTGTGTGGGGATGACTTCCGCCGCAAGCTCGTAGATCGAGCGGAACTCTTCGGCTTGGGAGGCGGCCGTTCCGGTCATCCCACAGATCTGTGGGTAGAGGCCCATCAGGTTCTGCATCGTGATTGACCCGAGAACCCGGCCCTGGGCATTCAGCACCAACTGTTCTTTGGCTTCGAGAGCCGATTGCAGACCTGCCGGCCAACGCCGGTCTCGCGCGATGCGCCCCTTGAATTCATCGACTGGCTGAATTGCTCCATCTTTGACGACATAGTCAACGTCGCGGTGCAGCAGGGCGTGGGCGTGCAGAGAATCCTGCACAGCGCTGTGCAACGGGAGGTTCACCTCGTCGAATAGATTGCCGCAACCGAACGCCTTTTCCACCTGGGCGACACCGGCATCCGCGAGCACCACGTTGTGTCCGTGCTCGTCGATGGTGTAGTCGAGCTCCTGACGGAATGTGCGAGTGATTTCATCGACACGATATGCCAGGCCGTCCCCTGCATACCTTCCACCCGCGATGACCAAAGGAATACGAGCTTCGTCGATCAGAATGGAATCGACTTCGTCGATGACCGCCGCGGCGAAAGGCCGATGAACCTGTTCGGATAGGTGGAGTGCGAGTTGGTCGCGCAAGTAGTCAAAACCTACTTCGTTTGCAGTCGTGTACGTCACGCCGCAAGCATAGGCTCCGCGGCGTTCTGCTGCCGACATTCCTTCTTGAATGCAACCCGCCGCGAGGCCGATGAAATTGTAGATCGGGCCCATCCAGTCCGCATCGCGTTGTGCGAGGTAGTCGTTGACGGTCATGACGTGGACGCCGTGACCCTGCTTGGCAAACCAGACGGTAGCGGGAACAGCCGCGAGCGTCTTACCTTCGCCGGTCTGCATTTCGGCGATTTTGCCATGGGCCAAAGTACGCGCTGCCTCGATCTGGACATCGAACATGTCGAGACCAATCACACGACGCGCGACTTCAGCAGTTGCGGTGATGACTTCCAAGAGGTCTTGGGCCTGCCGGGCGGCGGTCTTCAGTTCTTCGTCACGACATCCAGCCAGCTGAGCACGGCGAGTGTTGATTCGGTGAATGTCTCTTTCGACGGAGTTGACGACAGAAAATGACTACCTAAAGGCAGCTAGAAAGCGGCGAAGCACGGCGGTACCCTCCTTGCGAGCAAGAAAAGACGCCCGGAGAGACAGTCGTGCCTCCCTGGGTTCGCTACACGATCGAAAGGGTGGGTGGTGCTCGGGAGCCTACGTCGGAGGTCTGTGGATCAAGTCAATAGGAATAGCGTGCGTGCGCAACGTATCCAGTTACGAGGAACGGAATTGGGCAATCAAGAGCAAGACCGGATGCGAGCGCGAAGAGTAGCTGCCGCCATATGTCCAGAACGGACGCGAGCAACATGCCCCCGAGGACGACGGCGAGGCACGCCGTGAAACGAGCGTCGCGATTCAAGTACATTGTTCCCGTCCAAGACTACCACAGCAACAGCGGCAATCTTAGCGATCAGAGAACAGCCTGCTCGTTGATTCATGCAGTCGCGGATCGGGCAGCACGCCGGCCGACGGCTTCATCGGCTATTCGGAATTGATGACGCAGAGGGGGTCGATGCGACTGGCGCGGCGTTTGGGCACGGCTGATGCCAGCGCCACGACGAACGCCAAGGTCAGAGCGACGCTGCCCATCACCCATGGGTCGAGCGTGCCGCGGTTTCCTTCTCGGCCGAATCGTTCGACGATCGGCTTTGCGAAATGCCGTTATTGGAAGTGGCTTGGACGTCCCCGCCCAATCAAAATGAGCCGGATAGGGGATGTGGGGCCGGGCGGACTAGTTCTGAGCGCCGAAGTCGGAGACGACTTCGCGGGCCAAGTAGTTGTCGATCTGGGCTTCGTTGCGGGCGACTTCGAGATAGGCGGCGCGGAGGAGTTGATCTTTGCGGCTGCGGATGGTCTCGCGAATCGTCTGTTGCACGCGTGGATCGGAGTAGTCGCGCTGGCCGGCTTGCTCGATTGAGATGAGATGGATGATGCGGTACTCGTCGCCGGTCTTGATGATCGGCGAAATCTCGCCGGGAGAGAGCGAGGCAACGACTTGACGAAGCGTCAAGTCAACCTGTTCGAGCGATGACTGAAAGATGAACCCGAGGTCACCGCCACTAGCCGTTGAGTCCGGGTCTTCGGAGTAGTTCTGCGCGAGGGTAGCGAACTCCTCGCCGTCACGCAAACGCGCTTCGATCATCTCGATCTTGGCCTTGGCGGTTTCACCGTCAGTAGCGTCGTCGTTCTGGAGGTTCGGTACGGGTGTTTCGCTGCGAGCCGTGACGAGAATCCAGGCCATGTGCACCTGTTGCTCGGGCAGGTTGAAACTCCCGATATTCCCCTCGTAGTAGTCCTGCATCTCCTCCGCGGCGACCTCAATGCGGGATGAGATCTGACGATTCAGGAGCTTCTCGATGGTCAGAGTACGGCGGAGTTCGGTCTTGATCTCCGCGACCGTGGTGGCTCGCTCCTGGAGATGGTCGTTGAATTCAGCGTCGTCGTTGAAACGGGAGCGGTATTGCTGATAGCTGTTCTCGACCTCGTCGTCGACCGCCATCAACCCCAGCTTCTCGGCGCGGTCGAGCATGATCTGACGATCGATCAACTCGCCCAGCAGATTCAAGCGCATCATACGTTCTTGATCCGCCGTGCCGACGGTTGGAGAATCGCCAACCTGGCTTTGGTAATACTTTTCGAGTTCAGCGCGGGTGATGCGGTAGCCGTTGACGCGGGCCGCTACGTCGTCCATCGGGTCTTGGACGCAGGCTGCGCTAACGAGGAGCAGCCCAAGCAAGACACTGGCAACAAGGCGCATGCGTGGGTGCTGATCCCGATTCAGGATGCGGGCACGGCATGCCGTGCCTCTACGTTTCGTCAAGACATTGCGGCCGGTGCTTGGCACCGTGTAGAGGTACGGGGAATTAGGTTGCGGCTGCTTCTTCGGGGGCCGCTTCGGCACCCTCGGCTGCTTCCGAATCTTCCTGCTGGCGTTTGAGCTTTTCTTCCTTACGCTTGCGCCGGTCTTCGGCCCGTTTCTTTAACTCGGTACCGAGAATCTCGATGACGACCTCTTCCGCGCCATCGCCGCGGCGGGGTCCAAGACGCACGATGCGCGTATAGCCGCCCTGCTGTTGCGAGAAGCGTGGGGCCAAGGTGTCGAACACCTTCTTAACGGCCGCGGGAGTCTGAAGAAACGCGGCAGCCTGACGTCGGCTGTGCAGCGTATCCTTCTTGCCCAGCGTGATCATCTTTTCGACCCACGGCCGGACCGCTTTAGCCTTGGTGACGGTGGTGATCACACGATCCCGTTCGATCACATTGGTAGCAAGGCCCCGTAGCAACGCTCGTCGCGCTGAAGGGTCCCGCTGCAGTTTGAAACCACCTTTTCTATGTCTCATCGTTGCTCTCGCCGTCAGGCGGCGGGTGCGCCGTCTTCTTGTTCTTCTTCTTCTTCGGTTTCCAGTGACGGAGGCGGCACGAGACGCCCATGTTCATCGAACAGCATGCCGAGCGACAGCCCCATCGAAGACAGGATCTCCCTGATTTCGGTCAGTGACTTGCGGCCGAAATTCTTCGTCTTGAGCATGTCGGCTTCGGTACGGACAACCAAGTCGCCGATCGTCTGGATATTTGCGTTCTTGAGGCAGTTGTAGGAACGGACACTCAATTCCAACTCTTCGACGGAACGGTTTAGGTACTCCTGATACTGGTCGGTCGTTGCATCGGCCGGGGCATCTTCGGTCGCCGCTTCTTCTTCGAAGTTGATGAAGATCGTCATGTGATCCTTCAGCAACTTGGCGGCAAGGCCGATGGCATCCTGCGGTGGCAGCGCGCCGTTGGTCCAGACTTCGAGGGTCAGCTTGTCGTAGTCGGTCATCTGGCCCAATCGGGCTGCTTCGACCGCATAGTTGACTTTGCGAACTGGCGAATGGACCGAGTCAATCGGGATGTATCCCAACGCCAGGTCTTCGTCGAAGTTCTTCTCGGCGCCGACATACCCGCGGCCGAGTTTGACGCGCATCTCGACATCGAGAACGCCGCCTTCGCTGACGGTCGCGACGTACTGATTGGCGTCGAGAATCTCGACGTCGGAATCGGCTTCGATCGCGCCACTTAGTACCGGGCCGGGTTCGGTGGCGCGCAGACGAATCGTGCGGGACCCCTCGCCGTGTAGCTTGAGCGGAATCTGCTTGAGGTTGAGGATAATATCGGTCGCATCCTCGACCACGCCCGGAATCGGGCTGAACTCGTGTGAGATGCCTTCGATCCGCACGGCGGTGATCGCCGCTCCCTCAATGGAGCTGAGCAGCGCGCGCCGCAGAGAGTTTCCGACGGTCGTGCCGAAACCCCTCTCAAACGGTTGGGCGCTAAAGCGGCCGAACGTGTCACTCAGCGAATCGCCTTCGGCGGCCAAGCGTCTGGGCTTCTGAAATCCCTTCCACATACTGACTTCCCCCTATTCGGCTCGAATCGCGTCCGAAATTCCATGTTCTCGGTAATAACTATCTCGAATACAACTCAACGATGAGCTGTTCGTTGATCGGGATTTGCACAAGCTCTTCCCGGCGGGGCAGTGAGATGACCTTCAGCGACAACCTCTCACGGTCCATTTCCATCCAGCTCGGCGGCAGGCTGTGCGACGTCGCCTCAACCGAGGCGAGGACACCCGAATGCTCGCGGCTTTTCTCCCGGACCTCGATCAGATCGCCGGGTTTGACCATGTATGAAGGTATGTCGGTCTTTCGACCGTTCACCTGGACGTGACCGTGGCGGACAATCTGGCGCGACTGCGCGCGGCTCATCCCAAACCCGGCCCGGTAGACGGCATTATCTAGCCGCCTTTCCAGGAGTTCCAAAAGATTCTCGCCGACAACGCCCTTCATGTGCGTCGCCTTCTCAAAGTAGCGGCGGAACTGGCGCTCAAGCACACCATAGATGCGCTTCACACGCTGTTTCTCGCGAAGCTGCAGGCCGTAGCCCATCAGCTTGCGCGGCCGCGCTGTTTTGCCGTGCTGCCCTGGAAAATAGTTACGTTTCTCAATCGCGCAACTGGGGCCATAGCAGCGCTCGCCTTTAAGGAAGAGCTTCATACCTTCCCGCCGACAGAGCCTACAAACCGGTCCGACATATCTTGCCATGAACTTGTGTTCCCCTCCCGGGAATCTCGGTCAGCGGCGACGGAATCGCCACAACCGAGCCCATCGTCTCTTAGACGCGTCTCCGCTTCGGTGGTCGGCAGCCGTTGTGCGGAATCGGCGTCACGTCTCTGATGTGTCGTACTTCGATACCCGCCGAGGCGAGCGCTCGAATGGCTGACTCACGTCCACCACCGGGCCCCTTGACGCGCACGTTCACGCGGCGCAAACCATGGTCTTTGGCCGCGTTCGCCGCCGTCGCACTGGCCTGTTGCGCCGCGAACGGCGTACCCTTCTGTGATCCACGAAATCCTAGCGAGCCCGCGCTCGACCAAGAAATCACATTCCCCTTCGCATCGCTGATGGTGACGATCGTATTGTTGAACGTCGCCTGGATACTGACAAGCCCGTCAGGGATGTTCTTTCGGACACGGCTCTTGAACTTCTTGCTTTTTTTGCCGCTTTTCGCTTTTGACTTAGCCATACGTCCTCGCTGTGGTCAAGACCACGAATACTATTTCTTACCCGCTTTGCGCTTGCTGGCGACCGTGCCCCGCTTGGGACCCTTACGGGTGCGTGCGTTGGTATGAGTGCGTTGGCCGCGGACGGGAAGGCCGCGGCGATGGCGCAGCCCCCGGTAGCAGCCGATTTCGATGAGACGCCGGATATTCATCTGCACTTCTTTGCGCAGATCACCCTCGACGGCGCCCTCTTCTTCGAGGAGCTTGCGGAGATTGGTGATCTCCTCGTCGTTGAGGTCACCCATTTTCTTGCCGAAATCGATACCAGCCCGATAGAGCAGGGACCGCGCTCGGGTCCGTCCGACTCCATAGAGGCCAGTTAGTGCGATTTCGGACCGTTTGTTGTTCGGCAGGTCGACGCCTTCAAAACGTGCCATCTAGTATCTCCGTTCAGCCCTGGCGTTGCTTGTGCTTTGGATTACTGCACAACACGCGCACGATGCCCTTGCGCCGGACAACCTTACAGTCCTTGCACATCTTCTTTACCGATGCCCGAACTTTCATGATTCGTAACGCTCCACGATGCGTCCCCGTGTCCGGTCTTTTGGGGAAAGTTTCACCTTCACACGGTCACCCGGTAGCAACCGTAGAAAACTTCGCCCTTGTCTTGAGGCCGGATGGGCCAGCACCTGTTTCTGATTTTCCAATTCCACTCGAAACAACTCGTTTGGCAAAGCTTCGACCACGCGCGCTTTGACCTCGTCTTGCATCCTTCACTAAGGCCTGGTCAAAACCCAGGGCCCGTTCGATGTCACCGCAATACAGTGCTCATAGTGAGCGGCGTTCGATCCATCGGTAGTGACCGCCGTCCAACGATCGGAAAGTACCTTTGTGTCAGGCTTACCGGCGCTGACCATCGGTTCGACCGCGAAAACCATTCCCTCGCGCAAACGGGGGTTACTCATCTTTGGATCCACGTAGTTGGGCACGTGCGGCTCCTCGTGGAGCTTCTTGCCAATGCCATGACCGACGAACTCGCGGACCACCGTGTAGCCGTTACCCGTCACGTAATTCTCGACAGTGCCGCAAACGTCAAAAAGACGCCGGCCGGCCACCATTTGTTCGATGGCGAGTTCCAGTGATTGCTTGGTCACATCCATCAACCGCTGCGTCTCCGGCGCCACTTTGCCGACCGCAATGGTCGTCGCCGAGTCGCCGTAATAGCCATCCAACTGAACTCCGATATCCACTTTGACAATGTCACCGTCGCGAAGTACACGCTTCTCCGAAGGTACGCCATGCACCACCTCTTGATTAATCGAGGTGCACAACACACAGGGAAACCGCCGACCCGCGGCCGGCACATAGTAACCCTTAAACGCTGCCCGAGCACCCGCGTCATCGACGCGTTTCTCGGCTACTTTCTCAAGGTCGAGGGTGCTAATACCCGGCTCGACCAACTTCGTCAACTCATCCAAAATCTGCCATACGAGCATGCCACTCGTCCGCATCTTTTCCAGCTCAGACGGACTTTTGCGGATGATCATTCGTACGTTCTGCTTCCAAAATCTCGAAAATCAGGCCCGCGACTTCGTTTTCCGGGCGCGTACCATCGACCTGATGAATCGCCTCGCCGGCCAACCGAAACACATCGAACACCGGCATCGTCTCTTCTTGATACACACGGAACCGTTCTTCGACTACTTCCGCTCGATCGTCCGACCGGACGGTGAGCGGACGGTGTCCGCATACATCACAAACATCGGAAGTCTTCGGCGGGTTCGAAAAGACGTTATAAATGGCTCCACACTGTGAGCAGAGCCGTCGTCCGGTGATACGTCTAACAATCTCATTGTAGCCGACCTTCACCTCAATGACCACCGGCTGGCAGTCCATGCGCTCAAGCACCTCACTCAGTGCGCGCGCTTGTCCCGCCGTGCGCGGATAGCCGTCCAGCAAGAAACCCTTGCGGCGACAGTCCTCGGTTTTCAGGCGAGCCTCAACCAGCCGGTTCACCGATTCGTCATCCACCAATCCTCCCGCCGCCAGCGTCGCTTCCACTTGCATTCCCAAACTCGAACCCGAACGAATCTCCTCACGGATCATGTCCCCGGTCGAAACTTGAGAAATTTGGTAGCGCGCCGCAATTTTTCTCGCCTGCGTCCCCTTGCCCGCGCCGGGCGATCCGAACAAAATGATCGCCATCCCGACGGTAGCCTCAGCGGACGGGGTCGTCGCGGACGCCCTCGCTGTCGCCACTGCTACTCTCTCCTAGCCAAACGAACGCCTCCCGCGGATCCTTCCCGCACGAGGCGTAAATCCTTCATAGTGGCGCATGATGAGCTGCGCTTCAATTTGGTTAATCGTATCCATCGCAACCCCAATGACAATGAGTAGCGATGTGCCGCCGAAGTAGAAGTTCACGTTCAAACCATCGAGAATCCAGCGGGGGAAATTCGCATCCGCCCAGTTCCCAATCAACGGAAGATGGTGAACTCGCGCTCCGGCGATCAGTAGATCCGGAATCACTGAAATCAGCGCCAGGTAGAGGCCACCGACCATCGTGATCTTCGTCAAGATCTCATTGATATGATCCGCTGTCGGTTTCCCGGAGCGGATACCCGGCACGAACCCGCCGTACTTGCGCATATTGTCGGCAACTTCGGTCGGGTTGAAGATGATCGAGACGTAGAAGAAACAGAAGAACACAATGCCCAGGATATAGAGCAATTCGTAGAGCGGCTCGCCGTAGGAGATGGGCTCCAGAAGGCTCGTCAGATACGGGCTGTCCTGCACAACCAGACTCAAGGTCTGGGGGAACGCCAGAATCGATGACGCGAAGATGACCGGGATGACGCCGCCGGAGTTGACCTTCAGCGGCAGATGCGTCGATTGTCCGCCCATCATCCGGCGGCCGACAACGCGCCGGGCATACTGCACCGGGATGCGCCGTTCGCCGCGTTCGACAAGGACGATGAAGGCCAGGATCACGACCATGAAGCTGAGAATCATGAACAACTGAATCATGTTCCACTGCTGGGTGACAAAGACGTTCTCGTAGATGTTTTGTAGCGCGCCCGGCAATCCAACGACAATGCCGGCAAAAATGATCAGCGACATACCGTTGCCGATGCCGCGCTCGGTAATCTGCTCACCGAGCCACATGATGAACGCAGTGCCAGTGGTCAAGGTGACGATCGTCATCACGACGAACGGGAGACCCGGTTCGTAAACCAGATTTTCGCTGCGTTGCAAGCCGAAGGCGATGCCGCCGGACTGCACGATACTGAGGCCGATGGTAAGATACCGCGTCCACTGGGTAATCTTACGTCGGCCGAGCTCGCCTTCTTTTTGAAGCTTTTCCAGGGTCGGGATGACAACCGTCATCAACTGCAGGATGATCGACGCCGTGATGTAGGGCATGATGCCCAGGGCGAAAATCGTCAACTGCTCGAGCTGTCCGCCCGAGAACATGTTCATCAGGCCGAGTGCGGTTCCCTCAGCTGCCTTGAACATCTCGCGGAGTTGTTCGGTGTTGATCCCCGGAGTGGGAATGTGGCCGCCGATGCGGTAGACAGCCAGCATCGCCAGCGTGAACAGGATTCTCCTGCGCAGATCGGGGATCTTGAAAACGTTGACGGCGGCTTCGGCGAACTTCATGAACTACGACGCCTCAATGAGAGTTGCCTTGCCACCGGCGGCCTCAATCTTGGCTCGCGCGGAAGCAGTGAAACGATGGGCGGTGACTTCGACCGCCCGAGTGATCTCGCCGTTGCCGAGGATCTTAACTCCACTCTTAAGGGCTTTGACCGCGCCCTTCTCGATGAGCACCTCGGGAGTGAAAGCATTGCCTTCGAGCTTGTCGAGACGCGAGAGGTTTACGATCGCATACTCTTTGCGGAATGGATTATGGAAGCCGCGCTTAGGGACACGCCGGACGAGCGGCATCTGGCCACCCTCAAAACCACGCTTGCGGCTATAGCCGGCGCGGGATTTCTGGCCCTTTTCGCCACGTCCTGATGTTTTGCCCCAGCCTGAGCCCGGACCACGACCGATGCGCTTACGCTTCTGGGTCTGGCCGGCCGGTGGGTGTAGATCACTCAGATTCATTCGTCACCTCGACCATATGCGGAACCTTGCGCACCATGCCCCATGTGGCGTCATTATCCGGACGCTCGACGGTTTGATTGATACGTCGCAAGCCCAAGCCCTTCACCACTTTCTTCAGTTTGCCCGGAATGGCAATCGGGCTTCGGACCAAGCGAATTTTTAGCATCTTCGACATTCGTCTATCTCTCGCTACGCGCTCAGGTCCAGGCCGCGCAAGGCAGCCATTTCGTGCTTGTCCCGCAATTGCAGCAGTGCCGCGAACGTCGCCTTGACGACATTGTGCGGATTCTTGGTACCAATCGATTTGGTCAGGACGTTCTGAATGCCGGCCGCTTCCATCACGGCACGCACGGCGCCACCGGCGATCGTACCCTTACCTTCGCGGGCGGGCTTAAGCAGCACCTGACCCGCGCCGAAACGGCCCAGGACCTGATGCGGAATCGTGTGCTCAAGCGTGTTCACCTTGACAAGGTTTTTCTTCGCCTTCTCGATCGCTTTGCGGATGGCGGAAGGAACTTCCTTCGCTTTGCCTTTGGCGAACCCGACAACATGTTTGTCCGGATCGCCGACCACGACCAGCGCCGCGAAGCTGAGGTTCTTACCGCCCTTCACCACTTTTGTGACGCGGTTGATGGAGACGACCTGATCCTTGAGGTTCAGCTCGTGTGTTTCTGCTTCCAGCAGCCGTCTTCGAGTGAGTTCAGCCTTCATAAGCTTCGCAATACTTTCCCGAGGGAAACGTCCGGAGACGATGCCTCGTTAGAATTCCAGTCCCGCTTTCCGGGCCGCGTCGGCCAAAGCCTTGACGCGTCCGTGGTAGCGATGGCCGCCACGGTCGAAAACAACTTGTTTGATGCCGGCCTTCACGGCCTTGTCAGCGACGAGCTTACCGATCTCAGTCGCCGCGGCGATATTGCCACCCGCCTTAACGGGCCCATCTTTCTCAACAGAACTTGCCGACACGAGAGTCTGACCAGCCGCGTCGTCGATGAGCTGTACGTAGATGTGCTGGAGCGAACGGAACACAGCCAGGCGCGGACGGCTCGCCGTTCCACGGATCTTCTTTCGAATCCGCCGGTGGACCTGGCCACGGCTTCTGGCGCGGGGTGTACGATTATACATCGCTTAAGACTCCCTAACCGGCCGTGGCGCCGGCTTTTCCTTCCTTCTTGCGCAGGATTTCGCCTTCGTAGCGAATCCCCTTATTCTTGTAGGGCTCGGGCGGACGCAGGGCGCGGATGTTCGCCGCCGTCTGGCCCACCAACTGCTTGTCCCTGCCCGTCACGGTGAGCTTCGTCTGGCCATCGACGGTGACATCCACGCCGTCAGGCATCAACAGCTCAATGGTGTGCGAGTAGCCGAGACTGAACACCACAACTCGACCGGCGACGAGCGCTCGGTATCCGATACCGTGGATCTCAAGCTTCTTCGTAAAGCCGGTCGTGACGCCGACCACTGCGTTTTGAGCCAAACTACGCGCCAAGCCATGGAGAGCCGCGTGCTCGTCACTGCCGCGCTTAGCGGTCAGAACGCCATCACTAAACTCGAACTCGATGCCGTCAGGGATAGGACAGGAAAGCTCCCCCTTCGGACCCTTGACATCAAGTCGGCCCGGGTGGACTTCCACCTTCGCTTCGGCGGGCACGCTAATCGGATTGAGACCAATTCTGGACATAAGCGACTAATAGATACTACAGAGGATCTCGCCCCCCACTCCCTTTTTCCGCGCCTGCGCACCTGTCATCACACCGGCGGAGGTTGTGAGGATATTCACGCCCATCCCGCCGATGACGCGGGGCACTTCGTTCGAGTTGACGTAGACACGCCGACCCGGTTTGGAAACGCGGTCGATCTTGCTAATCACCGGGCGCGAGTCGGCATCGTATTTCAGATACACCTTAATGGTCGACTTGCTGCCTTCGGTTGCCACACGGTAATTGGTAATGTAGCCTTGTTCTTTCAAGATCCGGACCATCTCAATTTTGAGTTTGGAAGCCGGGATTTCGACTTTGGTCTGCCGCGCACCCATCCCATTACGGATGCGGGTCAGCATGTCGGATACGGGATCTATTTGCATCGATCTCTCCTGCCGCCTACCAACTGCTCTTCACGACGCCGGGCAGATCGCCGCGGAGCGCCAACTGACGGAAACAGATCCGGCAGAGCCCAAACGCACGGATAAAGCCGCGGGGCCGACCGCATCGAAAGCAACGATTGCGGTGCCGCACCTCGTACTTGGGCTTCTTCTTGTCTTTTGCGATTTTCGCCGTGGTGGCCATTCTTTTTCCGTTTCTCCCTCACTTACTGAAAGGCATACCCATGTGTTTGAGCAACGACAGTGATTCCGGATCCGTCTTCGCCGTCGTTACGATCGTCACGTTCATGCCCCTCATGTTATCGACCTTGGAATAGTCGATCTCCGGGAAGATTACGTGCTCTTTCAGGCCCAACGTATAATTGCCGCGACCATCAAATGCCTTGCTCGATATGCCGCGGAAATCCCTCACACGCGGCAGGCCGATACTAATCAGCCGGTCAAGAAACTCGTACATGCGGTCGCCGCGCAACGTGACGGCGACACCGATCGGCATGCCTTCTCTTAGCTTAAAGGCGGCGATCGATTTCCGGGCCTTGGTGATCACGGGCCGCTGACCGGCGATGGCCCCCAGTTCGGCAGCTGCGGAGTCAAGGACGCGGGCATTCTGCGTTGCTTCGCCCATACCAATATTGATCTTGATCATCGCGATGCGCGGGATCGCCATGGCGCTCGAGTACTCGAACTCTTTCTGCAACGAGGCGATCACTTGATCTCGGTAATGCAGCTTGAGCCGCGGAGGCGGAACCTCACGCTTAGGCTTGGCGGCGGCTTTCGCGTCGCCCTTCGAGGGCTTCGCTTCGGCCTTGGCGCCGCCTTTTTTGCCGCCGGACTTCGGCGCCTTCTGGGCCGGATCAGCGTCTTTGTTTGCTTTCGCCATCGATTACTTCTTCTCCAACGGAGAGCCGTCGCGCACATCAACCCGCGTCCGAACACCTTCGTCGTCAACGTGCGTCTTGACGCGGGTCGGTCGACCGTCAGCGGTCACAAGCATGACGTTCGAGATGTGCAGCATCGACTCGCGCTCGGCCACCCCGCCCTTAATTTGCCGCTGCGGATTCGGCTTGACATGCTCTTTGATCTTCTGCACGTCTTCGACCAGTATCCGCCCGCGGCCACGATCAATCTGGAGGACACGGCCTTGCTTGCCTTTGTCCTTACCAGCGATCACCTTGACCACATCGTTCTTGCGGATCTTCGTCTTGATCCGTACTTGTTGTACGCCTCGCATGCTTGTCTCTACTCCGACCTGAATCCTACCTACAGCACTTCCGGCGCCAGCGAAACGATCTTCATGAATCGCTTGTCGCGCAACTCCCGAGCCACCGGCCCAAAGACGCGCGTACCGACCGGTTCGCCCAACTCATCCACGAGCACCGCCGCATTCGAATCGAAGCGGATATAGGTGCCATCTTTGCGGCGCGCTTCCTTGCGCATTCTGACCACAACGGCGCGAACAACCGTGCCCTTCTTTACGTTCGAGTCCGGGGCGGCCTCTTGCACCGAGGCCATCACAATATCGCCCAGGCCAGCCTTCGGCCCCGTACTGCCGCCACGCGGCCCAATGCAGCGGAGTCGCCGCGCACCAGAATTATCGGCGACCTCCAACTTCGTCTGCATTCCGATCATATTGATCTACTCCTTGGCCACGTCGAGCGCTTAGCGCGCTCTCCAGAGAACTTCTTCCAAGCGCCAGCGCTTGAGCTTGCTCAGCGGGCGTGATTCCACAATGCGAACGCGATCACCAGCACGCGCGTCGCCGGTCTCGTCGTGGGCATAGAATTTCGTTTTGCGCGTCACGACGCGGCGGTACAGCGGATGAGGGACACGCCGGCTCACTTCCACGACCGCCGTCTTAGCCATCTTGGATTCGACGACGATACCGATCTTCTGGGTCTTATTTCCCTTTACTTCAGTCGATTCCGCCATACCTAACTTCCTTGCTCCGCTTGGGAGGCCTTCTGGTGGCGGACGGTTAACAACCGCGCCAAATTCTTGCGGAGCGTCCGATACTTTTTGAGTCCGTCGGCCTGCCCCATTCCGAGCTGAAAGCGCAGCCGGAAGATCTGCTCGCGCGTCTCGGTCTCTTTCGCGGCCAACTCTTCGACGTCCAGCTCGCGGATCTCTTCAGATTTCATACCAATACCCCCGCGCTACGGCTAATGAATCGGGTCGGCAGCGGCAACTTCTGCGAAGCGAGTTCCATGGCGCGCCGCGCCAAATCTTCCGGTACGCCTTCCATCTCAAACAACATCCGCCCGGGCCGCACGACCGCCACCCATTGCTCCGGTGCGCCCTTACCTTTACCCATGCGGGTTTCGGCCGGCTTCTTCGTAATGGGCTTGTCGGGGAAGATGCGAATCCACAGCTTGCCGCCGCGCTTGATATGCCGCATCATCGCGACACGCGCCGCTTCGATCTGACGGTCGGTAATCCAGCCCGCCTTCTCCACCTTGAGCCCGTAGTCGCCGAAGGAAAGGGATGAGCCACGCCAGGCTTTGCCGCGGCGTTTGCCGCGCTGGACCTTGCGGTGCTTCACTTTCTTTGGCATTAACATGGTATTTATCCTCTTACGTAACTACAGTGCAACTAGCTTTCTGAAGGCTTCTCGTCCGCTTTCGGCTCGGCGCTTGCTTCCGCTGCCGGAGCCTCGGTAGCCGGAGCCTCGGTGGTCGGAGCTTCAGCGGCGGCAGCCTCAGGAGCGGCAGCTTCCGGTGCAACCGCCTCAGCAGCGACTGTCTCGGCCGACACTTCCACGGCGACAACTTCCGCCGGCGCTACGCCCTCAGTCTCACCACCAGCCAAAGGCGGTTTCACAGGTGCCTGAGCGCCTTCGACCGGGGCCACCGGAGCGGCGACAGGCGGAGGCGGAGCAGCCGGGACCGCTGGAGCAGCTCCCTGCTGTGAGCGATCGACGGTACGAGAAGCACGAATCCGGTCGCGCTCGCGCTCAGCGGCCGAACGCGCTTCGCGCCGGCGAGCCGGTTCAAGGTCGCCCTTCAGACCGCTCGCGGCCAGAGTCTGCGCCTTGCTATCGATAATCTCACCGCGATATATCCAGCACTTCACGCCGATGACGCCGTACGTCGTACGCGCTTCGGTAATACCGTAATCAATGTCGGCCCGCAGGGTCTGCAACGGCAACTGGCCTTGCAGATACCACTCGGTGCGGGCGATTTCGTGGCCGTTCAGACGACCGGCCACCCAGATTTTGATCCCCTTACAACCGAACCGAAGCGCCGAGTCAACAGCCTTGCGCATGGCGCGGCGGAAGGCGACGCGCTTCTCGATTTGCAGTGCGACGGACTCGGAAACCAACTGTGCGTCCAACTCCGGGCGATGCACTTCCTGAATGTCGATATAGACTTCGCGCTGGGTCTGCTCTTGAATCTCAGCCTTGAGCTTCTCGATCTCGGAACCGCGGCGACCAATAACAATACCGGGGCGCGCGGTCCGAATCGTGATGCGCAGCTTGTTGCCCGGACGGTCAATCTCGACCGAACTAATGCCCGCTGCCCGGAGGCGCGTGCGCAGCGTGGTCTTCAGTCGCAGATCCTCTTTGAGGAGGTCGACGTAGCCTTGCTTGGCGAACCAGCGGGAATTCCAGGTCTTGGTGTAGCCTAACCGGAATCCGATAGGATGTACTTTTTGGCCCATAATGCTTCCGTTTTCAGGAGCTATGCTTCGTCCTGCTCCTCGACCTCTGCCTCCTGCCCATCAGAGACGACGACGATGATGTGCGAAAGGCGATGCACGTAGCGAAAGGCGCGGCCCATCGGAGCCGGCCGGAGCCGCTTCAGCCGCGGACCCTCGTTGACGTACGCTTCCTTGACGAATAAATCGTCGACATCCGCATCGTTGTTGTTTTCGGCATTGGCCATCGCTGAGCGCAACACTTTTTCGATCTGCGGCGCGACCCTCTTATTGGTCACCTGCAAGATCGTCAACGCGTCGCCCACACGCCGGCCACGAATCTGGTCCACGACCAAACGCGCTTTCTGCGGCGAGACCCGCACGTACTTCATCTTTGCCGTCACCTGCATGCTTATAATCCTGAGCTACTACCTGCCGCTCTTGGCGCCTTTTTCGCCGGAGTGACCCCGGAACGTTCTCGTCGGGGCAAACTCGCCCAGCTTGTGGCCAACCATGGTTTCGGTGATGAACACCGGGATAAACTTACGGCCATTATGCACGGCGATCGTGTGACTCACCCACTCGGGCAAGATCGTCGAGCGGCGCGACCAGGTCTTAACGACCTTCTTGCCGCCGCCGGCGTCGGCGCCCAGCGCCTCCATCTTGCGGCTGAGGTGCTCGTCGTAAAACGGCCCTTTTTTTAGCGATCGACCCATCGTCTACAGTCTCCGATCCTTACGATCGTTTCTTCGATCCCCGGCGCACGAGGATGTACTTGTCGCTGCGCTTGTTCGTGCGCGTTTTGAATCCGCGCGTCGGTTTACCCCAAGGGGTCACCGGATGCCGTCCGCCAGACGTGCGACCTTCGCCGCCCCCGTGGGGATGATCGACCGGATTCATCGTCACACCGCGGTTAACCGGACGCCGACCCTGCCAACGCGTTTTCCCGGCCTTGCCGTAGGAAACGTTGCCATGGTCGGAGTTCCCGACCGTCCCAACAGTGGCGATACACTCGGCCGGAACACGCCGCGTCTCACCCGAAGGGAGCTTCAGCAAAGCGTACCCGGCCTCCCTGGAAACCAGCCGCACTTCCGTCCCGGCGGCCCGCGCCATCTGGCCACCCTTGCCCGGTCGCAACTCGACGTTGTGCACCAGCGTGCCGGGCGGGATATTGTCGAGCGGCAAGGCATTGCCGACAAGAATATCGGCCTCGGGCCCGGACATGATCGTCATGCCGACCTTCAATCCAGTCGGCTGCAGAATGTACCGCTTCTCACCGTCGCGGTAGTTCAGCAAGGCCACGTTCGCCGAGCGATTCGGGTCGTACTCGACCGAGGCGACAACGGCGGGAATCCCGTGCTTGTCGCGCTTAAAGTCGATAATCCGGTAGCGCTGCTTGTGGCCGCCGCCGCGTGCCCAGATACAGACGCGGCCCGTATTGTTACGGCCACCACTCTTGGACTTGCCTTCGACGAGCGACTTCTCGGGACGATCGCGCGTGATCTCGTCACGCACCACCGTCGTCTGAAAACGCCTAGTGCTCGTGGTCGGCCTATATGTCTTGATCGGCATGATTAGAATGGCTCCCTGCGGTCTTCGAGGGTCAGCGCGTTAGACCTGCGCGTACTCCACCATCTTTTGGCCTTCCTTCAGCTTTACGTATGCCTTCTTCCAACTCGGACGCCGGCCGACGGTTTGTCCGCGCCGCTTCGGCTTTCCGACATAGTTGGCTGTCCGCACGCCGGCCACCTTCACTTTGAAGATCTGCTCAACGGCTTTCTTAATATCGGTCTTGGTCGCCTTCGGGTTCACCCGAAAACACAGCGTATTTTCAAGCGCTCTGCGCGTCTCGGACTTCTCGGTAATGATTGGGCTTCGGATCGCGTCGAAAGGACTCATGATGCCAGCACCTCACTGCAATGCTTGATGGTCGATTCGGTGAAGATCACGGTCTTATGGCCCAGCAAGTGATACGGATGAACGTCGCGTGACTCAATGAGCGTCACATTCGGCAAGTTGCGACTGGAAAGTGCGAGATTCGCGTTCTCGGAGTTGTCAACGATCAGCACCGGTGAGTCCGAGGCGAGTCGCCCGATGACTTCGCTGAAATCCTTCGTGCGGTGAGTCTCGAGTGTGAACTCTTTAACAACCTTCAGGGCGCCTTCTTGAAAGCGCGCACTCAGCGCTCCGCGGAGCGCGCCCATTAACATCTTTTTGGGCAGGTGATAGCTATAGTCGCGTGGCTGGGGACCATGAACCGTCCCACCGGATCGCCAGAGTGGCGAACGGATCGAACCAACGCGGGCGCGGCCCGTGCCCTTTTGCTTCCAAGGCTTACGCCCGGAGCCGGCAACCTCGGCCTTGCCTTTGGTCTTGTGCGTCCCGGCGCGCCGCGAGGCCTGGTAGTGATGCACCGCTTGATATAGCAGCGCCTCGTTCACCTTGGCGGCAAACACCTGGTCACTCAGCTCCACGGAGCCGACCTTCTTGTTTTCGAGATCAATGACGTCAACTGTCGGCATGGTTGTTAGTTCGCGATCCGCCGTACGATGATATATCCGCCGTTCGGCCCCGGCACAGCGCCTTTGACGAGAAGAACGTTGTCGTCAGCCTGCACTTCAACGATCTCCAGATTACTGACCGTCACGCGGCGGTTGCCCATGTGCCCGGGCATACGCATTCCCTTAATGACCCGCGAGGGGTAGGAACTCTGTCCGATCGAGCCCGGCTGACGATGCGACATCGAACCGTGCGACTCAGGGCCACGACTAAAGTTATGGCGCTTGATCGTTCCCGCGAAACCGCGGCCCTTGCTCGTACCGATCACGTCAACACGCTCGGCGACAGTAAAGTCGCCGGCCAGAATACGGTCACCGGCTTTCCATTCTTGTTCTTCGATCTCTTCGAGAAGCAGCTCGCGAAGGAAGCGGCAAGGCGCGACATCCCCCTTAGCGAAATGTCCACGCATCGGCCGATTTACACGCTTTTCCTTGATGAACTCAACGAGGCCGACCTGCAAGGCCTCGTAGCCATCGTGCCCCGATGTCTTGCGGCTGACAACGACACAGGGACCCGCCTGTAACGCCGTCACGGGAACAACCCGTCCGTCGTCACGGAAGATCTGCGTCATGCCGATTTTTTTTCCTAGAATGCCTGGAGCCATGTTGCTATCCCTGCCTGTTTCGATCCTTCAGCCGTCAGCCACCGAACGCTTTGATCTCGACGTCAACGCCTGCTGGCAAATCGAGCCGCATCAGCGCGTCCACCGTTTCCTGCGTCGGCTCGAGGATATCGAGCAGCCTCTTGTGTGTCCGCATTTCGAACTGCTCCCGCGAACGCTTGTCCGTGTGCGGCGAACGGAGCACTGTGTATTTATTCTTCACGGTGGGCAACGGAATCGGACCCGCTACCGAAGCTCCCGTCCTCTTGGCCGTTTCAACAATCTCGCCCGTCGACTGATCGAGGATCCGATGGTCGTAGGCCTTTAGGCGGATGCGAATGCGTTCTTTGGGCATTGAAAACCTTACTCAACGACTTCCGAGACAGTGCCGGCGCCGATCGTACGCGAACCTTCGCGGATCGCAAAGCGCAGCCCCTGCTCCATTGCTACCGGCGAGATCAACTCCACTTCCATCTGGACGTTGTCTCCCGGCATCACCATTTCCGTCCCCTCGGGCAAATGCGCCACACCCGTCACATCCGTCGTCCGGAAGTAAAACTGTGGCCGATACCCGTTGAAGAACGGCGTGTGCCGCCCGCCTTCTTCTTTCTTCAGGACGTATACTTCGCCCTTGAATTTCGTATGCGGCGTGATCGAGCCCGGCTTCGCGACTACCTGTCCGCGCTCCGCCTCGTCCTTTTCCAGTCCGCGAACCAGCAGTCCGACATTGTCGCCCGCTTCGCCCTGGTCCAGGAGCTTCTTGAACATCTCGACGCCCGTGATCACCTTCTTCTGTGTGTCACGGAAACCGACGATCTCCATCTCCTCGCCAACCTTCACCGTCCCGCGCTCGACGCGGCCCGTTACTACCGTGCCACGACCCGAGATCGAGAAGATATCTTCGATCGGCATCAGGAACGGCTTGTCTTTCTCCCGCTCCGGCGTAGGAATGTAGTCATCAACGGCCTGCATCAGGTCGCCAATACCCTTCTCCC
>Ga0302123_10000868_pt1 | contig 22310 bp, 16 predicted proteins | sample CB21_321_MG_FD_203109 | JGI IMG/M metagenome (GOLD analysis project Ga0302123, IMG submission 203109) | Marine microbial communities from Western Arctic Ocean, Canada - CB21_32.1 | ecosystem: Environmental > Aquatic > Marine > Oceanic | place: Canada: Western Arctic Ocean | collected 2017-09-28 | reverse complement strand
GCATCCAGCCACATAGCAGCGGCTTCGATGCCGCCGTCATCGGCCTGGGAGCCGCTGGCTGCTGGGCCGTGAAGACGCTGACGGAGAACGGCCTACGGGTCGTAGCACTGGATGCCGGTCGACTCCTTTCTCCGAAAGACCTTCCGCGGGACGTAACATCGACAAGCCACTTACGGAAGATCCTGTTCGGAAGCAAGTGGGTTCAGTCGCGGAGCATGTCGTTCCATCCGCGCCTCCGACACTTGTACGTGGACGACAAATCGAACCCCTACAGCACACGCGGCGGGGACGATTTTCTGTGGATACGCGGACGCCAGGTCGGGGGGCGGCTTCACACCTGGGCGCGGATGGCCCTTCGCCTCTCAGAAGCAGACTTTGCGAGAAGGGATGCGGAAGGAACCGGGCCTTCTTGGCCGATCAGCTACGAGGATCTCGCCCCTTACTACGACCGAGTTGAGACGTTCCATGGGCTTCGTGGCGCGCGGGAGGGTCTCGCCGTGCTTCCGGATGGGAAGGTGAGCGAGTGCGGCGAACTCACGGAGGCAGCAGCATTATTCAAACACAAGATCGAACAGCGTTGGCCGAGGCGGCGCGTGATCGTACCGCGTACCCTGCGAGACGGCATCGCCCCCATACCCGCTCCGTTGCAGTGTGCTCTGGCGACGAAACGGCTAGAGATGATTACCGATGCACCAGCATCGCGCATTCTCCTCAACGATGGCGGCGACCGGGCGGTCGGCGTTGAGTACGTCGACGCGCAAGAGCGAAAACTCTCGACTGTGTCGGCGGACTTGGTGGTGCTCTGCGCATCGAGTATCGAGTCCGTCCGTATTCTGCTGCACTCTCGCATGACCCATCGGGGACGGGGGATCGGCAACGACTACGATCAGGTCGGCCGCCATGTCCTGGATCACAATCTCGTCGTCGCGGCCGGTTCGACGGGTGACAATTATCGGAGGTTTGTCTCTGAATTGGAGCCTCGGCCGGTCAGGCCTCTGGACCTTGGTAGTGCGCTCGACTTCTATATTCCAGATTTCTCGGCGACCTTGGAAGGTCGATCATTCACGCGAGGTTTCGGGATACAAGGGAGAATCACGCCGCCCCACTGGTCGATGGCTGCTTTTGGCGAAATGCTCGCGCACCCCGACAACCGTGTCACCCTCTCAAACCGCAAGGACGCCTTCGGCATCCCCGCGGCCAACATCTCCTTGCAACGCCGCCGGAACGACCTCGACATGATCGAGGCTCAACGCGAGCAGATCCGAACGCTTGCGGATGCCGCCGACCTCCGGATCGAGATGCCCCTGCCGCGGCTGCTGCGTACATTGCTGTGGAAAGCCGTTGGGCCTAAGGTGGGCGTCATGCATCTGGGCATGGCGATCCACGAAACCGGCGGCGCGCGCATGGGATGCGACCCACGCACCTCGGTCGCGAATTCCAGAAACCAAGTCTGGGGCGTGCCCAACCTCCTCGTCACCGACGGATCTTGCTTCCCCAGTTCGGGCTGCCAAAATCCAACCCTGACGATTATGGCCTTGACCGCCCGCGCTTGTGAGCTTGCCGCTTCAGGGACCGCCCCGCTTTCCACCGGGGATTGACTTGGCTAGGTATAGTTAGAGGGAGACTCGCGCGCGATGGAGCGCCTCGTGTCTATGTTGGTCAGCTCAGCCGTTCTTTGAGATGATCGGCAACACGCAACGCATTCGCGAATATGGTGAGCGCTGGGTTCATCGCCGCGCTCGAAGGAAAGAAACTCCCGTCAACAACATAGAGATTGTCGACGTCGTGGGTTCTACAGTCCACATCGAGCACCGAGGTCTTGGCATCCCTCCCAAAGCGCAGCGTCCCGCACTGGTGTGTTGTGCCCGACAAGGGAATCTTCTTGCGCAGGTTGAAGACGAGGGGTAGCGGCCCGATACCCGGTCCGATCTTCCGCAGTAGTCGCTCGAGAGTGGCGTTCAGTCGGTTATGGCCCTCCACGTTGTTCTCGCGATAGTGCAACCGAATAGTCCCATCCGCTTCGACAAACACGCGATTCTCGGTAAACGGGAGGTCTTCCGAGGTCAGCCAGAAGTCAAGGGAGCGAACGCTAATCGCGTCGAACAACGCCTTAGGCAGCGGGACAGGGGAAGCGGCTCGAAACTTCTCGGCGTCCGCCTTGCCCATCGTCTGGATGTGACCAAGCGGGAACTCCCAGTCCTTGGAGCCGAAATAAAAATCGTTCAGGGCGAGCGTTTTCGGATACACGGAATGGTTCGCCTTCGGGGACAACGAGACGAAGGCCGAGTTGTTGTGGCACATATAGTAGCGACCCACGAGATCAGAGCTATTGGCAAGTCCGCCCGGATGAGCGTCGCTTCTCGACTGCAGCAGCAACGCCGCCGAATTCACCGCTCCGCAGGAGAGAACGACAACATCCCCTTGATAGGTCTCGGTTGCACCATTGCGCTCCACCCGCACTCCGGTCACTTCACGTCCAGAGGCATCGGTTTCGATTCGGTCGACGTACGCATGCGTCAGCAAGGTTACGTTCGGATGCTCAAGCGCCGGCTTCACGCAAACGGTTTCGGCGTCGGCTTTCGCATGGATCATGCAGGGATAGCCGTCGCAAGTCAGGCAGCGGATACAGCGGCTCTGTTGCGGATGATCCTCGTCAAGCATGATCCCCACGGGAAGCGGAAACGGAGAACAGCCCACGCGGCGTAGATCGTTCTCAAGTTCTTGGATTCTGGGCTCGTGACTGAGCGCCGGAAACGGATACGGCCCGCTCGATTCGGCCTCGCTCGGATCGATGCCACGCTCCCCGTGGACATGATAGAGGTTCTCGGCCATCGTGTAGTAGGGCTCGAGGTCCTCATAGCGGATCGGCCAGGCCGGCGAAATTCCGCCATGGTGACGAACCTCTTCAAAGTCGCGCGGTTGAAAGCGCAGCAGAGCCGCGCCATACAACTTCGTGTTCCCGCCGACGTAATAGTGAATTTCAGGACGGAATCGCCGTCCGTTCCGATCGAGCCAAGTCTCTTCGGCTTTGTACTTGTTATCGACAAAGACCGCGCGGCTGTCCCAGTTGTCCCGTTCCCTCGGAAGATAGCCACCGCGCTCGATCGCCAAGATCCGCTTCCCGGTTGGCGCCAGCTCGTGTAGCAGAGTGCCACCTCCCGCGCCTGTTCCGACAATGATGACGTCGTATCTCTGAGTTGCTTGCATCACGCGGCACGGGGTCGTTCTAGAGCACTCCGGACGAAGCCGGCGAAGTCGACGATGTGCTCGATGGGCTTGACTCCGGGCAGGTTTCCGAGAACGACGGCGAACCCGCCGGGTCGGTGCTCGCCGGTCCGTCCGGTCGCTAACCGCGCCCGGAAGCTGCCCAGCTCATCCGAGCGAATCTCGGGCGCCAGCCGAACCTCTCTCCACCTTACGACAAGGTCCGGCAAGTAGCGTCGTCGCAAACCGGTTAGGTCATCACTCGAAACAATATCCTGGATGATCTTCTCACCGCTCGTCGCATCTTCCAGCCCCAGCAGACATTCCTTCAAGAGGCTTTCGTAGCGTTCAAACTCCGCACTGTTGGGCTCAAGCAAGCCTTGGCTTTCCCTTCCAGCCAAGTTGTAACGAAGATACCCCTCGCCGCTCGTCAAGACAGCGAACCCGGGGGTTTGACTCCAGTCGAGTCCGCCGCTGTATGTCCGCCGAACCACCCAGTCGCGCACCCCATTGGGAAGAGCCCGCGCCGCCAGCGATTGCAATCGCGGAGGCACCGCCGCCCGTAACGCCCGCATCGGATTGAAACCTGAAGCCGACGTGCTCTCCGCTGGCGCCGTATGCCCGTGGTACAGAGTGTTGATGCGCTCCATGACGGGTAACAGGAAGTGTTCTTTGGTGTAGTTCGCCTGCATTCCGTGAACCGAAAAGACAACGACGGTCGTCGTGTCGTGATCGATCCCCTCCCGGACATGCCCGACGGCTTCGTCAACGGCGCGGTACACGTCTAGTAGCGCTTGCATTGAGGATTTCGCATCAGCCTCGTCCGCCCGCGGCCACAGAACATGGCCGGCCCGATGACACTCCGCGAAAACCGTAAGGAAGAGATCCCACTCGGTCGTCTCCATCAGCCATCGTGTTAGCTCTCCTTTACGCCGCGCACCCGCCACGAGGTCGGTGCGGAGACGCCGCAGGCGCTCGGGCGGCTCTTCGACCGGGACGTCCTCACCCATGGGATGGAGGCCGAAACGCCGCTTGATCTCGCGGGCCAACTCCGGACGGTTGCTGTGAAAATCACCGAGGCGCTCCTGGGCTCCCCAATTGAGCACCTCCATGCCATGCTCCAAACGGCTTGGAAGGCTGAATGGCGCGTCGAGCACGGTCACTCGCTTTCCCTCGCGGGCCAACGGGCACCAGAACGGCTCGTAGGGCAACCAATTCGCATCGACCCGGCGCAAAGTCATTCGGTCGGGGTCCCATTGCATGGGATAGTAGAGGCCGTGTTCGCTAGGAGGCTTCCCCGTCGAGAACGTAGGCCATACAGCAGACGTGAGGGCGTCGGACTCGGCGTGCAACGCAGTCGGCTTCTGTTGGGTGAATAGTGCCCGCAGGTGGGGCAGTTCCCCCAGGTGAGACCGAATCAGGCCAATATCGCCAGCATCAATGCCGATCAGCAGCACCTTCGGTCTATCCGGGTGAGTCATTCAATCCTCTTGCTGCAACCAAGCCTCCACATATCGGCTGTGCCGCCAGGATTTCAGCTCATCGTCTCGCAATCAGGCTGTTTTGAGAATATCGGATGATGAAGCCGAAGAAACATCCACCGCCCGTTCAAGAGTCCGCGAATGCCCACGCTGTTCGGGACGTTCGGAAGACCGTGGCCTGTGACATCGTTCCAGGATGGGTCTCGATTGGGAGTCGGCAGGATCTCTTCGGGCCTGTCTCTCAGCGGTCTGTCATTCGTGTTGTCAACATCGTTCTTCCACCCAGTTTCTGCGCTCCACGAAGGTTGGCGGCTCATAGCGAAACCCTTTCGCGAGACGGCGGGCTTCTCGACGGCTTGTCCAGAGCACAACAGGGCCGCCGAGGTGGGCGAAGAGGCGGGTGAGCCAACCGAACTCACGCTGTAGATCGTGACGCAAACGACGGATGTTGTCGCCGATCCGGGGATTGATCCTCTTGAAATACTTCTCCATCGCCCACAACATCGCCGCATGGCTCCGGCGCAAGTCTTGAGACTCCCGCCGAAAGCGTTCCCGAACACGACGGTCCTGGTGGCCCCCGTGCCTCTTCCAGCCACGAAGGGCCGTTTGGCAAATACGAAAAAGAGAAGGGCCGTTTGTGTCGTAGTCGCGCTCAAATGCCCCATCGAGCAGGATCTTCGAGTGGTCCCGAGAGATCGCTGGATGGAGGAAGTTGAACTTGTATTGACCGTGTATATCGGCGGGATCGACCGCGGGTAGGAGCTTTCCTTCACTCTTGAGTTGTTGGTAAAGGGGCGTTCCCGGCAAGGGCGTGTAGAGCATGAACTGGTGGAAATCCGTGCCGTGGGAAACCGCGTAGTCCACTTCGGCCGCGAGATTTGAGGGTGTGTGATGTTCGAGACCAATGATTGTCGAGCCGAGCACTTTGATACCGCACTCCCGCAGATCGGCGACGAGACTCCTGGTGTCAGCGTGTTTCAGTTTCGTGTAGGAAGAGTTCGGCGACTCAAGCCCCATCCACACCCACGAAATGCCGAGTGCAACCAGTTCTTCCATGCGGTATTTTCGAATGGCGTTGGCTGAGGAAAACACGTAGAGCGACCATGATTTACCGTGCCTCTTCATCAGATCCAAGAGCTGAAGGGCCCGGCGGCGGTGTAGCAGGAAGTTCTCGTCCATTACGAAGAATGACTGCACCTTGCCCTGCTGCTCGATCTGGAGCATCACCTCAAAGAGTTCTTGTCCGCTGTCGTAGAAGTTCTCGAAACTGCCTTTGCCACCAAAAAACTCCGAAGTAGCGCAGAAGTTGCATCCCAGTGGACATCCGACCGAAGGAATCACGGTGGCGGCCCGCGAGTTGTGATCGGGCTCGGCGCTCACACCCAACGCCCGTTGCCCAAAGCCCGACAGGATCAGGGGATGCCGGATAGGGGCCGCTTGATCCTCGCCCAGATACCCCCGCAACCAGCGCACGCCCTCTCCCCGAACGATGTGGTCAGCATCGATCATGTCTTCCAATTCCGGAATCGCCGCCACGTGCCCGCCGACAACAATTGTGGAGTCAGGCGAGTAATGTCTCACGAGCCGGCACATCTCTCGAACTTTGCCGACGTTCATGACGATCGAGGAGATGCCGACGATGTCGTAGCGCCCATGCACCAGTTCCTCAATGAACTTCTCCCTGTCCGGAAAGTCGAGTAGCACCGAAGGAGCGGAGATGTTCTCCTGGATGAACATGAGCCCCCAGGAGCGGTGAAACATCCGAAGAGAAAAAGGCCCTTGAACCCGCGTTACCTGGTTGTGATAGAGCTCCATCGGGTTGATTGAGCGGCTGCCAAACTTATCGTCTTGGCCATAGGGCCCGAAGACGGAAGACAGCAGGACACGGGCCTTTGAACCCTTGGGGTGGGGGGCGATGGTCGACAACGCTGATGTCGATACCCTAGGCGCAGGCACATCAATTGATTGATTCATCTACGAACAGGCTACGCCAGAATCCTTCCGCTGGTTGTAAGAGTTAGGTAATAGCCCCCATGACCAGAGGCTTCCGCCAGCATGGCGTAGTCTTGATCGCCCGGATTCATGTCCGAGATTGCGACTGGCCCATGGCCTACAGGTGTGTCAGCGAGCGGTGCAGTGTAGGTCACGACCGCTGCAGCACAATAGAAACCGTTTCGGTGAAAGGCTCAAGGTCCGTCCCCGAAAACGGCGAGTCAGTACACTGACACAATGGCTTCTCGGCCTCGGCTTTTTCTTATTGACACCTTCGGCCTGATCTTCCGGGCATTCTACGGGCGCGCGCGTTCCGGCGCGCCGATCATGCGTACCTCCGACGGACGGCCGACCGAGGCGGTCTACATCTTCATCACGATGTTGCGGAAATTGATGGAGACACATCGTCCTGACTATCTGGCTGCGGTTTGGGAAGGCGAGGGCCCCACATTCCGCGACGAGATCTTCCCCGAGTACAAGGCGAATCGCGACGAAACGCCGGACGACCTACTACAGCAACTCCCACACATCCGGCGCTTGCTCGAAAGCTCCCGCGTCCCTGTTCTAGCAAGCGACGGCTACGAAGCCGACGACGTGATCGGAGCGCTCTCCCGGCAAGCCGCTGACCACGACGTGGACGTCTACATCGTTAGCAGTGACAAAGACCTCACGCAGCTCGTTACGGATAGCGTTTACGTTCTCAACCCGATGAAGAACGACCTCGTCTACGACCCCACTGTCGTCAAGGAGGTCATGGGCGTCGAGCCGCGACACATCATCGATCTGCTGGCGCTGAAGGGTGACTCGGTCGACAATATTCCGGGTGCCAAAGGCATCGGCGACAAGGGTGCGAAGGACTTAATCGAAACATACGGCTCCGTCGAGGGAGCTATCGAGCACGCCGACGAAGTCAAACGCAAGACCTACCGCGAGAGTTTGCAGCAGAATCGCGACGTGATCCTGCTCAGTAAGAAGCTCGCCACGATCGTCGTCGATGCGCCGGTCGAGTTGGACCTCGACGCACTCGCCATCGCACAGCCGGACCCGGCAGCGCTAGCGGACTTCTATCGCGAACTCGAATTCAACAGCCTTCTGAGCGCCCTCGAAGTGCCCGAGCCGGAAGCCCCGGCGAACTACCGCGTGCTTGCTTCCGAAGCGGAGTTCAGCGATTGGTTGTCCACGTCCGTAGAACCGGACAAGCCGGTGACCTTGGCGGTGGATGTCGGTGGCGGCGACGAGATTGAGACCGGCGGCGTCGCATTCTGTACCGCGCCCGGCCAGTCGGTATTGCTGCCCATCGAACATCTCGCCGCCGCCAAGAGCTACCTCCAAGACGGCGCGGCCCCGAAGCGGCTGCACGATCAGAAGTCCGCCACACATACGCTCGCCGAGTTTGACGTTGCGCTCAACGGGGTCGTCAGCGATTCAATGCTTGAAGCGTTCTTGATCGATACGACGCGCGCGGACTTCGCCCTCAACAAAGCGATTGCGCGGTATCTCGGCGTATCGATCGATGCCGATCTGTCCCGCACAGCCGACCTGATTCGCAAGCTCGGTGAGATGCTCGGTCCGCAACTCAATGATCTGGGGCTACGCGAACTCTACGCTGACGTTGAGTTGCCACTCGTCCCCATCCTGACGCGGATGGAGCGCGAAGGAGTGCTGCTCGATAGCGACCTGCTCGGCGGCATCTCAAAGCAAATGGAGGGCGAGATCGAGGTACTGACCCAGGAGATCTATCAGCTCGCCGGATCGACCTTCAACATCAATTCAACGCAGCAACTCGCACAGGTACTCTTCGACGACTTGCAGCTTCCCTCTCCACCGAGGCGCGGGAAGACCAAAGGCCGCTCCACTGCGTCCGACGTTCTGGAGGACTTGGCCCCTGCGCATGAGATCGTCCCCAAGGTTCTCGACTACCGCCAGCGCACCAAGCTGAAAAGCACCTACGTTGACGCGTTGCCTGCTTCGGTCGATCCGAAAACCGGACGTCTGCATACGACCTTCAATCAATGCGGGTCCGCTACGGGGCGATTTTCGTCGTCCAAACCGAACCTGCAGAACATTCCGATCCGCACCGAACTCGGTCGCGAGATCCGTGCCGCCTTCATCGCCCGCCCGGGTTGGAAGCTGTTGGCGGCGGACTACTCGCAGATCGAGCTTCGCGTCCTCGCGCATATCTCGAAGGACCGGGTGCTCGTCGATGCCTTCTGCAACGGTGAAGACATTCACACGCGAACCGCCGCCGAGGTCTTCGGTATCCCGCCGCTGGCCATCGGCGCGGAAGAACGCCGACGAGCCAAGGCCGTCAACTTCGGAATCGTCTACGGACTCAGCCCGTTCGGCCTATCGAAACAACTCGGCATTCCGCACTCCGAATCACGGCAGTACATCGATGCCTATTTTGAACGCTACGCCGGAGTGAAAAAGTACATGGACAGCGCGATCGCCGACGTGCACAAGACCGGACGCACGCGCACGCTACTCGGGCGGCTGCGGCCCATCCCGGACCTCAACAGCCGCAACCCGGCGGCGCGTGGTTTTGCCGAGCGAACTGCGATCAACTCGCCGATCCAAGGTTCCGCGGCGGACCTGATCAAGCTCGCAATGATCCGAGTCGATCGCAGACTACGCGAGGCCGGCAGCCAGGCGTTGATGCTTCTCCAGGTCCACGACGAATTGCTATTCGAAGCCCCCGAAGAGGAGCTCGCCGACCTCGCCGCCATGGTCAAACAGGAGATGGAAGGGGCTTACGATCTGCGCGTACCACTGCTCGCGGACGTGAAGGTCGGCTCGAACTGGCGCGACATGGAAACGGTCTAGCGTGGAGCTTGCCCAGTTTGCAGGCATCGACCTTCGGCCGACCTGGCGGCCGCGCTAAGCGCACGGTCAATACTTGTTTTGGGGCACGACAAATCCGTGTGCCACGAGTAGAGTGGCTACTCGCCGTCTGACTTGTTGAGCATTCGCTCGACATCAGGCCGCAGCCCGATGCCCAACTCTGTCAACTGCCGTCCGGGGACCGTCGACGGCGCCTCGCACATCAAGTCCGTCCCCTTGGCCGTCTTTGGGAAGGGGATTACGTCGCGGATCGTGGCCTCGCCGGCGAACAGCATGATGAGCCGGTCCACACCGAGTGCGATCCCGCCGTGCGGAGGCGTGCCGTACTCCAGCGCTTCCAGGAAGAACCCGAAACGGTGCTTCGCCTGTTCGTCGGTGAAGCCGAGCGCCTGAAACACCTTCGCCTGCACGTCGCGGCGGTGAATACGGATCGAACCCGAGCCCAACTCAACGCCGTTGAGAACAAGATCGTACGCCTTCGAACGGCAACGATGGGGCTCGCTTAGCAGGTACTCAAGATCCTCGTCGTGCACCGAGGTAAACGGATGGTGCGCCGCGTTCCAGCGCTGCTCATCCTCGCCCCACTCGAACATCGGGAAGTCGGTGACCCACAGAAAGCGGAAATCTTCCTTGTTGAAGAGCCCATGGCGGTCTTGATACTTCTGCGCCACTTGTAGACGAAACGTGCCCGCCGCCTTGAGCGCCGTCTCTACGGGTTTCGGTCCCGCCGGCTTGTCGGCGACCGTGGCGAGAACTAGTAAGTCGTCTTCCTCGACGCCAACTCGTTCGCGGACATTCTTCATCGGCTCGGCGAAGTCGCGATCCAGCCGCTTCATATCATCGAAGACGCGCAGGCCGAGTTCGGTGCCGAGCGGCTTCAACTCATCGCGCTCGCGCCGTGTGATCGTCCCGACCTTCGGTACGCGAATCGCCATGAAGGGCATGCCCTCGGGGATCGGCAACTCGCCTTTGGGGAACAAATCGTCGACGCGCGTCATGGCCGGGACGCGCAGGTCCGGCTTGTCGCTGCCGTATTGCTCCATCGCTTCGGCGTAGCTCATCCGCGGGAATGGCCGCTGAGGCGCTGGATGCCCGGCGGCTTCGGCGGCGTTCTGCATCATGCGCTCAATGACGTCGAACACATCCTCTTCCTGGATGAACGACATCTCGAGATCGATCTGCGTAAACTCCGGCTGGCGGTCGGCGCGCAGATCCTCATCGCGGAAGCAGCGCACAATCTGGAAATAGCGGTCGTAGCCGCCGATCATCAGCAATTGTTTGAACAGTTGCGGCGACTGCGGCAGGGCGTAGAAGCTGCCCAATTGGATACGGCTCGGCACCAGGAAGTCGCGCGCGCCCTCGGGCGTCGAGCGCGTCATGAAGGGCGTTTCGATCTCGTAAAAGCCCTGCTCATCCATCGTCTTGCGGACCGCGAAACTCACCTTGTGCCGCATGATGATGTTGCGCTGCATGTGCGGCCGCCGCAGATCGACATAGCGGTGCTTCAGCCGGATGTCCTCGCCGACAGAAGGGTCCTCCTCGATCAGAAACGGCGGCGTGCGCGATTCGTTCAGAATGTAGATTTTTTCGGCAACGACCTCGACCTCACCCGTCGTCAGATCGGGGTTGATCGTGTCGTCATCACGGCCGATGACCGGCCCTTCCACGGCAACTACGAATTCGCTGCGCAACAGTTCGGCGCGAGCGTGGATCTCGGGGCTCTCCTGGTTAAAGACAACTTGTGAAATGCCGGAGCGGTCGCGCAAATGGATGAAGATGAGTCCGCCGAGATCGCGACGCCGGTGGACCCAGCCCATCAAGACGACGCGCTTACCGACATCGTCGGGGCGCAAATCGCCGCAGCGGTGGGTGCGTTGCAGATCGCCGAGGAAGTCCAGCGAAACGGAGGTAGGGTTCGGGGTTTCCATTAGTGCTCTTGTGCTTCTTCCAAGTATTCTCGGCTCAGCTCGACATAGCTTGCCGCGTTCCGGCGAATCCGCTCACGCTCATCGTCGGAGACCGTTCGGCGAACCTTTGCCGGCGCGCCCATCACTAGGCTGCCAGGCGGAAATGCTGCGCCTTCCACGACCAGGGCTCCCGCCGCGACGATCGAGCCGGCGCCGATCTTCGAGCCGCTCAGAACGGTGGCGCCCATCCCAATGAGGCATTCGTCTTCGATAACACAACCATGCAGCGTGACCGAATGTCCCACGACAACGTTCTCACCGATGACGAGAGGCTTGTCGCGGTCAACGTGCAGGCAGCAGTTATCTTGGACGTTGCTGCGATTCCCAACTCGAATCGAGTTCACATCGCCCCGCAAGGTCGTGTTGCACCAAACGCTGACTTCCTCGCCCAGTTCGACATTGCCGATTACCTGCGCGCTCGGATCTACGTAAGCCGATTCAGAGAGCGTGGGGAGTCGGCCCCGATACGGACGAATCATGGCAATCGAACAAGGAGGGCCGCGCAAGGGCCTCGAAGAAATCAGTCTCGGTGTGGTGGGGTAACAGGAAGCGTCTTCAGGTGAGAATCCGCGCAGTCAACACCGGAAAAATCAGCGTAACACAGCAGAGATGGGCCAAACCGCTATGCGGAACCCGCCGCAGCCGGCCACGACTTCGCCGACGACGACGTTCGCTCACTCACGGTTAGGAACTCAAGCAGCACGATCATCTTGTGCGATACAGCGCTTGTCGGTTTCGTGGCGGTTCGCGTACCGCCATGCGGGGAAGCTTGCACAACTTTCCGTCCGCGGATTCGTTCGTAGTGTTGGATCTCACAGGCCCGAGTGCCCCTCGTCGCGGCCTGATTGCTGAGCTTTGGATCGAGGGTGCGCGCCCCGAAGTAGGCGGCGATGTACTTCAACTCGTCCGTTGACAACCCTTCCAAAAACTCTCTTGCTGTTTCGCGCCGTGCCTGCTTGCTCATCGACGACAATGCTTCAACGAGGGTGTTTCTCTCAGTGACGGGATACACCTAAACAACCCTCCGCAGACTACTTACTAGGAACACTACCGTTCCATTATTGCGCGTTTCAGGTGAGGGCCGCAACTTAGTACTCCCATGACGAGCCCAGCAACGCCACCACTAGTACGTGCTGCTTTGGCAATGGTTGTTTTCGGACATTGAACCGCATCACTACGGCATTGAGTGGGGCTTTCGCGCCCGATCAGCCTACGCGGAAACCCACGTTGATGAGCTCCCGCCACACGAGAAACTACTTAGGGTGCACATGGGCGTACTGGTTCCTTTTACTGCCGACGCTGGTTTCGCTCGCCGGGACCGCGAAACGCCCCAAGACACGCTGAGGGCGATCGTTTTAGAAGCAGCGATTGACCCCTCGTTTCAGAACGTGAGCACTTTCGGCGAACAGAGGTAGAGGATCGTCGAGCTGCACGTCGCTGAACGTGCCTCTCGGGGGGAACCAGAATCTCCATAGGTCCCTCGACCACGGAGGCTCCTCCAAGGCCGAGCTGACTCCGAACGGGATCAGCCATCGGTAGCGAACTCCGACCGAGTACTTCGTCACGGCGGGCGCATCGCCATCAACCGCGAGCTTGCAAGCAAGCCAAGGAAAGTCCACGCCGGCGTGAATCGCCAAGTCGAGCGAACCCCAGAAGCGTCCGTTGATCTCCATCAGATAGGGCGTCCCGGTTCCCTTCTCGCGCAAGAACTCGACTTCGGCCGGCCCGTGCCAGCGCAGCGCCTTGAGAAGAGCCACGGCTTGTTCCCGGATGTCAGGCTCGTCGGTGGTTTCTTCGTAGATGCCCCGACCGCCGCTTTTCGGGAAGGTTCGGATTCGCCGATGGGTCACCAGAGCGCGGGGCTCGCCATGGCTGAACAAGCAGTTCACGTCGTGAATCTCGCCGTCAATGTATTGCTGAATCAACGGTTCACCACCCGCGAACACGATGTCGTCCGCGACCGGCCGCTCGGAGAAGGCTCGAAGCAAGGTCGCCGGATCGCGTGGATAGCGCAGTCCGACCGAACCACCGCCACTACGAAGCTTCACGACGCAGGGGTAGTCGATCTCCCGTGCTAGAGTTTCGAGCTCTTGCTCACTTTGCGGCTGGTGCGTTTCGGGAATACGAAGCCCCAGGCTACGAGCCAACTCGAAAGTCTTGGCCTTGTCGTGCGCGATCTCCAGCGCTTCGTTGTCGGGGATCGGAATCGGAGCGAGCGGCTCAAGCAGCTCCCGTCGCTGGGAGACGGCGAGCGTAATGTAGTCGTTCCCGGGAAGCAGAACATCCGGCTTCTCTCGCTCCAAATGATCGCGAAGTGTCTCCGCAAAGAGATCGAGGTCCACCCTTGGGTTCGGGTACCGCAGTCGGCCTTTCGAGTAGCGCGAGTAAAACGCTTGGCCCCAGAACGCATCACTGCCGACTAGAACATGCGCGCCTCGCCTGCCGAGCGAGCGAACAGCCGCCAGAGTGATTCGATCTTCGGCGATGTTCGTGGTGCCTACGAGAACTTTCACGAGAGCGGGCTACGCGCCACTTTCCGATTCCTGGGACCGTGGCCGCGATTCGTTGACGCGCCCCAGCAGCTTCGCGAACTCAGAATTGGCTTTGACCGCCTCCAAGCCGTGCGCGGCACGAAGCCGCCAGTTAGGACGTTGATCAACCGTGCCGGGCGTATTCTGCGGTAATCGTTCCAGCCAAAGATCCTCCAGGTTGACGAGCATCATCGCTTCTCCCCGGTTGGCGAGTTCCGACAAGCAACTTTCGAGGATGTCGCGAAGTGTCGGCTTCTCGGAACCCAAGAGACCACGTTGATGCAAATAATGAATCACCGAGTCTCTGAGCCATTGGCGTTGTTTGCGCGCCTCACGAGCGTCTTCGGAGCTGACCAACTCGAGCTCTTCCTGGTCGTCGATATCGAGCCCCTCCCAGAAACCCGCGAACGGTCGCATGTCATGGGTGTTCAGGCTCGCGAGTGAATCCGACGGGGTGGCGCGCATCGCATCTTCGCCATCGGCTTGGAATTGAAACTGTCCAACATACATGCCACTGACCGCGTGCGTCGTCATGCAGGCGCGGACGAATCCGGGAACCGTGCCGAGATCCTCGCCGATGACCGCGGTTTGGTGGCGCTGCGATTCCAGAGCGAGCACGGCGTAGAACTCGTCCGCGTGGTAACCCACATATGCGCCATCGGTCGCTTCAAAGCCGGGGGGAATCCAGTAGAGCCGATGCAGGTTCATCACATGATCGATGCGAAGCACCCGCGCATAGCGCATGTGGTGGCGCAGGCATTGGATGTAGTGGCGGTAGCCGTCGGCTCGAATTCTTTCCGGGTGAACGGGAGCGAAACCCCAGTTCTGGCCGGTAGTGAAAAAGCTGTCCGGCGGCGCGCCACCGGCGATGCCGAGTGCAAATGAGTCGGGCTCACGCCAAACGTCGAAGCCCCTGGGATGGACCCCCAGTGGCAGGTCCAGATAAAGTCCCGCTGAGTCCCCCCGTGGCTTTTCGGCGAGTTGCTGGAGTTGGGTATCCGCAAGCCATTGGACGTACTGGTGATACTCGCGGGTTTGCTGATCCGAATCGGTGGCGATGAGTTCACCCGACCGCAAGCGTTCCGGCCATTCCGGCCACTGCCTACCTTGCTGCTCAGTCGTGGCCCGAAAAGCTGCATAGGCCTGGAGGTCGGGCCGCGAATCTACGTAGCTTCGGAAATCCGCCCGCCGCTGCGAACTCGTTTCCGTCAACGAGGAGCACAGCAACGCAAGCACCTTCCGCTTGAGCGCCATCTGCCGTTTGTAGTCAACTTGCGAGGACGCGCGGCAGACTTCGATCTCCTCCCGAAAATCACTCGATGAAGCTAGCTGCCGGGCCTCGACACAACTCTCGAACTCTGGAGCGGCCGCAATATCGACGAAGAACTCGTTCCAGAACAGACGGCTTACCGGCGTGTAGGGGGATGGGTCACACGGCTCGTCGAGGAAGGCGGCGAGCAGTGGCAAGGTTCCCACCAGGTCGCCGCCGAGCGAGGCGGTCCATTGCGCGAGTTCCACGAGGTCGCCAAAGTCACCTGCTCCCCAGCTTCTCTCTGTGTGCAGCGAATACAGCGGCAGGAAGACGCCCCAACCCGATTCAGAAACTTCGCGGAGGGGATGTGTTTGCGCGGGTGCCCGGAAAATCCAGGCATGCGCCGCGCGGCCGGCCCTTGTGAGCCGAAGCTGGTGATAGCCGAGAGGCAGATCGTCTGGAAGCGCTAGCTTTCTGACAACGAAACGCTGACCGTCGAGATCGATCGAATGCCGTGGCGGGGAATGCTCGAATTGGTCTCGCCAAACCCGCGTGGTGCCATCTTCAAGATGCAACTCGCAATCCAGCGTGCCTTCGTCTGCGAGCAATCGCACCGCAACTTCAGCGCGGTCCGGGTGCCACGAGACAACAACCGGCTCCACCATCCGTCCCCATCGCTCGAGGCGTCGAACGCGAATGGCTTCGTTCGCGTCGTCGGGGGAATCGAGATGGGCCCCGAGCACTCGCAGGATCGCGGCAAGGGCTTCGGGAGCCACGCGGCGCGTAACTCCGAAACCATCTTTGAATACCGGGCTGACCCGGGACAAGCGGGCCAGCCGGTAGAGGGAATTGTATGATTCTGTATTGAACAAGGCCGCGGCCGAAGTCCGTCCGGCTGGGCTAGTTGCCTGCCCCTTCGCCCATTTGCTGCGAGAGGTAGACGCCGATGCCCATTTGATCGATCATATCGATCTGGGCCTCCAGCCAGTCAACGTGCTTTTCTTCGTCGACCAGAATCTTCTCGAACAGTTCGCGCGAGCCGTTGTCACCCTTCTCGACGGCCACGTTGATGGCGTTATTGAGCCGCGGTATGGCCTCTAACTCAAGCGCCTGATCGTTCTCAAACTGGGCCTTCACGTCCTTGCCGATCCGCAGCGGGAACATCTCGCGGAGGTTCGGGATGCCCTCAAGGAACAGAATTCTCTCGATGAGCACCTCGGCGTGTTGCATCTCTTCGATGGATTCCCGCTTGATGTATTTGGCCAGGGTCAGATAGCCCCAGTTCTCACACATCTCGGCGTGTAGGAAGTACTGATTAATTGCCGTCAGCTCACCCTGGAGCACGTCCTTGAGGCATTCGATGACTTTGTCGTCGCCTTTCATTGTTGAACCTTTCCGTTTCCGTCGCTCGATTTGAAGTACTCGTTGTATCGCCGTGACTCGGCGATTGTCAAAAGCAATCGTAGATCTGAACTATCTCGGTCCTAAGCCTCAGCTTTGGGCATCCTTCAAAGCGTCCAGCACTTTGTCATCAAAGGAGAAGTCCGCCCGTACTCGATCTTGCGCCTGATACCAGTCGAAGGTCTGCTGAATCCCTTCCCGCCAAGGGGTAGCCTCGAACCCGAGTTCCTTGCGAGCTCGGACCGTGTTCTGAGTAATCGGCGGCATGTCGAAGTACTGCGCAAAGTAGAACGGCGGCTCGAAGAGATTTCCTCCCAGTTCCACCAACAATTCACGGGGGACCGGGACCAGTTCCGCTCGCATGCCCGCGGCGGCCGCAAGCGATTCAACGAGCGCACGCTGGGTAAGAGGGGATTCGTGAGCGATGTTGTAAGCGCGTCCCGAGGCGGCGTCCGTATCGGCGGCGAGGATCGCGGCTCGGGCAATGTCATCGGCGAGAACGAACTGCATCAATCGCTCACCGTCGCCGGGTAGCAAGATGGGCCGGCCCGCCAGTATCCTGTCCCAGAAAAATGTCTCGCGATAGAAGGGGTTCTCAGGCCCATAAACATAGGGTGGCCGCAGCGTTGTCGCAGGGAAGCCGTTCTCGGAATGGAGACCGAAGAGCATCCGCTCGGTTTCGGCTTTGTTGCGAACGTAATCTTCCGGGTGATCCAGCGGGGCAAGCGCGTCATCCTCGGAATGATCCAGGCCGTCCCCGTATGCAGCGACACTGGATGTAAACACGTAACGCCGCAGGCCTGTGGCAACGGCAAGAGCGGCCGCTTTCACGTGCTCCGCGGTTGTGCCGCGCTGCCAGTCATAGACGTTGTCGTAAACGACATCGAACCCGCCGCTGCTCAGCTTTTCAGCAATTGCGTCGGCGTCATTGCGGTCACAACGAATGTCAGTGGTTTGATCCGCGAACGGATTGTGTGCGCCGCGGTGAAGGATCGTGACGTCGTCGCCACGAGCGAGCAAACGGCGCACCAGCGCACGCCCGATGAAGAGCGTGCCGCCGATAACAAGGGCGCGGTCGGTCTGCCTAGTCGTAGTACTCAAGGCCAAGGTGCGTGATGAGCTCTTCGCCCTTCATCCAGCGCAGTGTGTTCTTGAGCTTCATCAACTGGATGAAGATGTCGTGCTCGGGATAAAGCCCCTGCGCGGCCATGGGCGATTTAAAGTAGAACGATAGCCACTCGAGAATGCCCGACATGCCGGCGCGTTGCGCCAGGTCGAGGAACAAAGCCAAGTCCAGCACGAGCGGTGCGGCCAAGATCGAATCCCGGCACAGGAAGTTGACCTTGATCTGCATCTTGTAGCCGAGCCAACCGAAAATGTCGATGTTGTCCCAACCCTCTTTGTTGTCGCCGCGCGGCCGATAGTAGTTGATCCGCACTTTGTGGTCAAAATCGCCGTACAGGTCAGGGTAGAGCTTCGGCTGAAAGATTACGTCCAGCGCGGAAAGCTTGCTCTCTTCCTTCGTCTTGAAGGAATCCGGATCGTCGAGCACTTCGCCGTCGCGGTTACCCAAGATGTTCGTTGAGAACCAGCCGTCGAGCCCGAGCAGGCGGGATTTCAGTCCAGGACCGAGCAACGTCTTGATGAAGGTCTGTCCGGTCTTGTAGTCTTTGCCCGCGACAGGAACCCCATTCGCTTTTGCTAGTTCGATCATCGCCGGGATATCAACGGTGAGATTGGGCGCGCCGTTAGCGAAAGGTACGCCGGACTTCAACGCCGCGTAGGCATAGATTTGGCTCGGAGCAATGTCGGGGTCGTTCTCGGCCAGCCCACGCTCAAACGAGGCGACGGTCTGGTGGACGGCGCTCGGTCTCTGAAAAATCTCTGTCGAGCCGCACCAAACCATCACGACGCGGGCCACGCCGGAGCGTTCCTTGAAGTCACGGATATCCTGGATCAAGGCCTCCGCCAACTCCATCTTGTTGGCGCCCTTCTTGATGTTGGGGCCGTCGATGCGGGTGACGTAGCGGTGTTCAAACACCGCCGACATGGGCGTAACCGCCTGCATCTCGCTCTTAACCTGGTCGAGAAGGTCGCTCTCCAACACGCCCGCATTGACCGCGGACTCATAGCAATTGTCTTCGTAGATATCCCAGCCGCCGAAGACGAGGTTCGAAATGTCGGCCAGCGGCACAAGGTCTTTGATGAGCGGGTTACGATCTTCGGTGCGTTTGCCCAGTCGAACGTGGCCGATTTGGGTGAGCGAGCCGATCGGGGCCGCCACGCCCTTCTTGATGGCCTCGACGCCGGCAATGAAAGTCGTGCTCACCGCGCCCAGGCCGGGCAACAGCACGCCAAGTTTGCCTTCAGCAGGCGCAATAGTAGGGGTTTCTCTGACTGACACGGAAAGTGACTCCCAAATCGAAAGATCTGTCTCTAGACAACGGAGGGAGGAGCGATTGTTCGGAGGGTCTGATGAGCCGCTCCACCGCGGTGGCTCTTGAGGAGACGTCTAAGAGTCATAGTTTAACCAATCGGGCGGACAACTGCCGGGCAGGACCCGTCACGGCCTGACCAGCAGGCATCCGGCCCCCGATTCGCCGGTAAGCATCGGGCTTGGTACTGCTCTACACATTCAAGCTCCGGCATCCTATCATCCTTTGGCCCGTTCACGGGCCATGGTTTCGACTAGGCCAGGCGTTTTACGCCTGGTACGTTTGCACCACCACGGAACCTCAGGCCCCTTCGAGGGGCCTTACCCAACAAGGGCTTGAGCCGCTCACCCACTGGGTGCGTGCCTCGGCTGGTGCGAGCGGCGATGGAACAGCCTCTCTGCGCCCTCCCCGGCTGGATTTCCCTCACCGCATCTTCTCTTGCGCGCGGATCGGGGTCCGGCGGCGCCTTTGAAGCCTTCTGATAAACTCATCATCTCGGAAGAGCAAGCATGAGGCTCCAACGCCACCGGCGTACCCCCATCGCGCTAGGACTCTGTCTGTTTGGGCTCTCGCTTTTTCCCGGGGCTTTGTCGCTCAGTGCCTCTCCCCCTTCGCTGATCGTGTTGATTACGTCGGAGCAATTCCGCGCTGACTACCTGCAACTCTACGAAGACAGCTTGAGCGCGGGAGGCTTGGGTCGCCTACTCGCCGAAGGTGCCGTATACCCGACGGCCCGATACGATCACCTCGCAACTCTCTCCGGACCAAACGCGGCTGTCCTCGCAACGGGCTCTTATCCGGCGGATCACGGCATCATTGCGAATCGATGGTACGACCGGCCGTCGCGCCAGGTAGTAGGCGCGACTGAATCCGGGCCGACCCGCGACGCACCCGTTGCGTCCCCACTTCGTCTCACCGGTTCCACGTTCGCCGACGAACTACGGCTTGCGACCGGCGGCCGCTCCCGAGTGCTTGCGGTTTCGGGCAGCGCCGAGGGGGCCATCTTCCTTGCCGGCCGACGGCCTACCGGATGCTACTGGATGCAGTCCGATGGGACCTTTCGGACGTCCAAGTACTACCGCCCCGCGTTGCCCGGCTGGGTCGAGGAGTTCAACGCTCTCCACGGCGCTCTACGTGCCCAAGGCCGCAAGTGGATCGCCGTCGGTCGGAGCGACAATTCAGTCCCGTTGCGAGTCATCAACGGCAGTACCGAGGGAGATACGGCCGCGCTCTACCGGGCGTCGCCTCTCGCACTGCGCGACACGCTGGCGCTCGCGTTGCGCGCCGTCGAAGCCGAGGAACTCGGGCAAGGCGACCAGCCTGACCTGTTGATCGTGAACCTTGCCGCGCCCGCGCGGCTGGCGGCGGAAACCGGTGCTCATTCACCGCTCATGCGAGACATGGTTCTTCAGCTCGATCGGGGCCTCGGCGCCTTCTTCGATGACCTGGATCAGCTGCTCGGCCTTGAAAATGTCGGCATTGTATTCACCGGCCTGCACGGTGTTGCGCCACTGCCGGAGACGATCCGAGCCGAAGGTTTTTCGGCCGGACGCGTTCGCGGCGAGGATGTCGTCACGACAATCGACGCCGCGCTGCGAGAGTCTTTCGGGGCACCGATCTACGTTGAGAAGTTCGTCTATCCCCACGTGTACCTCAGCGCCGCCGCAAGAAAAGTCGCACCGGCCCGCCGGACGGCGATTCTCCAGACAGCCGGGGAGGCCGCTCAGGGCCTAACAGGTGTCGCGGGATTCTTTTCGCCCGAAACAGGTGGCAGTACGATCTCAGGTGAGAATCGTATTCTCCGCAGCCGGCATGCGGATCGAGCGGGTGACTTGGTGCTTGTCTACGAACCGTTTTTCGCCGAGGATTTCGGTGGTGGCCGCGGGACGACTTGGGGCTCGTACTACCGCTATGACACGGACGTCCCACTGATCTTCCACGGAACCGGGTTCCGGGCCGGCCGTTACCACGCCGTGGCCGATGCGACCGACGTTGCACCCACGCTATCCGCTTGGCTGGGTATCGCGCAGCCTTCGTCCACTACCGGCAAAGTTCTCGTTGACGCTTTGCTTCCAAGAGCGACTACGCAGTTCATGGATTCCGGCTTTGTCGGACCACCGCCGCCGTCGCCTGCCCCGTCCCCTTGATGACGGCGCCTGACCTCACAACCGAAATCTGCGGCATTCGCCTCAGGACCCCCGTCATCGCATCGAGCGGGACGTTCGGCTACGGCCTCGAGTTCGCGGACATTGTCGATCTCAACACGCTCGGTGGTTTCGTGGTGAAGGGGCTTTCACGCGAGCCGATCCGAGGCAACGCGCCACCCCGTGTGGTCGAGACGGCGTCGGGAATGCTGAACTCGATCGGACTGCAGAACGTCGGCGTCCGCGCGTTCGTCGCCGACAAACTGCCGAAGCTCGCGCAGCTTGATACGGCCGTTTTCGCAAATGTATTCGGGTACGCCCCCGAGGACTATGTCGAAGTGCTACGAGTGCTGGAGGACGCCGACGGGCTGGCGGGCTACGAGCTCAACGTTTCCTGTCCCAACACCAAACACGGCGGAATGCAGTTCGCATCGGACCCGGGCTTGCTCGGTGAGGTTGTGGGCTTAGCGCGAAGGGCCGTGAGCAAACGACCCTTGATCGTGAAACTCTCACCGAACGTAACCGAGATCGCCGTGATGGCCAAGGCAGCCGTCGAGGCAGGTGCGGACGCGATCTCACTGGTCAACACATTGGTGGGACTCGCGGTCGACCTTAACGAGCGACGACCCCGACTTGGAGCGAACTTTGGTGGGCTATCCGGACCCGCCATCAAGCCGGTCGCGCTGCGCATGGTCTATCAGGTCGCGCAGGCCGTCAAGGTCCCGGTGATCGGCCTCGGCGGTATCGCCACCGGCGAAGATGTGGCGGAATTCATGATCTGCGGCGCAACAGCGACGCAGGTCGGCACCGCCACCTTCTGGGACCCGGAGACGCCGCAACGGCTCATCGGTGAGTTCAGCAACTTCCTGCAGAAGCAGAGCGTAGGGTCGGCCCGCGATCTCGTCGGGACGCTTCAACTCAACGGCTAGTGGTCGGTCGAACCCGGGTGGGGAGAGTAGGGGCACGGCATGCCGTGCCCGTCAAACAGCAAGCCCGCCGCCGGGTATTGAAACACCACGGCGACGGGCTTGATCAGAACTTGAATGCGTGAAAAGCAGAGGC
>Ga0302123_10000864_pt1 | contig 22363 bp, 20 predicted proteins | sample CB21_321_MG_FD_203109 | JGI IMG/M metagenome (GOLD analysis project Ga0302123, IMG submission 203109) | Marine microbial communities from Western Arctic Ocean, Canada - CB21_32.1 | ecosystem: Environmental > Aquatic > Marine > Oceanic | place: Canada: Western Arctic Ocean | collected 2017-09-28 | reverse complement strand
TCTCACGCGTGCAGCAAGAGCCGGACGTGCATTTCGCGCACAAGAGCGGATTCATGTGTAAGACGACGGCCACCGATCCAGACCGGTTGCGGGCGTTAATCGTGGGGGCCCAGGTCGACGTCACCTAGCGGCATCATCGTCACGGGGAGACATAGCCGACTTTTGGATCCCGAGGGAAAACTAGAGGATTAACGGGGACGGGGGGTGGCCACGCGGGTGCGCGTCATCCGCCTCGTAGTTCACAATGCGTTTGGCCCGCTTTTCAATCGGGCTTAGGGCGCGCAGCCAACCAGGGCTACGCCGACGCGCAGTACAACCTCGAGCTCATCTACGCCAACGGCGAGGGCTTCCCGCAGGACGATGTCGAAGCCGTGCGGTGGTTTTGGCTGGCGGCGGACCAGGGAGTCGTCCTCGCGCAGGTCAACCTCGGGGTCATGTACGAAAACGGTCTCGGCGTCCCGCAGGACTACGTGCAGGCGCACACGTGGCACAACCTCGCGGTGTCACGACTGACTGGTGAGCTGCGCGACAGCGCTGTCGGAGGTCGCGACGACGTTGCAGGCCTGATGACCTCCCTCCCCGAATGGGACGAAGCGCACCCGCGTGAGCCGTAAGGCCCAACTTTGCAACCCCTGCCCGCCAGGACTGGAATTAGGTTACTCTCGTAAACAGAATCGACGGCGTATCCGTCTATTCACGAAAATCTGGTAGTGAACGCTGTGGCAATTTCTGGAGGAGGCATATTGACTCGATGGCTTGGTCCCTACTCAGACTATGCATACGCTGGTATCCGGATTGTGTCCGGCTTGCTTTTTGCGTGCCACGGCGCGCAGAAACTATTCGGTGTGCTCGATGCTAACAGCGCGGAGTTACTGTCGCTCCGCGGTGCTGCTGGCGCGATCGAATTCTTTGGCGGATCCCTGATCGCCATTGGGCTGTTCGTCCCTCACGTCGCTTTCATCGCCAGCGGGCAGATGGCCTTTGCCTATTTTCTCTCGCACGCGCCGCTGGGGTTCTGGCCGATCTTGAACGGCGGCGAGCTCGCTGCTTTGTATTGCTTCCTGTTCTTGTATGTTGCTACCCAGCCGGTCGGGCCGTTCAGCCTTGACAGGATACGGCGAGGGACTAATCGCTATTAGTAGCAGCCGCACAGATCGACGAATCCTCTGGCTCGGATACTCCGGCTGTGTGAATGGCGGACGGAGGAGGGCGGGAAGGTAGGACCGAGGTATTGACGCTACGCGACGGGAGCAACTGCGATATTCAGGCGTAGGCGGTACGGTAGAGTGGGTTAGGTCGAAGGAGGTTCAGATGCTTGAGATCCTCATCGTTCTTGTCATCACCTTGGTCGTGTTTGGACCGATGCTGCTCAATGCTCTGAAGAAGACGGACGACTAACTCTATTTATTACTAGAGTGAAGGAAGTGTTGAGATGCTAGACACCCTTACTCAAGCACAGAAGGAGATGGGAATGGCTACCTGCGTAAGCTCTCGGCGAATATCCACCATCACGCTGATGACCATCTTGGCGCTGACGGCGGTGGCACGCCCGATATTGGCCGCCGATCACGAGGCGGCGGACCTTGTGCCGGGGGAACCCCGCGTCTTGGGGGTGTTGTCCCGCGGGGTGGCACCAGGTCCCACCGGCTCGATTCTGGATTCGGCGCGCCGTCAGCTCAGCCGACAGGTCGCTTCGAGGGCTGAGCAGCCTTCCGGGACGACGGCAAAACCAGACTCCCTCTGGAATGGCACCCTTATCGGTGCCATCGGCGGCGGGGTTGCTCTGGGTGCCCTTGGAGCGCAGCGCGGAAACAATGAGGGCGATGTAGGAGGAGAACTTGCCCTCATTGGGGGGGCTATCGGCGCCGGCATCGGCGCCGGCATCGGCGCGCTGGTGGACTGGGCCTTCTAGTAGGCAGTGTCAAGTTGACGAAAAGAGGGCATGACAGTCCCGGAGTGGGTCAGTGTGGATCGCCGTTCAGCAGGCACACGTCACCTTATCTCAGATGCGGAACGCGCGCGTTCTGAGCAACCGGTGGTGAACCGCTCGGAGCAGATGTCGATCGACACGAAAGAGATTCTGCACGGGTTCGTGCACCGCGAGAAATCGTTGCGCGTGGGCGGTGGATTGGAATTGGCGCATTTGTCGTTGGCGTTGCCGCGTGGGTTGATGCGACACCTCTGCGCGATTGTTGGCGTACTGTTCCGTGCAGTGGACCACCGACGGCATCACGGTCCTGAGCGCCGCAGGGTAGCTGCGTAGCTTATCCGTGATCAGCCGTCGAGGGACCCAGCCCTGGCTTTTGGGTAGCTTTCGGAAGAATCGGATGGCGGCTCGTTGATTGCGACGCGATTGCACGAGGATGTCGATCGCGTCGCCGTCTTCGTCCACGGCACGCCACAGGTATTGCTGCCGTCCCTGGATCTTCACGAATAGCTCGTCCAGATACACAGGTGTCGCCCATTCGGCCCAGGCGGCGCCGCAACCGCCGCGCGTAGTCGAGCCCAAACGTCAGGCACCACTGCCGAATCGCCTCATACGCCACGGTCACGCCCCGTTCGGCCGGGAGGTCTTCGACATCTCGGAAACTCAGGCTGAACCGGTGGTAGAGCCAGACGGCGTGATTGATGATTGCAGGGGGGAATCGGTATCCGCGATAGCTGGGCGGCTGGCTCGTCATCGGCCTACTCTGCCATCCGTAGCCGTAACTTGACAGTGCCGACTGTTGACACCAAGGCTGCGCCCTCGCTAGAATTAGCAGTCGAGTACAGAGAGTGCTAGCTCTCCTCGTACAGACCCTGTTCTTTAGGGGGCTTTGCAATATTTCAAGGGAGTCGGACACAACATGGGAATCAAAGTACGACCACTTCACGACCGCATCATCGTCCAGCGTCTGGAGGAAGATGACGAGCAGCAGGTCGGCGGCATCATCATTCCGGACACGGCCAAAGAGAAGCCACAGCAGGGCAAGGTCATGGCCGTTGGGAAGGGCAAGGTCAAGGAGGACGGCGGCATCCTCCCGATGGACGTCAAGGACGGCGACACGATTCTGTTCGGGAAGTACTCCGGACAGGAGATCAAGCTCGACGGTGACGACTACCTGATCATGCGCGAGGACGATGTCCTGGGCGTTGTGAACACGAAATAGATCCACGTAACACATGATCCGGCACCAACCTCGCCGGAGGACACGGGGCGCGGTCGAGCCGACCAGCCTGATTTATTGATTGGAGCACATCAACATGGCAAAGCAGATTGTTTACAGTGAAGCGGCGAGACAGAAGATCCTCGCCGGCATCAACCAACTGGCCAACTGCGTCAAGGTGACGCTGGGACCAAAGGGGCGGAACGTCGTCCTCGACAAGAAATTCGGATCCCCGACGATCACCAAGGACGGTGTGACGGTCGCCAAGGAAATCGACCTCGAGGACAGCCTCGAAAACATGGGTGCCCAGATGGTGCGCGAGGTCGCCAGCAAGACCTCTGACATCGCCGGCGACGGCACGACGACCGCAACCGTGCTCGCCCAGGCCATCTACCGCGAGGGGGCCAAGAACGTGGTGGCCGGCGCGAACCCCATGGCAGTCAAGCGCGGCATCGAGCATGCGGTCTCGAGCGTCGTGGGGCACCTGGAGTCGATGTCGAAGGCCGTTACCGGCGACATGATCGCCCAGGTGGGTCAGATTTCCGCGAATAACGACGAGACCATCGGCAAGATCATCGCCGCGGCGATGGACAAGGTCGGCAAGGACGGCGTCATCACCGTCGAAGAGGCGCGCACGCTCGAGACCGAACTCGAGGTGGTCGAGGGGATGCAGTTCGACCGTGGCTATCTCTCCCCCTACTTCGTCACCGACCCCGAGCGAATGGAGGTCGTGCTCGAGAATCCGATCATCCTCATTCACGAGAAGAAGATTAGCTCCATGAAGGACCTGCTGCCGTTGCTCGAGCAGGTCGCGCGGCTCAACCGCCCGCTGTTGATCGTCGCGGAGGACGTCGATGGTGAGGCCCTGGCGACCCTGGTGGTCAACAAACTCCGTGGCACGTTGACGGCCGCGGCCGTCAAGGCGCCTGGCTTCGGCGACCGGCGGAAGGCGATGCTCGAGGACATCGCCATACTCACCGGCGGTAAGGCGATCACCGAGGACCTCGGGTTGAAGCTCGAGAACATCAAGGTGGAGGATCTCGGCAAGGCGAAGAAGATCACGATCGACAAGGACAACACGACCATCATCGAGGGCGAGGGCACGGTTGGCGCCATCGAAGGCCGGGTCAAGCAGATCCGCGCACAGATCGAGGAGACCACGTCGGACTACGACCGCGAGAAACTGCAAGAACGGCTGGCGAAGCTGGTAGGCGGTGTGGCAGTGATCAAGGTCGGCGCGGCAACCGAGACTGAAATGAAGGAAAAGAAGGCGCGGGTCGAGGATGCCATGCACGCGACCAAGGCGGCGGTCGAGGAGGGCATCGTGCCGGGCGGCGGGGTCGCCCTGCTACGCGCCCAGGCGAAGCTCGCCGATCTCACTCTCGAAGGTGACCAGCAAATCGGCATCAACATCATCAAGCGCGCGCTCGAAGAGCCGATGCGCTGGATCGCCACCAATGCGGGTCAAGAGGGCTCGATCGTCGTCCAGAGAGTGCGCGAACAGAAGAACGCAGAGGAGGGCTTCAACGCCCAGACCGAGACCTACGAGAACATGATCAAGGCTGGGGTCATCGACCCGACCAAGGTCGTGCGGGCTGCGTTGCAGAACGCCAGCTCAATCGCCGGATTGCTGCTGACGACCGAAGCGCTGGTCAGCGAGATTCCGGAGGAGAAGAAGGATACTGGCGGTGGTGGTGGCATGCCGCCGGGTGGCATGGGCGGTATGTACTGAGTAATGGCCAAGGACGGGAGCGCCTTCTGCGCCCCCGTCTCTAGTCAGAAGAAGCCGGAAGATTTCGCCAGCTTCTTCAGCAACGACAAAAGGGGGCATGCACCGTCGGTGCATGCCCCCTTTTCATTTTCCATTGCGTCACGCGTACACCGCTGACGGATGGTGCCGACACAATCTGCAGGCTTCTCCTGCCTCCTCGGAGCACAGGGCCAGGCCGCCCGGGGGCCTTGCGTCGCCCTAACGCAGCGAGAAGGAGAGCTCGATTGTGACCAGCACGGCGACCGGCTCGCCGAAGCGTGTGCCAGGCCTGAACCGCCACTGCTTCGCCGCCTTGATCGCTTCCTCGTCGAGCCCGAAGTTCCGGTCGATCGACCGCACGACCTTCACGTCGCCGACCGTACCATCCGGCAGGACAACCGCCTCAACCATAACGGTCCCCTGCACCTTGGCCCGCATCGCCTCAGCGGTGTATCTGGGCCTGACCTCCCGAAGGAGCTGCGGCGTCTCGACCCCATTGCCAGGACGGTAGGGACCGCCGCCGCTCCCGCCACCCTGACCGGGGCCCAGCCCGTCACCCTGCCCCGGCCCAATTCCACCGCCGTCACCCGTCCCGGCGCCAGCGCCGGTGCCGCTGCCGACAGAATCGAGCGACCGGGCCATCAAGCTCTCGAGTAAACCGGCGCGGGTCTGAGGTGCGGCCGCCATCGGCAATGCAGACAGTCGCATGGCCTGCGACTCGAGCAACTCCGGCTCCGGCTCTGCCTCCACCTCACTCGGCGACTCGACTTCATCGGGCACCTCGATCGGCACGCTCAGCTCGTCTTCGCCGGCCAGCTCGACCGGACGCGGCATCTCGAGCGACTCATTTCCACCACCGCCGCCGCCGCCGCCAGGCCCCGCCTTCGGAATCCACACAATGTCGTAGGCGATCCGCTCTGCGACGACCTCCTCGGGCACCGGCGCACCCCGGATCAGCAGCAGAATCAGGAAGATGGCGAACACATGGCTACCAAATGAAGCTCCAAGCGCACCACGAATCCGCTCGCGCTGCACCCCGAGGAACGGAATGTAGTCGGCCCCACCGTCCGGGCTGATCGACAGCCAGCTTCCAGCACCGGCCTTAGCTGCCGCACCGTCGCGAGGACGAACCGTGCCGCTGTTGCTTCGAATAGCCCCCACCTCCAGCCGCGCGGCCGCCAGGCGTTTCCGCCGGCGCCGTTCAGGCGGCGTGTAGGGCTGGTAGCCCGGTGGAAACGGAATCTGGCCAAGGCCCAAGCTGTTCACGCGATGCGCTCCCTCACGACTTTGTCGTGGTCAACCACGGTCACTCACTCCTGACTGCAAGAGCGGTACCGTGGCCTCGCCATGGCCTCTGATATTTCCAGATATTTCGTAACCGTCATAACAACAGTCGCTTACGACGTTTCAAAAGCCGAGATGAGAGCCACCAGATCCGATGCTAGCCGACCAATGCTGGTGGCACCTCCGCCCGCTTCTATAGACGCCTTATCAGGTCGATTAGACCCGACCCGCCCAAGCGCCGATGGCAGCGTTGCCGCCACCATATGCGAACATTACTGCCAACGCGTCCGCGGCCCGAGGCTCACTGTGCACTCCCACCATCACGCCACCCCGCGCTGTCAGCGATTCATAAATGAACCCGTCGTGCCCTTGAAACCCGGCACGTCGCATGGTGGCGGCCACGCCGGACCGGTCCAGGTCTCCAGCGCGCCCTTGCAGGACACTCACCAGCGGTCCATGCGCCACGACCCGCCCAATCTTGACGATGTCCAGCTTACCGCCGTCGACACCAAAGGTACGCTGCAACAGCGCCGCCGCCTCTGGCGTCTCTTTGCTGATCAACGACAACGACTCTGACAAAAGTCCTTCATTCGCAAGCGCCTCGAGCCCGCGCTGCGCCCACTCGACATCCGGAAACACACCCACCGTGAAACACTGCCGATCTTCATCGCCCATTCGACTCCTCACGCAACGGCCCGTCGCATCACCGCCGCCACCGGGATTACCAAGCTCGACACGCACGCCCAGCGTAGATTCTAGTGTACCGATTGCTGCCAGCAGGTTGCAAAGGCGGGCAGTCCGTGATGAAGGCCCCGCGTCGCGATCGACGACGAGGACGGTGCGGCACGACCAGCTCTCACAATACGATACGCTGCTGTCCAATACGCCGGGTCACCCGCTCCCGGTCCAGATATTCAAGCAGCGGAATTGCGAACTTGCGGCTGATCCCGTAGCGAGTCTTGAACGTACTGACATCGATTGTTCCCGCCCCTGGTGAGGTTTTGAGGCTCAGCACGTCCTGCCTGAGCGTGTCCAGCGCTCCGCTGTCGAAGACCAGTGCCCCGACCCTCACCACCCGCTTCTGACGGACCAGCAGCTTCAGCACCCGGTCGAGCACAGCCGTCTCATACCCCAGTTGCTCGCGGAGCGCCGCCGGCGCTGGCGGCCGAAGGCCGGCATCACCCAGCAACGCCTGTACACCCTCACTGGCTCGCGTCTCCTCCGGCGACAGCGTCACATGATGGCTTGTCAGCGCAAGATGATCACGTGCCCGCAGCCGGTCGTCTCCCACCAGTTGATCGAGCACCGCCTCGAACACCGCCGGAGATCCGTGTCGAAACAGGCGCTCGCGAGCCTCCTCCCGCGGCAACCCTTCGCTCAGAGGATGGGACGCATGAAACGTCGTCACCATGTCGAGCAACCTGTCGCCGACCTCCGCAAACGCCGCTGCATCAACGATCAGGTCTCCGACGCGACGCACGGCAGCAGACGCCACGAGTCGGGCCGTGAGATCTTCAACCAACTCCGGGGCCACGCCGGCCCTTGTCACGAATGCCGCCACCGGCAGGCCGGCGATCCCCCGCTCTCTGACCAGTTCGCCGCAAGCCAGATCCCGGACCACCTGAACCTCTCCCACGACCCCATCCAGCAACCGTTCGAGCCGCCGCCGCGCTGCGGCCGTACGGAGTCCCCCACGAGGCGGCTGTGGGTCGAGCACCTGCCCCCCTGCAATGGTGAGGGGCGGCGAATACGCTCGCAGGATGAACCGGTCCCCTCGTGTCAGCACTGCGTGTCGCTCCAGCCTCAGCCGCACGAATCCACGGTCCCCGGGCGCGAGCTCTCCCGGGGCATCAACGACGCCGCCCGTCTCCCCGAGTCCGGGCCCCAGGACGACCCGGCCGAGAACCTCACTGGTGCCCTGATGAAACCGCACCCGGGCGCCGTGCCGCAGCCTGTGTGCCGACCCCAACAGGTCGAGCACCGCGTCGACCCGCCGCGTCGCCTCGAAGCACCCTGGGGTCACGACCGTGTCGCCCCGCGCTATTTGGGAGACATCCACACCAGACAGGTTTGCCGCCACACGCTGCCCGGCCACCGCCAGCGACTGCGCGGCACCGTGCACCTGCAAGCCCCGCACCTTGACGTCGCGACCGGAGGGCAGCACCGTCAACGTCGCATCCACCGCTACTCGACCGGAGACCAGCGTTCCGGTCACGACGGTACCAAACCCCTTGACCGAGAAGGCGCGGTCGACCGGCAATCGAATCGCCCCGCGCTGCGACCGGGTGTGGGCCCGACTCGCCATCGTCAACAGCGCGCTCCTGACCTCGGCGATCCCCTCACCCGTCCGGGCAGAAACCGGCACGACCGCCGCTCCCTCGAGAAACGACCCCGCCACAAGCTCTGCTGTTTCGAGCTGGACCAGCTCCACCGTATCGGCATCCACCAGATCCGCCTTAGTCAGTGCCACTACACCGGTCGTCACCCCAAGCAGACGGCAGATGGCAAAATGCTCGCGTGTCTGCGGCATGACCGATTCATCGGCCGCAACGACGAGCAGCACGCCGTCGATACCGCTCGCGCCAGCGAGCATGTTCTTGACGAAGCGCTCGTGACCGGGCACGTCCACGAACGCAAGCGTCGTCTCGCCTTCGTCCAGATGGGCAAACCCGAGGTCGATCGTGATGCCGCGCAACTTCTCTTCCTTTAGCCGGTCCGGGTCGGTGCCGGTCAGGGCATGCACGAGCGCGCTTTTTCCATGGTCGATGTGCCCGGCGGTGCCGACGACGACATACCGCGTCACGCTCGCCCCCAATAGTGGCGACAGCAACCTGCCGGGATCGTGGCCCAGGGAGCGGTAATCGATCGCATCTCACACACCAAGCGCCGCTGAAGTCCGCCACAGGCCAATCCCCTACCTGAATTAGAAGCAGAAGGCGGCGAAGCCTTCCCGATTTCTCCTAACTCCTTGGGTGTCCGCTCTGACATCTATCGACGTGTCCGCCCGGGGCGCCCACCGCGGCCAGGCGGCCGTCCCCGCGGCCTCACACGGCTCCGGCGCGGTCCCCGGTTCCGCTCCGATTCCCTCACCGCATCGAGGATCTCGACAAGCCCGAGATCAATCTGACGCCGCTCGGTGTCCACGCGCACGACCTGGACCGTGGCCATGTCACCCAGCCGGTACGTCTTTCCCGTGTTCTCCCCGATCAACACATGGTCGGCATCCACAAACCGGTAGTAGTCGTCCGCCATGCTCGAGATGTGCACGAGGCCTTCCACAAAATGCTCGATCAGCTCCACGAACAGCCCGAACCCGGCCACTCCGGTCACGTAGCCAGTGAATTCGTCGCCGACCTTGCCCGACATGAATCGGACCTTCTTCCACTGGACAATCTCCCGCTCAGCTTCCTCGGCCCGGCGCTCCATCGCCGACGTATGCCGTCCGATCTCAGGCAGCTCATCGACTAGCTCCTCAACGCGCTCCGCTGATGGGACGTCCCCCCGGGACTCTCGCAACAACCGGTGCACGACGAGATCCGGGTATCGACGAATGGGCGACGTAAAGTGCGTGTAGGCCTCAGACGCCAGACCGAAGTGACCGGCGTTGACCGCGTCGTACTGTGCCTTCTGCATGGTACGCAGCATCAGCAGGGTCACCGGCCGCTCCTCGGGCCGTCCGTGCAGCCGCTTTAGCAGTTGCTGAAAGTGCCTGGGCCGGACGCGATCCGGCGGCGCACCGAGCCCGCAGCCGAGCGTATTTGTAAAGGCCTCAAAATCCGCGACCTTGACCGGGTCCGGCGGCACGTGGATACGAAAGAGCCCCGGCAGGTCACTGTCGCGCAAATGCCTGGCGACCGTCTCGTTGGCCGCCAGCATAAACTCCTCGATGATGCGATGTGCCACGTTGCGGTCGGCGGCCACGACATCCTCCACCTGCCCCTCCTCGTCGAGTACCAGCTGCGTCGCCTTCAGGTCGAAATCGATCGCCCCCCGTCGCACGCGGCGCGCGTGAAGGTGCCGGTACACCGTCTCCATGCACTCGAAGAGCGGAACCAGCGCCGCGTGTAGTCTCCGTGTTTCGGTATCGTGTGACGTGAGAATGGCCTCGACCTCTGAATAGGTCATCCGCGCGTCGGATCGCATCACCCCGTCGTGCAGTTCGTAGCGGACCACCGCCCCACGACGATCGATCTCCATCAGACAGGACTGCACGAGCCGATCGACGCCCGGGTTCAAACTGCACAGACCGGTCGCGAGTGGCGCCGGGAACATGTGCAGCGCGCGTTCTGGGAAATACACCGACGTACCGCGGGCGTACGCCGTCCCGTCGAGCGCGCCACCTTCCTTCACGTAGTGCGACACATCGGCTATGTGCACGCCGAGCCAGTGATGCCCATTGGGCAGCGTCTCCAGCGTGATGGCATCGTCGAAATCTCGCGCCGTCTCCCCGTCGATGGTCACGGTCAACACCGGTCGAAAATCGGTCCTGCCCTGTTTATCCTGTTGCGTGACCTCGTTGCCGAGCCGTTCGGCCTCCGCGACGGCGGCGTGTCCGTGTGCGTCCGGAATCCGGTGTTTCCGGATGATCAGCGCGATGTCCACACCCGGGTCGGCCATTCCGCCGATCACCTCGACAATGTGACCGATTGGGTTGCGCGTCGGTGTGGGCCAGCGATCAAGTTCGACCACCACCATCTGCCCTGAACGCGCACCACCGGTCGCCCCAGCCGGAATCTGGATGTCCATGATCACCCGTTGGTCGAACGGCAACACGAACCCGACGCCGGTATCGTCCACATCGTAGCGGCCGACGAGATCGGGATTCGCGCGTTCGAGTACTCGCACGATCCGGCCCTCGGGCCGACCGGACGCCCCTTCCAGCCGTATCGTAACCCGGTCGCCGTGCATCGCCTGATGCAGGTTCACCCCGGCCACGAAGATGTCCTGGCGCTCGCCCTCGGTTGCGTGCTCCGGCGTGACGAACCCGAATCCGCGCGGGTTGACCTGCAGTTTCCCCACGACCAGCTGCATCCTGTCGGCGAGACCGTAGCGATTCCCCCGGATTCGGATCAGCTCGCCGGCATCGACGAGCTGAATGATCCGACGTCGGAACCGATGTCGGTCCTCTCTGGGAATCGTGAGGACCCGCATCAGCTCCCGGATCGTGGCCGGATGACCGACGCGCTCGCGAATCCGATCGACGACCTCGCCGGCGGTCCACACGCTGGACGAACGAGCGACCTTGCTCACAGGGTCACGCCTCCTTATCACTATGACTGGTGTTCACAATGGACGGTCACTTGGCCGGCGTCCCGTCTGGAGGCGCCAGCCGCCGCCCGGCACTTCATGTCTAAGCTATGGCCAGGTCGCGCCGAAGCCTCGGCGCAGGCGGATTGTTCCTTGGTCACATACTGCCGGTATTCTCTCTCGTCGCGCCTTGCCAGCTGTCCATACAATGTGGCGCAGGCCGTCAGACCTGCGCTCGCACGGCAATCCGCCTTCGCTGATGCCACGGTAAGATCTCGCCATCGGTCGCGTTCGGCGCTGGCGACCGGAGGCAGAAAGCCGTGGTCCACAACGAGATCTTTGATCCGGCCGCAGCAATCTGGCTTCGACATTTCCCCAGGAGACGGCTACATCACAGGTCTCGGTGCAACGCTGGACTTTCAATACAGGCTGCTAGCGTCCTGCGGTGACGAGCACCTGCAGGTCGCCGACGTTCGTCCCCGTCGGCCCGGTCCGGATCAGATCGCCGAGCCGGTCGAAATAGGCATGCGCGTCGTTCTCCGTCAAATAGGTGCCCGAGGACGCCAACGCCAGTGACGCGGCGCGCGACAGTGTGGTCGAATCCACCACCGCGCCAGCCGCATCCGTGGGTCCGTCCACCCCGTCCGTGCCCACGCTGGCGAGCACGGCCGCAGTGCCAAATCGACTCATCTCGGACGCAGCCGCCAGCGCCAATTCCTGATTCCGGCCGCCCCGACCACGACCAGAAACCGTGACGGTCGTTTCCCCCGATGACACTACGCAGACCGGCCCGGTCAGGTGTCGTGTCGCCTCGGCAGCCAGCCGGGGATGGTCGGCACCGGCGACGCGAGCCTCTCCGACGACAGGGTTCTCGAGCATTGTCACCGCGTAGCCCAGTCCGCGTGCCGACGACAACGCTCCCGCCATCGCCTGTCGTCGGCTCCCGACCACACGGTACATCGTCTCGGACAGCGTAGGGCTGCTCGCCTTCAGCGTTTCCGGCAGATGCCCCTCCCGGCCACGGTCCAGGATGTCGATGACCCCCGGAGGCATCAGGGCACGAACCCGGGGCCGGCCAACAATCTCCGCTGCCTCCGAAAAAGTCGTCTGGTCGACGACCGTCGGCCCGGAGCCGATTACGGCCGGGTCGTCCTCCACCGGCCCGACCACGTCAGAGATCGCCAGCGTCAGCACGCGACCAGCGCCCGCACGCGCCAGCCAGCCACCCTTGATCGCCGAGAGATGCTTCCGCACGCAGTTGAGTTCGTGAATCGGCACACCCGCAGCGAGCAACACCCGGGTTGCCTCGATCTTCTGGCTGAGCGTCACGCCCTCGAGTGGCACGGCCAACAGCGCCGAAGCCCCGCCAGACAGCAAGACTACGAGACAGCCCGACGGCGACATCTCGGCAGCGCACCGCAACGCCTCGTGCCCCGCGTCTAGGCTGGTGCGATTGGGCAACGGATGCCCGCCGGCATACCACGCGATCGGCGGCGTCGCCAGTGTGCCAGGCCCAGGCCCGACGGCGACGCCTCGCTCGAACGGGCCAATCGACGTGTCCAGGAGCCCCCGCACCATCCCTTCGGACGCCTTGCCGGCGGCAATGAGCGTCACCGGCCCCCCGGCGATGAAACGTCGCACCGAGGAATCGTCGAGCGCCGCCTGCACCAGTCGTGACGGCGACACGGCGTCGATCGCGGCCTGGACGATCTCAAACGTCTGTCGGCGAAGGAGCGAAAGGGAGCGGGGCAGGGTAAAAGGAACGGGTTAGTGCGTGTTTGTCGGTTCCGACCAGGCGGACAGTCTCGTCACACCGTCGAACGTGCGTAGTAGACGGCTGACCACCAGGTCAACATCGGCCTCGCCCTGCACGCACAACTCGTCAACATGGGCTATCACGCGCCGCAATGCCGCCTCCATCTCGACGATCGTGCACTCCGAGTAGGATTCACGCTGCAGTTGGAGACACTCCTGATGCTTGAGGAACTCTTCCCGGTAGAAATCGGCAAGGATGCTGTCCGCTGCGGCTTGGCACCGACGCGCATCGACCAGCTGAGGGGCGAGATTGCGATGTGTCCGTGACATGGATATTGCGAATCCTCAGTGTACGTGTGAGCCTCCGCCGCTGTCAATGACCGCCGGTCTCGAGCCTCAGGTCTCGGCTGAGACTTCTGCCCCGCTGCGAGTGCTGCACGCCGCAACCAGCCGGCCCACACACCCAACCACCATCCCGCCCACGACCAGGACGAATCCCATGAAGGGTGGCAAGAATCGTACGGCGTCCACGCCCAGTACCTGGACGGCCGTCTCCCCATACCACGATTGGCCAGCCGACAACCCGACTGCGAGCACCACCAGCGCCGCGAGCAGTCCGTGGTGAAATCTGCTCGGTTCGAGACGCAACTTCGCTATTCCGACAGTATGCGCCGCAGCACCTCATTCGTCTTCTTTGGGTTCGCCCGGCCCCGAGTCGCCCGCATCACTTGTCCGACGAGAAACCCGAACGACTTTTCGTTTCCGCCACGAAACCGGGCAACAGCGTCCTGGTGTTCCGCGATGACACGCCTCACGACATCGCCCAGCTGACCTTCGTCCTCTATCTGAGACAACCCTTCCGCGCGAACGATGTCCCCGGCCTCCCGGCCCGACCCATACATGCGCTCGAAGACGTCCTTGGCCGCACTCCCGTTGATGACCCCGGTGTCGATGAGCCGAATCAACCCGCCGAGCGCGGCGGGAGTAACACCGACCGCCTCGATGCCGGCGCCCTCCACCTTGAGCCGGCGCGTTACCTCCCCCATCACCCAGTTGGCCGCCGCCTTCGGGTTCCCCGCGGACGCGGCCGTGTCCTCGAAGAACCGCGCCAGTCCCGCGGTGTCCGCTATCTGCGCCGCGTCAGCCACCGGCAGACCGTAGTCACGAATGAAGCGCTGCTTTCGGGCCTCCGGCAACTCGGGCAGCGTGGCGCGCACTTCGGCGATCCACCCATCGGACACCTCCACCGGCGGCAGGTCGGGTTCTGGAAAATACCGATAGTCATGTGCCTCTTCCTTGCTGCGCATCGACACCGTACGACCGATCACCTCATCCCACAAGCGGGTCTCCTGCACCACGTGACCACCCACACCGAGCAGCTCCGTCTGGCGAACCAGTTCGTGCTCGAGCGCCCGTTGGAGAAAGCGGAACGAGTTAATGTTCTTCACCTCGACCTTGACGCCGAGCGCCGACTCCCCCACGGGCCGGATCGAGACATTGGCGTCGCACCGCAGGCTGCCCTCGTCCATGTTGCCGTCATTGACACCGATCGCGAGTAAAATGGCGCGCAACCGAGCGAAGAAATCGGCTGCCTCGTGTGGGGCACGGAGATCCGGATGGGTCACGATCTCGATCAAGGGCACACCGCTGCGATTGAAGTCTAGATGCGTGTGCCGACCGCTGTCGCCGATGGTCGTGTGGAGCGACTTCCCGGCGTCCTCCTCGAGGTGCACCCGGATGATTCGTACGACATGCGCTCCGCCGTCGACCACATACCGCAGCTCGCCATCGGTCGCCAGCGGGTACTCGTACTGCGAGATCTGGTAGCCCTTCGGCAGATCGGGATAGAAGTAGTTCTTGCGCGCGAAAATCGACTGGCGCTGGATCGTACAGCCGAGCGCCAGACCGGCACGCAACGCCAACTCAACGGCTCGACGACTCAGCACCGGCAGCGCACCTGGCAGGCCGAGACAGACCGGGCACACGTTCACATTCGGATCGGCGCCAAACTGTGTACGGCACCCGCAGAAGATCTTCGTGTTGGTCAGAAGCTGGGCGTGGACTTCGAGCCCAATGACCGCTTCCACCCCAGCAGTAATTGCGTTGGACTCAGCCATCGGTGCTAGCAGTCCGTCGTGAACGTCCGGCGTCGCACCGAGACAGACGATGCGCTCGACCGGCACGGCGCATGGAGGGACGAGGGAGCATACCGGCAGTATGTGATCTAAGACAAGGTTGTGGAGCGCCGCTTGAGCCGTGCCATCGCAGGCCTGAAGGCCTGCGCCACGGCCAGCTAGGATGCAGTCCCTGTCGAACGCAGCTGGACCTTCACCACGGGCTGCTACACCGATGCTGGAACTCGGGGTCCAGCCGCTACCACGTCCGCTGTCACGGAGCCGGCGAACGACTTGAAATTTTTCGCGAACATGGCCGCCAGTTTCCCTGCCTGCGCGTCGTAGTCTGCCCCGTTTGCCCACGTCTGTCTGGGACGCAACACCTCCGCGGGCACCCCAGGACAGGTAATCGGCACGTCGACGTTAAAGACTGGGTCTGTCTCATACGCCACATCGTCCAGTTTGCCAGCCAGAGCCGCGGCAATCAGGGCGCGCGTGTGAGCGATCGGCATGCGACGCCCAACACCAAATGCCCCCCCGGTCCAGCCGGTGTTGACCAGCCATGCCGTCGTCCCGTGGGCCGCAATCCGCTCACCGAGGAGCGATGCGTAGGTCGTGGGTGTCCAGACCATGAACGGCGCTCCGAAACAGGCACTAAACGTTGCCGACGGTTCGGTGACGGCACGCTCCGTGCCGGCGACCTTGGCCGTATAGCCGGACAAAAAGTGATACATCGCACCCGCCTGGGTCAGCCGGGCAATCGGCGGAAGCACGCCGAAGGCATCCGCCGTCAACATAATTATGTGCGGGGGATGGCCGCCCTGACCAGACGCCACGAATGCGTCGATCGCCGAGAGCGGGTACGCGCCCCGGGTGTTTTCCGTCACCGAGTCGTCATCGAGATCGAGCCGACGGGTGACCGGGTCCACCGTCACATTCTCGAGCACCGTGCCGAACCGGCGGGTCGTGGCGTAGATCTGCGGTTCGGCGTCGGCCGACAACCTGATCATCTTCGCGTAGCAGCCGCCCTCGAAGTTAAACACACCTTGGTCGCTCCACCCGTGCTCGTCATCGCCAATCAGCCGTCGCGTCGGGTCGCTCGATAGCGTGGTTTTCCCGGTCCCGGACAATCCAAAGAACAGGGCCGTGTCGCCTCCATCACCGACGTTCGCCGAACAGTGCATCGGCATCACCTGGCGTAGTGGCAACAGGTAGTTCATCACGGTGAACACCGACTTCTTGATCTCCCCCGCATAGCCAGTTCCGCCGATCAGCACCAGCCGCTTGGAAAAGTCGATCAGAATGAACACGTCCGAGTTGGTCCCGTGCACGGCGGGATCCGCGTGACACGACTCGGCATTGATCACGGTTAGCTCGGGCCGATGACCGGCGAGTTTCGCCCGGTCCGGCTCGGTGATGAACATGTGCCGCGCGAAGAGTCCATGCCACGCGCGCTCGGTGATCACGCGGATCGGCAACCGGTAGGCCGGATTCGCACCGGCATAACAGTCCTGCACGAACAGATCCTTGCCACGCAGGTGCTCGATCACCGCCTGATGCATCGCCGCGAACCTGTCCGGGGCGATCGGACGGTTCACGTCACCCCACGCGATGTTGGCCGAGCTCGACGACTCATCGACCAAGAACCGATCCCCCGGCGACCGCCCTGTATGCGCGCCGGTGCGGCAGACGATTGGCCCATCGACTGCGACGATTCCCTCCCGACGGGCCACCGCCTCCTCATAGAGTGCAGCGGCCGACAGGTTCCAGTAGACCGACGCGGGGTCGACGATGCCAAGCGCTTCAAAACTGTTATGGGTATTCACGTTTTAAATCCACCTAACCCACGGCGTCTCCGACCGAATAACCGTCCCTTCGTCTAGCGATATCGTACGATTCGATTCAGATGGCGTCAAATATGCCCTTGTAGGGAATGTGCCCCTGCTACCATGAGGCCTGGCGGCCCGCGGCGAATGGACCGTCAAGCGGAGTGCACCAACGGACTCGAGCAACCGATAGACACCGCGTGATGTCAAGACCGAACCGGCCGCCCCGGACGTGTTCCTGGAACTGGAATACGACGCTTCTCATCCTGGCCCTTGCCGCCGGCGCGAGCCGTTGCGCCACAACGCCACGGCCCTCACCGCAGCCCCCGGAGCCGCTGCCGGCCGCCACCCTGACGCTACGTGTCGAGGTCGCCGATGCCGGCGATCACCACATCCAGACGATACCGCTCGAGGACTACGTCCGTGGCTCGATCCCGGCTGAAATGCCGCTCGATGAAGGTGACGCCGACGTTGCCGACCGGCTCGCACGTCTCCAGGCGATCCTCGCCCGGACCTACGCTCTCGCCAACCGGGGCCGCCACGGGGACAAAGGGTTCGATCTCTGTTCGACCACTCACTGCCAGGTCTACACACCGCCCGATCGGCAGTCGGCCGCGGTCGCTCGCCTCGTAGCCGCCGCCGTCGACCAAACCAGCGGGCTAATCATCAGCGATGGAAACGGCCCGATTCAAGCACTGTTCCATGCTGACTGCGGCGGCCACACCAGCTCGGCCACCGCCGTCTGGGGCGGACCGGCCCCAGCGTATCTCGCCGGTGCCCGAGACAGATTCTGCGTACTTATCCCACACGACGACTGGCGCCTGTCCCTTGACCGCGACCATCTACGACGCATCCTCAACAGCACCTCGGACACCGCGGTCGGCCGGCGTCTCGACCAGATCGCGGTCGTCAGCCGTGACGCCGCTGGCCGGGCAACCCGTGTCAGCGTAGCTGGCGAGCAACGGCTGTTTGTGCGAGGAGAGCGACTACGGGCCGTGATCAGCAGGCAACTCGGTCCGCGCGCGTTTCGCAGCGCTCGCTTCCGTGTGGAACCACAGGCCGACCGGATCCTATTCTCTGGTCAGGGGTACGGCCACGGCGTCGGGCTGTGTCAAAGGGGCGCCATCGTCCGGGCACGCCAAGGCGAAACGGTCGACGTAATTCTTACGCATTACTATCCTGGAACGTGGATCGAACCCCATCCAGCCGCAGCTGCCCAGGCGGCCTCAGTCACCCATCGGCACCACCCTCGCATGACCCGGCGCTAGTAGCCCGTGGTGACATCGTCCTGCTTGAATCACGTGTCCGTGATCCGCGGAGCCGTTGAGGTCCCACCAAGCGGGGCAGAGAGACCAGTTACGCTCCGCTGGCACTGCATCGCCGTTCTCACCGAGACGCGAGACTCCGGAAAACAGTATCGTTCACCCAAGACGGCCACCGGTATCCGTAATATAATCAGCGCAAAATAAGACGGTAAATGAATTAGGCTGTGGCACGTATGGCACAAAGAGAACTGCACGCGGTCGCCAAGGACGATCATCGAATTGTTGCAGGAACCGATCTCGCCGCCGAGGTCAAGCGTCTGCTCGCCGGCGGCCGCCAGAAAGAGGCGGCGGAACGGTTTGGCGCAATCATCGAGCAGCAACAGCGACGGGCGGCACGGATCGCCTACCACTATCTGCGTGATCCCGCGGAAGTGGACGAAGTGGTGCAGGACGCCTTTCTCAAGGCCTTTCTTTACCTGCCGTCGTTTCGCGAAGATCTGTTCTTCGAGCTATGGTTTACGCGCATTCTGGTCAACGCCTGCCTCGATCGCTTGAAGGCGAAGGCACGACGCGCACGGTGGCTGGTCCCAAGCGACGCCAGAGACAACCAGGCGGTCGGCGGCCCACCGAGCAGAGAGCCGTCACCCGAGGCGATGCTGCTGGCCAAGGAGCGCCGAGCCCATCTGGAGGCGGCCATCGCCCAGTTGCCCACACGACAGCGCACCGCGGTTATCTTGAGGCACCTTGAGGGCTGTACGGCACGGGAAGTCAGCGTCGCCATGGGCCTGACCGAGTCGACAGTACGAGTACACCTGTTTCGTGCAGTACGGAAGCTACGGGGCCTGCTCGACAGAGACGGGTGGACGGCACGCGGACGGACCGCACCCCACGGCATGGACCTAATCCGAACAACTTTGGCAGGCAGCGCATTCGCACGACCAGTGCTTGACGCTTGACGATTGACGACTGAAGATTGATGTATTGAAGAATCGTTAAGTTGGAGAACCTGCGGAGATGATGACTTCGATAAGCAATGGCTTGCTGCGGCTGTGGCAGCGACTGCCACAGCGGCATCTTTCGGAAGACCGCCTGCTGGCCCTAGCGCTGAGCACGCCGGATACGTCGACGCGACCGACCATGGCGGCGGCATGCCATCTCCAGACCTGTGAATCGTGCGAGCGCCGGTTCAGCACGCTGACGGAACTAATCAGGGTGATGCCGAGGGTGGCGGACGCCGGGTTCGAGGACGTGTTCACGCCCCAGCGACTCCAAGCGCAACGCGCCCGTATTGAGCATCGCCTAGCGCAACTCGTGGGAACCGTCGAATCGGCTCGGGTGCTCGCGTTCCCGTTCTCCGGCCAGCGTCTCAGACAGTTTGGCATTGGTCCCGGCCGCTGGCTCGCGGTAGCGACCGCCGCCGGGTTACTGCTCGGGGTCACCGCAGGACAGCTCATCCACTTTCACCCGATCGCAGATCGAGCCACGATTGCCGTCGACCCGGCGGACGATACCGCCCTGTCAGCCGTGGCCCTCGACGAACCGGCCGCGGGCTTCGACATGACCGGCACCATCGAGCTCTCACCAGTCGACAGCGACGGCCGGATACAGGTATCTCCGCTCACGCTGGTGGAGTTTGCGCGGCTGACGGCGGAAGAGGGGTTCCTCAGCAACCTCGATATTGCGCTGACCAGCTATCAAGTGTCCGAACTCGTAACAATCGACGCGCTGACACCGCGCGTCAGAGATTTCTCCATCAACATCCGGTGACGACCGGACCAAACTCAGGGAGCGGTCAAGAAACGTGAAGTCGTTCTTGACCGCTCCCTTGGACTGCGATTCCCAGAGTGTGCCTGCACCAATGTTCCGCAAGGGCCTCGCGCTGAAGAAGGAGGTAGCCGGTGCGCTGGCAGCCGACTACCACAGCGCGCTTGTCGACCGGATCAGAGCGTCCGACTACCAGTGGCACAAGGAGAGGCTACGCATCCATCTCGCTCGCGAATTCGGGTTCTGTTACGGTGTCGACCGAGCGGTGGACTACGCGTACCAGACGCGCCAGCGGTTCCCAGAGCGACCGATCTACCTGACCGGCGAGATCATCCACAATCCACAGGTCAACGGCCGGCTGCGCGCTGCCGGGATGCGATTCCTAAGTGATCCCGAGGAGGACCGGAACAGCCTGGGCCCAGACGACGTGGTCATCTTACCGGCGTTCGGCGTCACAATCTCTATGCTGACCCAGCTACAGCGCCAAGGCTGTACGCTTGTTGACACGACCTGTGGGTCGGTGCTCAACGTCTGGAAAAATGTAATCCAGTACGCGCGCGATGGCTACACCGCCATCGTTCACGGCAAGGTCCACCACGAGGAAACGCAGGCCACTGCCTCGCAGGTGCTTCAGTACCCGAATGGGCGCTCGCTGGTCGTGCTCGATCGTGACGAAACCGCGATCGTGTGCGACTTCATCCGTCATGGCGGCGACGAGGCGCTGTTCTCAGCCCAGTTCGCCGACGCAATGTCACCGGGATTCGCCCCCCACCGCGACCTGCAGCATCTCGGTCTCGCCAATCAAACGACGATGCTGATGGCCGAGTCGCTGGAGATCGGAGAGATGCTCCGCCAAGCGATGGTCGATCGATACGGGGGCACCAATCTGAGCACCCATTATCGCGCGTTTGACACGATTTGCAGCGCCACCCAGGACCGGCAAGACGCCGTCATGGCTCTACTCGACGACCCGGACCTGGATTTCATGATCGTCGTCGGCGGCTACAACAGTAGCAACACCCGCAACCTGGCACGATTGGCAGGCCAGCGGGTCCCCGCCTATCACATCGCCGATGCCAGCGGTCTCATGTCAAGCCACGAGATCAGACACCGTCCCGTGGACGTCGAGCAGCCGTCTCCGGGCACGACGGTAGCCGAAATGTGCACGACGGACTGGCTGCCAAGAGAACGGGTTGTCAACATCGGTCTGACGGCCGGGGCGTCGACCCCGGATGCCATCCTTGGACAGGTCGTCGAACGACTCGCGACATTTGCCGGCGAGACCGCCTGACCTGCGGGCGCGGAACTCCTCCTCGTCTTGCAGCCGGTACCGACAGGACCGCTGAATTTGACCGGCGCTGCATCGTCCAAGACGTGGCTCGGCGCCAGACTCGACTGGCTGTGCAGACTGCTGGCGAACAGCGATCCGGGTGGCCCAGTCGGGCCGAATCACTGGCAGTCGCCGGAGTACGACGCAGGACCGCGTGGCTCAGAGGTCCACGCGGGAACCGACTCCCAGTAAACGCTTCCGATTTCTTTGAAGTATTGCGAGAATGAAAGGTCGAAATCTCCTCTTACAGGAGGGACGCTGATGCCGTGGAGGAATGTTGCACTGGTCATCCTCGTGGTCGCTGCGGCCACTGCGCTGGCGGCGGCGGCAGGCGAACAGAGTCGCCGACCGCATGGATGGTGGAAATCGACCGACGTGAAGGCGCTCCTCGAGCTGACCGACGAGGAGTCGAGAACACTCGACACCATCTATCGCAAGGCGCTGCCAAAGCTCCATGAGTCGATGCGGCGACTGAACGCCGAAGAAAGCACCCTGTCTGGCCTCGTCGGAAACATGGACATCGAGGAGATCGACGTCACTCGCCAAATCGACCGGATGGAGGCAACTCGCAGCGAGCTCAGCAAGACCCGGATTCTGATGCTATTTCGCATGTATCGGGTCCTGACTGAGGATCAGCGCACCCGCCTCGACAAGTGGATGACGCAGGAGAATGAGGAGGGTACGGCACGAACCCTGAGCGGGCGTCGCTGACGCCCAGCCCATCCGGCCGACTAGCCGGATCGCTTGCCGAACCCACACGGAAGATCCGGGCACGCAGCCTGGTCTACAGTATGAACCCAGGCATGCGGCCGAGACCGAACCGCCAGTCCCGCACTGGGACGCCGCGGCCGTGTCACCGAGTCGCATCGTTGCAAAGGAGCA
>Ga0302123_10000859_pt1 | contig 22493 bp, 16 predicted proteins | sample CB21_321_MG_FD_203109 | JGI IMG/M metagenome (GOLD analysis project Ga0302123, IMG submission 203109) | Marine microbial communities from Western Arctic Ocean, Canada - CB21_32.1 | ecosystem: Environmental > Aquatic > Marine > Oceanic | place: Canada: Western Arctic Ocean | collected 2017-09-28 | reverse complement strand
ACTAACCGCCTGGTGGCCCTGGTAGAAGGAACGGAGGCGCGGATGTAAATCCGCGCGTCCCGCCGGCGTAGCCGGCGGAACCTCTTTCCAAGCAGAGCGCCGTGGACTGTCCTCTTATTCCCCACGGGACCAAGCACGAGCGCGCAGTTTTTCGTAGGCTGTAGCGAGATGGCAAACACGACAAACGTATTCGGGATTAGGGCGGGAGTCCAAGAGGGCTACTCCGATGTGCTGACGCCGAAAGCTCTCAAAGTCCTTGCCGAGCTAGCTCCACTCGATGCCGATCGCAAGGTCCTCATGCGGGCCCGGCTCGATCGCCGCCGCGGGCGTGCCGAACGCGGTGAACGCATCGAGTTTCTCGACCCGAAATCCACGATCCCGCGGACCAAGATTAAGGTCGCCGACGCGCGTGCCGGTAAGTTTACGGGCTCAGTGATCCCAGAGGACCTACAGTGCCAGTGGGTCCAAGGCACCGGTCCCGGCGCAAAGCCACGTGCGGAGTTGGAGAACAGTATCCGCAACGTCGCCTACGCGCTGCTGAGCGGCGCCGACGGATGGATGTTCGACGGCGAAGACGCGCTCGGCCAGATCGGGACGATGTCTCTCGACAACCAACGCAATCTTCGTCTCGCCTTCGCGAAGGACGAGGTCTTCCTCAACTCGGCCAAGACCGTCGCGGGACAGATGAATGCCTGGTCGAAGGACTTCTTTGGTCGCAAGATCGTGCCGGACTGGCGCAAGCAACTCGACTTCACAACCAAGATCTTTCGCGCACGCGGCCTCCACCTTTCCGACCGCCATATCCGCCACGCCGATGGCAGCAGTTTCTCGGCGTCGATCGTGGACGCCGCGTTGTACGTCACCGCGAACCACAAATCGCTGGCAAAGCAAGGCGCAAGCATCGTCCTCTACCTACCGAAGATTCAGACGGCCGAGGAAGCCGCGCTATGGCACGACATTCTCGGCGGCGTCGAGTCATGCTTGGGCCTGGCGAGCGGCGAGATCAAGACCTACGTTCTCGTTGAGCAGATCGAGGCCTCGTTCCAACTCATGGAAATCCGCGCGGCGTTGGGCAACCGCTTTGTCGGATTCAATACCGGCCGTTGGGATTACATCAACAGCGTCGCCGACGCCATGGCGTGGGATCGCGATTTCATCCACCCGAACATCGATGCCGTCGCGATGACCTACGGCTACATGCGGAACTACGAAGACCGCGTCCGGCGCGCGACCAACACGCCCGACAACAAGGGACAGTTCGCTCTGTGGCAAGGCGGCATGGAGCCGAACATTCCGGTGGGCTCGGAAGCGGGTGTTTCCGCAAGCATGGAGAAAGCGACACTCGGCGCCGAACGCGAACAACGGGAAGGGGCCAGCGGCAAATGGGTAGCGCACTGGAAGATGGTGCACATCATCCGCCCGGTTTGGGAGAAGACAGGCGAACAGAACCAAGCTGGCCGCGAGTTCCCGCCGCTCACCTACACGGATGCCGACGCCGACGGTTTGACGCTGCTCGAACCCGCTCCCCGCACCATTCGCGGCGCGCGCGACCTCATCAGCGTCGCTGTCCAGTACGGCAACGCCTTCGAGCAAGGCTTTCAGGCTGCCGCCCTCAAGCCCGCCGACTTCTTCGGCAACGACGACGTTCTCTATCTGATGGAGGACATGGCGACCGGCGAAATCCGTCTTGGCATTCTGTGGGAGTGGCTGCACAAAACAGCGCACCTCAGCGCAGCGGATAAAGAAACGGGCGCGAAAAAGGGCGACCCGTTTACGAAAGAGCTGTTCTCGCGATTGCTGTCGGAAGAGTACGCGAAGCTACAGCAGGCGAGCAACGTCGATGTCCACGACGCCTCGAAGACGACGACACTGCCGGTCGCAAAGGCGGTTGTCGACGGCTACGTGCGCTTCGCCCAGAAAGCCCCATGGATGGTCGACCTGCTCAACCTAAACCTCGGCGTTGAAGACGAACAGTTGGCACAGCAACGCACGAGCGACTTCCTAGACCTCTTCGCCACCGAGGGTATCCGCATCACCAAGAACCTCGACTTCAACAGCCACTAGCCGAGCGGCCGCGCCAGAAACGATTCGGCCATCCGGTGCGGACGCTACGAAGAGTCAGTCCCTCGGACCATAGTGCGGCCGATCACGGCCGCGTTCATAGCAGCCTAGGCCTGGTGCTTCACAGGTAAACCCATCATTGAGGCTGGGCGGGGATACGCCTGCATCAACCGCACTTGACGCCGCCTTGAGAATTCTCGGTGATTTTGTAATGCGAGATGGTCGCGCCAATCATGCTCAAGGGCTATTGTTCCGCCACCGGTTCGGCGAGCCAGATGTTGGCCTTGGTTTCGCTCAGGGGTAGATAGTGCTTGTCGGCACCCAGGCCATATCCGAAAGACGCGGGGTATCCGGCTGGACTGCGGAGTCTTTCGTGAAGGTGTTGGACGGCCGTAAAGGGCCCGAGCGGTTTCTTCGTCTCTGGATCAAGAGACCGTGCCCAAATGCAAAAGAACTCGTCGCGGGATGATCGAAAATAGAGGGTGTTGCCGTCGGGCGCCCACCAGGTCTGGCCAGAATTCGGCCCTAAGGAATCCGCGATCCTGATCCACTGATCTTCACTCTGTGCGCTGCCACCCGTCACCCGGGAGATAAAGATGGGGGAGTCCGGGTTTGCGAGTTTGAACGAAACCCAGTTCTGGTCGGGGGAGAAGCGGAGACTAGCGACCCCGTCTTGAGAATGTTCGAGCCCAAGATCCTGTTGTTGACCCGTTTCGATGTCGAGCGTTTTCCAGCGGAGAGGTGGGTTGGTGTAGAAAAGAACCTTCTTGCCGTCCGGCGTGAAATCCATGTGGCTGCCTATGTCCTCCAGCAAAAGGCGCTCGGAGCCGCGGCCGAGTTCGGTCAGATAGACGTTGGTCTTTCCTTCCTCTAATCGTCGAAAGACTACCCTCACGCCATCGGGTGAGATCACGCCCCTGCCTTCCGACTCGATACCTACAGTCACTTGAGTGTCTTCGTTCGTTTCGAGATTCCGGAGCCAGACGTCATTGTTACCAGCGCGGTCGGAGGTGTAAACCAGCTTGCGGCCGTCGGCTGAAACCGACGGAAACCCTTCCCAACTGAGTCCCGAGATGATGCGTTCCGGTTCGCTAGCCACTTCCGCACGGTTGGCATCAATAGGGATGCTCCAGATGTCCGAGTTGTCACTGACGTTCATGAACGCGATGCGGCCGTCCTGCGCAGCGGAAGCCCACTCTTCCCCGGTGCCGGCCGTCAATTTCTGAGGCTCACCAAGCACCCGTTTCTCCGTGGGAGAAACACGAATGCGCCACAGGTTACGTGCACCACCTCGCGTAGTTGCATCGAAGACAACCCAGCCTCCATCCGCTAACCACGTGCCCGGATAAGGAAACGAAGGACCGCGATCCACTTGCAGCCCGGCGGCCGTAAACGGTTCCCGGACGCCTAGCGCCACGGCGTCACCGCCTTCGACGGGTACAAGCCACCAGTCCAGTTCGATTGCGCGTCCGAACTCGGCTGGAGCCACGGAACCGGTAACTAGTAGATGCTGCCCAAGCCCCGGGGCTTGCTCGGGCCAGGTTCGTCTCGAGCCTCCGGCGCGCTCCTCCGGCGGTTGGAACAAGCCAGGCGGAAGTAGGCAGTCGCCCCCCCGTATCGAACTCATTTCGCCAATAACTGACGGTGGCGCCATCAGGTGAGAAGTTCGGATATCCGCCGCGATCCGCGATTCGCCTCGGAGTTCCCCCGAGGGCGGGTACGACGTAGATACCGCTATCGTCTCGTCTGGACCGAAAGACAATGCGGTTGCCGTCAGGGGAGAATGAAGGGCTGTCGTCGTCAGCCGCGTCGGTGGTCAGACGGATCGGGTCGCCGCCACCAAGCTGCTGTACCCAGATGTCGAGATTACCCTCGCCGCTACGGTCGGAGGCGTAAGCAAGAAGTCTACCATCGGTTGATAGAGCCGGTTCTCCTGTGTAGCCCGTGTCTTGGGTTACCTGGACGAGCCTGTATTCGGGCGGGCGTTCGACCGGAGGTTCGGACGAACTTCCGAACCACCAGCCGACACCGAGGGCGACCAAGACGGCCGCGGCGAGCGTGCCGAAGATCATGGGCGAGGTGCGCTTGGGAGATGCGGCGGGGGCGGCTACCCGCGAGTGCTGTGGTTCGAGGTCGCGGCGGCAAGCTTGCAGGTCGACCAGCAGGTCGGTGACGTGCTGATAGCGCTCATCGGCGCTCTTTGTGAGGCACTTGTCAACGATCCGCTCCAGTTCTTGAGGTACGCCCGTCCGGACCGCCGTCAGTGGCTCGGGCGGCTCGTTCAGGATGGCGTAGAGGATCGACTGATCGAACTCCCCCCGAAACGGCTTCTGCCCCGAGACCATCTCGTACAGCACCACACCCAGCGACCAGATATCCGTCCGCGGATCGGTCTCCGCCCCTTCGCCCTGCTCGGGCGACATATAGTTGACGGTGCCGAGCGTCGTCCCCTCACGCGTGAACTTCGAGCTGCCCGCAAGCTGCGCCAACCCAAAGTCCATCAACTTCACGAGCCCCCGCGAGCCGGACATCAGCATCACGTTGTCCGGCTTGATGTCGCGATGCGTGATGCCTTTGGCGTGGGCCGCTTCGAGCCCTTCGGCCATCTGGATCGCGACCGAGAGCGCCTCGGGCAGCTTGAGCGGACCTTCTTTGATCCGCTCACTCAGCGGTTGGCCTTCGAGGAAGGCCATAGCGATGAACGTCCGTCCATCCGCCTCGTCGATTTCATGGACCGTGCAAATGTTCGGGTGGTCGAGCTTAGCCGCCGACTTCGCTTCGCGCTCGAAACGCTTCCGGCCTTCCTCGTCGCGCAACAAATGCGGCGCAAGAAACTTAAGCGCCACCGGCCGGTCCAGCTTCGTGTCGTCCGCCTTGTAGACAACACCCATCCCGCCTTCCCCGAGCTTTTCGGTGACTTTGTAATGCGAGATGGTGGTGCCAATCATACGGGTCCGATTCTAGCGCGATTTAGGTCTATTGGCGTAAATAGCCGGATCTCCCAGAGATACTTGTTTCACAATGTCGGAGGGCCACCCGAGTATTTGACGAGTTGAGGGCGAGGCAGCTAGAAGACTACGCCCAGATCAGTCCAAACATTAAGAGCGTTCTGATACGTCAGGAAGGCAGCCATCACAACGACAAAGGTCAGCGCGGCATTCGTGACCCAGCCGTTGACATATTCGCCCATAAGCTTCTTATCGTTGGTCAGCCGCATGAGAACGACGACGAAGACGGGCAACAGCACGACGAGCAGCGCGGAAGCTAGCAAGACGAGCCAGATAGGCTTCCAGTCGGTGACGAGTCCGTACAGAGATGTCACGCAGATCAGCGACACGAATGCGCGGAACGAGTGCTTGCCGGCGGGTTGACCGGGCCCGACGGTGGTCTCGTCCGAAGGACGTATGAAGTTGCGATAGATGTCGCCGAGCACGAGCCCCGAGCCGGTGGTCGAGCCGACATACGAGCTATACACGACCGCCCACAGTCCCAACCCAAGAATGATCCGTCCCGCGTCGCCCATCGTTTGGGAGAACAGTGGCACCAGATCCTGCGGCGCCTCGATCGTTACGCCCATCGGCTTGAGCGTGCCGGCAGCGGCCACCTGGATCACGATTTGCAGGACGACCATCCCCAGCAGGCTCAGCAGCAAGTCTACCCGTTGCTTTGGCAAGTGAGAGCTGTCGCGCCAGCCCTTCTCGTGAACGAAGGCGGCGTACTTGAAATTTCCTGTCGAACTGGCTCCCGAGCCCGCTAGAGCCATCACGAGCCACGTCGAGCTGTAGAGTCCGTGGCCTGAGGGGATGGACGGAAGCAGCAGGCCTTGGAGTAACGTGGAAGGATCAGGCTGTGACCACACCGCTACCGTCCCCAAGCATCCTGCCAACAGGAACAGCAGCGGCCAGCACCACTTTTCGACTCCCTCGTATCGGCCCCAATACATAAGGCTGAAACCGCTGCTCCAGCACAGCAACGACCATGTCGTCTCAGCCCACGGACCGGGCAGTGGCATCACCATCTGTAAGGCGCTGCCCATCAGAAGCGTCATATAGAGGACGGAGAAATGCTGCCGCAGCAATGAGGCAGCGAAGATCAGCCAGACCACCCAGCGTCCGCAACGCCCGTAGCCAACGAAGATACTTTCGCCCGTTACGAGCACATAGCGCGCCGACGCTTCCAAGATGAAATAGCGGGCGGCGGCGATGAGTGGCAACGTCCACAGCAAGCTGTAGCCGTAAGCGGCCCCGGTCACCGAGTTGGAGACGAAATCGGATGGGCCAATGGCAGCCAAGGCGAAGACCAGCCCCGGTCCCCATGACCAAACCCATCGGCGTTTCGGTTTGGACGGGGCCGGCTCGGGTGATGTCGTCGCTTCGGTGTTCACGGCGGTCTCTTCAACGGGCGTAGGACCCACTCTACCGGGGCAGGACTTTCAACGGCGGAATCTTGCCTTCCGGTGAGGTGAAGGGATGGGCGCGCACGACACGCAGCGTCTCCCCTTGCGCCCAATGGGCGGCCATCATCTGGTTCCCTCGGGAGCCCGAGCCGAGCCGCTCCAGTACGGTTTTCACGATGGCGTTCTCGTTCACCTCGCCGACTCGCGGGCTCACCATCAGATCGAGGCGGGTCAACGCGCCGTCTTCGACTTCGACGAGTTGATAGTCGGTCGGTTGCCCGCCATAGGCGGAGGGCAACGCCTCTTCGATCAGCGCGATCACGTCGCTGCCAAGGAAGTGCATACCGCCGGTGGTGAGCTTTTCATAGTTGCGGATGTGGTGCAAGTGGTAGCGCAGGCCCAGTTCACCAAGCAGACAGTCGCAGCGGCGCTCGCGTAGTTCGCCGTAGTCGCCTGTCTCGAGATTGAGCATGATCTTGGGCGTTTCGGGAAGAAGGGTAGTCAGGTAGAGTGCGTCCACCGCTGGTTCTCCGTGCGCCATGACCTGAGGCTGCGTGAACAGGGCAACCTTGCCGTAGTACAAATGCACCTCGTCCACGGCATCGCGGTCGGCGCACCCGCCGCCCAAGGGGCCGGACTCGGACATCGCATAGTTCGGGCAAAGATCAGCTCCGGACTTCCGAAACAAGTCCGCCTTGGCTTGGGTGATCGGCTCGCCACCAGTGAGAAATACGGTGCCGCTGATATCGAGGCCATTCCTTTCGGCGGACGTGCACACCCTCACCATGCTGTTCACGGCCCCCGACAAAAGCGCAGGCGTACCAAGCGCGGCCTTGTCCGCCAGCCAGCGGCTCACCGGCGCGGCGTCTTCGAGCGGTACATGCTCCGGGTAGGGAATCGAGCCTCCCCAGATCTGAGCGCCGCGGACCGAGACCTGCGTAAAGATCGCCGATGGCAGCATCTTCGGTTTCCAAGAAACGGCGGTCGGGCTAAACCAACGTTCGAGAGGGTTGCCGAATTTCACCGCGAAGAGGACGTTCTTGATTCCCGACGAGCCGGGAGGAACCGCGCGATAGGCGGCCGACGGACGATTGCCGATACCATTGGCCTCGTAGACCATGCGCCGGTGAGCCGCGTCGTATTTGAGTAGATCGAAGTCGATGGCCAGGCGTTTTCTCGGCCCGGTCGTGCCGCTGGTCCGTACCTCGAATTCTCGGGCCAGCAGCGGATTGTCGAAGCCCTCCACTGTTACAGCCAGCCGCAAGCCCGGCCGCTCGATCGGCTGGCGGCCTTTGAACTCGTCGAGTGACACGCGTACATCGGCTTTGAACAGACGCTGGAGGGCGGCCTCAATTCCATCCTGTTCCACCATGCGCTCCAAGTCACCGTACTCGATGCCGGCCCAGCGTAGCAGTGCCAGATAGGGGCTCTGCGGGTGTCCGTAGACGGCCTTCTTCACGAGTAGGAGAAAGTTGCGTTCGCGGTCTCGTATGCATTGCTCGACGAGACTCCGGCACCCGGCAAGCGATAGAGGCGATTGAACGAAAGGTCGAAGTCCGGCGGCGAACCGCCCGAACATGCGGAGATCGTCGAGCATCAGAACCGCAGTTTCAGCCCGAACTGGATCTCTCGACTCTGTCCGGCGCTCGTGATTCGGCCGAGATCCTCACGCACGGAGGTACGGGTGAAGACGGCCGTGCGCTCGATGGAGGGGAGGTCGAAATTCGTCCGGTTGAAGAGATTGAAGAACTCAACTCGGAAGTCAAGCCGTGCCTTCTCGCCGAGCGCCGGAGTCTCGATGCGTTTGACTAGGGAGAAATCGACGTTCGCCAGATCAGGGCCGATGATCGTGTTCTTTCCGAGGTTGCCGAGAAAGCCGTCTTGGGGGCGCAGGAAGGCGCTCGCGTCGATCCAGCCCCGCGGGTCGCCGGTAACGGGATTGTTGCTGGCTCCGGGGGCGAGATCGGGGCGTTGCCCCGAGCGATGATCCGGACTGTCGGTCCCGGTGCGGGCTGCGTCGTAGGACAGCCTCGCCGACATGGGCAGCCCGGAGGCGTAGCTGGCGATCCATCCTGCTTGCCAGCCGCCAAGCAGGTGCTTCCACGGCGTCAGGGTAGGCGAAGCGATTTCCCAAACTCCACTGGCGACGAAGTAGTGGCGTACGTCATGGCCGGAAAGCCCGCGGTTGAATCGCGGATTCCCATCGATCGGGAGTGAGATGTGATTCGATGCCTCGCTATTGGAAAAAAAGACGGAGCTGTCATCAATGCTCTTCGAGAACGTATACCCAACGTTGAGTAGCAGCCCCTTGCGGAGTCTGCGTTGTAGGCGCGTTTGCAAACCGTGATAGAAGGACTGCGCGTCGAACGTGCGGTTCCTGATGCGTGAGAACAGCGGATTCAGCTTCTGTCCATCTTCCGGAAAAAAAAGACGACCGTCCGGCAGCGTTGTCGACTGTACGAGGTTGGCGTCCCGCGTGATCGCGGAAAGATTCCGGCCATGGGAGCCGACATAGGCGACGCGGAGAGTCGAGTCGAAGCCAAGATTCTGCTCAACATTGAGATTCCACTGCTGTACATAGGCCTGGTTCGGTTTGGGATCGAGGCGTTCCACCCGCAACGACGGGGTGGGGCTGTTCGCGAGCGCCGTGTGTCCGCCGTTAGGAAAGTCACCAATCTCCAGATCGCTCGCGGCGCCTAGCAGGAAGAACGGAGGGTTCCGCACTCCAACCAACAGCAGGAAATGTGACAGGATCAGATCGGGGTAGACTCCGTAGCCACCCCGGATTACCGTGCGGCCGTTTCCGCCTACGTCCCACGCCGCGCCTAGCCGGGGGGCAAAGTTCTTGAGCGACGGATTCTCAAACAAGGGGCCGCCAATCGTCATCACCGGGTCGGTCAGATTTCGCAGGCTGGCGACCTTCCCGTTAACCTCGGTGGGGACGGTGGTCCATTCGTGCCGCAGGCCCAGATCGAGAGTCAGACGCGGTGTGACCTTCCACGCGTCTTGGACGTACCAGGCCGCAATCCACTGGCGGTGGCCACGAACAGTGTCGGACCCCGGGAACTGGCCTCGGAAGCGATTGGGGGCGTTCGTTAGAAAGTCGGCCAGGCTTAAGAAGCGATACTCGCCGCTGACGCGGTTCTGGCTGTCGGTATTGAAATGAGTCCGCTCAACGCGGGCTCCCACCTTCAGCGAATGGCGTCCTTGCGTCCACGTCAGATCGTCGGAGGCTTGGAAGGAGTTGAACGCGTGGCGGTCGCTGTCGAGCGCGCCGGTGCCGCCCGGAAAATCTGACAGTCCCGTGACCTCCATGAACCCGATTACCTGGCCTCCCGGTAGGAACGCGAGATCGGGATCATCGGTCGTGGGCGTCTGTGTGGTTGTCGCACCGCTCACGGTGAACGTTCGCATGAACCCAAGGCGGGCGACATTCATCAGGCTCGGCGAAAAGATGTGTGATTCCTCGATAGCCAGCGATTGCGCCCGTGTGGAATTGACCGATCTGCCCAGTGCAAAGTTAGTCTCGTCTTCTCGTGAGCCGTCGTCGAAGCTGTAGCGAAAGAAGAGGCGGTCAAAATCTCCCGGATTCAGATCGATGCGGGTGGTGACGAAGTTCTGACGTCCGACGGTGTCGTTGGCGAAGGTGTACAACCCGGTGTCACCGAAAATCTCGCCGTTGGGAAGAGGGTAGATCGCGGCTACCTTGGCCATCGTCGGATCGACGGCCACTCTGCCGGTGCTGAGATCGCCACGGCGAGCTTGCTCACTCAAAGTTGTGTTGATCGTTGTGTTGCCTCGGGCATTGCGTAGGCCCTCGTAATTGACGAAGAAGAAACTGTTGTTGTGGGCGAGCGGTCCTCCTAAGGAACCGCCAAATTGATTCCTGCGAAACTCGGGAGGTTCCGCGCCGTCGAAGAAATTACGAGCATCCAGGTTGTCGTTGCGGTGGAAGTAGAACGTACTGCCGTGGAACTCGTTGCTGCCGGACCGCGTGACGGCGTTGACGATCCCGCCGCCGGCGTGCCCGTATTGTGCGCTGTGGTTGCTGCTGTGGACGCTGAATTCCCGGATCGCATCCACACCGAGATTGACGCCGTTGATGCTACCTGGCGTCGAGCCGTTGTAAGTATTGAGGGTGACGCCATCGAGCCGGAAGCCGTTCTGGTAAGGGCGTGACCCGGAGATACTGAGTTGAATCCCGTAGCCATTGTTCTCGTTACGTGTTTGTGCTCGTGCTGTTTGCACGCCGGCCTGCAACGTGGCGAGTTGAACATAGTCCCGGCCGTTGAGCGGGAGTTCTTCGATCGTTTTCGAATCCACCAGGCCTGAGATCGCCGACGGCGTCACTTCAACTGCACGGGTATCGCCGGTAACGACAATTTTCTCGGAGATCTCCCCGACCCGTAGTGTGTGGTCGACGATCGTCTCGCGATCGAGCTGGAGGACCACGCCCGTGTGGACGCTGGCATTGAAGCCGGGCTTTTCGGCCGTCACTTCGTACGTGCCCAATTCAAGGATGGGGAAGCGGTAGTCCCCGCCGGGGCCAGTCGTCGTCGACCGCGTCACGCCGGTCTCGACGTGACGGCCTCGGACAGCGGCGTCTTCGACAAGTCCCCTGCTTTCATCCCGCACGATGCCGGAAATGACACTGGTGCGCTCCTGTGCTTCAATGCCGATAGAGAGCCTGAGAACTGTCGCTAGTGCTACGACAACCCGATGGAACCACTTGCTGCTGAACAATGAACTAAGATCTCCATTCGCCGATGCCGGAGGATCGATTGTATCGTGGCGAGGCCGGCTAGAGTCTTGACGACTATTCGTCGCAGTCGGCAATTATGCCCTCTTTCGGGAGGCGAAAGAGGGCCTTCAGGGCGCGGGCCGTTGTCTATCGTCGCCCGCGGATGAGCACAGTGGCGCCCTTGCGGCGGCGAGCGGTCTGCGCGTCATACTTCAAGACGATTTTGTCAATGGCTCGATTGCCGCCCTGGAGGTCGATCGCGCGAGTCCAGTCGCCGGCTTTGACGACGTTTCGCAAGCTAACGTCCTGTACATCGCCGTTCTCGAAATGGATCTTTACGTCGTGGAATTGGATGGCGCGGCCCTTGGCGCCGAGCCGCACTGCTTCAAAGCGTCCCCGCTTGACGCCGACATTCAGTGTGTCCCGCTCCGCGCGGTCACTGACGTGAAGGCTCCCCAGGTTGATCCAACGGCCCTTCTTCTGGGCGATTCCCGATGTCGTCGCCAGCACGAGCGAGAGGAATAGAGCGGAAAGCAGGGTTCTCATTTCTCTTCTCCAAGAGTAGGCAGGCGCCCGCCGTTCTCAATAGCTGCATCAGCCGGTACGCCTAAGAGGTTTCGCGACGACTAGCTTGGCCGACTGCCGCTTGCGGCGCAACAGTTGGAACGCGCGTTCCTTTGTCTGGAACTCGATGCCTCCAGTGCCCCCGGAGCGCTCCAACTGCTCGTATAATGAACGCCTAACCATGCAACTTCAGAAACTTGTTCCCATTCGACAGAATTTCCCGAACCGGGGGCTACCCGATGTGCCCACGGCAGTGCGCGACTCGATGGAGGCCGCGAGTTGGACCGGCAACGTTCCGGCGGGAAGCCGAATCGCGGTAGGCGTCGGCAGCCGCGGCATCACAAACATCGATGTCATTGCCAAGGCAGTCGTCGATTTCTGGAAGGCGCAGGACTGCAAGCCGTTCATTATTCCGGTGATGGGCAGCCACGGCGCGGCGACAGGGCCCGGCCAGGCCGACGTACTGGCGCACTACGGGATCACCGAAGAGACGATGGGTTGCCCAATCGTCAGCTCGCTCGATGTCGTGCCGATTGGCACCACCCCCGACGGCGTTGAAGTTGTCATGGCGAAGGATGCGCTCGAAGCCGACGGTGTGATGCTCTGCGCGCGCGTCAAATGGCACACGGATTTTGAAGGCACGCTCGAAAGCGGCATCCACAAAATGATGGCGATCGGTCTCGGCAAAAGGTCCGGGGCGCAGGTCTACCATACGCATGGCCTCAAGCTCGGCCTGGAGCGCGTCATTCGCACCGTCGGCGAGGTCGTTCTTGGCACCGGCAAGATGCTCGGCGGCTTGGCGATTATGGAAGATGCGCATCATCACACCGCCGAAGTCCACGCCGTGGGCGCGGCCGGTATGGTCCCGCAAGAGGAAGAGTTGCTGGCACGGGTGAAGTCGTGGAAAGCGAACATCCCCGTCAAGGAACTCGACATCCTGATCGTCGACGAGATCGGCAAGAACTTCAGCGGCGCGGGCATGGATACGAAGATCATCAATCGCAGCGGACGCCGCGGCCCCAACGTATGGGAGGGTGTCCCGACGATCCAGCGCATCTTCGCTCGCGACTTGAGCCCGCTTAGCTACGGCAACGCGGTGGGTATCGGTCTGTGCGATGTGATCTCCGAGCGACTGCACGGAAAGATTGACTTCGGGCCCACGTGGATCAACAGCCTGACCGCGTCGAGCCTCACCGCAGCCTACGTGCCGCTCCATTTCGCTGAGGACCGCACCTGCATCGAAACGCTTGCGCCGACCTGCGGCAAACTCGATACGAGCCAAGTCTCGATCGCGTGGATTCGCAACTCGATGGACATCAGCGAAATGATGGTCAGCGAAAACCTTCTCGACGAACTCAAGCAGAACCCGGAAATCGAGATTCTCGGCGAACCGCGCGAGATCGAATACGATTCCGAGGGCAATCTTGTAGGCGCTGGGACGGCGGAAGCGGTCGCTCGCTAGCCTGCTGCATGTCGCTCTTCGAAGTGGTTGTCCTGGCGCTCGTCCAGGCAGCCACCGAATTTCTTCCTGTCAGCAGCACCGCCCACTTGGTGCTCGTCCCGTGGCTTCTCGGTTGGGAAGACCCGGGGCTGCTGTTTGACATCGCTCTGCACCTGGGCACGCTCGTCGCGGTGCTGACTTACTTCGCCCGCAGTTGGGTCCGGCTCGTGTTCTTGGGCCTCGGCAAGCGCGTCCTGCCCCCCGAACCGGGTGACCCGGACGAGGTCCTCTATGAGAACCCGCGGATGTTCTGGTTCCTCGTCGCGGCCACGTTCCCGGCGGGCATCGCCGGACTCCTGCTCGAGGACTACGTCGAAGGCGCGCTCCGCAGCCCTGTGGTAATCGGCGTGATGCTGATCGCGGTCGGACTACTGATCTGGTGGGCCGAGAAGCGAGGACGGCTCGACGACGATCTCGACCGCATGAGCCTGCGCCAGGCGATGCTGATTGGCTGCGCGCAGGCGATCGCGCTGATTCCCGGAACGTCGCGGTCGGGCATCACCATCGCCACCGCACTATTCATGGGATTCAAGCGGCCGGCGGCGGCGCGGTTCTCGTTCCTGCTTTCGTCTCCGATTATCGCCGGAGCGTCAGCCAAAGCCGCTTTCGATGTGATGGGAGACGGGATACCGCCTGAGATGCACATCCCGTTTCTGGTCGGAATCCTGGTCAGCGCGGTCAGCGGATATGCCGTGATCGCGTTGTTCCTGCGCTACCTGCAGCGCTCGACGATGCGCGTGTTTATCTACTACCGCGTGATCTTTGGCATAATAGTAGTGGCCTTAGCGTTATTCTTCCGCTTCCCCGTTTAAGCGGCGTCCGAAACAAGGCGCGAACCGCCCAGAGCATTGGGCGCAAACGAGGTTTGAGAGGAATGCGCTTTTTACAACCTACCGACAGTCAACGGCTCAACGAGCCGGTTGGATTTGTTGTGCTCGGGCTAGCGGTCGCGCTGGCGCTGAGTCTCGTTTCCTACCAGCCGTTTGACCCATCGTGGAACGTCGTCGGCCCAACGGAATCCGCCGGTAATCTCATCGGCTTCCCCGGCGCATATCTCAGCGACCTGCTCTTGCAGTGGCTGGGACTGGCGGCCTTTCTCCTACCCCTCTATCTCATCGTGCTCGGGTGGTTCTGGGTGCGGTCGGCGCCGCTCGCCATGCCCGTCACCAGGGCCGTGGGATCGGTGCTGCTGCTGTTTGTGCTGTGTACGATGTTCAGCGTAGTCAGCGGGGCGTCTTGGCGCGGGACGATCGCGGCGGGTGGTGTGGTCGGGGCGTTGCTCTCCGATTTCCTGGTGTTCTATCTCAACTACGCCGGGCTGGCGCTGGTCTTGGTGACCTCGGCCATCGTGTCGGTGTATCTGATCACCTCGTTCGAGCTGCGCTCCCTGCAAACAGTTCAGGAACAGATCGCTGCTCACTCGCATCGGTTTGACTTCGTCGGGGCGCGTTGGCGGGCTTGGCGGGAACGCCGGAAGACCGCGTCCGCCGACGATGACGGCGAAACCAAGACCAAGCGGCGTATTCAGATCGAGCCGCTGTCATCGCAGCAGGCCGAAGAGCAACCGGCGGCCATTCGACGTAACGCCACTCCGCGAGAAGCAACTCCGGATGCGGATGAAGATGGAGCGCCGCCGCCCATCGTCCCCTACGCGGAAGCGGCGGAATCGCCCGACTCGGCGTTTACAGAACCCGACCCCTTCGCCACGGCCAAACCCGGCGCGCCCATTCCCGACGAAAAGACGAGGCAGTATCACATCCCGTCGACGCTGCTGTTGCATGCGCCTGACCCACGTGCCGCCTACGACCCTGAAGAGTTGCACGCGATTGCCCGCCAGATCTGTACCAAGTACGAAGAATTCGGCGTCGGCGGCACCGTTTCGCAAATCAACCCCGGCCCGGTCGTTACGACGTTCGAGTTCAAGCCGAACGCGGGCATCAAGTACACCAAGATCGTCAACCTCTCAGAGGATCTCTGTCTGGCGCTCGAATGCGAATCGATCATGGTCGAGCGCATCCCGGGCAAGTCGACGGTGGGCATTGAGATTCCCAACCGCCGTCGCGAGGTCATCTCGTTCCGGGAAGTGATTGAAGCGCCGGAGTTCGCCGACGCCGAGTCGCTGCTCACGATGGCGATGGGCAAAGACATCGACGGCCGCATCAAGAGCGCCGATCTCGCTTCGATGCCTCACGTGCTGATCGCCGGTTCGACCGGATCGGGCAAGAGCGTCCTGATCAACAGCATCATCATGTCGGTCCTCTACAAGGCCACTCCTGACGAAGTCCGCTTCATCATGGTTGACCCCAAGACGGTCGAGCTGGGGCTCTATGTCGACATTCCGCACCTGCTCACGCCGGTCATCACCGACATGAAGAAGGCGTCGAACGCCTTGAAGAATGCGACGCGTGAGATGGAGCGACGGCTCAAGTTGCTTGCCGAGTTCGGCGTGCGCAACCTTGACCAGTACAACCGCAAGGTGGCCAAGCTCACGTCGAAAGTCGGTGGCACGGCGGCCGACGACGGTGAGCCGCCGAGAAAGCTACCCTACATCGTTATCATCATCGATGAGCTGGCGGACCTGATGATGCTCGAAGGCCGTCAGATCGAGGAATCCATCACACGGCTGGCGCAGATGGCGCGCGCCGTGGGCATCCACTTGGTCCTGGCGACGCAACGGCCGAGCGTCGATGTGATCACCGGCCTGATCAAGGCGAACATCCCTTCGCGTATCTCGTTCCGGCTCGCGACGCGGGTCGACTCGCGGACGATTCTCGATGCCATGGGTGCCGAGTCGCTACTCGGACGCGGCGACATGCTCTACCTACCGCCCGCTTCGTCGCGGATGCAGCGGCTGCACGGTCCTCTCGTTTCCGAAGAAGAGATCGAGGCGGTCGTTCGTGCGTGGAAAGAACAGGGCCAACCGCGCTACGAAGATCAGTTCCTCGCGCCACCCGCCGGAGAGGGCGACAGCAAGGATCAAGACGCTGACTTCAGCGATCCGGCCTATGACGATGCCGTCCGCATCGTGCTCGAGCAGGGCAAGGCCTCGACGTCGATTCTGCAAAGGCGTCTGCGGCTAGGGTACGGCCGCGCTGCGCGCATTCTCGATGTCATGGAACGCGACGGCATCATCGGTCCGCCCGATGGCAGCCGCCCCAGAGAAGTCCTAAAAAGGCCCGACTGGCAAAACGTAGAAAGCACGACCTAGCCACGAATCACGAAACACGAATCACGAAACACGCCCGTCACGTCTTGCTAAGCACGTCCTCGACATGGCCCTTCACCTTGACCTTGTTGTAGATCTCAGCGACCTTGCCTTCGGGATCAATCACAAAGGTTGAGCGTACGATCCCCATGTACTTGCGGCCGTACATCGACTTCTCCTGCCAGACGCCGTACTTCTCGGCGATTGCATGGTCTTCGTCGGCGATCAACGGGAACGGCAGCTCGTACTTGGTCTTGAACTTCACGTGCGACTTGACGCTGTCCGGGCTCACGCCCAGGACGACGGCCTTCTTCTTCTTGAACGCGGCATGGGAATCACGGAAGTCGCAGGACTCCGTTGTGCAGCCCGGCGTATTGTCCTTCGGATAGAAGTAGAGCACGACGGTCTTGCCGCGCAGATCCTTGAGCTTGACCTTGTCGCCCGTATCGGTGACGCCTGTGAACTCAGGAGCCTTGTTCCCCACTTTGACCATCACAATCCTCCGCGCCTGACCATGCGGGTCAGGACATTTCAACATACCAACAGAGCGGCACATGTGAATGTGCCCGCCTGCGAGGTCGGTTCGGGCTAAGACTCAGAGCCGCATGCGTAAGCTTGCGTTGATGGCCTGCGAAGCGGCGGTGGACTTGACGGATAGCAACAAGCTGCGAGGCTGGTTGCCGTTTGTCGGAGGCCCGTGGTTGGGGGTAGTGGGTCATCGCACCCTGACGGGCGCGGCTCCGAGTTTGATGGAGGGACGATTGAGTTGGGCGCAGGTCGGGTGTACGGTGGGTGGTGTGGCAGGGGTTGGCGGGGTTTGTCAGGTGGGGGCGTTTACTTTTGGGCCTCCTGGGAGCCTGGTTGGCCCGAGGTGGGTAGGACGGAGTACAGGTTCTTTTCGATGACCTTGAGAGCTTCGTCCGGGTGGAGTTTGTCGATTTCGTCCAAAGACGTTGAATCCAGGTCGGTTGCGTGAGATTCGGTCTGTTCGACCGGTTCGTTGTCTTCGGCTAGGTACCTCCTGAATAAGATGTCCGCCGGTGGTGAGGGGTGGCTTTGCCGCCAGTGTTGTTCTTCGCGGTCGCGCTCTTCCATGGCGCGGGAGCGGAACAGGGTTTGCGCGCTGTTTTTGCGCAGGTCGGTGAGTTGATTCATGGCGCGGTGATAGCGGCGCGAGAGTTGGCCCTCGTAGCGCGCGAGGCAGCTGAGGTAGTCGAGGTGTCCGTAGTTGGTGAAGGCGTCGCCGACGATTTGCTCGTCGTCTTTGCCGAAGTTACTTGTTTTGTCCTCTGCTTCTTCGATGTGGTATCTCTCGACTGCGGCCTCGATGCGTGAGAGACGTTTGAGACGCCAGGCGGTGTCGGCGATTTGTTCGACGAGTGAGTCTTCGAGAGAGTTGACCGGCTGGATGTCGGCTCGGAGTTGATCGAGTTTGTGTTGGTATTCGGTTGGGTCTTCGCCGGGGATGACCGGGTGTTTGGAGCGGAGTCCGTGCTTGAGTGCGTTTTCGGCGCAGCGTTGTTTACCTTGGTCGGTCTTGGGACCGGTTGAATGTTTTGCGTTTTGTTTGTTGGCTCGCTTCTGAGCTTTCGTCGACATTGTTTTCGTACCTTTCGCGGGCGGGCTACGCCCCGGAAATGGAAAGGCCGAAGGGGCGCTCGGTTTCTCGCAAAGGCGCCAAGTCGCAAAGGGCGGCTAGAGAGAAACCGGGCACACCTTCGGCCAGGTTCAATAGGAGGAAGTTGGAGTACGGCTTCCTGGTCTTAGTGTCTACCCGGTGTCAAGGGGTAGGGTGGATTGAGTGGCTCGAAGGAAAGGCTGCGGATCTCAAGACCGAGACCCGCGCTATGGCTCTACGGCGTAGACGGCCTGTTCCACATGCTGTGAACGGTGACCTAGCGGGCCCGAGGGAAAGGACGCTTAGTTCGGCAGATCTCTCGGCTGAGAGTATTCCGTACGGCGCATTCTCGATTGCTTGGCCTTTTCGACAAGCGGTATCATGTCCTGCACAAATATCTCATTCAGATCAGATGCAAGGCAGAGAACGCCGCCCTGAAGTGCCGACAGGGCGTGGAACGTCTGCGACATGTGCCCTAGATGAAGCCAGAATGTCATTCCGGGAATCGCAAATCGATACTGCCTCGTACCCTGAACCCGACCATCTCCACCGTAGGGGTAGATGGCTCCTACGTGTGGCTCGGGATTCGCGGACACGTTGATGATAAGGGCCACCCGATTTGACAGTTTCCGTTGCCCCAGTAGAAACTTGTGGAGTTCCGTTTCGTAGGGCCCCAGTTTGAGCTGTGTCTGATGATCGACGCCCCACCATCGTCGGGCGCTAGCCTTCCAGAACACGGAGAGCGCGAAATAGACGAGTTTGTCCATCTGTATCTGCGGTAGCGATCCTCCGTCGATGATTCTGGCCCCTTGTAGGCCGCAGACAGGTGGCGCGTTCAGGAGGGTATCGCGCAAGGGAAAAACGGGCTTGCCTCGATAAGTGTTCTTGAGGGTCCAGGACTCGCCACCCTTGTTTAGACGGTCTTCACATTCCGCACACAGGAAGTATTCCGCAACTCGGAAGTTCATCTGTCGGGACCCATCTGGGGTGACGAAGTACGGGTTCGGGTTGACCTGGTCGGGTTGAGCGGACAGCCTCACCCAGCGCACAACCGCTTTGGGAAGGAGGTCGCTGTAACAGAGCGGAATATCCTCCGCTTGGCACAGGCCGCAGGCACCGATATTGGAGGAGGCTTGCTGCACGTTTGTCTCATTATCGGCTGACTGCGGTGAGGGGGCTTGCGATCATTGGATGCTAGATGATCGGGGATGGGTGCTCATTCATGATTGCATTGTGAATAATCCTGTCGAAGCGGGGTTTGTCGAGCGCTCGTTGCGGGAAATAGGCATCGGCCTTCGGCCGAGCCCCACGAGTTGATATCATCGCAGCGATATGACCACCACACGCAGGACCTTCCTTTCTCTCGCCGCACTGCCTGCTGTATCCGCCGCCGCTCCGATTGACCCTGCAAGCATCCGGACACGCAAGGTGGGGAAGGTCGAGACGGTTTTCAAATCACCCGGTCCCAAACCGAATGGGCTGCAGGCGACTCCCGACGGATTGTGGATCATGGACCAGGGCGACAACCATGTCTATCTGGTCTCGTACGAAGATGGCCGCGTGATCCGCGACCTGCCTACCGAGGCCGATAAGGCCAGCGGCATCACGTTCGACGGCAAGGCGCTCTGGCTCGCATCCACCTATAGCCGTGAATTGATTCACGCCGATGCCAAGACCGGCAAGACGATCAAGAAGTACTTTACGCCCGGAGCGGGTGTCATCTACAAGAAGACTGGCGATGCGCCGGGCCGCCGAAGCCCTCTGATCAAAGACGAGCCGGCGCCCTCTGGTCCCGCACCCGCGCGAGAGTGGCCCTGGCAGCCGAACACGGCCGGCACCGGCGCACATGGCATGGAGTGGCGCGATGGGAAGCTGTGGGTGACCGTCCCGCCGTCGCGCATGGTGTACCGCATGGACGCGGAGAATTGGGTCGTCGAGCACAGCTTTTCAACGATCGCCAACCGTCCGCACGGTATCGGCTGGGAAGGGCGTTTTCTGTGGGTGACGGATTCGAACCTGAACGCATTCTTTAAGCACGACTCGGAAACAGGCGCGATTGTTGAGAAGATTCAACTCGCCGAGAGCGATCCGCTGCCACACGGCATGACGATCTGGAAAGGCATGCTGTGGTACTGCGACGACGTCGGGATTGTCTGCCGGATGAAGCTGTGAGGCCCCTACAGAGGGGTCTGCTTTGAGAAATGTCCCGCGGGATGTTGCGGCATGATCGGCCTATTGGCCGAGCGTGTTGGTTGCTTGCTAGCCGCCCATGAGTAGGGTCCAGCGTTGGTGGAAGACGATGGTGGTGATGCCTAGGAAGAAGACGAAGGCTACGACTAGGCCTACCTGTAAGTACCACGGGAGGCGGAGCTTGGCCGGCAGCAGGGTGCGGTTGACGTAGAGGGAGTGGAGCGAGGTGAAGCCTAGGCCGATGTTGCGCAGCGTGCCGGTGAAGATGGCGAGGATGAGCGGGTTCGGGGTGAGCCGTAGCGCGATGAGTCCCCAGATGACGTAGCCGAGCAGGATGGCGTAGTAGATGTTCCGGACTTGGTGACCTTCCATCTTGCGCGCCCTTTGACTACCGGTCCAGATGACGTCGGTCCAGCGGCGGACGACGCCGTCGATGTCGGACATCTGTCCGGGCGCGAGGACGATGAAGCCCATCATCAAGGTGAGGTACCAGAAGACTTCGCCATGCTGGTCGGCGATACCGCGCGCCGTCATCGCCGCGGCCGCGTGGCCGTCGACGGTGACTCCGGGTATGAACTCGAGCGATAGCAGCGAGGGAAGCGCCATCCCCAGGATGCAACCGACCGACCAGATCGCAACCTGGTCGCGAACGATGTGTAGGAGCCAGCCCTTCCAGCGGCGGACGTTCCCATTGCTGAGCGGGAACACTTTGCCGACATGCGAGAGCCGGATGCTCTTGCCGCCAACCATGCTGGGGATCGCGCCGACGAGTGATCCCATGCCCCAGCCCTTCTCGCGGGTATAGTTCGAGAAGTTCATGTTGGACAGGCCGCCCGCGCCGGCGATGGCCGCGAAGGCTGCGAGCGTGGCCCAATCGATCTCGCTGTCGGGAAGCTGTCCGAATTTGACGAAGCCGCTGAAGATATCGACCCACGTTTCGCGGCTCACCATGAACACGCCGACAAAGGTGAGATAGCCGAGCACGAGAACGAGCTTCGTCACCATGATGCGCTCGATGGCGTTGTAGATCTTTCCGCCGAAAATGAGCGGGGTGAGGACGCTCAAGAAAATCACGTAGCTCAAAGTGCGGACAAGCGAATCGTCGCCCGGTCCGGGGAGATGCCCAAGGATGACGGCCGCCACCGGTACGGCGGCGTTCGACGCCAGATAGGGGAAGACGCCGCCGAGGTCGAGCATCAAGTAGAAGACCGCCCAGAACTTGGGGCCGGGCCAGGTGCGAAAAAATCCCAGGAAGATCGGCTCGCCCGTGTAGAGCGTGTACCGCATGATCGAGAGGTTGTAGAAAACCTGGCAGGCGATGCTGATGGTCGCGATCCACATCAGCGACCCGCCGTAGCGCGCGGTCACGATGGGACCGAAGAGCCACTCGCCGCCGCCGATGTTGCTGCCGACCATGAGGACGCCGGGGCCGATGAGACTGGTCCAACTCTTGAGGGTGATGGCCGGGGCTTGGGGCAGGTCCGCCTCTTCCCAACGCGGGAAGTAGCGGCCGGCCTTTTCGCGGGTTTCGCGATCCTGGTCCGTCGGCATCCCGAAGATGGTAACAGGCCGTGGCAGTCAAGCGTGCTCGCAATTCATTTCGGTAGCCACATATGTAACGATTCACTAAAGGTCCTGACGCGAAGCTATGCCAAACCGCCGCTATCTCGTGATCGCAGCCTGCGCTTTAGCGGCCATCGGCCTGAGCTACTACGCGTCGCAGTTTGCGATCGACTTCCAGGTCTATCGCTATGCCACGAACGCGGCTTTCTTCGACGACCGTCCGCTCTATGGTCCCAACAGTGGCGTCGGGTGGCCGATTCACTATCGCTATCCGCCGATCTTCACTTTCTTTTTCTTCCCGCTGACTTGGCTGCCGGTACAGGCTGGGGCTTTCGTCTGGACGCTGCTCAAATGCGCTGTTTTGGTGGTGTTCGCGAGGGCGTTGACCGAGCGGCTGCGGGAGGAACCCGGCAAGCCGAGTTGGCTCATCGCCCTTTGTCTCGCCGGCCCGTATGTGGTGATGGAGTTTCGTTACGGCAACGCGCAGTTCTTTGTGTTTGCGCTGACGGCATGGGCGCTGCTGGAGGCTTCTCGAAAACCACGGCTAGTGTAGTGTCTCATAAATAGCTTTACATATAGAGTAAGCTACCGTAACCTTGTCATATGGGACTGGCGGCGGAGGCTTTGGCGATCACATCTCGTGAGAGACTCGAG
>Ga0302123_10000857_pt1 | contig 22543 bp, 21 predicted proteins | sample CB21_321_MG_FD_203109 | JGI IMG/M metagenome (GOLD analysis project Ga0302123, IMG submission 203109) | Marine microbial communities from Western Arctic Ocean, Canada - CB21_32.1 | ecosystem: Environmental > Aquatic > Marine > Oceanic | place: Canada: Western Arctic Ocean | collected 2017-09-28 | reverse complement strand
CGGTTAGCCGAAAGATCGACGGCCAGCCGAGCGTTAGATTTATAGTCGTCACACTCGGCTCTATACAGCGTATTTCCACGCATGGACCCACTAATTGCGCATGCCTGTATTACCCGCCATGGCAGTCGCCGTGCGATAATCAGCGGGAAGGCTTACGTTCCAATCGAGGCAATCATGGTCCTGAGCGGCTACACCCAGTTCGGTGGTATCCACCCGGAAACCGCCGCGCTGCGCAATATCCTGACCTTCTATGGCGTTAGGGCACCCCATACGGGAGTGGCCTACACCGAAGCGATGCTCCTAGGTCTGGGCGGCGGTCTCGGCGGTGGGTACTGGGCCTTCGAATACCGAGACGCGGCAGTGCCAGCGATCAGCCTGTGGGCACGACGGGGCTGGATGTGGGTGAACGGCCCCTTTCTCCACGACATGGCCCGTCGTGCCGGTGCTGCAACCGAGACCCATGAGACCCAGAGCGTTGGGGCCGCCGAAAAACACCTCCGTACCGCGTTGAAGGACGGAACCCCGCCAGTAACATCCATCACCTCGGGAACGATGCCCTATCCCTTCTTTCCTGACGAGCAGGAACAGCCGCTGAACCACGTCGTCGTGCTCTGCGGCATGGACGAACGCACGGAAGTAGCCTACGTGGACGACCGCACAAGCGCTCCGCTCAACGTCGGACTAGACCTCCTCGCCGCTTCCCGCGCCCACGTGAAGTCCCAGAAAAACCGGCTGGTAGTCGTCAGCCCCCCGGCGGGCTCCGCGGACCTAGCGGAATCCATCCGAGCCGGTCTACGCGACTGCGTCTACAGCCTCGGCTCAGGCGTACCTAACGGCCAGAACTGGCCACCCCATAACTTTGGGCTTGCCGCCTTCGCCAACCTGGCGGGCCAGTTGACCGATACCACGACTCCCAACGGGTGGCTGCGCCGTTTCGACTCGCCTGCCAGGCTCTTCTCGGCGTTGAAGGCGCTGTTCATGGGGATTGAAATGCAGACAGGCGGCGGTGCGTTCAGACTACTGTACGCCCGATTCCTCACGGAAGCTGCTCCGGTACTAAAGACACCAGGGCTTGCAGACCTGGCCGAGGACTACCTGGAGTTGGGCTCCGAATGGTCGGTGCTAGCCGATGCCGCTCTCACCGACTCGGTGGAGCCGCTGGGCCGCGTGAAGGCGCTGCTTCGGGACGCCGACGCGCTATTTCGGATCCAGGGTGCATCGGGGCTTGAAGAGGTGCGTGCGTCCAATCGAGAACGCCTCAGCCTGGAAAGGGAGATAACCACTTGGTTTATGTCGGACCAACAGCAATTGACGGCACACCTCACGCATCTGGGTGAGCGTCTCAGCGTCATTCACACGAAGGAAACGGCTGCGCTGGAAAAACTCACGGCACTGGTCGCGATTATGGAACCGGAGAAATCGGAGGAGCAAGTAGCTCCAGAAGAATCGGCCGAATTGTTCAAAGAAACAGATCGCCCTTGGCTAGCTCTCGGGCAGCATTGGCCAACTCCTTTCCGACCTTCGCCAGGCGCTTTTCCTCAATGATTCACGCGGTGCTCTTCGACATGGACGGCGTACTGGTGGATAGCTTCGAGGCGTGGGCACGTCTGATGAACGCCACTGCTCAGCACTTCAGCTGCCCCCCGGTGGATCGCGAGCGCTTCCGGTCTGTGTACGGCCAGCCCACCACTGAAGACATACGCGCTTTCTTTCCGGGTCAGACGGTGGAGTCCGTGGAAAACTTCTACAACCAGCATTTCTCCGATTATGTCGACCATGTTCAGGCCGCCCCGGGAGCCTCGGACGTGGTGCGGACGCTCCAGGGGAAGGGGATCGTTACCGCCACCGTCACCAATACCATCAACCCCCTGGCGACCCACATCCTCCAGCGCCTGGGCATTGAGACCGGCCTGGTCATTGGCGCGAACGACGTCCCCGCGCCCAAACCCGATCCCTCTATGCTGCTCCTCGCCTGCCAACGCCTTGGGGTGGCGCCCAGCGAGTCGCTGATGGTGGGCGACTCACGGTACGACCAGGCGGCGGCGGCGGCGGCTGGTGTTCGGTTTGCGGGCATTGGCATCGGCGGCGACACCCGGCTGAAGCGACTAGCCGATGTGCTCATGCTGCTTGAGGAGACGGAACCATAGACTTGCGAACCGGTGACTTTCCTTGGGGCTTTGTGCTTCTTTTTAGTCTATGAACGCCCCGAAATCGGGACGAATACCCCGCCTGCATCGGATGCTATGAAGGATTGGACATTTTCTCCCCTTGCCAATTGCCTCGGAGGCCGATACTATTCATACGTCAGGATGCTTCCATTAGCTGCTGTCCCGTGAGAATACGAGATAGATAGATAGGGAGCGCCATGGCCCAATATCTAGGCGGCCCCAAAGGGCAGCACGCAAAGCATGGAGGACTGAGACTGTGATGGAAGAAAGTAACAACAGACTGTTTGTAGGCAATATGCCGTTTCGTATGGGCCGGGATGAGTTGGAAGACCTGTTCGCCCAGGCTGGGACAGTGATTTCCGTACATATCCCGACGGATCGCGAAACCGGTCGTCCCCGAGGCTTCGGCTTCGTTGAGATGGAGGATCCGGAGGAAATGGAGAAGGCCGTCCAAATGTTTAACGGCTACTCTGTTGAAGGCCGGGGGCTCGTCGTCAACCAGGCCCGTCCACGCGAGCAACGCTAATCGCTTCACACGGTCTGCCGTGACCCATAGACCCAGATGCAAGGAATCCGTCGCTCCTGAGCGGGCAGTTCAAAACGCTCCTCAGCAGCGACGGATTCCTTTATTTTCGACACTCAACAAAACGTCAATGCAGAGTGCTGGGACTCCAACCTTTATCCTCAGTCGCGATTAACCCAGCGCCAGAACCGCACGAGCGGATTCGGCCCGACCGCGACTTCATCGTCGATGGGACGGCCTCGCCAACGGCGCTCGGTTGGACGCCGCCGTGGAGAGATGAAGAAGAGGACGTAGGAAGCAATCAAGAGACCCACCCCCGTCCAGATGAGCGGCCCCCACAAACTGGGAATCACCGCCCTGAGGATTAGGGCGGCAACGATCAGGATGATTCCGGTGAAGAAGAAATGTCCCGCAGAAACCTTGAGCGGAAGCCACGATGAGCCTGGCCTGGACCGTTCCGCGCGATGCTCCGACGGGATAGAATAGCGATTTCTGCCCCGTTCCTGCACAGCATCTTTTCCCTTCGGAACGTCGTCGTTAACCTGGCCCAGGATTTCTTCGATTTCTTTTTGGTACTTCTCCGTCATGACAACCGCCGTATCACCCTGCCCCGAATCACGACGCACCCAACAAAAAGGTCAGCAGGCTCGTCTTTTTTGTTTCCACCACTCCCCGTCAGATGCAGCTCCGACTGAAAGGATGGGGCTTCTTAAGAGTACCGAGAGCGGAATCGAATAACCACCCCGCGCCCGCCTCATCAAAAATAGCATATACCGTAACGTTTCCCATACAAGGGGTACAAGCAACCCTACAGCTAGCTGCGAGGCGACATCCGCTAAAAATTCCTGTTTGACGGTGCTTATAAAGGCTGAAAAGCTAACGCGCACGCGACCGCACACGAAAACAGCTTGCAAGGCTACGGCCTCCGGTACGGAGGGCGCTATCGCTTTCCACCACCGACTCATCGGGCACGTGCGTTTCCACGCACTTCGCGTCCTCGCCCTCCATCTAAAGCCTCCTGTGACTCACATCGAAACGCTCGGCCAGCATGAGGCGCAGGTCATCCAGGAGAAGGCGGCCTTGCGATTGGATGCAATGGGGAATGAGCACCACTTGGGCGCTTATGAACTCGTAACCGGGGGCACTCCAGCCGTGGATTCATGGACTTGCTTCACCGACGGGGAGACCCTCAATAGCCTGTTTAATCTCCATGCCCCCCCACGTACTTCGTCGCCGCTTCCATGAACACGCTAAGCGCCTCCACAATTTCCACCCGGCTGGAGTAGGCCAGGGCCGGGAAGGTATCTGACTATGCGCCCGTAGGAATCATCGGCAAGGAACGACCGCCAACGCTCCGTGACCCACTCGGTATCGGTGGCTACCAAACGATGCCGTCGTCGTTCCGCTCCCTGCTGCCCCTGGCTCTTGTGCGCTAAAGACCGACGAGCTTAACCGTACTACGCGCCTTGTAGCGCCGGTTGATGTTTAGGATGAGGGCAGTCAGCTCCTCGAGGTAACGCGAATTATCGAGATCGCCTCCGTCCACAGCCCGCAGCGACGTGACCTGCTCCGCCAGCGCCATCACCTGCCCCTTGGCGGTCTCGTCACCTCCACAGACGATAACGTCGCCTTCGAGCTCCTTTTCCGGTTCCATAAGCTCGCGCGCGCTAAGGTGATGGAAGGCGGACACCACCTGGCTCCCCGGTACCAGTTTCGCCACAAGCTCGCCAGCGGAACCCTCGGCCACGCTCACGGCCCGGGGTCGGCCCTCCTCAAACGTGAGCGGCGCCACCACCGAGATGACCAGTTTGCCGGTGAGCGACGGCGCCAGGGCTTGCACCGTGACAGCGAGGCCGTCGTACGGCACCGAGAGCACTACCCACTCGGCGTCGCGGGCGGCGTCGGCATTGGTCGCGCCGGTGATTGCGAGGCCGGGACGCAGCACTTGCAGGCTCTCCGCCGCTTCAAGCGCCCGTGCGGCGTCACGCGAACCGATGACGACCTGGTGGCCAGCCAAAGCGAACCGAAGCCCCAGGCCCTTACCCTCGGGTCCTGTGCCGCCGATGATGGCAATAGTGGGCATACTGTCCTCCTTACTTGGTATCTCTATCGGAGTCCCGTTAACTCTGCCAGGGCCTCCAAATGCTCCATGTGATCAAAGACCGGCTGGAGCAGCAAGTGCTGCGCACCGGCGTCGATTAACTCCTCCACACGCTCCGCCACCTGACCCGGCGTACCCCATACGCCCACCCGCGATCCCATATCAGGGTTGCCATAAAAGGCACCGAACCACTCTCTCAGGCGCCTCTCCGCTCTGGCCGCATCATCGTCAATGGCCAGGTAGACGCGCTTGGAAATGCCGAAGCTCGCGGAGTCTCGGCCTTCATCGGCCAGGTATCGCCGCACCAGCGCTGCGTTGGTCACGAACTCATCCCTGCTGGAGGCGCCCGCGCCCATCCAACCGTCGCCCAAACGCACCGCGCGGCGCAGCGCGTCCGGCTGGCCCGCACCAAACCAAACCGGCGGGTGCGGTTCCTGGACTGGCTTTGGGTCCATCTCCAGGTCCTTGAGCTGCCACATCTGCCCCTGGTAGTTGGCGTGCTCCTGAGTCCACAACGCCTTCATCACCCCTAAACCCTCGGTGAGCCGCCGCACCGCCTTATCGCCTGGCAGGCCCAGCCCCGGTGCTTGATACGGGCCGCCCACTCCGATGCCCACGTCCAAGCGTCCACTGCTCATGTAGTCCAGGGTGGCAAGCCGCCGGGCCAACTGCACCGGATTGTGGCGCGCCATCACGATGACGCTCACCCCCAGCCTGGCCCTACTGGTCAGCGCCGCCACGTAGCTCAAGAGATGCAACGGCTCGAAGCCCGGGCCCGCGCCCAGGAAGGCCTCCTGGGTCCACAGGCTCTCGAATCCCAAAGCTTCGGCCCTGGCCACGAAACGGCATATCTCACCCATGTCCACCGGCCCCGGCACGAAGGCCTGGGGGAGAGCGATGCCGACCTTTATCCTGTCTGCGATGGTCACGGTTGCCTCCTAAGTATGGCGCCCCATTCTACACGGCGCGTTCGGTGCCTATCGTCCCCCGGTAGTTCAGCTACCCGCCCAGATTCCAGACCATCCAGGAAACGCTGAAGGAAGTGAAGCGCTACACCCAGGAGGGCATCGTCATCAACACCTTCCTGCTGGAGACGAGCCAATATTTGTTGGACTTCGAAGGCCATCTCATCCGGATTAACAAGGGCCGAACCCTGTACACGACGACTGTCCAGTTAGGCGAGTACGTGCTGGTAGACTACATGCCCCACCTGCGAAAACGGGTCAAGAGTTAGGGTTGAGACCTTGCTTCCCTGCCCAAACCCTGGGATAATAACTTCCACAATCACATAGTGTTACCCGAACCTTTAACTCAGTCCCGTGAGGCTGGCAAGGAACGGCGTTAGCGTCACGAACCCGCACTTCGAGGTGCCTCGTGTACACCCCAACGCACCTCTTGTCGGCCTCGGCAAGAGGTCTTTTGATGCCAGCAGCCACCATTCTCCTCACCGCCGATGACATGCGCCGCGCCATCACCCGTATGGCCCACGAAGTCGTCGAGCGCAACCACGGCGCCACCAACGTCGTGCTGGCCGGCCTCCAGACCCGGGGCGTTCCCCTGGCGCGCCGACTGGCCGCCGAGGTGGACCGTATCGAGGGCGTCGGGCTGCCCGTGGGCTCCTTGGACATCAACCTCTACCGCGACGACCTCACCCGCCGGCCGCAGCCCTTAGTGCGCCCCACCAGTATGCCCGCCGATATCGATGGCAAGACAGTGGTACTCGTGGACGACGTGCTCTACACCGGACGCAGCATCCGCGCCGCCATGGACGCCATCACCGACCTGGGCCGACCTCAGGCGATGCAGCTGGCCATCCTAGTCGACCGGGGTCACCGAGAGCTGCCCATCCGCGCCGACTACATCGGCAAGAACGTGCCCACGGCCATGGCCGAAGAGGTCCGCGTCCGCATGACCGAGATGGACGGTGAGGACCAGGTGGTGCTGCTCAACCGCGAAGGGAGTCACGTCGCATGAGCCTTCGAACGCCAGAACAGACCACGGCCCAAGCCCAGACGGGCCTGGGCACGCGCCGTCACGTGCTGGACCTGGACGACTTTACGAACGTCGAAATCGACACCGTGCTCGACGTGGCCGAGGGCATGCGCGAAGTCCTGGGCCGCAGCATCAAAAAGGTGCCATCACTGCGAGGCAAAGTGGTATTCACGCTGTTCTACGAGGCCAGCACCCGCACCCGCGTCTCCTTTGAGCAAGCGGGCAAGCTCCTCAGCGCCGACGTCATCAACATCTCGGCCTCCGGCTCCAGCGCCGAAAAGGGCGAGTCGCTGCTGAACACCGCGCTGACTCTCCAAGCCATGCACGCCGACCTGCTCATCATCCGCCATCCCCACGCCGGCGCACCCTACTTCCTGGCCCGCCACCTGGAACACACCAGCGTGGTGAACGCCGGAGACGGACGCCACGCCCACCCGACCCAGGCATTGCTTGACCTGATGACCATTCGCCGCCACCTGGGATCGCTAAAGGACGCCAAGGTCGTCATCGTGGGCGACGTGCTGCACAGCCGGGTGGCCCGCTCCAACATCTGGGGCCTGGCCGCCGCCGGTGCCCGGGTGGTACTGAGCGGTCCGCCCACCCTGATGCCGCGTGAACTGCTCCAGGGTGAGCATCTCACGGGCATGCCTCCCGTGGAGGTTGAGACCGACCTAGACAAGGCCATCGAAGACACCGACGTCATCATGGCGCTACGGCTTCAAACAGAACGTCAGACGAGAGGCATGCTCCCGAGCATCCGCGAGTACACCCGGCGGTGGCTCATCACCCCCGAGCGGTACCGACGCGCCAAGCCCAACGCGCTGCTCATGCACCCCGGCCCGTTGAACGAGGGCATCGAGATTAGCAGCGCTCTAGCCCACGGCGTGGGCTCAGGCATCGAAGAGCAGGTGTCCAACGGCGTGGCTGTGCGTATGGCCCTCCTCTACCTGCTGCTCACCGGCGGAGCGACCGAGGAGATAATCCAATGACCACCTTTCTTATTCGCGGTGCTCGCGTCATCGACCCTGCCCAGGGCACCGATGACGTGGCCGACATCCTGGTTCGCGACGGCCTTATCGAAACTGTAGGAGTCTCGATTACCGCTAGCCCCGATCAGGTCATCGACGCTCAAGGTCTCGTGGCCGCGCCCGGATTCATCGACCTCCACACCCACCTGCGTGAGCCCGGCAGTGAGGACAAGGAGACCGTGGCCACGGGCACGCTGGCTGCGGCCCAGGGCGGCTTTACGACTCTGTGCTGCATGCCCAATACCACCCCGGCCATCGACAACACCAGCGTGGTGAAATTCATCCTGGAACAGGCCAGGGCCGCTGGCCCCATCCGCGTCCTGCCCATCGGCGCCGTCACCCGCGGCCGCGAGGGCAAAGAGTTGGCCGAGATGGAGGAGCTGGCCAGGGCGGGAGTGGTAGCTTTCAGCGATGATGGCAGCGTGGTGGCGGACGGCCACCTCATGCAGATGGCGCTCATCTATGCTAACGACCTAGGCCTGCCGGTCATCGACCACTGCGAGGACCCGACCATGCACCACGGCATCGGAATCAACGAGGGCTGGGTCGCTTCGCGGCTCGGTCTGTCCGGCTATCCCGCCGCTGCAGAGGAATCCATAATTGCCCGCGACATCGCACTGTCCGAACTCACCGGCGGCCACTTCCACGCCGCACACCTGAGCACCACCGGCGGAGTCGAGTTGGTCCGCCAGGCCAAGGCCCGCGGCCTGCGTGTCACCGCTGAGGTCACGCCCCACCACCTGACGATGAGCGAGGAGTGGGTCACAGGCGTCCATACTTCTGCCCACGCCCAGGTGCCCCTAACCACTGGCTCCTACGATACCCGCGCCAAAGTCAGCCCTCCCCTACGATCCATAAGCGACAGGGAAACGCTGGTGGCCGCTTTACGCGATGGAATCATCGACGCCATCGCCACCGACCATGCGCCACACACTTTCTCCGATAAAATGGTGCCTTTCGAGGAGGCCACCGTGGGTCTGTCGGTGCTAGAAACAGCCTTCGGCTCCCTCATGGGCCTGGTGCATGCTGGCGACCTCGACCTGCCCACGCTGATCCACCGGCTGAGCATGGCCCCCGCCCTAGTCCTGGGCAAGCGCTTCGCCGAGCTAGCCACGCTGAAACCCGGCACTCCCGCTGACTTGGTGCTCATTGACCCCGATATCCAGTGGATCGTGGACACCAAAACCTTCGCCTCCAAGGGACTCAACACCCCGCTGGACGGCGAGACCCTCAAGGGGCGGGTAGTCCTCACCATGGCCCAGGGCCAAGTCGCTTACGACGCCTTGGACACCAGCGCTCCGGCCAAGGGAGCCCGCGCATGACCACCGCCTATTTGGTATTGGCTGACGGCTCTGTCTTCCAGGGCCAAGCCATGGGCGCAACGGCCGATGAGAAGACTCCCAAGGCCGACGGCGAACTCGTGTTCAACACCAGCATGACGGGCTATCAGGAGATGCTGACCGACCCCTCTTACGCAGGGCAGATCGTGATGCCCACCTACCCTATGATCGGCAACTATGGCATCAACCACCGTGACATGGAGTCCGCTCGTATCCAGGTGGCCGGCTTCGTGGTACGCGAGGAGTGCGAAACTCCCAGCCACTACGCCTCCACGGCCACACTCCACGACTTCCTATCCCGCAATGGCATTCTCGGCATCAGCGGAGTGGACACCCGCGCCGTCACCCGGCACATCCGTTCCAGCGGCGTAATGATGGGCACCATCACCACCACCGAGACGCCAGAGCACGCCGTGGCCCGTCTGCGTTCCCTCACCGGTTACGATGCCGTGAACTTCGTCCGGCAGGTGACCACGCCAGAGCCCTTCAGTTGGCCTGATAGCGCCGTCCAAGGAGTGCGTATCGCCGTGGTAGACTGTGGCGTCAAGTACAACATACTGCGCGAGTTTGCCCAGCGCGGTTGCCAGACCATTGTCCTGCCGGCCACCGCCTCAGCCGACGAGGTACTGACGCTGCGGCCCGACGGGGTGGTCTTCTCTCCCGGCCCCGGTGACCCTATCCACAACACCGTCCCCGTGGAGACGGCAAAGGCGCTCATCGGCCGTGTGCCTATGCTTGGCATCTGTCTGGGACACCAGGTGGTCGCCCAGGCTATGGGCGCGCGCACCTACAAACTCAAGTTTGGCCACCGCGGTGGCAACCATCCCGTCCAGGACCTGGAAACGGGCCGGGTCTCCATCACCGCCCAAAACCACGGATACGCCGTGGACGAAGGCTCTCTGCCGCAGCAGCTTAAGGTAACCCACCGGAATTTAAACGACGACACCGTCGAGGGTCTGCGACACCTATCAGCGCCGGTCTTCACCATCCAGTACCACTCCGAAGCCTCGCCTGGCCCGTTGGACAACGAGTACATCTTCGACCAGTTCTTGGCGTTGGTGGGAGAGCGAGTGTCCCAGTGACCAACCGCCCAAGGCCCCAAAAGGTCATGGTCATCGGTTCCGGACCCATCATCATCGGTCAGGCCGCCGAATTCGACTATGCCGGCACCCAAGCCTGCAAGGCCCTCCGCGAGGAGGGCATCGCCACCGTGCTGGTCAACTCCAACCCCGCCACCATCATGACCGACCGCGAGATCGCCGACGCCGTCTACATTGAGCCCCTCACTCTCGAGGTGCTGAAGCGCATCATCGCCACTGAGCGGCCCGACGGGCTGCTGCCCACGTTGGGCGGCCAGACGGGCCTGAACCTCGCCGTAGAGCTGGCCGATGCCGGCATCCTCGACAAGTACGGGGTACGAATGCTCGGCACGCCCCTGGAGACCATCAAGAAGGCCGAGGACCGTAAGCTCTTCCGTGATCTCCTCCAGGAACTCGGCGAACCCGTCCCCCCCAGCGAGATTGTGGACACCCTTGAAGAGGCGCTGAGCGCGGGACTGCACCTGGGCCTGCCCCTGGCCATCCGCCCGGCGTACACCCTGGGCGGTACCGGCGGCGGTTTCGCGACCACCATGGACGAGCTGGAAGAGATATCCCGGGCCGGTCTGGCCGCCAGTCCCATCCACCAGATCATGCTGGAAAGGTCGCTCCTGGGATGGAAGGAGATCGAATACGAGGTGATGCGCGACGGCGCCGACAGCTGTATCACCATCTGCAATATGGAAAACCTCGACCCGATGGGAGTCCACACCGGCGATAGCATTGTCATCGCGCCAAGCCAGACCCTCTCCGACAAGGAATACCAGATGCTCCGTTCCGCCAGCCTGCGCATCATCCGCGCACTGGGCATTGAGGGCGGCTGCAACGTCCAATACGCCTTGGCCCCACATCCCATGGTGGGCGAGACTCTCCCCGGCGGTGCGCCCGAACCCATGCAGTACTACGTCATCGAGGTCAACCCGCGGGTCAGCCGTTCCTCGGCCCTCGCCTCTAAGGCCACCGGCTACCCCATCGCTCGCGTAGCTGCCAAGATCGCCGTGGGCAAACGCCTCCACGAAATCCCAAACGCCGTCACCGAAGTAACCATGGCCGCCTTCGAACCAGCCCTGGACTATTGCGTCATCAAGATTCCCCGCTGGCCTTTCGACAAGTTCGAGGGAGGCGACCGTCGGATAAGCACGCAGATGAAGGCCACCGGCGAGGTTATGGCCATCGACCGTGGCTTCGAGCCTGCTCTCCAGAAAGCCATGCGCTCACTAGAACTGAGCGGCCGCTCCCTCCTGTGGGAGGATCCCGCCTGGCGCGCCGAATCGTCCCAGGGCATCACCCCACCTCTGCACCCCACCGACCTGCGGCTGTGGGCGATAATGACCGCGGTACGCAGAGGGATGGATCTGAAAGACCTAGTACGGCTTACGCACATCGACCCCTGGTTCATCGCCGGCATACAGCGCATCGGCCAAATGGAGAAGCGCATCCTCTCCGAAGATCTCACCCCCTCGCTACTCCGGCAAGCCAAACGTTTGGGCTTCGCTGACTCCGACGTGGCCACTCTGGCCGGCCGCCTGCCCGACCAGGTCCGCCAGCTTCGCCACGAGTGGGAGATTCGGCCTGTTTACAAAATGGTGGACACCTGCGCCGCCGAGTTTGAAGCCGTCACTCCCTATTTCTACAGCACCTACGACCAGGAGAACGAAGCCCCCCCCCTTCCCGGACCCAAGGCGTTGGTCATCGGCAGCGGGCCCATCCGCATCGGCCAGGGCATCGAGTTCGATTACTGCTCTGTGCATGCTGCATGGGCGCTGCGCGATGCTGGATACCACAGCATCATGGTCAATTCCAACCCGGAGACCGTCTCCACCGACTTCGATACCAGCAGTCGTCTCTACTTCGAGCCTCTCGACGACGAGAGCGTGCTGGACATCTTGGAGAACGAGGCCATCGTGGACCAGAACGAAGCGCTGATCTATCCGCCTTCGGTGGTCCAATTCGGAGGCCAGACCGCCATCAACCTCAGCCAGACCTTAGCTCGTAAGGGGATGCCGTTGCTCGGTTCTCCCGCGTCGGCCATCGACACCGCCTCCAACCGCAAACAATTCAACGAGCGCATGGAGCAACTCGGTATCCCGCAGCCGCCGGGGGCCACCGCCACCAGTCTGGAGGAGGGGCTCAGCGTGAGCCGAATGCTGGGATTCCCTCTCCTGGTGAGGCCCAGCTACGTCCTCGGCGGCCGCGCCATGGAGATTGTGGACAACCCCACGGCCCTGGTGGCCTATCTGACAAAGGCCGTAGATATCAGCGAGGGAAAGCCCATCCTCATCGATAAGTACATCGAGGGTATCGAAGTAGAGGTGGACGCCGTCTGCGATGGCGAAGATGTCCTCATCCCCGGCATCATGGAACACGTGGAGCGGGCAGGCGTCCACTCAGGAGATTCCATGGCCATTTACCCCTCCGTGACCCTCAGCAGCACCGAAATGGACACCCTCGTGGACTACACCGCCCGCATCGGCAAGGGGCTGGGCATCAAAGGGCTCATGAACATCCAGTTCGTTATTCTGGACTCCGGACCCCACCGTGACCTCGCCATCTTCGACCCCAAGGCCACCACCAACTCCAGCGTCTACATCATCGAGGTCAACCCCCGTTCCAGCCGGACCATCCCCTTTATCTCCAAGGTAACCGGCGTCCCGATGGTCGCTCTCGCCACCGGAGTGATGCTGGGACAGAGCCTGCGGGACCAGGGTCAAGTACCGGGACTTCAACCACGCAGAAATCTGGTGGGAGTCAAGGCGCCTGTCTTCTCAATGTCGAAACTCGCTGGCGTGGACACCTACCTGGGCCCTGAAATGAAGTCCACCGGCGAAGTCATGGGCATCGACTCCGAGTTCCGTCCGGCCTTGGCCAAGGCCCTCATAGCGGCCAACCTCATGCTCCCCGCCACAGGCGGCCTTCTTATCACCATCGCCGACCGGGATAAGTCCGAGGCCGTCCCTTGGCTCAAACTCCTCCACCGCCTGGGCTACAAGCTCTGGGCCACTTCCGGCACCGCCAGCCTCATCCAAGAACTTGGCATTCCCGTGACCATGGTAAACAAGGCGGGCGAAGAGACACCCAACGCCATCACCGTGGTCACTGACGGCACCGTAGACGGAGTGGTCAATACCGTAGCAGAGACCGCTATCGCCATCCGCGACGGTTTTGACATTCGCCGTGCGGCCACTGAGCGTCGACTTCCCTGCTACACCTCCATGGACACCGTCCGGGCAGTTGTGGAGACATTGGCCTACGGCGGCAACGAATACAGCATCCGCACCACCGATGCCTATCTCAACATGGCGCCAAGTCATACGGCGCATCCAGCGCCAGCGGTTAACGATGCCACCGCATGCCCGTAATCCATCCAATGCCACACCCCCCAGAATCAAAGGAAGCGGCTGAGCACAGCGGCAGCGCCGCCAAAAAGAGTAGTACAATAGGCCGCAGCATCCTTCGTTCAGCACCCGTGGGAAGGGCCAAGGAGCCAGCACCACAAAACTCGTAAGAAGAAGGCAATTATTGACCACCGACCACACCCCTGACGGGCCACCCCCCCACGAGAGCGCCACCACACCGCCCCGAGCGAGGCCAATTCGGCGACGGCGCTCCACCCCTCCGGCGGCAACTACCGTCGAAACCCCGACGCCAGCCCCGTCAGAACCATCAGGTCCCGAAACTCCTGCTCCCGCCCGGCGACGACGGCGGCGCTCCAGCACAGCGTCGCAAGCCACTCGCAGCAGTTCCCTTCAGGACGCAGCAATCGCATCCCAGCCCCAGGAGGAACCATCTGCAACCGAAGCCCCTGCTCCCCCACGCCGACGGCGGCGGCCGACAACCCAGGCTGGCTCCGTCGAAGCACCAGCCTCCAACACTCCCGTTCAGCATTCCGTAGTTGGGCATGCACCCGCCGAGGCTAAGACCCAAGTGGAGGAGCCCACTACCGAAGCGCCTGCTCCTCCACGCCGACGGCGGCGGCGTTCGAACACCCCTGCTGGCTCCGTCGAAGCGCCTGCCTCAGACACTCCCCTTCAGTATTCCGTAGCTGAGCCTGTGCCCCTCGAAGCCGGCCAGAATGCGCCTGTCGAGCCGACAGACCCCTCGGAAAAGCCTGGAGAGGAATCACCGACTCCGGCCCGACGGCGACGGCGAGCCCGAGGTGGGCAGGGCCGATCCAAGAATAGCATCTCAGCAGAGGCTGCTCCCGTCACCACCGAGGCTCCGCCCGTTGTCGTCGAAACGCCTGTTGGCGTCAGCATGGGCCAGGAATTCTTGGCCGACGAGGAAGAAGAAGAGGAGACTGCTGACGGGGAGAGCCCTCGGCGGTCGACGAAACGGGAACGCATCACCCATGGCCCAGATGACACCTCCGACATCTCCTTCATGCATCCCAGCGAACGCGACGTGGCAAAAATCCTGGACTTCTACCGCATGAAATACCTTTACGAACCACGCTCCTTCCCTTTGCGCTGGTCGGGAGACAGAGTGGTAGAGATGTTCACTCCGGACTTCTATTTACCAGAGCCTGACCAATACCTTGAGCTCACCACCATGAAGCAGAGCCTGGTCACCCTGAAGAACCGGAAACTCCGACGTCTCCGCGAACTCTATCCCGAAATCAACATCCTGCTCCTGTACCGGCGCGATATCATGCGCCTTCTAGCAAAATACGGCTATGGCCCCCTAGGCGAGGCCGTGGTCCAAGACATCGACAAGGTCCTCTTTAGCGCCGCGGAGATTCAACGCAGAGTCCAGGAACTAGGCGCGCAGATTACTTGCGACTTCCAGGGTAAAGACGTAGTCCTCATCGGCGTACTGAGGGGTGTGGTCTGTTTCATGGCCGACCTCATGCGCCACATCAACCTGCCCATTCAGATCGACTTTATGGAGCTCTCCCACTACGGCGTCGATGGCAGCGACGAGGTCTCGGTCACCAAGGATGCTCCCGTGGCCGTGGAGGGTAAACATGTCATTCTGGTGGAAGACATCGTTGACACCGGCATGACCATCCAATTTCTCCTCCGCCACCTATGGGCCAAGCAACCGGCCAGTGTCACCATCTGCACACTCTTGGACAAAAGGGTCCGGCGCATGAACGAGTTCCGCCTCGAATACACCGGATTCAAGATCCCTGACGAGTTCGTGGTGGGCTATGGCCTCGACTATCAAGGGCTCTACCGAAACCGGCCCGATATCACCATCCTCAAGCCCGTCGAGCCGAAAATCGAGGCCCAGCGTTAGGCATTTCTTCGTGACTGCCGCGCGGCTCATCCACAGCACCAGACACGGATGCCCTCAACCCTGTGGGACATAAATCCAACAGGCAGCACCCTCGGCAACGGGGTTCCCGCTTCAGGCATGTCTCCTTGGCATGGGCGTCGAGTAGCGCGTGGTACTCGTTGAACAATGCCGCCTCCGCAGGCAAATTAGCCTCGAACAGATCCTGGTAGCCCTCGTAAGTCGCACGCTCCGGCTCCAAGCCCAGCCTGTTCACGATGCGCCTCGTGTAGGTATCGATGACGAAGGAGGGCAGATGCGCCACGTAGAGCACAATATCGTCCGCCGTCTCCGGTCCCACGCCATGCACGGCCAGCAACTCCGAGCGCAGCTCCTTGGAATCGCGCGTCCGCCAGTGCGCAACCTCGTCCTCGTAACCAGCCATGTACGCAGCCATGGCCTTCAGCTTCTTCGCCTTGGCGTTGAAGTAGCCGCTGGAGCGGACGAGCTGTGCCAGCTCCGGCTCTGGGGTTTTCCGCAACGCTGGGAACGACCAGACCCGAGCCTCTTTCATGACGGCCAAGGCTTTTTCCACATTGCTCCACGATGTGTTCTGGGTGAGGATGGCCCCCACAATGGTTTCGAACGCCCCTTCGCCGGGCCACCAGCCCTGGGGGCCGTAGCGCTCGTAGAACCTATGGTAGACATCCAGCAAAAGGGGTGGGGGCTCAGTCACGGCTGCACACCCGCACCGGTATCCGCTTTTGGGGCGTGATGGCAACCTCGGTCACGCTGCATGCGATGGCGTAGGCCCCCACGCCCTGGGCCACTACACGGTCAAGGGTCTTACCGAACTCAGGGTCAGCCTCGCGATAGGGGGCCAAGGCAGTCGCATCGTCACGTTGCACCACGAAGACCACCGCGGCTCCGTGACCTACCTCAAGGGCCCGTTCCAACTCCATCAGGTGGCGTACCCCACGAACGGTGGGTGCATACGGAAAGAGGGCCAGACCGTCTTCTACCAGATTCACCGACTTCACCTCGACGTAGCAGACCCCCTGTTCACCCCTGAAGCACAGGTCCAGCCGACTCTTACCGAAGCGCACCTCCCCGCGCACCTCTTGGTACCCGCCCAGTTCGCCCAAGAGCCCGGACCGCCAGGCCTCGACGACCAGCGCTGGAGGCATTCGCGAATCCACACACACCCATCGAGCCTGATATCGCACCAGCACTAGGTCGTAAGCCGTCTTCCGCAGGGCCCCTGCCGGGGCCGGCTTCAAGCGCACCGGCGCACCGGGTGTAAGAAGCTCCGCCATCCGGCCAGAGTTGGGAACGTGGGCAACGGCGAGAACGCCATCCACCAGCACGGCGGCAGCGAACCGGTTGCGCCGATGAAGGAAATTCCCCTCCACCAGGCCCTGGGGCAATTGCATGCTCTGATTGTGTCCTTCCGCTTGTCGGTTTGCTCCCCACACCGATACACTAGCAGAAGCAGGCAAAGGAGAAGAAATAGTCACATTTCTGAAGAAGCTGGATGCCGCGGTGGCACGCAACCAAAGCCTCCTCTGCGTGGGGCTTGACCCGTCGCAATCGCAGATGGCCATACCCAATATTGCTGAGTTCAACGCTGCCATCATTGAAGCGACGAAAGACCTGGTTTGCGCCTACAAACCCCAGATGGCCTTCTACGAGGCCCAGGGCATTCCTGGACTAAAGGCGTTGGAAAAGACGCTGGCCGCCATCCCTAGCAACATTCCGGTTATCCTGGACGGCAAGAGAGGCGACATCGGCAACACAGCCCGGGCCTACGCCAAAGCCATGTTCGAGAACTGGGGGGCCGATGCCACCACGGTGCACCCATACATGGGGGGGGACTCCCTAGAGCCCTTCTTGGACTACGCGGACAAAGGGGTAATTATATTGACGCGGACCTCCAACCCCGGTGGCGCGGACCTCCAAGGACTCGAAGTGGAAAGCACGGCTGGTCGGGGGCCTCTCTACCATCAGGTGGCTCACATGGCCCAGCAGCTGAACACCCACGGGAACGTTGGCCTGGTAGTGGGCGCCACCTACCCGGCAGAACTCGGCGAAGTGCGGGCCATATGCCCCGAGATGCCCATTCTCGTTCCGGGGGTGGGTGCCCAGGGTGGTGACTTGGAGGCCTCGATCCGCAACGGGGTGGACGCGCAAGGCCGCCGGGCCATCATCAACGTGTCCAGGGGCATCATCTACGCTTCAAAGGGCGCTAACTTCGCCGAGGCGGCCCGGCGCGAAGCGGAGTCGATGCGCGCGCGCATCACCGCCACTCTGCAGGAGATGGATCGGCCATGGTAATTCCCTTCGCCCTGGGTGACACGCTCACTCTTCGCAAGACGCACCCCTGCGGTGGGTTTACCTGGCGAGTGGAGCGCCTGGGAGCCGACATCGGCATCCGCTGCCTCAACTGCAATCACTACCTCCTCACCTCGCGGCGAAAGCTGGAGCGAAGCCTGAAGGAACGCGAAACCACCAGCACGCATACCGCCGCCCCCCCAACCTGAGGGGGGGGGGCTACCCACCGTAGTTGAGCTTGTGGTGCCACATAAGGATGACCCGCGGCTACAACGGCAACGTGCGTCACCTCACCGCCCTACGTGTACATTGCCGTTCCTTTTGACTCCCCTACTGCGAAGCAGCCAAGCGCTGTCATTGTCAGGCTGCTTGGCTATGCGATGGCCCATGATCTTATGTACGGGGCGGAGCAGACTAACCCGGCATTGAAGTTGACCTATCGCTAATCAAGCCCTGCGCTACGCAATGTAGGTGTGCAGCACTTTTTGCCCTTGGCAGGACCGCTCGGTGAATAACCAGGGAAAAGCAAAGCCCCCGTTTTTAGACGGGGGCTTTGCTTTTCCCTGGCGACCCGGACGGGATTCGAACCCGTGATCTCCTCCTTGACAGGGAGGTGTGTTAAGCCAAGCTACACCACCGGGCCGCGATGGGGACTCTCTCGATTAGCGGGCCAACGGCCCGCCAGGTTAGTAACTTCAACCAATACCATGGTAACCGACGATGACCATTTCACCCTCCACCATAACGGGGGTGATGCGCTCGCCACCGGTCAGCTTTAGAAGCTCCGGCTCCCGCTCAGGATGCAGCGCAAGGTCAATCTTCTCATACACCACTCCATCGTCTTCAAGCTCCGCGAGAAGAGCGTCGGAGTAGGAGCAGTCGGGACGTGTGAAAACGACGAGGCCGGATGGAGTAACCATAAAAATTAATGATACCAGCGCCGTGCAGGTGCCGTAAAGACCGGGGGCGGCGCTACTTAGAGGAAGGGATTCGCTTGGAGCCGGTGGAATTCGGCTGGTCCAGTTCGGGGTAGTACTCCGGTTCGATGCCAAACCACGCCTCCAGGGCCTCCGCCACCACGAACAGCGAGCCGGTAACTAAGATGAGATCATCGTCCGCGGCCTGGCTCCGCGCCGAGGCCAGAGCAGAAGCAACATCGGCTGCCATTTCCGTCTCCATACCCGCTTGCCGGAACGCCTGTTGAAGACCATCCGGAGAAACGGCCCGGGGGTGCCGCGACGCGCAGGCGATGGCCATACTTACCACCGGTGCAATCTCGCTAAGCATGCCGTCCAAGTCCTTATCGCCAGAGCAGCCGAAGACAAGGATAGTGCGTCGTGGACTGAGATAGCTCTGAACCGTCTCGCGCAGACGTTGCATGGAGAAGGGGTTGTGGGCCCCGTCCACCACAACTGTCGGAGCCATGGACAACACTTGGAACCGCCCAGGCCAGCGCACATCCCGGATGCCATGGACCACCGCCTCTGGAGCGACACCTAGGTCAGCGACCTCAATTGCGGCAACAGCTGCGGCGGCGTTCTCCTGCTGATGCGCGCCCAACAATGGCAACAGCAACTCATAGGTGTGCCGGGGCGTGTGCACTGTGAGTTCCTGACCCGTGAGGTCGGCGCGCCCAGGCTTCCATGTCACGTCGTCGCCCAACTTCCACAGTTCTGCTCCCTGGCGGCGGCAAGCCTCGGCTACCACGGCTGCGGCCTCCGGCGACTGCGGGGCCATGACCACGCGAGCACCCTGCTTGATAATTCCAGCCTTCTCCGTAGCCACGTGCTGCAAAGTCGGGCCCAGAACGGCGGTGTGGTCGAGACTGAGAGAGGTGATGACGGCAACAGCACCCTTGGCGACGTTAGTTGAGTCGAGTCGTCCCCCCAGTCCCACTTCCAACACCTGGACATCGACACCCTCGGCCCTAAAGAGGTCGAAGGCCATGGCGTTAAGCACTTCGAAGGTGGAAGGGCCGCCGTGGGGACTTTCGCGTTCCATAGCCTGTACGTGGGGCCAGATACGGCTCAGCGCCGAGGAAAAGGTCTCCTCGGTGACGGGCGCGCCGTCAAGCTGGATACGTTCACGAAAAGTGTGGAGGTGTGGCGAGGTAAAGAGGCCGACGTGGAGACCAGAGGCTTTGAGAATGCTGGCTGCCATGGCGGCCACGCTCCCCTTCCCCTTAGTGCCCGCGATATGGACCACGGCCGCGCAGTGCTGCGGATCGCCCAACCGTCTGACCAGCTCCTCCATGCGTCCTAGGTCATACTTCTCCACGGGCGGAGTAGCACCCGCCATGCGCTCCACATCCACCAGGTTCAGCAGATGATGCATTGCGGAGGCATAGTCCATCGGCGAATCGAACTGTTCAGAGGGTTTTACCATAAGCGAAGAAAGCGTAGCAGAGCCTCGTTCGAGGTACAACCAGACGGGGGCCATCATCACAGCCCTCGCTATGTGTGGGCCTCAGCGCATAGCGGTGCAGGGCACACCCTGCATGATATCTTTAAAGATGGAGTACCAGAATCGGTCCGATTTCTCCCGAGGAGCTTCTGCTTGGACTACCAACAACTTCGCCGGCTCATACCCGCAACCAACGACATGGTGTACCTCAACACAGGCTGGGCCGGGCCCTCACCTCAGCCGGTGCTGGAACGAATACACCAGGTCATGGAGGATGCGGCACGTTTGGGACCCGCGAGTCCCGATTGGCTTGTGAAAACGAAGGAAATCGAGCACGAGGCCCGCGCGGAAGTCGCTGCGCTCATCAAAGCGCCTCCGGAGCAGGTGCTACTCACCCACGGGACCACCGAGGGTATGAACATCGTCCTCCACGGTCTGGCCTGGCAACCTGGCGATGAGTTAGTAACCTGTGATTTGGAGCATCCGGCCATCCAGGTACCCTTGGAATTGCTACAAGAACAGCGTGGTGTTGTCGGCAAGGTAGTCCATATCCCGGCCGACGCATCGGCCAACGAGATAGTCAGTCGAATCCGCTCAGCCCTGGGTCCCCGTACCAAGGTCGTAGCCCTCAGTCACATCCAGTATTCCTGTGGACTTCGCATGCCGATAGCAGAGATTGGGGAAGCTGTCCATGAGGCGGGAGCGCTCCTGCTGGTGGACGGCGCGCAGACCGCCGGACACATCGCGCTGGACATGGGTGCGTTGGGCGCCGACTTCTACAGCATATCCGGCCAGAAGTGGCTGCTGGGGCCGGAGGGCACCGGCGCCTTTTACATCGCAACCGGGGCCGCGACTCACCTCCGCCCACTCTTGGAACTCCCAGAACCCGCCAGCGAAGGAAGTGCGGCGCTCCAGCCCTACTCGCTGACCTCGCAGAACACCGCATTGCTCGCCGGATTGACGCAGGCTGTCCAAATTGCACGTGCGTTAGACGCCATTCAAACGGAACAACGTGCCCTGGACTTGGCTCAACGATTCCAGCAAGCGATAGCCAGGATTCCCGGCTGCGCGCTCACGGGGCCACGCGACCTCGATGTCTCGAGTGGTCTCACCAGCGTTGCCATGGAGGGCTTCGAACCGCAAGCACTCGTGGACACGCTCTGGAAACGTCACCGGATCGCAGCCCGGGCGGTGGGTTATCAGGCAGCGGTCCGTTTCAGTACGGCGGTGTTCAACACAGAGGAAGAGGTCGACAGCACCGCCCGAGCCATCGCTCAAATCGTGGGCGAATACCCTTCATAGCCCAATCACTAGCATATGCGGGGTTTTGCCCACTGAATAGGCTGCAATATTGTGGCTTTTCCCTTGGAGGAACGGGGTTGCCCCAGTATAATATGCCAACTGCTCCCTTCCCCCAAAAAACACCCTCACTTCCTGTCTGCGTCACCCCTCCGGAGGACCATTTGTTCACCCACCTCCACGTCCACAGTGAGTACAGCATGCTGGACGGGTTCAGCAACATCGGAGCCTTGGTCCAGCGCGCCAAAGACCAGGGCATGACGGCCCTTGGCCTCACGGACCACGGCGGGATGTACGGCGCCGTGGACTTCTACACGGCATGCCAAGAAGCCGGAATCAAACCCATAATCGGGTGCGAGCTTTACGTGGCCCCCGAAAGCCGCCATCAGCGCCGCCCGGCTGAGAAGTCCCCCCACCACCTCACGGTGCTGGCCCGGAATAACCAGGGCTATCGGAACCTGATGCAACTGGTGACCAAGGCCAACCTGGAAGGCTTCTACTACAAGCCTCGGGTCGACAAAGAGCTGCTGGAACAACACAACGAGGGGCTGATAGTACTGTCCGGCTGCCCCAGCGCCGAGCTTTCGCAATTGCTGACCAACGGCAATATGGCCCAGGCAGAGGAGCTGGCACGCTGGTACAAAGGGACATTCGAGCACTTCTATATGGAGTTGCAACGCCACAGTAATCTGCCCTTTTTAGACGGGCTGAACTCGGGGCTCCTTGGGCTCGCGGAAAAGCTAGACATACCCCTAGTGGCCACCAACGACCTGCACTACGTGGCCCAAGAGGATGCTCCCTATCAGGACGTGATGATCTGCATTCAGACCAACACCAACCTCGACGACGAAAAACGATTGAAAATGTCCGATGATTCCTACTACCTCAAGGCTCCAGAGGAGATGACAGCGCTCTTCCACGACCTACCAGAGGCGGTGGCGAATACGGAAGAGATTGCCAACCTCTGCGACATGACCATGAATTTCGACACGCTCCATCTGCCGGAGTTTCCAACGCCTGATGGAGAGGACGCCGATTCCTACCTGC
>Ga0302123_10000853_pt1 | contig 22554 bp, 14 predicted proteins | sample CB21_321_MG_FD_203109 | JGI IMG/M metagenome (GOLD analysis project Ga0302123, IMG submission 203109) | Marine microbial communities from Western Arctic Ocean, Canada - CB21_32.1 | ecosystem: Environmental > Aquatic > Marine > Oceanic | place: Canada: Western Arctic Ocean | collected 2017-09-28 | reverse complement strand
CGAGAAGGTCGCCGTCGAGGTCGAAGGGCCCTTCGAGGTCCAGGAACGCGGCTACCTTGCCTTCCGCGTTGATGCGCTCAATGTCGGAGGCAGTGAGCGCAAGGTCGATCTTGTCGTTGTTCTTCTCGATCTGCTGCCGGGCCAGTTCGACAAGTCGCAATGTGTTCTTCACCTCGTGCCGATTCGGATAGTACGCCTCAGGGGTGTAGACGGAGAAGAACATCGCATCCACGCCGCCCTCAATGGTGCGCGGGAGGTCCACATGCCCGTCTTCGTAGCGGTCGCCGAAATCCAAGCCTTGCAGAAGCTGGCGGCTCATTACGTGGACGTGGGAGTCCATTACGAAGGAGTCGGTGTGGAGATCACCGGTAGGTTCGGGCTCGCCGCCGTCGTCGGTAACGGGCGAACAAGAGAGGAGGAGAAGCAGGGACAGGCCGATTGCAGCGGCGAATACGTTGCGCATGAGGACGATGGTATCAGACGCGTCCGGACATGTCGGCCCGCCGGGAGGCTCGCGCCACCGCCTAGCACGGCCGAATAAGGCGCACCTAGAATGTAGGGTCCACCATGCCTCAATCACGCTCATCGGATAGCTGGGACGCCGCGCTCTACGCGGAGACGGCTCGCTATGTGACGGACCATGGGAACGTCATCTTCGGCTGGTTGTCTCCTCAGCCCGGCGAGCGGATTCTGGATCTCGGTTGCGGCGATGGCGTACTGACTGAAAAGATCGGTGAGGCCGGGGCGGCGGTCGTGGGCGTGGACAGTAACAGGGAGATGGTGGGAGCGGCTCGTGAAAGAGGGCTTGATGCGCGAGTGGTCCGGGCCGAGGAATTGGAGTTCGATGAAGAGTTCGACGGGGTGTTCTCGAATGCGGCGTTGCACTGGGTCTTGCGCGCTGATGAAGCGGTGACCGGCGTGCGGCGAGCACTGCGTCCCGGCGGACGGTTTGTCGCGGAGTTTGGCGGATCGGGCAACGTTGCGGCGATCGTGAACGCCCTGACCCAGGTACTGAAACGGAAGGGCGTTGCGTTCGCGGATGTGTCGCCGTGGTATTTTCCGACGCCCGAAGAATACTCGGCGCTTCTGGAGACGAACGGGTTCCATGTGACGCGAGCGGAATTGGTTCCACGGCCCACACCGCTACCGGGTGATGTTTCGGACTGGTTGTGCAACTTCGTCGTGAGCGTACTCGGGCACTTGGCGGAAGAGGATCGGAAAGTTGCCCTCGCGGACACCCGGGGACTGCTTAAGCCGCACTTGCGGGACGACAAGGGCGCTTGGTCCGTTGACTATGTTCGGCTGCGCGTGGAGGCGACGCGGCAAGACTGAAGGCTTGCCGCATCGGCCTTCGGCCGAGCTCGGAGGCCGCGCACAACGCGGCCCGGCACGGCACGGCCGTGCGCCACTCAGCTACGCGATGCGGTATTTGTCGATCGCGTCTTCGTCGAGACTCACGCCCAAGCCAGGCTTTGTCGGTACCGTATAGAAGCCACCTTCCATCTTGAACGGCTCCTTCATCAGATCGTCAACCAGTACATGGGTGATGCTGATCGTGTACTCGATCCCCGGGAATGCAGCCGCTTGGTGAGCCTGGAAGACCTGATTGATACCGTCTTCGATGCTGTGTTCTACCCAGAGGGGCATCTTCGTGACTTCAGCCATGAGGGCCCGCTGGATGAGCGTCTTGCCCATCGGCCCGCCGATGACGAAGGTGTCGAGCAAACCCTCGCGAACATACGGCATCGGATCCGCCGTCATGTGTTCGCTCATCTGCAGAGGCACTTTGCCTTTCAGGGCGCGGTAACCGGCGATGCCGGGGCGCTTGATCGGTGACTCGATCGCGAAGTAGTTATTGAACTTAGCGAGTTGATTGCAGAAGTCGATGGTGCGGCCGACCGAGCCCCACCACGCATTGGCATCTGCCCAGACGCGCATGTCGGAGCCGATGACATCGCAAATCGCCGCGGCCTGCTCGACAGGGTCCTGCCAAGGGCGGGCTTTGACTTTGTGAACTTTGTATCCGAGATCGTAGCCGCGCTTCGCCTCTTCGGCCATCAAGGCAGACGGGTAGCATTGACTCCACCAAGTCTGCACGATCTTCGGTTTCGGGTTCGTCGCAAAGAGGCGCGAAACCGGAAGCCCCGCCGCTTGACCTACGAGATCGTAGACGGCCACAAGAAGATTGCCGATCGAATCGTCATGCAGGTATTCCCAGGGCGAATGGCCAACCATGCGTTTGAGCGTCGCCTCGGCACGTTGGCGGCTGGGGCCGGCGTTACAGATGCCGGTCAGCCCGTCGTCGGTGTGGATCTTGACCATGGTGGGGTCGAACGACGTCTGATCGCGGCCTTGAAGGGCAAAACTATTCGTCAACGCTTCGCGGACCGGCTCGTAGTACTTCAGCCGGGTGGGCATGATCTCAAATCGACTGATTCGAGATGTAAGCGAAGACTTCGGTGCGGCCGCCGAGGCGGCAAAAAGCGGCTGCGTAGCTGATGCGGCCACACCAAGAGTAGCGAGTGACTTTAGGATTTGACGACGATCTGGGTTTGGCATGCTGGCGTCTCGTTAGGCTGGAGTGCGATTGGGCGGGGAACGTCCGTCGCTCAACCAGCCATCGACTATAACATCAAGATTGTGCCAGCGCCGCCCTGAAGAACACACGGTCGCCGGATCGCGGTTACGAGACCTGTGATAGATCGAGCGCTTCGTCGACGGTAGCGTCTTCGTGGACCATCGCGCAGACCGCTCGGAGAGCCTCGGCGGGATCGGAGTGTTGCCAAATACGGCGTCCGAAGACAACACCGGAGGCACCTGCTTCGAGAGCCTCGTCAACCAAGCTCAATGTCTCAGGCAGAGCGAGTTGCCGATTGGGACCGCCGGCTACAAGTACCGGACAGCCCGTGGCGTGTACGACTTCCCGGAACCGTTCCGTGCTGCCCGAATAGCGAGTCCTGACCGCATCCGCGCCCATCTCGACGCCGATTCGGCAAGCCAACCCCACCTCTTCGTCCATATCGGGGGGGAAGATCCGTACTCGCGGAGCCGGAGAAGTCGAGGTGATTGTCGAGCATCTTCCAGCTCGGCATCTCGGCAATCACGGGTACGCCGAAATGTCGGGCGGCCGTGGCGACCTCACCCAGTTTTTGCAACTCCTCGTTCTCGTACGGTGAGCCGACGACGGCGTTCACGATCACGCCATCGACGCCGAGACCGGTACGCGCTCTACCGAGCAGAACACCCGCATGGGCCCGGCTCCCTGGGTAGAGACGCAGCCGTCAATGCGCAACAGAATTGCCAGAGAGCCCACCGAGTCCAACACCTGCTCGAGAACCCCAGGTGTAACGAGGATGCCGTCAGCGCCGGCCTGGTCCGCCAACTTCCCGATCTCAGCAGGGCGTTCGAGCCCGGGCACGATGCCCGCCGTCGCCCCGTGATCGATCGCAACAATGACGGAACGACCCGAAGGATTAAACCGCCGCAAACGTAACTGCTTTCCCATCGTCATGGCAAGTCGCGAAGAATAACATTCTATTATGACAAAAGAAGATGCATATTTGTTTTGAATCAGCTACAAATCGTCAGCCTATTGAGCAACTTACAGCCTATGGGCGACAGGATCGTTTTCGGCAAGGAGCGGCCACATCGGCTCTTCGCGCAATTCGCCCGCGTCTGACGGGGAACACCGCTAAGGCCGACTCCGATTTCCACCGATGAGAGAAGAGTTGGGTATGACTGTGGCGACTGAAGGGCCAAGCTAGATGTCGGAGAACGACGAACTCCCCCGGATACTGTTGGTGGACGACGAGCCAAACGTGCTCGAGGGGTTGGAGCGCACTCTCTTCGCGGACTTCGAGGTATCCACCGCGACCGGTGGCGCCGCTGGCCTGGAGATCATTGACCGAGAGGGACCGTTCGCCGTGGTCGTTTCCGATATGCGCATGCCGGAGATGAACGGCGCAACATTCCTGGCTCGCGCGCAACAGGCGGCACCCGATACGGTTCGCGTGCTACTGACAGGGCAGGCAGACATGGACTCCGCGATTGCCGCTGTCAATGAAGGAAACATCTTTCGATTCTTGTGCAAGCCGTGCCCACAGGATTTGTTGTTTCGATCGTTGGAAGCCGCCGTTAAGCAGTATCAATTGACGACGGCAGAACACGACCTTCTCGAGAACACACTCAAAGGCGCGGTGAACGTACTAACCGAGGTTCTCAGCCTGGCGTCTCCGGTGGCGTTTAGCAGGTCTGACCAGATCAAGGCGCTGGTCGCTCACGTGGCCGAGCAACTCGAGTTGGAGGATCGTTGGAGCTATGAAGTCGCGGGGATGTTGTCGCATATCGGATGCATCACGTTGCCGCCGGATACGCTTGAGAGGGTCTACGCCGGGCAACCGGTTACGCCTGACGAGGAAAGCATGCTCGACGACCACCCGGAAGTGGGGCATCGGCTCTTGGCGAATATCCCCAGGCTTGGCGGCGTAGCGATGATGATCCGGGGTCAGAATGATCCCGCGACGACCACCAACGAGTCAGAGCGGATGGGGGCTGAGATGCTGCGCGTCGCCCTGGCCGTGGATCGGCTTGTGGCAGCGGGGTCGGGGGTACGGAACGCGGTCAACGAACTCCGAAGGAAAGGCGGCTCCGAAGAACGGCTGCTTGCCGCGGTCTGGGATTTTCGGGGAGAGAAACCTTCGGAAGTCGTCAGAGCGTTGGGTGTTCGGGAACTGCAGAGCTTCATGGTCTTGGACGAAGACGTGTTCGCGAAGAACGGAAACGTCATAGCGCCGAAGGGCCGCGAGTTAACCAATGTGCTTGTCGAGCGACTCAAGAACTGGGAGCGGGGCATCGGCATCGTAGAGCCGATCCGAGTCCGGGCGCCTCAGGCAGGGGCATAGCCCTGTCTCGCGGCTACCCTCCAAGGCCGTGTTCGAGCGGCAGCGTCACGGGCTGATCGACGAGAAAGCCGAGGCCTTCCATCTTCCGCACGGCTTGGCGTAGTTTGCCTTCTTCGATCGGCTCAATGGTGATCACGAAGGGCAGATCCTCTTTGTTGTGACTTGGCTCTTGAAGGACCGCATCCAAGCTGATACCGGCGTCTGCCAGAATTGAGGCCAAGCTGGCGATGATACCCGGCTGATCCTTGACGCGGAACCGCAGATAGTGGGCGCGGACTTGGCTCTCAATGGGCGCCGGCGCATAGGCCTTAAGGTCAGGATGTGCGAAGGGCGAGACCCGGTCAGGGCTGCCGTTGACAATCTCACGAGCGACACGCATCAGGTCGCTGACGACGGCGACTCCGGTGGGCGTCGGGCCCGCGCCGCGGCCGTAGTAAAACGTATCCTCCCCGTGGACGCCGCGGACCCAAATCGCGTTGTACGAGCCCTGCACATGTGCCAGGATCGTGTCACGGGGGATAAGCGCGGGTCGGACCGAAAGCAACAGCCCGCGTTCCGTCTGTTCGGCGGCGGCCACGAGCCGGACTGTCTGTCCAAGTCGCGCCGCATAGGCGAAATCGATATCACGAATACGCCGGATCCCCTCAAGGTGAATGTCGGACGGCGTGATCTTGACGCCAAAGGCGAGCGCGGCAAGAATAGCTAGCTTCGATTGGGCGTCGTAGCCGTCGACGTCAGCCGTGGGATCGGCCTCGGCGTAGCCCAAGTCCTGTGCTTCCTTGAGCACGGTTTCGAGCGAGTCGCCGCGCTTCTCCATTTCAGTCAGGATGTAGTTTGACGTCCCGTTGAGGATGCCCATGAGCGAGGCGACGCGGTCACCCGAGATGCCCTCGCGCAAAACCGAATGGATCGGGATGCCGCCCGCGACGCTGGCTTCCATCGCTAGGCAGATGCGCGCCTCGATCGCCTTCTCCCAGATTTCCGCGCCCTGGTGGGCCATCAGCTCTTTGTTCGCGGTGACGAACGATTTCCCGGCGGCGATGGCGGACTCAATGATCTGGGCAGCCGCATCCGTACCGCCTACGAGTTCGACGACGATGTGCACGTCGGGATGAGTGGCGACTTCCTTCCAGTCCGCTGTTCTTAAGGCGTCGGGAAAGAGTTGCGCTTCTTCGGGGGGGCTGGTCAGGACGGACCGCGAGCAAACGGCCTTCACGACCAAAGGAAAGCCAAGCTTGCGCTCGATCAGCACGGCGTTGTCATGGAGGATGCGGAGCGTTCCCCGACCGACGTTACCGAGACCGACGATACCTAGATGAATAGGGGGCATAAAGACGACTCATTATAGGAAGCTACAGGCCACTGCCTGTTGTGACTCGGCCGGTAGCCGGAGACACCTCGACACGGCGCGAACGACCACCGGGCCCCGCGGGGTTGCGCTCATCGAGATCGACATCAGGCTTGACGGCTTCGTACGGCCGGTTGTCGGACTTGGCCAAGAAGGAGCGGAAGAGCGGCGTGGCGGTCGCGTCGAACTGCGTCATGGGCTGAAGTCCAAGGATCAGTTCGATGGTGCGTAGCACGGACGTTGAAGAATAGAAGGTGCTATCGACGGCTCCGCGGCGGGCGTGGGGGCTCACGACGAGAGCCGGGGCGCGATGCGCGTTTACGTGGTCAGCGCCATCCTGCGCGTCGTCCTCGACGATGAAGATCGCGGTCGAGTTCCAGGCCTCGCTCTTGCTCACCCCTTCAACCAATCGGCCGAGGTTGTAGTCATGCTCGGCGAACATCGCTCGGGCTGTGCGCTTGCCGGGCTCGCGGCCGGCGGTATGATCGCCGGGAAGACGAACCGCCAGCAGCCTCGGCAAGGTCCCGGCCGCGGCCAACCGATCGAAATCACTGAGAAACACGTCCACTCGTTCGCTATCGGCAACATCCAGATCGAAGGGTGGATAACGAGCGGCACTGTGCTCGGCGAGCCTTGGATCGATAAAATTAGCGCCGCTGTCCTCTTCGCGACTCGCCCACATGCCGTAGTTGCGGACAGACAGGCCCGCGCCGAGAGCGTTGGTCCAAAGATAGCCCGCCGGTGGTACGGCGGCAGGTTCAACCCCCTCGAAATCGTAAACGTTGCGCCGCCGCGAATAATAGCTCGGCCAGAGCTTCTCGACGTAGTCGTTGGCAAGAGCGCCGGTTGACCAATTTTGGCCGTCGGCGCTGACAGATCCGTTGGTGTAGAAGTTGTCAAGCAGGACGAATTCGCGCGCCAGCTTGCGATGGTTGGGCGCGACCTGCTTGTCGAATACAACCAACTTGGGATCACCGTTTGCGCCGTCGAAGTCGCCGAAGATCTGGTCGAACGAACGGTTCTCTTTGACGACGTAGACCACGTGCCGGATCGGCGAGGGCTCGCCAGGGCGATTGGGGATGGGGCTTCCTTTCGGAACGCCGGCGTCGACGAGCAGATTGTCGGAGTAGGGCGTGTTGGCGATCACGCGTGACGTTGTGAGCTGAAAGAGCTCAGTGTTCAAGGGGACCACCACGCCAAGTGACCCGGTTTCGTGTGCCGCGATATAGTCGCTTCTCTCGCCGCGCCGGGTTGGATCGGGGCCCCGCGGATTGGGCCGGGAGCCGTTGCCTTTGCCGTTGAGGTAGGCGATATTTCCATTGGGCAACTCGGTGACTGCCGTCGGAAACCAGCCCGTCGGAATGCCGCCGAGGATCTCAGCACGGCCGGCGGAGATGTCCGCGGCGACGATCGCATTGTTTCCCGAGGCCACCATATAGATGCGTGTCCCGTCATTGCTCAGCGCGAGTGCAGTCGGTAGCGAGCCGAGTGGTGCGTTCGGCGTGGGCGAGATCGTGATCTGTTCCAGAGGGCTAAAACGGTTTCCAGCGGTGACACCGAATACGCTCACTGCGTTGGTGTGGGCGGAGGCGACGAAGAGCCGCGCCGTAAGGGGTGGCTCGTCATCGGGCTGTTCGATCTTGGCCTTACTGAGCACCAAGTCGGTTGGGTGCGGTCCCACGCTAATGTTGTCGATCCGCTGACGGTCAGAGAGGCGATAGAGCCCGACAGTGGCTTCCGCCCAGTGGCTGACGAAGAATGTCTCGCCATCATCGTTGGGCAGAATCCGGTAGGGTCGCCGACCCGTTGCGATCTCACCGACCATAAACCCGGTTTGCGAGTTCATGATCGTCACCGTGTCGCGGAAGAGGTTTGCCGCGAAAAGGAGCCGGCCGTCTCGTGAAAGCGCTACATCGCCGACGAGATCAGTATCACGAAGGTTTTCCGGTGATACGACGGGGAATGCCCTTGCGAGCTTGAGAGCCCCATCCGCGAAATCAAACTCGTAGACAACAGCCTTCGTACCGCCCCCGACGTACAGCTTCTTGCCGTTGGGGTGAAACGCCAGACCAAGCCAGGCATCATCGACCGGAACGCGCGATGTTTCCTGGAGCGTCTCGACATTGACAACGCTGATGGAGGGGGGCAGGAAGCCCGCGTTGAGAACGAGCAGGTGACCGCCATCGGGCGAGACCGTCATCGACATCGGCAGAGTACTGAGAGGGATCTGCTTGCCGGCGGGGGTGATCGTCCAGCCGTTGGGTAGCAAGATGGACTGGTCCGGTTGTAGGCCGGGGACGATGCGTGGTTGAGGCGCTTCGTCCTGTGCGGGTAGGGCACACGCCACTAGTAGTAATCCGAAAAGGGTCGAAATCAGACGATGCATGGGCTTTGGTGACAGTCAGCCCTTTTTCGCACGGGCCTCGTCGTTGGTATGTTCGCCTCGCGGTGATGCGAAAAAAGGTGACAGTCACCGAGGAGAGGCATTGTAAGTCGATCCATCGTACCTAGGGCGAGTAGCGCTGGGCAATCGGGAATCGACGTCCCATGCCGAACGCCTTTGACGTAACGCGCAGGCCGGGCGCGGCCTGCTGGCGTTTGTACTCATTGCGTTCGACCTTGCGTGTGACGTCGCGAACAACATCTTCGGAGAGCCCGAGTTGCTTTGCGATCGCGCATGGCTCTTCGTACTGCTCGACGTAGAGGCGAAGGATCGGGTCCAGTACATCGTACTCGGGCAGCGAATCGGAGTCCTTCTGGTCGGGTCGCAACTCGGCGGACGGCGGCTTGGTGAAAACCGATTCGGGAATTGCGCCCGCATGCCTTTGATTCGCGACACGAGCAAGCTTATAGACCAGCGTTTTGGGGACATCGCTGATGACGGCCAATCCGCCGGCCATATCGCCATAGAGCGTGCAGTAGCCGACGGCGAGTTCACTCTTGTTGCCTGTTGTGAGGACCATCGAGCCAAACTTATTCGAGAGCGCCATCAAGGTATCGCCTCTCAAGCGAGCTTGCAGATTCTCTTCAGCGGTATCCGGTTCGCGGTCGCCGAACGCGGGCGCCAGCGCTTGGATCATCGTTAGGTAAGCGTTGTTGATACTGATGATCGCGAAGCGGATTCCTAGCGCATCAGCCATCGCCTTCGCATCGTTGACGCTGCCCTCCGACGAATACGGGCCGGGCATCCCGACGCCCATGACGTTGTCGACACCCAACGCGTCGACGGCAATGGCGGCGGTGAGTGAGGAGTCCATTCCACCGCTCAAGCCGATGATGACGCTTTGAAAGTCACACTTGCGGACGTAATCCCGCGCGCCGAGGACAAGAGCGTCGTATACGGCGTCGCACTCGGACTGTGATTGTTCGTGGATGTCGCCGGTGGCCGCGTCGGTGTCGTAGAACAGCAGGTCCTCTTGGAAAGAGGTGGCACGGGCGCGGACTTCACCGTCGGACCCGACGACGAAACTTGATCCGTCAAAGACGAGTTGGTCGTTGCCCCCGACCTGGTTGACCATCGCGATCGGCACGTTCCAGCGGCGCGCTGCGGCTGCAACCATGTCGTGGCGCAGCTTGCGCTTATCCATGTGATAGGGCGAGGCGGCGATATTGATGATGATGTCGGTCCCTTGGCCCACAAGCTCTTCGACAGGGTCGCGCTCATAGCGGCGGCGGTCCCAGAACTGCTTATCGTTCCAGACGTCTTCGCAGATGGTGACGGCAATGCGGATACCGTCGTGGCTCCAGACTTGTTGACTCTTTGCCTCCGCGAAGTAACGCTCTTCGTCGAAAACGTCATAGGTGGGCAACAGCATCTTGCGCTGCCGGTGGACGACCCGGCCGTCTCGAAGGTAGGCGGCGCAATTGGTGGCTGGCGGGATCTCTTCCGGCTCGGAGCAACCCGCGTAACCGGTGATGATCGCGATCCCAAGGTTGGCGGTCTCACGCGCCAACCGCTGGAGTTCGCTTTCGTTGCGTTCGAGATAGTGGGGAATTTCGACGAGGTCGCGAGGCGGGTAGCCACTGATCGCCAATTCCGGGAACACGACGAGATGAGCGGATGCCGACGCCGCGTCGCGGGCGGTCGCAATCATACGGTCAACATTGCCCGCTAGATCGCCGACAGTCGGGTTCATTTGGCCGAGCGCTAGCTTCATTCTTGCCTTACCGTGTCCGCGGCCATGTCGGCGCAGCCCAGGCTTCTTCGTAGCGTAGCACCCGGAAAATCGCGAACTGTTCGCGACGTAGTGGCGACCTGACGCAAGCCTCGATGATCCGCATCGAACACTTCTGGACGCCCTATCAAGGCGCGTTGTACGATAGAGTGGACCTCTACTGAAATGAAGGATTTCCTCGAATGGGCGCGACCGGAAAGTGAGGAAGCTCGGCTGGCGTCACTGCTGGACCCGAGCAGGTTTCCCCGACATATCGCGGTGATCATGGACGGTAACGGGCGCTGGGCCCGGAAACGCCATCTGCCGCGGGTTGCCGGCCATCGAGCGGGTGTGAAATCGGTACGAGAGATTATCGAGGCTTCCTGCCGGCTGCATCTGGAAGCACTCACGCTCTACGCCTTCTCCGTTGAGAACTGGAAGCGGCCGCGGTCCGAAGTGGAAACACTGTGGGGGCTGCTGCGGCATTACCTGCATCGCGAGCTACCGGCGCTAAAGCGGAACAATGTGCGCTTCCAAGTGATCGGGCGCATTGATGGACTGCCCGCCACCGTGCAGAATGACCTCGATGTGGCAATGGTCGAGACCGCCGCGAACTCCGGCCTGCGCTTGAACATTGCCCTCAACTACGGTGGGCGTACCGAGATTGTCGATGCGGTTAATAGCCTACTGGCTCGGGCGCGGAAGCTAGATGGACCGCTTGAGGTCGACGAGCAGATGCTGGGTGAGCACCTTTACACGGCCGATTTGCCGGACCCCGACCTGTTGATCCGAACATCGGGTGAGATGCGCGTCAGCAACTTCCTTCTATGGCAGATCGCTTACGCTGAGATCTTCGTAACAGACAAATTCTGGCCGGACTTCCGCACATCGAACTTACTCGAGGCGCTGCTCGACTACCAGAAAAGAGAGCGCCGCTACGGGGGGTTGGGGGACACCACGAAAGCCGCCGAGCCAAACCGAGAGCTCGTGGCTGTCAATGGGAGAGAGACCACTGCTGAACCCGATGCCGGCGAACTTCCCTCTACTCCTCTTCGTCGATAACAAATGAAACGGGTCCTGACGGCCCTAGTGTTGATTCCCCTGATTCTGGGCGTCAACTTTTACTCACCGCCCCGGGTCTTGTGGGCGCTGATGGTGCTTGTCGCCGTCCTCTGCCTCAAGGAATACTTTCCGATCGCGCGGAAGCTGGGGTTTGAACCGTTCCGCATCGCTGGTTTTGGTGCGGCCGCCGTGCTGATTTTTGCCAGAGGGATTCCGGAAGCCGCATTGCTCGTGCTGCTGGCGTTGGTTCTGTTGCTGCTGACGCTGATGCGCCCGACGCACGAACGCGCGCTGGGAGACGTGTCGGTGACGCTCTTCGGAGTTGTCTACATCGCGGGACCGTTCGCGCTGGGCCGCGAGTTGCATGGGATTGATCCGCACTGGCTGTTCTACCTCTTGGTATTGAACTGGGTAGGGGATTCGGCGGCCTACTACTGCGGGAAGGCTTTTGGACGCAGCAAGATGGCGCCGTCGATTAGTCCCAACAAGACTTGGGTTGGCGCGGTCGCTTCGGTCGTGATGGCGGCCGTGGTCGGAGCCGGTTACCTGTACTATTTCAATCCGAGTGATGTGCCGCTATGGGTGGCGGTTCCTCTATCGATTTGGGTGAACGCGGCGGCGCAGTGCGGCGATCTGGCCGAATCGGCCTTGAAGCGTGGAGCGGCCTTAAAAGACAGTGGCGGCATGCTGCCCGGGCATGGCGGCATGTTGGACCGCGTGGATGGTTTACTGTTCTCACTGCCGGCTTGCTATTTGATTGTGCGGTTTCTGTAACGTCCTGTTGTTTGGACGAAAACCGGCGCGGACGCCAGCCCTGCCCGCCGGGGAGGCGCGCGCCACGAAAGAGCGGGGCTACAATACGGCGGACGAGATCTAAGTGCGCGACTACAAGCTCAAGATCGGCAAGGGGCTTCGCGATGTGAATGACGCTACTCTGCGGTTCTTTCAGCAGATAGGCGTCGAGCACGTCGTGATGCCGACGAGCTACAACACGGAAGTTCGCAAACGCGTACTGGTGCCGGGTACGGACCATGGGCCGGGCCCCAATGAACTGTTGCGGGCTTGGGACGCAAGCGAGCTGATCCGCATCAAGCGCACAATCGAGGACTCGGGCCTGAAGGTAGAGATGGTTCACCTCGGACGTTGTCCGCGGATACTGCACGGCCGCGACGACGCCGATCGAGAGCTTGAGAACGTCAAGCAGAGTCTGCGGGCAGCCGGGAAGGCCGGTATCCCCGTGGTCGAGTACAACTTCACACCGTTGCGGGGATCGGAAGGTTATGCGCGGACAAGCGGGCGCGGCAATGCGGGTTTGCGCAACTTCGACTATGAGCGCATCAAGGACCTACCGCCGCTCCCGAACGTCGGTACGCATACACGCGAGCAGATGTGGGATCGGTTCGAGAAGTTCTTGAAGACGGTGATCCCGGTGGCGGAGGAAGCGGGTGTGCGGATGGCCTGCCACCCGAATGATCCGCCGGTCGAAGTGTATCGCGGAGCGGCGCAGCCGGTGCGTTCGTTGGCGGACCTCAAGCGTTTGATCGAAACGGTGGATAGCCCGTCAAACGGGATCACGCTTGATACAGGCGTGACGACGGAAATGGGCGAGGATGCGGCGGAGGCGATTCGCTATTTCGGGTCACGCGACCGGATCAATCATTGTCACTTTCGCAATGTGCGTGTCGAAATACCCTACTACAAATACACAGAGGTCATGCACGACGAAGGGGAATGCGACATGCTGGCGTGCATGAAGGCCTTTCACGAGGTGGGTTATTCGCGGCTGATCATTCCCGATCATACGCCGGAGTTCACCGGCGATACCGTGGCGTTGCAGCGTGGATGGGCTTTTGCGATCGGGTATATGCATGCACTGCGGCATGCGGCCGAGAAGGGTTAGAACTAGGCGGCCGGGAGGTTGCTTTCGCCCATGAGATGGAGGTCGACGGCGCGCGCGGCCTTGCGGCCTTCGGCGAGGGCCCACACAACGAGCGATTGACCGCGGCGGGCATCACCGGCGACGAAGACTCCCGGAATGGATGTAGCGTGGTCGTTGAGCTCGGCCTTGATGTTGCCGCGTGGATCCTTTGCGACGCCGAGTTGCTCGACGAGCCCCTCGTGAATCGGGTGGATGAAGCCCATTGCGAGTAGAACCAAGTCGGCGGGCACTTCAAACTCTGACCCGGCTGATTCCTCGAACTCGAAGGGCCGTTTGCCGGTTTCCGGGTCGGGGTCGAGCCATTCGAGCCTTACGCCCTTCAACGCGCGAACGTGTCCGTGTTCGTCGCCGATGAATTCCTTCGTGTTCACGGCCCAATCGCGGACATCGCCCTCTTCATGTGAACTCTCCGCCTTGAAGGTGAAGGGCCAGAGCGGCCACGGCTGTGCGCCGGGCTCGTCGCGTGACATGGGAGGCTTGGGCAGAAGCTCGAACTGCCGAATTGATTTCGCGCCCTGCCTTCGCGATGTCCCGAGGCAGTCAGCGCCGGTATCGCCGCCGCCGATGATGATCACGTGCTTGTCTTTTGCGGAGAGGTCGAAATGGGGGTCGACCGGGCGTCCACCAACGCGGCGGTTCTGCTGCGGCAAGAACTGCATCGCATAGTAGACACCTTCGAGGTGGCGACCGGGAATACTCAGGTCGCGCGGCTTTTCTGATCCGGTCGCGATAAGGACGGAATCGAAATCCGCGAGAAGCTTCTTCGCTTCGATGTCGACGCCGATGTGGACGCTGGTTCGGAAGATGACGCCTTCCTCTTCCATTTGCTTTACGCGACGTTCGACAAGATGTTTTTCCATCTTGAAATCGGGGATGCCGAGAACGAGTAGGCCGCCGGGCACTTCGTTCTTCTCAAACACCGTTACGGTGTGGCCGGCGCGATTAAGCTGTTGTGCGGCGGCAAGCCCGGCAGGGCCGGAGCCGATGACGGCTACCTTGCGGCCGGTGCGGGTTTGCGGGGGTTCGGGACGAATCCAGCCCTCCTGCCAGCCGCGATCGGCGATGGCCTTCTCGATGTCCTTGATGGTGACCGGGTCGTCGTTGATACCGAGCACGCACGCGGCCTCGCACGGCGCCGGGCAGATGCGTCCAGTGAATTCAGGGAAGTTGTTGGTCGAGTGAAGCTGGCGGAGCGCATCCTGCCAACGGTCGTGGTAGACGAGATCGTTCCAGTCAGGAATGATGTTGTTGAGCGGGCATCCGGTGTGGCAGAACGGGATGCCGCAATCCATGCAGCGCGCGCCTTGGTCCTTGAGGACCTTTGCATCCACGGGGATGTAGACCTCTTTGTAGTCTTTGAGGCGCTCCTCAACCGGACGGCCCTTGCGGCCCTCGCGGGTGTACTCCATGAATCCGGTTACTTTACCCATGTTGTTCCGTGCAGCCCCGGAGGGCCCGCGCTACGCCGAGACCAGCGCCCGTTCTTCTTCGTAGCGGTCGGCGAGGGCTCGTTTGAGTTCCTTTGGGAAGACCTTGATGAACTTGGGCAGCATGTCATCCCAGTGATCGAGCACCCACTGACCCTTTGGGCTGTTCGTATACGCGACGTGTCGCTCGACCAGGCCCTTGACGAACTCAATATCTTCCGGCAGGTCGAGCGGTTCAAGGTCGACCATGTCGTGGTTGCAAGACTTCTCGGCGAATTCGCCGGCTTCGTCCAATACGAATGCGAAACCGCCACTCATGCCCGCGCCGAAGTTGCGTCCGGCGGCACCGAGAATCACAACGCGGCCGTTCGTCATGTACTCGCAGCCGTGGTCGCCAATTCCTTCGACGACAACCGTGGCGCCGCTATTGCGAATACAGAAGCGCTCACCGGCCATGCCATTGATGAATGCCTCGCCGGCCGTCGCGCCATAAAACGTAACGTTGCCGATGATGATGTTCTCTTCAAAAACGAAGTTGGAACCCTTGGGCGGAAAGACGATCAGGCGCGCGCCGGAAAGCCCCTTGCCGCAGTAGTCGTTGGCATCGCCTTCGAGCGTGAGCGTCATGCCGGGCGAGGTCCACGCGCCGAAACTCTGTCCGGCGGAACCTTTCAGATTGACTCGAATCGTGTCGTCAGGCAGTCCTTCTTTGCCGTAGCGTCGCGCAACCTCAGCACTCAACATCGTGCCGACGGTGCGGTTGATATTGCGGATCGGCTTTTCGATCTCGACAGGCGTCTTGTTCTCAAGCGCTTGTTGGGACAACTCGATGAGTTCGTTGTCGAGCTGCACTTCCAGGCCGTGATCCTGCTTGGTTGTGCAGCGGCGCGGCACGCTCTTGTCGACCGGCGGATCGAAGAAGATACGGCTGAAGTCGAGTCCGCGAGCCTTCCAATGATCGATGGCCTGTTTGACGTCGAGCTTGTCGACGCGTCCGACCATTTCGTCGAAGTTGCGGAATCCCAACTCGGCCATGATCTGGCGTGCTTCTTCCGCGATGAAGAAGAAGAAGTTGATGACGCTCTCCGGCGTCCCCTCGAACTTTGCGCGTAGCGCCGGGTCCTGTGTCGCAATACCGACCGGACAAGTATTGAGGTGGCACTTGCGCATCATGATGCAGCCCATCGAAATGAGCGGGATGGTCGAGAAGCCGAATTCCTCGGCACCGAGCAACGCGCCGATCACTACGTCGCGGCCCGTCATGAGCTTGCCGTCGACCTGCACCTTGATGCGGCTACGCAAGTCGTTCATCACGAGCACTTGCTGGGTTTCGGACAACCCGAGTTCCCAAGGCGTGCCGGCGTGACGGATGGAACTCATCGGCGACGCGCCGGTTCCGCCGTCATGTCCGCTAATCAGGACCAAGTCGGCGTGGGCTTTCGAGACGCCCGCAGCGACAGTGCCGACGCCGACCTCGGAAACAAGCTTCACCGAGACGTTGGCGCGGTCATTGGAGTTCTTCAAATCGAAGATGAGTTGCGCAAGATCTTCGATCGAGTAGATATCGTGGTGCGGTGGCGGCGAGATCAGTCCGACGCCCGGCGTGGAATGGCGGAGCCGGGCAATACTTTCGTCTACCTTGTGGCCGGGCAGTTGGCCGCCTTCGCCGGGTTTCGCGCCCTGGGCGACCTTGATCTGCAACTCGTCAGCGTTGACGAGATACTCGGCCGTGACGCCGAAACGCGCCGACGCGACCTGCTTGATGGCGCTGCGCCGCGAGTCGCCGTTGGCATCGCGCTTGAAGCGATCCGGATCTTCGCCGCCTTCGCCGGTGTTGCTGCGTCCGCCGATGCGGTTCATTGCAATGGCGAGGGTCTCGTGCGCCTCTTTGCTGATGGAGCCAAAGGACATCGCGCCGGTGCAGAAACGCTTGACGATCTCGTTCACCGGCTCGACCTCTTCGATCGGGATCGCGTGTTCGCCTTTCTTGAATTCGAACAATCCTCGCAAGGTGCATAGAGTCTTGCTGAGATCGTTGATGGTTGAAGTGAATTCACCGAACGTCTTGAAGTTATTGCGTTGAACGGCGTGCTGAAGTTTCGCAACCGTGTCGGGGTTAAGCAGGTGCTGCTCGCCCCGCACGCGGAACTGATATTCGCCGCCGACATCGAGGGTCGTTGCATCGTCGGTGAGGGGCTCGTAAGCGTATTTGTGGCGGCGGCCGGCTTCTTCCGCCAATATCTCAATCCCCACACCCTCGATCTGCGACGTCGTGCCGGCGAAGTGCGTATCGACGATCGAGCGGCTGAGTCCGACGGCTTCAAAGATCTGCGCTCCGTGATAGCTGCGCACGGTCGAAATGCCCATCTTCGACATGACCTTGAGGACGCCTTTGCGGAGCGCCTTGATGTAGTTCTCGCGCGCCTTTTCCAGCGTCAGATCGGGAGCAAGCAGCGCGAGCCGGTGCATGTCTTCGAGGGTCTCGAAGGCCAGGTACGGATTGATGGCGGTTGCGCCGTAGCCGAGCAGCAGGCAGAAGTGCATGACTTCGCGCGGCTCGCCGGATTCGACGATCAGGCCGACTTCGCCGCGGGTTGTCGCGCGAATCAAGTGATGGTGGACGGCGCCGAGCGCCAGCAGGCTTGGAATGGGCGCCCACTCTTCATTGACGCCGCGGTCGGAAAGAATGAGAACACTGTAGCCCTGGCGCGCGGCGGCTTCGGCGTTCTGGCACAACTCGTCGATAGCCTTTTGGAGACCATCCGCACCGTCTTTCGCGCGAAAAAGCGTCTTTAACGTGTGTGCGCCGAATCGGATCTTGCCGCCTACACCGTCGAGAGTGCCGTTACCGTATTCGGCCGAACCCGGTTCGCCCACACCGCGCAGTTTTTCGAGTTCGTGGTTGGTGAGAATCGGCAGCGGCAGCTTCAACTGATGGACGTGCTCGGGCGATTCGGCAAGCAGATTGCCATCAACCCCGACGTACACCGTGGTCGACATCACAAGCTCTTCGCGGATGGGGTCGATCGGCGGATTCGTGACTTGCGCGAAGAGCTGCTTGAAATAGTTGAAAAGCAGTTGCGGGCGATCCGACAGACAAGCGAGCGGCGTGTCGATGCCCATCGAACCCAGCGGTTCCTGTCCCTTGGCGGCCATCGGCGCGAGCAGCATACGCTGGTCTTCCAGCGTGTAGCCAAAGGAGCGCTGGCGCTGAAGCAGCGTCTCGAAGTCCGTTCCGTGAACGGTCGCCGGCTCGGGCAACCGGTCGATGTGGATCAGGTTGTCATCGAGCCATTGGCGATACGGCTTGCGCTTGGCGATGGTCTCTTTGACTTCTTCGTCTTTGACGATGCGACCTTCCTCGGTGTCGACCAGGAAGATGCGGCCCGGCTGCAAACGGCCTTTGGACCGCACGTTCTCGGGTGGAATCGAGAGGACACCTGCCTCCGATGCCATAACAACAAGGTCGTCGTGGGTGACCCAGTAGCGATTGGGTCGCAGACCATTGCGGTCAAGCACGCCGCCAACGTAGCGTCCGTCCGTGAAGACTACGGACGCGGGCCCATCCCACGGTTCCATCATCGTGGCGTGGAACTCGTAGAAGGCCTCCTTCCAGTCCTCCATGTCCAAATGCCCGTCCCAGGCCTCGGGGATCAGCATCATGGCGGAATGGGCAGTCGACCGGCCGGCCTGGATCAGCAGTTCCAGAGCGTTGTCGATCATCGTCGAGTCGCTGCCGGTTTCATCGATGACCGGAAGGATCTTCTTGATGTCGTCCCCGAACAGCGGCGACGTCAGAGTGGCTTCGCGCGAGCGCATCCAGTTCAGATTGCCTTGGACCGTGTTGATCTCGCCGTTGTGCGCCAAGTAGCGGAACGGCTGGGCGCGCTCCCAGGTTGGAAACGTGTTGGTCGAAAACCGCTGATGGACGAGCGCGATCGCCGAGTCGAAGTCGGAATCGCTGAGGTCGGGATAGAAGTTCGGAATCTGGGGCGCAATCAGCAAACCCTTGTAGCAGACGGTCCGCGAAGAGAGGCTACATGGGTAGAAACGCGGAATCTGCTGACTCTTCGCCTCTGTTTCCATGCACTTGCGCAGAATATAGAGCTTGCGTTCAAAGGCGTCGCCTTCGAGATCGCCCGTCTCGGCACCTTTGCCGATAAAAACCTGTTCGATGCTGGGTTCAGATTCGCGGGCGAGCCAGCCGACGGCGCTGCTGTCAACAGGCACTTCACGCCAGCCGAGCACAGCAAGACCTTCCTCCGTGGCGACCTGCTCGACCATCTGCCGGGCAGCGGTCTGGTGGGCCGGGGTCTTCGAGAAGAAGAGCATCCCGACGCCGTATTGCCCCTGAGCGGGCAGCGCAATGCTGAGCCTCTCGGCCTCGCGCCGAAAAAACTTGTCGGGCAGTTGAAAAATCAGGCCGGCGCCGTCACCCGTATTCGGGTCACAGCCGCAAGCGCCACGATGCTCGAGGTTGACGAGAACCTCGATGCCCTGTTCTACGATTTTGTGTGAGCGGCGTCCCTTGATATCGGCGACGAAACCGATCCCACAGGCGTCATGTTCGCGCCGGGGGTCGTACAGACCTTGTCGCTGGGGTAAGCCGTAGGTACGCATTTCGATCGTGGTCCCGCCGATGTCCTGGCAGGGATCCCGACTTCCGTGGAACAAAACAACATGTTCGCGGTGTCGTGTGCTCGTGACGCCCGACCTCGGCGTGATGCGAGATCAGAACACCCCTTTACTTCAGGGGTTCTAGCAGAATACCACCAGCTCATTATAATTGCAAGCAAAGATAGGCAGGCTTTATCATTAGGAAATCTAATACTGATAACCCGAAGTCGACCCTCCTAAAGCATTTTCTATCAATAATGTATCGGGCTAGTGGGCGGCCGGATCTCGCGTAAACCCAAACAAGACGGCGGTTGTAAGCACCCAGGAGCTGAGGTGGTAGAACGCCATGTGAGCCTTCCAGGACCAGGAGATATACCACCAGACGGAGTCGCCGAAATCGATCATGACGATGGCGACGAGGCCGGCCAGGGCGGCGAACTTGACCGCCGCGCCGCGTGACGGAATCGCCGGGCCGACGAGTTTGAGAAGCATCGCGATGAGGGCCGTAGTCACCAGGGTGAGTAGGAAGCCCTTGACCATGATGTCGGACTGCATGACGGGTTTCCCCTCGCGTGTGATGTGGACGAACCCGATCGGTCCGGCCTCGTGGAGACGGGTTAAGGTCTCTTCGTCGAGTTGAGGGCTGGGTATGAAGTAGGTGCCGGTCTCGGGGAAGTGTTCGAGCAGGGCCTGGCCGGCGGCTTCGTCATTGCTCGTCTGGCTCCAGCTGGCATAGGGGAGAGGGTTGAGCCCCCAGTAGAGGAAGCCCCAGAAGTAGCAGGCGATGGTGGCGAGTACGATGCCGATGACGAGACGCTTCATGTAGGCTCCTGGAATGGACGGCGTGAGTAAGTCCATCTGTTAACGATTTCGCTAAATGCTAGACGGATCAGCCGGTCCTGTCAACCGTGCGGACGATGCCCGGACCTACAATAGGTCCGATGTCGGACCTGTTTCGTTCCGGAAGGATCTTCTGCCTGCTATCGCTGTTGGCCGGAGCTTGCGGGGCACAGCCAGCGGACCGTCCGAACATTCTCTTCATTCTTGTCGACGACCTGGGGACGGAGTGGATCAGTTCCTATGGAGCCGAAGAGATCGAGACGCCCAATATCGACCGCTTAGCCGCGGGCGGGATGCGGTTCACCAACGCCTATTCCATGCCGCAGTGTACGCCGACGCGGGCGACCCTGCTGACCGGGCAGTATCCGTTTCGACATGGCTGGGTGAATCACTGGGACGTGCCGCGTTGGGGCGCGGGCGTCCATTTCGACCCACGGCACAACATGAGCTTCGCGCGGCTGCTGCGCGGCGCGGGCTACGCGACGGCGATCGCGGGGAAGTGGCAGATCAACGATCTTCGGGTGCAGCCGGATGTGCTGCAGCAACACGGGTTTGACGAGTGGTGCATGTGGACGGGGTATGAGGGACAGAACCCTCCGAGCGCCGAACGCTATTGGGACCCCTATCTGTTTGTCCGCGATCCGGCGACGGGTGAATCGTCGAGCCGGACCTATGAGGGGCAATTCGGCGCGGACCTATTTGTCGACTATCTGACGGACTTCATGCGGCGCCACCGCGACGAGCCGATGCTGCTCTACTATCCGATGGCGCTGACGCACACACCTCTCGTCGCCACCCCTGACGAGCGGGACGCGTCGGAGCCCATGGCAAAGCACAAGGCGATGGTCAGATATACGGACCGCCTAGTGGGCAAGCTCGTTGATGCGCTGGACGAACTGCAGCTTCGCGAGCAGACGATCATCTTCTTCACGACCGACAACGGCACGTCGCGCGGGATTGAAGGGCGCATGAACGGACGGCCCGTTCGCGGCGGGAAGGCTACCCTCACAGAGAACGGTACGCGAATGCCGTTCATCGTGAACAGTCCGGGGCGAGTCCCGGCGGGGGTAGCGACGACGGCGCTGACCGACTTCTCGGACATCCTGCCGACGTTCGTTGATCTGGCGGGCGCGGACATGCCCCACGGCGCAACCTTCGACGGGCAATCGATCGCGCCGGTGTTGCTGGGGAAGGATACGCGGGGTCCGAGGGACTGGATTCTCTCGATGGGTTACGGTCCGGCACGGCTTGATGACAAAGGGGTGCGTCCGGCGAGAGACTATGCAGACCGGGTTGTGCGCGACCGCCGTTACAAGTTGCATGTGCTCAACGGTGAGCCGGCCAAGCTGTACGACTTGATCGACGAGCCGTGGGAAGAGACCAACCTGATCAGAAGCGACCAGGCGGAACACATCGCGGCGCGCACACGGCTTGAGAAAGTCGTGACGCAATTCCCCAACCAAGACGGACGTCCCCGCTACGATCCGCTGCCGCCACAGCCGTGGGATATCAGCCGCGAAGCGAATGAGAAAATGTGGAACCGCGAGCGCCGCTAGCAAGAGCGGTTCGATAGGAAGAGTTGATGCGAAAGAAGACCCTGATCACGCCGATTCTCGCGAACGAAGACTACATGTCGGAGCCTCGAACTCGCGGCTTGGACGACCTGCGAAAGATCACCGACGTCGAAACCTACACCACACGCGATATGACCGAAGAGCATGCCGAAGGCGTGGTCGCGGTGATCGCGGACTCGGCGCTATTCCACCGCGGGTTCTACGAGGCGGCGAAGGACCTGCGGATCATCGCTCGCTGGGGCGTCGGCTACGACAAGGTGAACGTCGACATCGCCACGGAACTGGGTGTGATCGTTACCGTAACGCCGGTACACATGGACACGGTCGCCGAGTATGCCATCGCACAATGGATGGCGACACTCAAGCGCGTCTACACCCTGAACCGGTCTTCGCACGAGGGCGACTTTTCGATCATCCGCACGTACGACGCGCAGGGGTCGACCTTGGGGCTGTACGGGTTCGGGCGGATCGGACAGCAAGTTGCTTTGCGGGCACGGCCGTTGCTGGGGGAGAAGGGCCGGCTGCTCGTTTACGACGTGCGTCCGGATATCGAAGAGTTAGCGGCTCAGTTTGGAGCGGAGGCGGTGGGAAGTCCAATGGACTTGTTTCGCGAATGCGACACGGTTTCGATGCATGTCTCGGGTGATGACACGATCGTCGGCTACAACGAGTTGTGCGCGATGAAGCCCCAT
>Ga0302123_10000851_pt1 | contig 22558 bp, 18 predicted proteins | sample CB21_321_MG_FD_203109 | JGI IMG/M metagenome (GOLD analysis project Ga0302123, IMG submission 203109) | Marine microbial communities from Western Arctic Ocean, Canada - CB21_32.1 | ecosystem: Environmental > Aquatic > Marine > Oceanic | place: Canada: Western Arctic Ocean | collected 2017-09-28 | reverse complement strand
GGCTTGAAGAATGGTCGGAGCGCCTCGATGGTTCACCTGATGCTTTCGACGCTGAGTTCGCAAAAGAGCTTGCCTCAGTAACCAGAGCCCTGGCCACCGTCCTCAAAGAGGCGCGTGCCATCAATAAAGATAACGCCACCGCTGCTACGAAGCTCGGCCCAACAGAGAAACGACGCCTACTTATCGATTTCTTTGAGAAGCAACCCTTCGAGCACCAGCGGAGCCTCCTCTGGGAAATGACCCAGATCTGTAACTCCCAACGAGTCGAAACGCCGAAGGAAGCCTAGCTTGGGCCAAATCGGATACAGACCGGCAGAGGAAGAGGACATGCGGTTCATCCGCCACTCGTGGGTCGAAAGCTATCGAAACTCCCACTACGCTGGCATGATCCCGATGGAAGACTACTTCAAAGCCTACCACTCCGTGATTACTAAAATTTTTGGGAGGGATGGGGCAACTCTGTTGGTCGCCTTCAACCCGCTCCACCCTTCCCAAATTTTCGGGTTCTGCTGCTATGAGACAGGGTTCGCACTCCCACTCATTCACTATGTCTATGTGAAAGACGACTTCCGGAGACTGCCCACCAAAGATGACACCTTCAAAGAAGGCATCGCCACTATGCTCCTCCGAGAAAGCGGCACCAATCCAAAGGAACCCTTCTACTACACGTTCAAAACAGGGGCATGGGCAAAGCTCACGAAACGGCACTCCCCGTTTTCGGGCGGTGTCTTTAGACCCCAACTAGGGAGATTCCCAAAAGACGAGGCAGTTGCCTACGAAATGGAACACCCCTGGATAACGAAGATGAAAACCCAATCAAAGGAAACCCAGAAATGCGCGTAGAGACAGTTGGATTCATTACCCGTGTCAGACTCCCCGATGGACGGCACGAGACAACCATCAGCCTCCAAAACCAGCACCATAAGCTGAGTTATGAGGTGTTCGTGGACCCAAAGATACAGACCGTTACTGTAAAGTCCATTAAAACCCCTTCGTGGACCTGTTTAATCCCGATGGCTAATTGTGCGTTTATTTCACTCGAAAGCACCCCAATGCCACGGAAAAAGGCCCCAAAAGTGCCAAATTCGGTCGATGCAGAGCTGATAAGGACCACTGTGGTCAAAAAAGCCCGACCTAGAGTAAGGCCCAAGGGATAACGATGGACGGCACGTCCAAATACGACGTTTTTCGGGAAATCGCAGACGAAGCGAGGCAATACTCTCCTCGTCGCGACCGAGACAAGGCTATTGAGATCAAGTCGAAGCTGTTCGGGCCCCAACACGACTTCATCGAAGATCCATCAAGGAGAAAGACGCTTCTTTGTCCTCGTCGCGCCGGAAAATCGTACGCAGCAGCGGTGTACCTTATGGCAACGTGCCTTAGTAGGACAACAGCGAATTGCCTTTATGCAACACTTACCAAGGGGTCCGCCAGAGGCATCCTATGGCCCCTTTTGAAGCAGTTTAGCGAAGACTTCCAATTAAATTGCCATTTTCATAACACGCAATTGATATGTACATTCCCTGGAGGGAGTCGCCGCATTATTTTAACGGGCGCGGAGTCCAGGGCGGAAATTGATAAGTTAAGGGGACAGCCGTATGACTTGGTAGTGATCGATGAGTGCAAATCCTTCCCAACGGACGTGATAACGGAACTCGTTAGGGAAGTTATCGGTCCTGCCTTAAACGACACCATGGGATCGATGGTCCTAATGGGAACCCCCGGCAACGTCATGGCAGGCATCTTTTATGAAACCACGAAGCCCGATGCGGTATTAACCCGGCTATATAAGGACAGGGACCGAAAAAAGGCGAAGATGTGGTCCGGTCACGCATGGACGATTGCGGAGAATGTGGCCCAACCGCACCTTTGGGGAGCCTGCGTGGCGGACAAAGAAGCCTACGGGTGGAGCGACGACAACCCCATCTGGAAGCGCGAGTACCTGGGAGAATGGGTGTCGGACGACGATGCCTTCGTCTATAAGTTCGATCCTAGCAGGGACCTCTGGGAGAAAAACCTTGAGGCGAAGAATGAGTTCGGGCTCCCAGACGAGCACGACTGGGTGTACCTAATGGGATGTGACTTAGGGTATGACGACCCCTTTGCGCTAGTGGTGGTCGCCTACTCAGAGACATGCCCCACGATGTATCAGGTCTACGACTACAAGCAATCCCAGCTAACGGTGGGCGACGTGGCGCGAGTTATCTCAGAAACCCAGAAGATGTTTGGGGGCTTCGAGATAATGGTGGGCGATAGGGGTGGTCTTGGTAAAATGGTGCTTGCAGAACTCTCCGAGCGTTATGAGCTGCACATCGAGGCAGCGGAGAAGCAGGAGAAGCGGGACTACATTGAGCTTTTGAACAGCGACATGATTGAAGGCCGGATTAAGATCCTAGCCGACTCGGAACTGGCCCAAGAGATGAACTACCTGGTGTGGGACTCCCATGGGCAAAAGGAAGACCGAGCGTGTGCAAACCACGTTTGTGACTCCTTCCTGTATACGTGGAGATACTCCTATCACAACTTCTCGCGTGGGCGCATCGACATCCCAAAGCCGGGGAGCAAGTCCTACTGGGATGAGAAGATACAGGCTGAAAAAGAGCAGGCGTACGAGCGGAAGCGCCGCGACAAGCACCAGGGCTACTTCCAACTCATGGAGAAGGAAGTCGTCAACAATCTTGGATACGAGGACCCATGGAACGAACTTTGGTAGAGATGCAAAGCATCGTAGACTTTATGCGCTCAAACGGGGTGCTGCAGTACAGGCAGGGCGATGTTGAAGTCACCCTCCACCCGTCTGCGATCCGTATGGAGACAGAAGAGATTGAAGTGGAAGAGGGCGGACCATTGGAACGCCTTACGAGCGTCTATGACGATCCGATGCTGTACCCCGATGGTAAAGATCCAATTGCCGAACAGCGACAATGGCTGAAGAAGCAGGAGGCAGCTAAACGATGATGGAAACGTTTTGGTGGCAGGAAGACGACGAGAAGATCCACGAGGCAGTGTTTTCGTATGTGGAATCGATTGAAGACACGCAACGCTACGTCCATGAGCAGAACATCCGAAATGGTAGGTTGTATTCCAATATTGACCTGCTTGGCCTCGACTGGACCTTAACCCAACGCGATTACTCACGTAAAAGTTTGGGGAGGGTAACGGAAAACCTCATCCAATCGGTCTGTGACACTGCCACATCAATCATTGCCGGGAACCGGGCTCGCGTCACCTTCCAAACGGACGGTGCGGAGTTCAGTGTTCAGCGCAGAGCAAGGTTGCTGGAAAAGTGGGTCGAGGGGAAGTTCGACGAGGTCAGTTTCCATCGAGAAGCGACTCGTGCTTTCCGCGATGCGGTTGTTTTCGGTACTGGCGCACTCAAGGTTTATGAGCACGAAGGGGATATCCGCTGCGAGCGAGTTATCATCGACGAAATTAAAGTGGATGAGATGGAGTGCCGGTCTGCGGACCCCCGGCAACTCCACCATGTCAAATTCATGGACAAGGAGGTCCTGAAGGCCGACTTCCCTGACTTTGAGGAGGAGATCGATAAATCGACGAAGGAGAGGGGCGGAACGAACGGTGCCTACCGAAATGTAGATACCAATACGGTCGTTTGCGTTGAATCCTTCCACCTCCCAAGTGGGAAAGGCGCAAAAGACGGCAAGCGTGTTATCTCCGTCGATGGTGCTACGCTCCTTTCCGAAGAATGGAAAAAAGACTACTTCCCGTTCCTGTTCTATCGATGGAGCGAGCCTATCTGCGGATTCTACGGGCAAGGTTTGAGCGAGCAGCTCACCGGCATCCAACTCCGCATCAATCAGCTTAATTCCCACATCCAGCAAGCGCAGGACCTCATTGCGGTGCCACGAGTGTTCGTAGACATCGCCTCGAAGAACCTGAAGATGCAAATCAACAATGAGATCGGCGCAATCATCCCGTACCGAGGGAAACCACCGGTCTTTCATACTGCCCAAGCCGTTTCTCCTGAGATCTATCAATATAAGGAGTCCTTGTGGCGACGAGGGTTTGAGGTTGCGGGAATCTCCCAGATGAGTGCAACGAGCAAGAAGCCTGCAGGGCTGGAGAGTGCGGTTGCGTTGAGGGAATACAACGATATTGGAGCGCAACGCTTCCAGTATCAAGCCCAAGAGTACGAGAGACTTGCCCCGAGGGTGGCAGAGCGGATGATCGACATCGCTCGGGACATCCACGGCCGCGGAGGGGAATGCAAGAGCGTGTTCCATTCAAAGAAGCTGGTCGAGAAGATCTGCTTTAAGGACGCCACGATTCATGACGGCACCTACCGCATCCGTTTGGAACCAGCGTCCATTCTGAGCCGAACCCCAGCGGGACGGTCCCAGCAGGTCGTGGAGTGGTCCCAGGCAGGGATTATCGGCACCGAAGAGGCGCGGCGGTTGTTAAACCATCCCGATCTCGAACGCGCAAGCGATGTTAACAGTGCGGCCATCGAGGACATAGAGGCCACCATAGAGGACCTGCTTGACGATAAGTTCAGTCCCCCTGAGCCCTACCAGGATCTAGAGATGGGCGTTAAGCGCGTCCAGTTGGCGTATTTGAAGGCACGCAGAGAAGGTGCCCCCGAAGAAGTGTTAGACGGCATGCGAAGGTGGATTGAGCAAGCCGACAACGAGATGCAAAAGATTATGGCTCAGGCGCAAGCCGAGCAGATGCAGATGCAGGCGATGATGTCACCGCAGGCGCCGCCAATGGGTGGTGGACCACCGCCTGGTGCGGGAGCCCCCCCGGTGGCGGCATTCTCGCCCCAAGCCCAAGTTTTGAAGCCTTCAGGAATCCCAGGATAAAGGAATAAGAAATGTCTGAACAACAAGAAGCTACAACCCCAGTAACAGACGAAGGTCGCCTCCAGGCAGCAATTGATGTCATGGGTGCAGAAACCCCCGAGGAATCACAAGCGGAGGAAACTGCGCCGGAAGAGGAAGTGGCATCCGAAGCATCGGAGGCCCCTGGGACCGGAGAAGAATACTATGAAGAAGAGCCACCCCTTACGCCCGGCGAAGAAAACGTTGCCGAGTCCAGCAAGCTGGCATTGTTGGCGCGAAGAGAGCGACGATCCCGCGAGCAATCTAAGGAGCGTGAAGAAAAACTCTCCACGAGAGAGAGCGAACTTGAAGAGCGTCTTAAAAGCGCAGAAACCCTGGAAGAGAAACTTAACAACATTAAGCGAGGATTCGCAAATGACCCGGTCGCGGCGTTAAAGGAACTTGGCATTGACGACGGGTACGTTGACTTTGCGAATGCGTTATTCGACGAAGAACTCGGTGATGACGCACCGGGGGACTACAAAACCCAGAAAGAACTCCGTGCTCTGAAAGCACGTCTTCACAGGTTCGAGGAGGAACAGAAGACCTCGGAGACACGGAAGCAACAGGACGCTGAGAAAACAAAGACAGAGCACCTGCAACGTAACTACATCAACGAGATGGAAGGGTTCATGGAGAGTTCCACCAAGGAAGAACAGTGGATGGAAAACTACGAGTTCGCCGGGAACCTCTTTAAGTCCAACCCACAGGAAGCAGTCCAGGCAATGTACGGCATTGCGTATGGGTATGCAGAACAAAACCCACAAGAAAAACTTCCTCCACCGGAGGAGTTAGCCGAAGCCTTAAACCATAATCTGAAGACTCTACTCTCGCCAGTGGTGGATGCAATCCTAGCAGCGCGAGGCCATGAAGACGAAACCCCTGCCGATAAGCAACCGAAAAGGCAAACAAAGACACTGCGCAATTCGCAAACTAGGAGAACAGCAACAAGAGCCCCAGCGGAGGATGCAGATGAACGTTTTCAACGCGCACTGCAGGCACTAGAAGCTGAGTAGGGCACACAGGGAGATAGAAAATGGCAATTTTAAATAGCACTACATTCGAAGCGATGCTCAAGGAGCTTTATCCTGGCAACGTACCGCAAAACTTAGCAATGAAACGACACCCGTTTCTCAGCATGGTAAAGAAGGTTGACGACTTCGAGGGTGACAACTTGAACATCCCGGTTTACTACGAGAACCCCGCGAGTCGTTCGACAAATTTCGGCACAGCACAACTCAATGCCGCATCGAGCAGCTCGGTTAAGTGGGGCTTGTCGCAAATGATGGATTATTCGGTCATCAGCATTGATGCACTGACCATCCGGCAATCTCGCTCCAACAAGGGCGCATTCGTCCGCGCACGACAGACTGAGATCGACATGATGCTCAAGCAGTTGGGCAACTCGGCAGCACACGCGCTTTACCGAGATGGTTATGGCTATATCGGTCGTATTATCACGACTGGCACCGTCATCTCTGGCGGTGAAGTTGCTTTCACATTAGAGAATGCCGACGATGCACGGAACTTCGTGGTCGGGCAGTCGATTGTATTCGCGACGAACTCCGATGGAACCACCCCGGTTGGCACCGCTGAAACCGTAACGTCGGTGGACGAGGCAGGGGGCATAATTGGCTGTACCGCGCTTCACGCAGACATCGACAACGGCGATTACATTTGGCCAGCAGGTGACCTGACGGCATCGACTTTAACCAAAATGGCGGGACTAGAGGCATGGATTCCACTAACGACTCCATCGGCCACCTTGTTCTTTGGTGTAAACCGTGCACTTCACCCGACCCGACTTGCAGGACATCGCCTTAACGCAACAGGTAACTCTATCGAAGAGAACATCCTTACGCTTGCTGAGGATATTGTCCGCGCAGGTGGATCACCCGACAAGTGCTTTATCAGTCACGGCAACTTCTCCAACCTGGTCAAGGGCCTTGGCACTAAGGTTGAGTACGATGGTGCTGGTGGAAAAGCAGATGTTGGTTTCGGCGGAGTTCAAATCCATACATCGGCTGGTCCCATAACGGTACACCCCGATCCGGACTGTCCTGCAAATCGTGGCTACTGCATCCAGATGGACTCATGGACCATTCATCACTTGGATGCGTTTCCGCATATTGATACCATGGACGGTAACAGCTCACTTCGCGGTTCCACCACGGACACCATTGAAGTTCGTGCTCGTTATTGGGCTCAACTCGCGTGTATCGCTCCCGGTTGGAATGGCGTTTTCGCAATCTAGTTAGCCTGAAAGGAGGCAATTATGTCTAATACAACTTTATACGACGTACATGCCGATGGGAAAGCGCATGTCATTATTGCGGGACGGTTCCAGGGTCAAGGGACCTCGGACCCCCTTTACCCAATTGCGGACCCTCCCGGCTGGACGGTCGCGCATACCGGGACGGTAGGGAAACTCCGAGTTACTTTCTCGGACCGTTACCCTGCCCTAGTGTCCATGGTCGTTAGTTTGGAATGCGACGGTGGGGCTGACACCGACAGCTTCACCATCCAGACCGGCGACTTTGTGCAAGCAGCTAACCCGTATATTGATATTTACACGGACGAAGGGGTGACCGACCAAGATCTCCCCGATACGGTTCATGTGAATTTCATTGCGATCTTTCGCAATACGACGGTAGCTCAATAGTGGCGAAAGCCAGTGGAATGTTAGCTCTCTTGCTTGGGGGTGGTAAAACACCCCCGGCAAGCATGCTCGCAAAGAAGGAGCGAAAGCCCAGCAGTGGGTCATCGCGAGATGAACTCAAGGCGGCAGCAAGGGACTTCGCGAATGCGAACGACGATGATGCCAGGGTTGATGCGCTTTTAGCGTTTCAGGACTTATCGCGAGATTACGATAGAGAAGAATAGGAGAGAGGCATGGCCCGTACTTTCACACTTTTGCAAATCCGAACGAAGGCGCGAGAACGTGCGGACATGGTGAACTCATCATTCGTGACCGACAGTGAATTGAACGGGTATGCCTCTGCATCGTATACTGAGTTATATGACCTGCTGCTCCAGTCGGGCCTTGTTTACTACACACCGGGGACCCAGACCATCACGGCAACAGGGCCTGAGACGTATGCGCTCCCAAGCGACTACTACGGGACCGTGGGTGTATCCAGGCTAACGGGTGGGGACTACGTGCCCCTCTCGGAGTACATGATCACAGAGCGCCACAAGTACGAGAACCGAAGTGGGGATGCGACAATGTATTCCCCGCAGGGGTCCAATATATCGATTCTCCCAGCACCTGCCAGCGGCACCTACAGACACATCTATATACCGGCACCTGCGGATCTAACGAGTGATACAGATACAGTGGACGGTGTATCGGGGTGGGAAGAACACATTGTTGTTGATGCAGCGCGAAAGATGCTCCAGAAAGAGGAGTCGGACGTGCGGGCACTGGTAGCGGACCTCATGCGGCTAAAGGAGCGCATCGAAGAAGCCGCTCAGAACAGGGCATGGGCAACGCCACGAAGGATAACCGATGTGGCCGATGCTGCCATGGCGCGAGCTGACTGGTGGAGGACAACGGGCGCATCATGAAGCCTGTAGCGAAAATAGCCTTTGCCAGCGCCGATGTGGCCAAGCAGGTGGAACCTCTTGTGGATCGGTTTAACGAAACCACCGAGGTGCCGATACTGCAAGGCAGGTTACTGGAAGATGTCGGTATCACAGAGAACCGAACCAATAGGATCCGTCACGGGCTTGGGCGGAAGCTAAGAGGATGGATTGTCGTTCGCCAAACGATAGAGCAGGTTTTCTTTTCTGACGCTCAGGTTGCAAACGGTCGAGAGGACGAGGAGTTGTGGTTGATACCTACCACCGCGTCCGGTTCTGCCAAATCTAAAATAAGTCTTTGGGTGTTTTAAGGAGATCTAGATGCCAGGAGTAACAATTACATCACCATTGCCAGCAGTAGGCTCAACCGCAGGACCGACGTGGGCGACCCAACTTATAGCATGGTGCAACGAGATAGAAGCGGACATTGAAGCGTCCGTTGTTCCAGCAGAGATAAGCGTGAATGCCAACTTCGAGTTTAACAACTACAGGGTCACGGAGTTGCAGGGCGCACAGTTCCAGTCGAAAGCAACACCGTCTACGGCAGGTGGAACAGACACCAATATGCTGGAAGTTGTTTCCGGGGAGCTGTTCTTTATCGACGGTGGTGGTGCCTCGATACAGATGACATCAGGAGGGGCGCTAAACTCCTCGACCACGGGTGGCATCGTCGGTGACTACTCTGGTTCCCTAGCGAACGTGTCCTACTCTGTGGCAAACACCGAATACACTTTCAACGACCATAACGCGGCAACTCGACCGGCAGGCCTAAACTGCGGCAATATTGCACTTCGCGAAAAAGGAGCAAGCTCCAACTACGTGTCACTCCAGTCACCGGGAAGTTTGGCAGCAAGCTATGTCTGGGTATTCCCAACAGCACTCCCAGGCAGTGGAACGGAGGTCGTAACGATCAACAATAGCGGGATCGTGGACACGACATCTGCACTGTCCGTAACAACCATAACCACTACAGGCGTTGGAACGTTCACAGCCGGCGTAAAGTTCAAGGCGAGTGGGGTAGGCTCTGACACAGCGTCCTATTTTCAGGACCAGGGTTCAACAACTCTCGCTAGGGCGTTTGACCCCGTGGTAGCGTTCGACACTCTTACATCAACCATTACTTACACGACACGCTATGCGTATTACCAGAAAGTACAGAATTGGGTGCATGCGTTTGTGTCAGTCATATTCGAGTGCAGCGCAGGAGGGTCGGCAACCCGTGTCCGCGTGACCGGATTACCGCACAAGGCTAAGGGGGATAACCTTGGGACGACCACAGGGAACATTGTTGCTTGTGGGCAGTGTGCAAACTTTCCACCCTCTGGGTCAACGCTAAGGCAGGGGTATATAGGGTCCACCGCCACCCCCGCCGACCCGCACAACCTTGTCTACTTCAATGCCAACGTTATCCCGGTAATGGTTGACGATGACGCGACCGTTTACTTCCTTGACGATAACAGGGCACCCGACAACGTTGAAGCGACCAACAACGAGTACGACGGGTCTGCAACACCGCCGACCTCATCCGGTACACCGCTGAATTCAAGCGCTGCTGGGGCGTTGCTGAATAGTTCGGGCACGTTTTACATTACTTTCTCAATCTCATACAGGAGCGTATAAGAGGTGCCAATGAAGTGGCAAAACATCTCCCTGCCAATACAGCAGGGTGTCGATACCAAGACGGACGAGAAGGCCTTGCCTGCAGCAAAGCTCGCGAACCTCGAAAACGGTGTGTTCACAAAAGGTGGAACGATCATCAAGAGGCCTGGGTATACGAAGCTAGATACCGACGTAACAAACATGGCAACTGCCCCAACCGGGGTTCGCGGACTGCACTCTAAGGACGAAGAACTCCTGTTGGCGGATGACGAGCGACTTTTCAGCTATGCGTCTGCAACGGACCAATGGGTCAATGAGGGTCGGTTCAAGTCAGTTATCGTAACCCCAGAAACAGTGGCAGACCGATCATCGAAACAGTCGGTCCCGGACTGCGCAACCGTAAATGGGGTGACAGTCTACGCATGGCAGGATAGTCGCGGGGGTGTGTACATCTCTGTGATTAACGAGGATACAGGTGCGGTCTACCGGACGGAAAAACAGATCCACGCGACTGCATTGAGCCCACGGTGCATTGCCGTGGGAAGGGAAATCCATGTCTACTGCCGGTATGCAGCAGTCTTGTATCAACTAATTATTTCACCATACGACGTGGAGGGCACAGTTGATGTAGTCCCGTCCAGTCTCGTAAGCGACCTGGATGCAAACGCACACTACGATACGTGTGAAGCAGGGGACTCGATATACTTGGCCTACCATACGAGTCATGGTTCACTGAAACTGAAGGTCCTCCGAATCAACATAGGTGGTGGTGTTCAGGCCGCCTTGGACTACACGCAAACGCCGACAAATGCGATTGCCATCACGAGGGAGCCCAACAGCGGGAGACTGTGCGTTATATGGCACGAGAACACCGCTGGCCTGAGGGCATCGATACTAGATGGCGATACGCTCGTAGCGTTGTCTACGGTGACACTCGATGGCTCGTCTACGAACATTAAAAACATTGCAGCAGCGTTCCGCGCCGATGGGGCAGTGTCGGCAAAGACATACGCAGTGGACCTCGAATTAGCCGACACTCAATACCTGGTTGACTCATCGAGCACAAGCGGGGACTCACTGGACATCGGTGGGGACATAACCATCGAGTGCCTCGTAAGGTTTGAGAGCGTTGGTACTAACGGGGACTATTTCACCCTTGTCTCAAGAGATGATAATGCGGCCTACGGGTACGGGTACTACTTGGCATGGGCGAACTCAGCAACGGATTCGTTGATGTTTGGGTTTCGCAGGAACGATGCTTCCGGCCCAGCGGGGACACCTGCGGCAGTCCTAACTATATCTTCCGCTTGGACCCCCGTGGCAGGCACTTGGTACCACGTCGCAGTTACCAGGGATCGTGCCGCAGGGGAGGTTAAGTTTTATGCCAACGGCGTGCTACTCTCGACGACTTCTGGCGTTTCCTCTGAGACATCGGCACCATCCGATGCGCTTTTCCGCATTGGCGCAAGGAACGCGACAACAACCTGGTTCTTCGATGGGCTTATCGATGAGGTGCGTGTTTGGTCGTCGGTGCGGACTATCGCCGAGATTGTGGCGGCAAGAACAGTAGAGATCGATCCTTTGTTGAACCCTCAGCTTGCCGGGTACTGGCGACTAAATAACGACTACACCGATCTGAGCGGGAACCTCCACGCACTGAGCCCGATTAACGGGCCCGTCGTGTTCTCAAGCGATGTGGTGACTGGGTTTACGGGGTTGGAGACAGAGGTCTTACTGGACCACTACGATTGCAAGGTCTTCTACGAGCTAACAGCAACAGCGGACTACCAGCACAAAGTGTACAAAGCGACCTATGCCACCCTGGGGGAATTCACCGCAGGGGCACTATTCAAGCACCATTCGGGGATAGCATCTCGCGCCTGGGTAAACCAGAACGACGTCCAGCTTAACCTGGTCCACGCATCGGCAATCCAGACTACATATTTTACCTACATGGACGATGGCACCCTTATCGCGAAGATGGGGGAAGGTGTCGGCGGTGGCTTGCTAACTACTGCCCACCTTCCGAACGTTCAGTCGCTCGGTGATGGGCTTGTCCAGTGGATGGGGACTTACAAGAAGAGACTGGCAAGTGACCCTGATACGGCACCCCAGGCCGATGTAGATGGTACTGGCGTGGGTACGGGCGCAGTGAACCCTGTGTACACGGAAGTAAGCCCCAAGAGGTTCCGGATAGACCACCAGTCCGCGCAGTCACACCAGATGGTTCAGGTCGGGCGCACCGGCTATTTCAATGGTGGGCAGATCTGGCAATACGACTCTCACGGTGTCACGGAATGTGGATTCCATATATTCCCAGAGAAGTTCTTCGTGGAGGGGAGCAACGGTTCAGGCGCTTTGACCTCTGGTGTCGATTACTGGTACAAGGTGTACGCAGTCTGGGTGAATGCAAACGGGGAGCGGGAGAGGTCCACCGTAGCGTCTGCTGTCAAGTGCACGATGGGTGTGGCAGATGACGAAGTCAAGGTGTCGATATATACGCTGAGCCATACCAACAAGACGTCCCCCCGGTCAGAAATCAGTTTTGAAGTCTACCGCACGGTTGCGACCCCCTTGGGCAATAGCCCATTTTACAAAGTAACCAGTGACGACCCGGCATCCACAACAGCGAACAACTACACTCCAAACAACCCGTCCTCTGCGAATGGGTTGGTAGTGCTAATTGACCGCATGAACGATGCAACCCTGATAAAGCAGGAAGTGGACTACCAGAACTCAGGCGCACTAGACAACACGGCCCCCACCGCAGCGTCTATTATCGCGGAGGGGAAAGACCGTATCTGGTTAGCAGGGTTTGAAGATACATCTGAGATACGATACTCGAAACAGCACTTCAGCGGCGAAGCGGTGAACTTCAACGATGCGCTTACCATCACAATACCGGAAGACGGTGGTGCCATCACAGGGTTAAGAGTCGTCGGCAATACGCTCATCATTTTCAAGAGGACCAGCGTCTACGGTCTACCGGGCGATGGACCCAACAACCTGGGGTTTGGGCAGTTTGGTGCAGCGCAGTTACTGACGAACGACGTCGGGTGTATCGACCAGCGCAGCATCGCCGCAACTCCTCTGGGGCTGATGTTCCAAAGCGAGAAGGGGATCTACCTCCTAACAGGGCAGTTCCAAGCACTCTATATTGGCGCGGAGGTGGAGGCGTATAACTCGCAAACCATAACCGATGCAGTCGTATCCGACGATAAGAACCACGTAACGTTTCTAACGTCCAGCGGACGCACCCTCCTGTATGACTATCTATTTAAACAGTGGAGCACATTCACAAATCACGAGGGCATGGCAGCAGCGTTCTGGGATGGCAGGTACTGCTACGGCAGGACAAACGGAGTGGTCTACGTGGAGAGCGATACACTTTTCACAGATGTCGGAGCACCCGTTAAGCTAAAGCTCGAAACCGCATGGGTTAAGCTGAACACCCTCCAAGGGTTCCAGAGAATACGTCGCGCCATGGTGCTCGGTGAATTCCGAACCGACCATCGGCTCGCGCTAGATATCGCATACGACTACGAAGACTTCCGCAGACGGTTAATCTTCGATGCGGCAGCAAACGTGGATGCCACGGTGTTTGGAGATCCAACCGTTGATACTGACGGCGTGACGGCCTTCCTTGGTGACGGCACACCGTTCGGTAGTGGCACGACAACCGCAGAGATGGGCTCAAGCGTGTACCAGTTCAGGGCACACTTGCCAGTTCAGAAGTGCCAGTCAGTAAAGTTTTTCTTTGAAGACCTAGCCTCTGTCGGGCAGGCGCTAGCAACGAGTTACGAGATTACAGAACTAATGTTGGAAGTGGGCGTTAAGCGCGGCACCTACAAACCCGCAGACACGAGGAGTATATAATATGGGGTTTAAGGATAAATTGTTAGCACCTTACAAGTGGGCTGCAGGGGCAGCCAGCGATGTAGGGGACTGGTTCGGGGATAAGGCGGCAGACGAAGGGCAATATGCCGGGGTGGGCAGAGGGTCTTTCGATATCGCTGGCGCGGATCGGCGCGGACAGGATCTGCTCCAGGCAGGCCGAGACGCATACGGGCGAAGTGGTGCCAGGATGGGGACCCCTGGAGCATTCCAACGTCAGAACCTGGCCTTAGACCAGATGTGGGCGGACAGAAACAAGGGCGACCAGGCGACCCGCATGCGACTGATGGACGATGCGGAAGCTGCTGCTTCAAAGTCAGCAGGCGCGGCACGAACGATGCAAAACCAGGCACTGGGCCAGAGGATCGCGAATCTTTCGGGAACCCAGGCCAGGATGGGTGCCGGTGGTCAGGCCGCAATGGCGGACGTTATAGCGAACCAAGGCAGGATGCAGCAATACCTTGCTGGCGCAGGTCAGCTCGGAGGGCAGCAACTCCAACTCGGATCAGCAAATCTCGGAGCAGAGATGCAGCAAAGAGGGATCGGCGCAAACTTACTCCAAGGCATGAGCCAACTAGAAATGCAGCAGGCAACAAACCAAGCGCAACTCATGCGGGATTACGAAGCTCAACGAACCGCAAGAGCAGGAGCAATGCTGGGTACACCAACGAATCTCCAGGCATTCGGCAACATGGCCATTGGTGGGATTGCTGCCGCGAAATCGTGAACATAGGAGCAACCAATGCCATTGAATGAACCATACGACTACGAAAGCCCAGAGCAGTTTAGGGCGCGGCAGCGAGAGCAGGAAATGCGTGATCGAACGATGCAGGAAGATCCTCCGCCAGGGCATGATTGGCCAGTGCCCGAGGGTCCACCTCCGAGGGAAGAGGACATTAGCCAGTTACTCGAAGGGGCGACAATGGGGCCTTACGGTGTCGGTGGGGAGGCTATCCCCCAGGAAACGTGGCTCCCACAACCGGGTGATCCGGGCTATGGTCTTTCTCAGCTTGATGAGCCACAGTTTGTACCAGGCGAGGACCAGCCTACAGAACTTGTCGGAGCCGAGTATGTAGCTGCTGGCACCCCGATGGTAGCGCCAAGCTTGCCTGCGCCGATGGTTGCACCACCACCAGTAGCGCCAGTCGTAGCGCCAACAGCTCAAGATGATAGCCAACTCCAACGAGTAGAGAGGGCAGCAGCACCATCTGCGCCAGCAGCACCGGGAACACGGGAACAGCGGCGACAGCTGTACGCTACAGGTATCGAGACATCAGAGAAGAGCAGGGCCGATTTACTCGTCGATAAAGCAAACAACCTCAAGGCGCAGGGACGAGATGAAGAAGCAGCACAACTCTTTGGCAATGCATTAAAGTGGAAAGAGGAAGAACTGCTAGACGAGGCGCGGACCAATGCCACGACGAGAGCAAGGAATTTTCATAAGAAGAGGACGGATGAACTAGCGAACCTCCACCAGCAGAAAGCAGACTCCGATTACTTTAAGAAGTCATCGACGGGTGGGAAGATCTCGATGATCCTTATGGGGATGATGGGTGGTTGGTTACAGACGTTCCGCAAAGACGGAAAGAACATCGGGCTCGAATACCTCAACAAGATGATCGACCGATGGGCGGACGAGGAGCAGGAGAACTACAATCGGCAGAAAGACGCACTAACGGACAAGCGCAACATGTTCATCGATTCGCAACGCATCGAGCAGAACGAGATTAACCACAGGAAGAATGTAATCGTCCGCATGGAAACGTCATTGAAGACAGAGATGGAGCAGATCGGGCGCAAGTACGGGCATCTAGACAGTGCGGCAGTTATCCAAGAAGCTGCCCTGGAACTCGGAGAGCAGACCGCTGCTAAGCTGGAGGGAATGCACCTTGCGGACGAGCAGAGGGAACTAGAGAAAACCCGATACGAAGCAGGTCATAAGCTAGCTAAATACAAGGCAGCAACGGCTAGGGGGAGCGTCGGGGTACAACGTGGTAGGCTTGCGTTGGAGCAGAAGAAGTTTGATGCGGAGCAACTCGCGGATGCCAACAAAGCCCTCCGTGATTGGATGGATCAAGGAGGCCCGGCGGATGAACGGACTGTCCCCTTCCTCCAGGGTACTGGCGACAAGGGATCATTCAAACCCGACAAGATGATCAAGGCTGAGGGAATTACGAAATACTTTGGGCGGCAGCACAACAGGAACGAAGTGCGTAAAAAAGGCCTCAAGCTCCTGAGTATGATGAGTTCGGAGGGGAGAATATACGGTGGTCCACTAAGTTCATACATAGGGTCAACTGAAGCGGGTGAGATGAAACAACTCCTAGAGGGTTTGAGGAGGAAGGTAGGTTTCGAGCTTTTCGGATCGACATCGACCAAAACACAAGACGACGCACTCAAAGACATCGTTGGTGATGTCGCAACGTTTATGCAACTCAATGCGACTAAGGGGTACACCTTAATACGAAATTACATAGACATGGTTGGGGATGCTCAGTATATGGATGACCGGCAGCACCTAGTGGCCGGATTCAGAGATGTACGACAGGGATTCAAAGCCCCAAGCGTGAAGGCTCTTAAACCGAAAGAGTGGGGTGCCTGGAAGAAAGCGCGGGGGGAGGTACTTAGTGGGTATCTTGCAACGTTTGAGGAAGACAAAGCGGAGGCCGCCCCCAAGCAAATACCAGGTGTGGGCGTTATCAAGGAGGAACTCCTGCCCCCAGCAGCACCGGCTGGACCTGCTCCAAAACTTGCAATAGAGGCTCCAGCCCTAGCAAAGAAGCAGGTCGATAACGCCATTAAGATCTCAAGGAAGAAGGGCTCCACAGCAGAGGATAAGTACTCCGCGCTAGAGATTGCGCTTGACCAGGCATACAAGGTGTACGAAGGGACACCTCCACCAAAAGGGGAAGAACCAGGAGAGCTGCAAGATGTGCCACGGGAGAAGTATCTAAGACAGATGCAACGCTCACTGAACGCGAGGCAGCAGTATTTCAAGATAAGAAAACTTACCTCGCACTTCCTTACCGAAACCGGTGAGCGCGACCTAAATATTACGGTAGACGGTAAAACATTTAAAACAAACCAGGAAGCAGACAATGCACTGGGCAAGAAATATCCTCCAGTCGTACATCCGGGAATCTCCAAGCGCACCGGCAAGACATACGACGAAGGGTTCCAGGCCACAGAAAAGGCGGTAGAGAAGGTCGGGAAGGGGCATTTGCTGAGAAGTGCCTGGAGGCGAAAATGGAAGAAACTGACCCGCGCCGAGATGATATTCGAGCATAAGAGGTTGGGCACCCTGCACAGCGGTTACAACTACAGGCGTGAACCGTCGAAACGAAAGCAAGACCGTATAAATCGCTTGACGAGGGAGCAGTGATCTTGAATGCCAGGTGGTTCGCAACTAATAAATATTAGAACTGGAGAGAAGCGTTACTTTTCGCAATCCCAGATTATAGACGCAATCCGATCCGGCGAATGGAGAGGAGACAGTGAGTCCCTCGTCCACCTTGTCCGCGAAGACGGGGGGAGTTTCACAACAACTGGCGACCAGCTAGACTGGGCAGTTAACGAAGTTGGTGCCGAGGCGCAGACCCAGGAGTACCTTGACCACAGGGAGCGTGAGGCCGAACTCAAGGCTAAGTACGATGACGGGTTCTGGACGACGGGTCGAGCCTTTGTCGAGGGTGCAGCACGAGGTCTAACGTTCGGTGGATCTGACTACCTCCTACGAGAGTTTGGCGCGTCCACGGAAGGACTCAGGGAGCGCAGGGCACGAAATACTGCAGCAGCAGTCGGTGAGATAGGGTCGGTAGTTGGGGCGACCATCCTGTCGGGTGGGTTGGCAGGCGCGGCAAAAGGCGCGGCAAAAGGAACAGGCGTCGGCGCAGGCATCGCGGGTGCTCTAGCCCGAACTCCACCAGCGATAGTTGCCAGGGGTGCGACCCGTGCCGGGAAGCTCATCGGCGGCACAGAGCGGGTGCTACTTCCTTTAACCGTCGCAGCAGCAGCGGAGGGGACCATATTCGGCGCAGGGCAGGGACTTTCCACCGTAGCCTTAGCTGAAGACCCTATGACTGCCGAGGCCCTCTGGGACGAGATGAGCGCAGGTGCCATCAACGGTGGGATACTAGGCGCAGCGGCAGGGGGTGCTCTAGGCCTGCTCGGTAAAGCCGGTGGTGCATTCCAACAGTGGCGGCTCGACAAGCGAGGGGCAGCACTGGATGCGGCGGGGGAAGAATTGCAGCACTGGAAACAGGTTGCCATTGACGCCGAAGCGAAGAAGACAGCAGCAAGGGGAGCAAAGGGAGCAGAGCGCGAAGCAGGGAAGGGTGCCACCGCAGCAGGGAAAACCCAAGCGGCAGCAGAGCGTACCGCAGCAAGGGCGGCAAAAGATGCGAAGAGTGAGCTGGAGAAGGTTAGAAAACAGGTGGGCAAGGAAGCGGCAGCAGAGGAGGCGAAGGTCGCAACAGCAGAGAAGCTGGTGACAAAGAGCAAGAAAGAGCTGGATACCGCATCAACGAGGATGGCCGAGACTGCAGATAGCGCCACCGCACAGCAGGCAAAGAATGCTGCAAAGCGAAAGTATCACGAAGCAAGAGAAGAATTAGCGAAGGCCAAGAAGTCGCAGTCGGACCAGCGAGAACTGGCGAATGCTCAAATCCGAAGTGCGAAGAAGGGTTCGGCAGCTAGGGCAAAGGCAGGTAAGGGCGAGGTGCCAGCGGGTAAGAATACCTTTACGCGGGATCTCGAAGACCTGGATGACGCAGTTGGCGGTCTTCATAAAAAAGGGTACAGCAGGATCACCAGGGAGTTCGATGGCACATGGACTCCTGAACTAGAAGCATCGTCACGAAACCTTAAAAGACTGCGGGATGAGTTTGAGAAATCGTATGTAACGTTTGCTAAGCGCACGAAGCGTGGACGCGAGGGAAGACGTATTGTTCGGCAGTCGGATGACATACTACTCCAACAAGCGAACGCATCGCCCGGTAGCTTCGAGCTTATGATCAAACGCATCGATGACGTGGAAGCTGCCTATGTGGCGCACCATAACCAAATCGAGCGATCCATTTTCACCCTGAAGAACCCCGGTGGTGACTTAGCAGCATTCGAGGCAAAGCTGCCACGGACCATGCACCAGATTACCGGCAAGGAGATGAGCGCATCCGAATGGCTAAAAGCTATGCAAGCCGGGGTCGAGTCCAAGGGTGGTGCCACAACGCTCGACATGCTGGCTGGACTGGAAGCTGCCGACGAGATAAGCGGGACACACCTCGACGATGACATCCCTGTGGTGGGGAAACTCGCGGAGGTGCTAACGTATTTCCGTGGATTCCAGCGTGGGCCAGCATTGCTTTCGCATGGTGCAGAGTTAGTACATACGGCGACAGGAGGGGCGAAAGCCGCAAAGAAGGCACTCGAAGGAACCGAGATGGCGTCACTCGTACAAAAGGGTGAAGCACTCCAGCGGAAGGTAGCCAGGGCAGCAGACAGTGAGGCGACAAAGCGTGCCGCAGTCGTAGACGCTGAAGACCTACTAAAGATAGCGCAAGCGGAGAGGGAGCCAACCGTACGAGTCGCCAAGCTAGCAGCGGCGCAGAAAGCTTACGACGAAGCTATCGACGCCGTCCACACAGTGAAAGCGAATACCCAGCAGGTGGCAGAGGCTAACAAGGTCTTAGCCGAAGCAAGGGCAGCTACGACCGCAGCAGAGAAAGAGGCAGTAGACGCACAACTTGCAAAGGTCGCCGCGAAATTGGCTACCGGCGCAACGGGGTCACCGGGTGGTATGCGGAAGGCAGTCGCAGTTGCGGCAGGTCAGGGAACGTACACGTCCATTACAAGGATAATGGGAAGGAACCCACAAGGAGCGTTTATTGGCGCGGGTCTAGCAGACAAGGTTCGCAAGGCAGTAAATGGTGGAGCAGGGGTCGGGGAGCGTGTTGGCGGTGCCTACAAAACAATCGCAACAAGGATCGGTGATGGTGTTGAGGGGCTCTTAAAGGCGAGCGGGAAGGCCGCACCCTACGCCCATGTGCCAGTCATCACGACTTTGAACAGACTCTCCTTTCGCGACAAGGACGAAGAACGGAAGCGTGCAACATACGACTCCAAGATGACTCCGACGCAGCGAGCATTCGCGGGTGCGGCAGATGACCTGGAGAAGTTGATGGCAGACCCAGAGCGTGCAATGGAGCTGATAAACCGGAGTGTCTCTCCGATACGAGCAGTCGATGCGAAACTGGCAGACGAGATAGCGGCAAACCAAATGCGTTATCTGCAGAACGTCTACAGCCGAATGCCCAAGAACCCCCTAATGGGGCAACCGGGCGGAAGCTATGACCGACACATCCACCCCGATCATGCCATTGCAAAGTGGGTACGGTACGCGGCAATAGCCGAGCACCCAACAAGAGTCTTCGCGGAGATGCGGTCGTTGAGACTGACGAAAGAACAGGCAGATGCAGTGCGCGAAAATGCACCGGAGATCCTTGGCCGTATCCAATTGAACTTCATTAAGAAGATGACGCACGGTGGCAAGTACATACCGTTTGCGGTTTCGTCGCAGATCTCGATATTGCTGGGGCAACCCTTCGACACTGTTCAGCGACCGAAACACGGTGGAGTATTACAGGGAACATTCACGCAGGAACCAGAACCTAAACCTGCCCCGCAGGCGGACCTGACCGGGATTAGAAATTCAATCAACAACCAGAAGACAGCAACACAAAGACGAGCGGAGTAGAGGAACGACATGTCAAACACGAAACAGAACTTAACATTATTCTCAGGTGTGACGGCACCAACAGCAGCTCCCTCGGCAGTGACTGACGGTGTTGATCTGGGGCAGATGCGCCACCCGAATGAGATTGTTTGTCTTATTCACAACACCGCTGGGAGTGGCTCCCTTGGAGTGACAGCACGGGCATGGGCATATCATCCGGCGACTGCTAAATGGCACGTGCTTGGAACTGACGCCACTGTGGGTAACCGTGGGCTACTGAACGAGGCATCGGAGATCACGTCTATCAGCGCTGGTGCCATAGCCCATGCTGAGATTGTCTCTGGGCTACGAGGGTTCTCGCGGTTCTACGTTCAGCTCACCGCAGCATTCACTGGGTCACCAACGGTCACTTGTGTCATAGCGACACGCGACCTGGGGAATAAATAATCATGGCTGCGGGTGGGTTCATATCAGGAACCAAGGGTGGCTTTGTATCATCCCCGGGTGGTGGTGGTGGTGGTGGTTCGGCACTTGCCGTGTCGGAGGAAGGTGTCGAGCAGACCGCTGGTGCAACATCAATAAACTTTGTCGGTGGCACGGTTACGGCAGCAGCAGCAGGCACTGCGGTAACGGTAACAGATGCGGGCGGGAGTGCAGCGTCAACCAGTGCAGCGGGCATTGTAGAGATCGCCACAAACGGCGAAGTGACTGCGGGTTCGGCCACTGACAAGGCTATGGTCCCAAGCAACCTGACATCGATTACAAGATTCGGGACTGTTACAGCCGGGACACTCTCAGCCGGTGCTGCCTTGGCGGGTGTCACGATGTCCATCGGGTCAGACGCAGATGGCGACACTTACTACAGAACAAGCAACATTTTAACACGTCTTGCAAAAGGCGCAGCGGGCGAAGTGTTGACCATGAACGGCGGCGCAACCGCACCTTCGTGGGCTGCTGCTGGTGGTGGTGGGCAGACGACCGGGAATACGGCTCTAACCTCGGCACTCTCAATTTCAGCGGATTTATCGGCCGGCAACATCTTCCATCTCACAGCTGCGCACGCATTCACTCTTGCATTCACTAATGCCACACTCGGGTACCAATGGTATTTTATAATCACGCAAGATGGTACGGGTGGAAGAGTCGCAACCTGGCCTGCCACTTTTCATTTTGCTGGGGGAGGCAACCCACTTTTAAGTACGAGTGCAGCAGCTAAAGACGTCGTTCATGTTATCTGCGCAGACGCAACGGGAGGCAGCGAAGAGTTCATCTGCTCAATTGGCTACGGTTTAGGATAAGGAGTTTGCTATGACAATGTTCCATCAACGAATACCCGAAGGCTCTACGCTCATGGACAAGGCGACGACGAGTCAACACAAGTACCTGCGCGTTGACCACGCGACAAGCAATGGGCTGAACGATACGGGTGTTACAGGAATGACCTGGTCCTGGCATATTAAGCCCGACGCAACACAACCAGCGTGGTCGTTAATGCTTTCAAAGGGTAGCGCCTATGCAATTTATTGGTACACGTACGGAAAAGAACAGCGGGTCTACACGTACTTTTATAGCACGGGACACGCCTACGGGACGACGGGTATTTGGACATTCACGCAGGGCAATAATTGGAACCCGGACGGATGGCACCACCTGGCACTGTCATGGGACATCAGCCAAACGGCACTTGCCGACGAGCTAAAGCTCGTGGTCGATGGACAACTTCTCGACAATGGTTCGGTTACAGGTGCGGCAGGCTCGACAGCGGTCAATGTGGACGCAACAAAAGGGCTCGCCATCGGCGGTCATGACAGCGGCAGCGATTCTTATCCACACGATGCAGAGTACCGGCACGTTGCAATATACAATAGTGTCCTGACCACTGACAGGATGAAAGAGTTGATGACCGTCCACC
>Ga0302123_10000843_pt1 | contig 22625 bp, 20 predicted proteins | sample CB21_321_MG_FD_203109 | JGI IMG/M metagenome (GOLD analysis project Ga0302123, IMG submission 203109) | Marine microbial communities from Western Arctic Ocean, Canada - CB21_32.1 | ecosystem: Environmental > Aquatic > Marine > Oceanic | place: Canada: Western Arctic Ocean | collected 2017-09-28 | reverse complement strand
AGAAGCTAAAAAAGAAAATCTATCTGGCGTCTCCGACACGACTAGATTCTTCATTTTCAGCCAAGCCTATCTCAGACTACTCGACCTCGACTTCGTCTCTACTTGTCTCGCAGCGTATTAACTTCGCATATCATCAAAAAAAGTTTTCACATTATCAAACCAGCTTTTGGAGCGTGGGCTATGCTTATGATTTCTTTGACCTATCGAATCACTAAGTTTTTTAAGGAGTTCTTTTTGCTCTACATTTAAGTTTACTGGCGTTTCAATAACGACCTTGCAGAACAAGTCACCGATAACACCACCACGCAGAGGTTTGACACCTTTTCCACGAAGACGGAACATCTTACCTGATTGCGTCTCATCTGGGATTTTAAGCTTAACCTGTCCATTAATTGTCGGAACATCTAGCTCGCCACCTAAACAAGCATCAATAATGCTAATTGGCACTTCACAATACAGGTCATTCCCTTCACGAGAAAATATTTTATGTTCTCTCACGCGCACCTGTACATACAAATCACCAGAAGATGCGCCTCGCTCTCCTGCTTCTCCTTCGCCTGAAAGACGAATTCGATCGCCTGTGTCAATGCCTGATGGAATCTTAACCGACAGGATTTTTGTATCTTGTACTTTTCCCTGACCATGACAACTAAAGCAAGGATCTTTGATGGTTTGACCTGCACCATGACAAGCAGGGCAAGTTTGCTGAAATACAGAGAAGGGCCCTTGTGACATGCGCACAACACCTGCGCCATTACAAGTCGTACAAGTGACGGCATTCGCACGAGAGCGAGACCCTGTTTCATGGCACGTTTGACAACCCACCATGGCTGGAACCTTGATATTTTTTGTCACCCCATGCACGGCCTCTTCAAGCGAAACATCAAGGGTATAACGCAGATCAGCGCCTCTTTGAGCCTGTTGACGACGTTGTCCGCCGCCGCCACCAAAAATATCACCAAAAATATCGCCGAAGGCATCTCCGAATCCACCAGCTCCGCCGCCGCCAAATCCACCGCCACCAGCATTTTGGTTGACACCCGCATGACCAAACTGATCATAGGCCGCCCGCTTTTGAGCGTCACTTAAAATTTCATAAGCCTCTTTAATCTCTTTGAATTTTTCTTCTGCTTGCTGAACATTATCAGTATTGCGGTCAGGATGATGTTTCATCGCAAGCTTTCTATAGGCTCGTTTGATCTCTGGATCGCTTGCTGTTTTGCTAACACCAAGCACTTCATAATAATCTCTAGGCATGATCACACCGTTATATTTATGGTTTAGTTATTTCTCTTATACAAAAAATGCGGGCAACCCCGCATTTTTCAACTCATCATATATGAAAAAGTGACATTCTACTTATTTTTTATCGTCTTTTACTTCTTCAAATTCAGCATCTACAACGTCTTCTTGTGCTTTTGCCTCAGGCTGGTCAGATTGCTCCGCACCTGCTTCAGCGGCACCCGCTTGTGCTTGTGCATCTTCATACGCTTTTTGAGCGATAGGTGCAAAAACCTCTTCAAGTGCTTTTGTTTTAGTTTCGATGGCTTCTTTATCATCCGCCTTCAACACCTCTTCAAGCTCTTTTGCAATGGCTTCAACTTTTTCTTTTTCTTCAGCCGTTACTTTTTCGCCTAAGTCTTCAAGTGATTTGCGCGCTGAATGAAGCAAAGAATCACCTGCATTACGTGCAGAAACCAATTCTTGGAACGCTTTATCCGCATCCGCATTCACTTCAGCATCTTGCACCATTTTATCAATCTCATCATCTGAGATCCCACTAGAGGCTTTGATCACAATATTTTGTGTTTTACCCGTTGCTTTATCTTTAGCAGATACGTTCAAAATACCATTGGCATCAATATCAAACGTTACTTCAATTTGTGGCATTCCACGTGGTGAAGGTGGGATCTCTGTCAGATCAAATCGACCTAATGACTTGTTTGCAGACGCCATCTCACGCTCACCTTGCATTACATGAATGGTGACCGCAGGTTGATTATCATCTGCCGTTGAGAATGTTTGTGACTTCTTAGTTGGGATTGTTGTATTACGATCAATCAACTTGCTCATCACGCCACCCATGGTCTCAATACCAAGAGATAGTGGACAAACATCTAGTAATAAAACATCTTTCACATCACCAGATAATACACCGGCTTGAATCGCTGCACCCATGGCAACAGCTTCATCAGGGTTCACGTCACGACGTGGCTCTTTAGCAAAGAAATCTTTAACGGCTTCTTGAACCATTGGCATACGTGTTTGACCACCCACCAAAATAACATCGGTAATATCGGAAACAGAAAGGCCCGCGTCTTCTAGTGCTTTTTTGCAAGGCGCCATGGTACGTTTAACAAGATCACCTACTAGTGATTCAAATTTTGCACGCGTAATTTTGATATTCAAATGCTTAGGACCTGTTGCATCAGCTGTGACATAAGGAAGGTTCACATCTGTTTGCTGTGTAGAGGAAAGCTCAATTTTTGCTTTCTCAGCGGCTTCTTTAATACGTTGGAGCGCAAGTGGATCATTATGTAAATCAATGCCTTGCTCTTTTTTGAACTCGTCAATCAAGTAATTCATTAACGCTAAATCAAAATCTTCACCGCCTAAGAAAGTATCGCCATTTGTGGCTAGTACTTCAATTTGGCTATCGCCATCAACATTTGCAATTTCAATAATAGACACATCAAATGTACCACCACCTAAGTCATAAGCGGCGATGGTTTGCTCGGCTTTCTTTTGATCCATACCATAAGCAAGTGCGGCAGCTGTTGGCTCGTTAATAATACGTTTTACATCAAGACCCGCAATACGGCCCGCATCTTTGGTTGCTTGACGTTGCGCATCATTAAAGTAAGCAGGAACCGTAATAACGGCTTCTGTTACGGTTTCACCTAAATAATCTTCCGCTGTTTTTTTCATTTTACGTAAGACTTCAGCGGCAATTTGTGGTGGAGCTAACTTTTTGTCTTTGATCAACACCCATGCATCACCATTATCAGCTTTGATGATTTTGTATGGTACTTTTTTGATAATGTCATCTTGGACAATTTTGCCATCGAAAGTACGACCAATTAGACGCTTTGAAGCGAAAACAGTATTTTCAGCATTGGTGACTGCTTGGCGTTTAGCCGGTTGACCCACAAGAACTTCACCATCTGTGTAAGCCACAATTGATGGTGTGGTGCGTTGACCTTCGTGATTTTCTAGGATTTTAGCTTCTTTGCCGTCCATAATAGCGACACAAGAGTTTGTTGTTCCTAAATCAATTCCGATTATTTTACCCATTATTCATTTCTCCTATTAAGATAAATTTAAAACTTTTTATTCTGCTTGGTTAGTAAAGTGGTGCCACTTATTCTTTTTTCAAGTGTTTTTAGCAACTTTTTTGTATTTCGTTTCTAGCCTTGACTCACCACGACACGAGCTGGGCGAATCACACGACCATTAAGCTCATATCCTTTTTGAAAGACCGCAATCACGGTATTTGGCTCTACATCTGGATTGGGCTGCATCACCATTGCTTCATGTGAATTTGGATCAAATTTTTCACCCATTGGGTCAATTTGCTTTAAACCAAATTTAGAAACTGTATCCACAAACATTTTCATGGTCATTTCCACACCTTCACGCATAGAGATAACCTCTGGGTTATCGCTCTCTACTTCTGTCGCTTTTTCCATGCTATCGACCACGGGCAATAAGTCTTGCGCAAATCTCTCAAGTGCAAACTTGCGCGCATTGGTCACATCTCTTTCTGAACGACGACGGATATTTTCCATCTCGGCATGTGCGCGAAGATATTGATCTTTAGATTCTTGCTCAGATTCTTCTGATTGATCTAAACGTTTTTGCAAGACTTCAATTTGTTCTATTAACTCATTTGCAGAAGCTGCCTCAAGTGCTTCGTCTTCTACCAGCTCCGCTTCTATATCTTCAATTTCAATATTATCTACGGCTTCTTTAGAATCTTTTGCTTTACCCATTAGTACGTTCCTATCATCATCTTTATTTCGTTGATGTAGTAACTGGTGTCATTTTGGTGAATTTCAAGGGATTATTTGAAGGATATTTGGTATTTTATTTGGTAATCCCTAACAGACAAAAGCGAAGCATAACACAAATTGCGCTTTACTCTTCATAGATTTGAATTACATATTGTGCTTTAAAGTTTATGGTTACACCACTCGCTATGTATACATTCAAAACACCCCTTCATCCCGCATGCTCAAATACCCATCATTGGTGATAATCACATGATCCAATAACTCAACCCCTAATAACTTCCCACACTCTTTCAATCGCTTTGTCACCAACAAATCTTCCCGACTTGCCACAAGTGATCCGCTCGGGTGATTATGCGCCACAATGATTGACGCCGCGCGATCTGTTAAAGCATCTGCAAACACCTTCCCTAGATGCACCAAGGAACTGTTTAATGTACCGATAGAAATCACCCTTTTTTCAATCAAGTGGTTTGCGCCATCCAAGGTAATGGCTAAAAAATATTCTTGCCGCTTATTTTTGTATTCCTGAAGCACTTGATAAATATCTTCTGCCGAGGTGATTTTTTTATTTTGCTTAATCAGATACCGCTTCGATAACTCAATGGCAGATAAAACCTGTAATGCCTTTGCCTTTCCCAACCCATGAATTGCAATCAACTTTTCTAAATCAAAATGTTCAAAATCATCTTCAAATAATTTTATAATTTTCTTTGAAAGCTTTAAAACATCTTTTCCTTTTGTGCCACTCCCTAAAACAATCGCCAAAAGCTCATAATCCTTTAATGCTTCAGCACCTTTTTTGGTTAATTTCTCTCTTGGTTTATCAAAACTACTTAATTCGTTAATGGCTCTCATTCACTGTTTTCCATGTGTGCGCCAGTTTCTTATTAAAAGTCCACGTTCAATACCTATCCAATAAGTTATAAAAAAACGTCCCCTTTTGCAATCATACCATAGCCTCACTTGACGAAATGAAACTTGCCAGCAAAACTATAAACACACGACTCTACTTTTCAAACACACCTTATGCGCTATGCAACACTCACAGCATTATCTATTGGAATCTTGCTCCAAGGATGCTCTGCAAATTACTTAAATAAAACAGCCTATCCCTATCAAAAACTTCCAGGCTGGGATTCAGGCGATCAGATTGCCTCTATGTATGCCTTAAGACAATCCTGCCGCGTCATTATAAAAGATAATGACAAACGAACCGTCGATCAAAACTGGCTAAAGGCCTGTCATGCCATTTTGTCTGAGAAACCACAAACAGATACGGCAAGCCGTAGGCTTATTGAGGAATACTTTACCCCTTACCGACTGAGCCTCAAAGACACCAGCTCAGGGCATTTTACGGGTTATTATCAACCTACACTCCTTGGTAGCCCTGTTAAAACATCAGAATATACAGTTCCCATTTATAAAAGACCCGACAGCCTTATCCGAAAAACACTCAAAGATGGAAACGCCAAATACGGCATGATGAAAAATGGCAGGTTTGTACCCTATTATTCAAGAGAAGAAATTGCTGATGGTAATTTATTTTCCAAGAAGGATATTATTGCTTGGCTGCCTAACCGTACTGAACGTGCTTTTTTGCAAATTCAAGGCTCTGGTCGTATCTATTTCCCTGATGGTAAGAGCATTTTAGTAGGATATTCCGCACAAAATGGGCACCCTTATCGCCCTATCGGTCGCGCATTACTCGAGCAAAAAGAATTACCACGCGACCAGATCACCATGCAATCTATCAAAGAATGGTTAGACGATAATCCCAAAAAAGCCGATGAGATCTTAGACTATGATCCTTCGTTTGTTTTCTTTAAAGTGCTGGATCAATCAAACCCAGTAGGCGCACAAGGCGTTGAGCTAACACCGAAGATTTCCCTCGCTGTAGATTGGCGTTTTACACGCTATGGCACGCCTGTATGGCTCAACACCACCTATGAAACCGCTGATGGGAAAGAACATGAACTACAAAAACTCATGGTGGCACAAGATACGGGTGGTGCCATCAGAGGCCCAAACCGTGGAGATGTTTTCTGGGGGTTTGGTCATGCTGCTGAATATACGGCTGGACACATGAATAGCAAAGGTGAAATGTGGGTGCTTCTGCCTAAATAACCGATACGGAAGACCTCAAAAAGGTGTGCACATTTGATTTTAGTGATTCAGACCGCCATACTTATCATATCAAGTTATTAAAGTAGCAGTCTGTATGAAACATAGGTTTTTAATTTTTATAATGCTTCTGTTTCCATTTTCGATATCCGCTCAAGAGGTGAACATTCATCTAAAAATAGATTCCCACGGACCTGGTCCGTGGTGCTTGGCGGCGTAGCCGCTGCATAACTACGTTATGCCCAATTACAGATCTAATTCGATCTGACCTGCGTGTTGCTCGGTCGTTCATAGAAGATTTTGGCTCCTGCCAAAATCGAATCACTACCCTCGCAGATGGTTTTGCCTCAGACGCCCACCTCCGTACCGATCTTCCAAAAAACAAGCCTACAGTCTCGTTTTTGAAAGCCAGTACTGCGTATATGGCTCTACGGGCTGGGAAATACCTTCCAGCTTCCAAAGGTCGAAGCGCTACGCACAATCTCTCAATGGAGCCGAAAGGCAGCCCTTCTGAGGACTACTCGACCTCGGCTTCGCCTCTCCCTGTCTCGCAGCGGAATCCTCTTTCCCTTAGTGCTCGATATATTTACGGATAACCTCTTCATCAACGCCTACGCTACTGACGAAAAAGCCTGGCGACCAAAAAACATTTTCTTTCCAATATACATCTTTTAACCAACTGAATTTATTTCGTAAACATACCGTCGACTGGCTTTTAAGATCCCGCATCACATCTGAAATACTATATTTTGGTGGAATAACCATTATCATATGGACATGATCGCCATCAAAGCCAACCGACTCAAGCATAACGCCAGGCATACTTCTTAGTAGCTTCGTCATACACCAGTTAAAGTATGAGAAAACTCCCGGATTCAAGACCTTGCGGCGGTATTTACATACCCTTACAATATGATATTGAAGCCTGTATACGCCATGCGCTGATTTATATGGCAATGAAAGTAAGAATACTAAAGCTTTTAACAATTTCAACAACTGCTGCTCTTCTTAGTGCTTGTAATATCACCCGGTAATCCCCCCATATTTAGGGGTCTTTTTCAGTAGAACTATTTAAGCTGCATTATTTAGTTTTTGTATTGGAGTAATGCCACCAATTCCCATATTAGGTCTTTCATTATTGTAAGTCCACAACCACCAGGTTGCAAAAAATTGTACATCTTCAATCGAATCAAATAAGTGTTGCGCCAACCAATCATATCTTACTGTTCGATTATAACGCTCAACATAAGCATTTTACTGTGGATTTCCAGGTTCAATATATTTTAACTCAATGTCATGCTTTTCAGCCCACAAGACGAGGACTCTGCTAATATACTCAGGACCATTGTCACAACGTATACTTTCAGGTTTGCCTCGCCATTCAATAATCTGTTCAAGAGTTCGAATAACAACAAAGAGATGGAAATATCAATTATTTTTTAATTACCTCTTACCCAACAGGGATAATTATTGATATAAAACCCGCCAGAGTGTTTCCAAAATCATCCATTTTCTGTATCCTTTACAACCTATAAAATGACATCATTTAGGTAAAATACTATATGGGCGCATCCATCATTGACGGAAAGGCTATTGCAAAACAAATAAGGCTTGAAGCTAAGCAAGCGGTTGAAAAACGACTACAAGAAGGAAAGCGTCGACCAGGACTTGCCGTTGTCATTGTTGGTGAAGACCCTGCCTCTAAAATTTACGTTAAAAATAAACGAAAAGCCTGTGAAGAAGTTGGATTTCTATCTCAAGGCTATGACCTACCCACCAATGTATCAGAGACAGAACTTTTACAGCTTATTAATAAGCTAAATAATGATCCTGCAATTAATGGCATTTTAGTACAACTGCCCTTACCTAATCATATAGATGATTCCAAAATACTCGAAAGCATTCAGCCAGATAAGGATGTTGACGGCTTTCACCCTTATAATATCGGTCGACTCGCCCAGCGTATGCCCGTTTTGCGCCCTTGCACACCGAAGGGAATTATCACACTTTTAGAAGGTAGCATCGGCAACATTGCTGGCAAACATGCTGTGGTCATTGGTGCTTCAAATATCGTTGGAAGACCGCTTATATTAGAATTGCTTCTGGCAAAATGTACCGTAACCAATTGCCATCGATTTACAAAAGATTTAACTTACCATACTAGACAGGCTGACATCTTAATTTCAGCCGTTGGAAAGCCTCATTTTGTTCAGGCTGATTGGATCAAAAAAGGCGCTGTAGTCATTGATGTGGGCATGAATCGGTTACCAAATGGTGAATTGGTGGGTGATGTCGATTTTGATGCCGTCAAAGAACGTGCCAGCTTTATCACTCCCGTTCCTGGTGGGGTTGGCCCCATGACTATTGCAACTTTAATGGAAAACACCATTTATGCTGCCAATAATCTACATGACAAATAACCGATGAGAATGACTCGACTTTATCTTCAAGATACACCGCTAAAACAAGATGAATGTATCACGCTACCATCAGAGGCAAGTCATTATATTGCGAGAGTTTTGCGTGCGAAACTTGGTGATATGCTGCATCTTTTTGATGGCAAAAACCCCCAAGAATATATTGCAGAAATTATTGATATCAATAAGAAAGTAGTTCTAGTAAAAATCAATAGCATTCATAAAGTAGAAAATGAGTCACCCCTTTCCATTCACATTGGACAAGCCTTAGTTAAAGGGGATAAACTAGATACCATTATTCAAAAATCTACTGAGTTAGGCGTCAAAGCACTGACACCGCTGATCACTGAACATTGCGATTATAAATTGACTAAAGAAAGAATGCTGAAAAAATGTCAGCACTGGCAGAAAATTGCCATTAGTGCCGCTGAACAATCAGGGCGTGTATTTCCCATGCAGATTAATGAGCCCTGTACATTGCAAACATGGTTAGATCAAAAGCATCAACACTGTCTGATACTGGACCCTCACAGTAAAACTTGCCTGAAAAATATTCGCTTACAAAATCCAGATCAGATCTCTATCACTATAGGGCCTGAGGGCGGGTTTACCACACAAGAAATTCAAATGGTTCAAGATAAGAATGCGACCACCATACAGCTAGGTTCTCGAATCCTGAGAACAGAGACCGCACCCATTGCAATGGCCGCAATACTGCAGTCCCTTTATGGTGATTTTTAACCGCACTGTTTGGCAATCTTTCAGTCTACCCACACTCCTGTCTGAATCCCCCAAAGCCGTGCATACTTCCCTTCTAAAGCAAGCAATGCTTCATGCTGGCCCTCTTCAATAATTTGTCCTTTATCAATTACATAGATCTTATCTGCATGGCGAATGGTTGATAAACGATGCGCAATAATAATCGTGGTTTTATGATGTGAAAGTTGTTCAATGGCTCGCTGAATTGCAAGCTCCGTTTCATTATCCACCGCTGAGGTTGCTTCATCTAGAATCAAAATGGGGGCATCTTTAATGATGGCTCTGGCGATACTAATTCTTTGTTTTTGACCACCCGACAATAACACTCCCCTTTGCCCCACATTCGTATCATAACCTTCAGGCAGTGTCGCCACAAATTCATGAATCCCTGAAATAGTTGCGGCTCTGATAACCGCTTCATCAGACTGTTCAAAAGCGCCATACACGATATTTTCACGAATGGTTCCATCGAATAAAAAGGGTTCTTGGCTCACCAATGCCGATTGCTTCCGCCACCAACTGAGATCAAAATTAGCAATATCATGTTCCCCAAACAATAGTTGTCCCTGTTCAGGCTCATAAAATCGGCACAATAACTTAATCAATGTCGTCTTTCCAGAGCCCGATTCCCCCACAAACCCAACAGTATTTTTAGCAGGAATGCTCAGGTTAAAGTTATTAAAGACATCAACCGTAGAATGTGGGTATTTGAAATGAATATTTTTAAAAACAATATCTTGGCCGCCTTCTTGATCATCCTCTTGATTCTCATTAAATGACTTGCTTGCCACACCACTATTTTGTTTTTCAATGGGCCATGTCATCAAATTTAAAACGCGTGTGGTAGATGCCATGACTCGTTGATAATTAATAGTAATTTGCGCCAATGTATCAAAAGGCCATAAAAGTCGTTGGGATAAAAATATTAACATGCTAAACACTCCGACGTTCATAGTGCCTTCTATTGCCAGATACCCTCCAATTAGCATCGTAAAAAGAAATCCTGTTAAGACAAACATCCGAATAATCGGCTTAATCATAGCGCTGATTCGAATCGTATCATAATTCGCTTGTTGATAATCCTTACTTGCCTTGGATAAACGCTCTTTCTCGTAAGCTTCCGTGGTATAGGTCTTGATCGTCATTAACCCTAAAATATTACGTGTTAGGGTTGTACTGATGTTCGCGGCCATTTGACGGACCTTTAAAAATCGTGCCTGCAGCCTATGCTGGAAGTAGAATGCCCCAATAATAATAAATGGAATGGGTACTACGGCAAATAAAGTAATCAATGGTGAAAGATACAAAAATACCAGACCTATTAAAAGTGTGGAAACAATCAGTTGTACAATTTGGTTTACGCCATCTTCTAAAAAACGTTCCATTTGATTGATATCATCATTAATGGTCGAAATCAATTCCCCTAAAGAGGTCGCTTCTATGTCCTCAATTTTCGATTTTTGAATATGATCATACACATCCACTCTTAATTGATGCTCAACATTTTGTGCCAGATTTTGCCATTTAACGCTATAGAGATATTGAAAGATTGATTCCAACACCCAAATTAAAAATGTCGCAAATCCCAATATAAATAGTTGTGTCATCAAATCATCAATACCCGTCCATTGTGACACCCATGAATTTTTCTGATCCACTACCACATTCAGCGCTACCCCGAGCAAGATTTCCGGCAGGATATCAAATAACTTATTCAGCACAGAATATAACAAGGCAAGATTATAATCTTTGCGATAACCTCGCATATAATTCAACAGCCGAAGCAAAGGATATTTGGATGTAGATAGATAGGTTTCTGAGGTCATGAGCGGTGAAGATCTATATAGGATTAAATCTAGGATACTATATTGATAACATGGCAAGAACCATTTTTTTAAGTTAAAATCAATCCATCCAATATGGATCACGAATAAATGGGGATCACCACATATGTCTGAAGATAAAACTTCATTAGATTACGCACAAGCAGGCGTTAGCATTGACACGGGAAATGAACTAATCAAGCGTATTGCACCTTTTGCAAAAGCCACTAAACGACCTGGTGTTATGGCAGGGCTTGGCGGTTTTGGCGCATTATTTGAACTGCCTATTGAAAAATATAAAAAGCCCATTCTCGTTTCAGGAACAGATGGCGTTGGCACAAAACTCAAGTTGGCATTTGAAATGAATAAACACGATACCATTGGTATTGACTTGGTTGCTATGTGCGTGAATGATCTTATTGTGGTGGGTGCAGAACCCCTGTTCTTTTTGGATTATTATGCCACAGGGAAATTAAGCCTAGAAAATGCAACCGATGTAATCAAAGGCATTGCCAATGGCTGCAAAAAATCTGGTTGTGCATTGGTGGGTGGCGAAACAGCTGAGATGCCTGGCATGTATTCTGAAGATGAATATGACCTTGCAGGATTCTGTGTGGGAATTGTTGAAAAAGAAGATATGATTACCGGTGAAAATGTTGCCGCAGGTGATGCCTTAATCGCCATTGCCTCATCAGGCGTCCATTCAAATGGATTCTCCTTGGTACGCAAAATCCTTGAAGTAAATAACCTATCACTTACTGATGAATTTATGGAACAATCTATTGGTAATGCCTTATTAGTTCCGACAAAACTATATGTTAAGTCCATCTTAAAACTCATTCACACACATAATATCAAAGCGCTGTCACATATCACAGGCGGAGGCTTAACTGAAAATCTACCTCGTGTACTCCCTGATGGCACTTATGCTGAAATTGACCTTTCAAGCTGGGACTTTCCAGCCCTTTTCCAATGGTTGCAACGCCTTGGAAATATTGAACAAAAAGAAATGCTCAAAACTTTTAATTGTGGAGCAGGCATGATTATCTGCGTAAGCCAAGAAGAAAAAGATGCCGTTTTATTAAACCTACAAGCACAAGGTGAAGTGGCGTGGGAGATTGGCACGATCAAGGCAGGCACTGAAAATGAAGCACCATACGTTCAATACTCAAACACTTAATCAACATCGGATTAAATTATGATAAAGAAAAGAATTGTCGTATTGGTATCTGGTGGCGGTAGCAATCTCCAAGCCATTATAGATGCAAGCATTATTGAAACACTCCATGCGGACATTATCGGTGTGGTTGCAAACAAGCACTGCAAAGGTATTGATCGAGCGCAAAAACACCTCATTTCAACGGATGTCCTTCCTTACATGGCCTTTGATAATCGTGAAGATTATGATCAAGCACTGATTAGCATCGTTGACCTTTATCACCCTGATTTTATCGTTTTAGCAGGTTTTATGCGGATATTGACGCCAAGTTTTGTCCAATATTACCAAGGAAAACTCATCAACATCCATCCAGCACTACTGCCAAAATACAAAGGACGTCACACACACAAACGTGTCCTCGAAGCCAAAGAGCTAGAGCACGGATCAACCATTCACTTTGTCAACGAAGACGTTGATGGCGGTGCACTCATTGCCTGTACAAAGATAGCTATACTTGAAAATGATAACGAAAAATCTCTTGAGCGTCGAATTAAGGCACATGAGCATGCACTTTATCCAAAGGTGTTAGAGTTACTTTGTCGTGAAAGGGTAATGCTTGAAAACAATAATGTCTTTTATGACGGTAAAAAACTAACTGCACCGCTTCATCTATAGGATACTAATCCGCTAAGATAATATTACTCTCTTAGCTTGGTAATTATATTTCTCAATGGCAGTTATACAACAACTTCACTTTTTACGCCCCGAATGGTTTTTTGCCTTAGTACCGCTTGCTATTATCCTATTGCTACTTATTAAAAATCATACAAAAACCTCAAACTGGTCACAACATTGTGATCCGCACCTCTTAAAATATCTTATTCACACTGAGGGCAAAAAAAAGTGGTATCCAACCCTCTGGCTATTAAGCTTCGCTTGGGTTATTGCCACAATTATCTTAGCGGGGCCTGTCTGGCAAAAAGAAAAAGTACCCGTTTATCAATCTCCTGTAGCAAGGGTTATCGTTCTCGATCTCTCTGCCCACATGTATGCCTCTGACATCATACCCTCTCGCATGACGCGCGCTAAACTCAAAATCACTGAGCTGTTAAGAAATAGCAAAGACATTGAAAATGCCTTAGTTGTATTTGCAAGCAATGCCTATGTTGTCAGCCCTCTTACCAATGATAGCAACACTATCCTTTCTATGTTGCCCTCACTTTCTCCCAGCATCATGCCTAGCAATGGCAATAACCCCTATGCTGGGCTTCAAAAAGCACAAGACCTTATCACACAAGCTGGAGTGAGCAAAACCGCTCAAGTTATTTTAATGACGGATCATGCTGACTCAAAAACTGCCGAGCTTGCTACCTCAATGCACGATATGGGTATAGATGTTTCTGTATTAGGCATTGGTTCCAAGCAAGGCTCCACACTTAAAAATGATAAAGGGCAAAGTTTTACAGACCAAACAGGCAAACTCGCCACAGTTAAACTGGACAAAGAAAGCCTAGAGAGAGTCGCCAAGGCAGGTGGTGGTATTTATATCACCATGATAAAATCTAATGCTGACATTGATAAACTTCTCAGCAATGAAACACACAACATCTCGCTCAACCAAGCGAAACAAACAGACAATAAGACTGAAATCTGGCAAGACAAAGGATACTTATTTATCCTTCTTCTACTGGCTCTGGCAATTTGGGGATTTAGGAAAGGGAGCTATGGATTATTTGCCATGGCGGTTATTCCTATTGGCATGATCGGCACACCTAATATCTCACATGCTAATGAAACATGGGATAACCTTTGGCAAACCAAAAACCAGCAAGGACAAGCACTTTACGATCAGGGTGAACCTGCCAAAGCTGCCAATAAGTTTAATAGCGAACAATGGAAAGGGAGTGCGCTTTATCAAGCGAAAGATTATAAAGCCAGCCTTAAGGCATTTCAAAAAGCCCCCTCTTCTTCTAATAGCCATTACAATATCGGGAATACTCAAACTCAGTTAGGAGAGTACGAAAAGGCAAAAAAATCTTATGATAAGTCACTTGAGTTAAACCCAAATAATCAAGATGCCAAAGACAATTTAGAAATCGTAAAGAAGCTTTTAGAAGATGAGAAAAAGCAAGACCAACAGAAACAGGAGCAACAACAACAACAACAACAACAACAACAACAACAACAACAACAACAACAACAACAACAACAACAACAGGATCAACAACAATCTGAAGACGATAGTAAAGAAAAAGAAATAAAAATGGCAAAAGAAGATCCGCTCTCAAAAGAGCAAGAGCAAGCCATGAAACAGTGGTTACGACAAATCCCTGATGAGCCTGGCACGCTACTGCAACGAGAATTTATGCGCCAATATCAGATTAAGAATGGTTATAAATATTGATTCTTAGTCGCCCTTAACGAATAAACAACTTAAAAATTAGCTTTTGTAAAAAACCATTATGAGGTGGATAGACCACTTGAGTCGCATTAAGAAAACCCTTGCTATGAATTGCCTTTGCATGTGAAAAAGTCTCAAAGCCCTCTTTTCCATGATAAGCCCCCATACCAGAAGCTCCCACACCCCCAAAAGGCATGTCATCTTGTGCCACGTGCAAAACCGTATCATTTAAGCACATACCACCTGAATGCGTTTCACGAGGCAAACATTCTAAAATTCTCTTATCTGAACCAAAATAATATAAGGCTAAAGGTCTTGGATGCTCATTCACGTAAGCAATGGCTTTAGAAATGCCATCGTAACCAACAATCGGTAAAATTGGACCAAAGATTTCATCCTGCATCACCTGCATATCATCATTAACATCACAAACCACCTGCAAAGGCAGTCTGTTATTTTCAGAACGATCTAGGCTCGCTTCCCCTGAAGTGGATAAGTCATAAACCTTAGCGCCTTTATCTATCGCATCTGAAAGATAACCCAGCAGTCGCTCATAATGAGATTTATTGATCACCCGTGTATAGTTTTGATCATCAACCTCGGGATACATCTTTTGAAATTCTTTTCTTAACGCATCCACCAATGGCATTTTTAAAGCTTCAGGGCACAAAATATAATCTGGCGCAATACAAGTTTGTCCTGCACTCAGGGTTTTACCGAAACAAATACGTTTTGCCGCGACCTTTAGATTCGTGGATTCATCAATGATCACCGGTGATTTACCACCCAGTTCAAGCGTCACAGGTGTTAAGTTTTCCGCAGCGGCCATCATAATTTTACGACCCACACGGGTTGATCCCGTAAAAAGCAAGTGATGAAAAGGAAGCTTTGCAAATTCAGCAGCCACTTCCGCATTAGCCTTCACACTGGCTTCAACAATGACAAGCTGTATAGGATTAAAATATTGATCGACGAGCTTTTTCAAAAGCATATTAAACGCAGGGGTAAATTCTGACATCTTCACCATCGCAGTGTTACCCGCAGCAATTGCGTAAGCTACAGGCACCAGCGATAAGAACAAAGGATAATTCCAAGGGACAATAATACCCACAACACCTTTTGGCTGTAAAAAAACACTATTCTTAGAGGGGAAATGCAGTAACCCCACATGACGTCGTTGAGGTCGCATCCATTTTGACAATTTTTTCTTAATGTAGCGAATCGCTTCAATTGAGGGTAGAATTTCAGCCAGTTTGGTTTCAGCCGTTACACGGCAACCAAAATCTTGATGTAATGCCCCAACAAACTCATCTTGATGATTCACAATTAATTTTTTCAGGATGTTCAGTGCGTCAATACGATATTTATAGGCAGGATATTTATAGGCATTATAAAAATCGATCTGAGTTTGAAAAATTTTTTGTAATTGCAACTTACTATCTGAAACTTCTAAACTCACCATCACTATGTCTCCGAAGTCATCATTCCTTATCTAGCGCATACAAACTTGCATACATTTCATCTGCAATCATTTTCTGACCTTTAGAAGTTGGGTGAACATAATCCCAAAATAAATGTGTGGTTGGGTCGCCTAAGATTTCAAGGTCATGTTGAATATTGCCTTTGTCATCAACACCCCCAAAACTTTTGACACAAGGGTCAGTGGCATTTGCAAACCCATGCGCCATTGGATCTTCAAGGACATCATCCATCAAGTTAAAGGCATCAAGCACTTCGATCTGCACATAGGGGTATTTGCGCTTTAGTTCTAACGCATAGTCTTGCAACTTCGTGTTTTGCTTTTGAATATTGCGTTTAATAAATTTTTTATAATACTTTGCAAACCATTTTGGGAACGGTGCCACATCATAAGCAGGCGTTATCGTCACATCTGGCACATTCCACAATATAATTTTTCTAGCACCCAAAGCAATCACTCTGTTTGTATGCTGAAATAAATCATCTGCAACCCGATAAATCGCGGAAACATTTATATAGGGAGACTCGTCATGAATTGCAAATAAAAAATTATTCCCACCAGTATTCAGCGAAATCAAGTCATCTGATTTAAAGCGATGCTCTTGGCTAACAAAGCGATCTAACTGGTCCCCCACTGGAAAAGCCTGATCTGTTAATAATGACTTCGGATTTTTACCTGACGTTAACGCACCACCAATTGCATAGTTAAGTAAGGATACTTCTGATTTTTGACGTGCTTCAATTGAATCACGTAAGTACTCATTCGCAACAGGTCCGTCACAAAATCGGCCACCATCAAATGGTGCAAGCGGGAACCCCAATACTTTTGCAATATTACCATTATCTTGCAAGCTATCACCAAAGACACAAATACGCCCAATTTTCTGCTCTTCTTGACCCATATTATCTTACTCCATGTTCTCTAATATTTTTCTACTCTTCAAAAAACCGTACCATCCACATTCCAACAATCATACTATGGTCTCGCAATCTTAATGTATCCACTGCTGATTGAATGTCATCTGTTACGCCTTGATTTTCAAGCTCTTTAATTAACAAATGATTATGTGCACGAATCATTTCCGGATGTGCCTGCACTCCAAATACTTGATGATTAATATGATACATCTGAACTTCACAAAAGTCATTATATGCGAGCACTTCCGCATTTTCAGGGGCCGTAACCACTTGATCATAATGATTAAACAGCAAACTCATGTACTCTTCAAATGGTTGCATCCAAGATAAACGCTTTTGCATATGAACCGTCTGAACACCAATCCCGACACCCTTATGCCCCGCATACTCCACCTTGCCACCCAGAGCTTCGGCAATCACTTGGTGACCAAAACAAATGCCCACCAATTTATGTCCATCATCTTTGAGCTTGCAAATATAGAGCTTTAATTTTGAAATCCATGCCTCATTACTATAGGCACTTGATTTACTCCCTGAAATAATAAAACCATTATATTGACTTTCATTCTCAGGATACTCACCGATGGTCACATCAAAGGTATCGATGTCCACAATGGCATCTACTTTCAAAAATAAATTTGAAAACATCTCAGGGTAATTTCCACCTGAGATATTTCTACGATGACTTGGAATATGGTCTGCTTGTAAAAGTGCAATTTTCATTTATTTTAATCTAGCTTGAAGCTCTCGATAAAGTTTTGTTAGGTTCGCCGTAGATAGCTGTAATTTTAAAGGCTGTGATTTATTCTCAAGCGTCATCACCAATAAATCCTCATCAAAATAAAGATCAATGACCTCATCCGATCCATGACGGACAAAACTCTCACTACCATCTAATTTTTTGCGCCAATTATCTCGGGCACGTTTAATCGCTGCCCGATAAGCACCCCGTATTTTTTTAGCACGCACTTTTTCCACAAAATCAAGGGCAGCTTCTGGCAACTCATCTTCAAATTTTTTCAGCTCATACAAAGTACGCACATCATCAATGATGCCATCCTGACTCAAACCACGCAATGTCTCGGTAGACTCCGCTAATTTCAGTCGAATAGAAATCCAGCTATTATCATGCCCTAACGATTTAGCCACCTCGCTTTTTTTAAGCTTCTTATTATTAATCAACTCCATCAATGCATCCGCTTCTTCAAAAGGAGACACTTTTTCTCGTTGATCGTTTTCTAATAATTGAATTATCAGAATATCGGCATCTGTTTCATTGCGAACAATACAAGGAATATAAGCTAAACCAATCTGTTTTGCTGCGCGATAACGGCGCTCTCCAGCAATAATATGATGAATGCCTTGGCTAGATTTTTCCGTGACAATGATCGGTTGAATAATACCTTTTGCCTCAATGCTCTGCGCTAAGGAATCAATATTTCTAAAAGATTTACGGGGCTGCTTAGGGTCTGGGTGAATCTCATGAATAGGAATATTCAATAAAGTCCCTGTCCGCTCCGCTTGTGCATTTAACTGAGAAATTTTAAGTGCCAGTAATTCTTCTTTCTTAATGTCAGCTTGCGTGGGTTCAATGGTTAGTTCACCAATACGCTTACGATTTGCTAATGATATTTTACTCATAGATAATTATCCTTCAAAAAATGCCACAACTTCTTTTGCAAGCTTTCTCACCTGCACATGGGCGTTACTTTCTTTGGCATAATCACCAATATATAAACCTGCCGCCTCTGCTTCTACGAATTTTACACTCTGCGGAATGGCGGAACTAAAGGCAAAGCCTTCTTCATCTAATACATTTAAAAGACTTCGAGACATGGTGGTGTTTTTCATAATACGATTCCCCAACAAACGATAAGGACGATCAGCCGTTAAGGCTAAATCCTTAGCCTCAAGTAATCCTGAAAGATCCATACCACTGGGGGCAGCGGGAATCACCACAAGATCAGCAAGAAGTGCGGCTTTCAATGCTGCCGTTTGGAAATTTGGTGGTGTGTCAATAATCACGTAATCACATCTACTTTTGATTTCTGTCAACTTGTCTCGCGCCTGTTTTTCATCTACCTGTAAAACATGATCATACTCAGAATCATTTTTAGCCGCCCATGACCAAGCATCAGGCTTATCTTTATCCATATCTGCAACGATAACAGAGTAACCCAATTCACGTAAACCACCTGCCATATTCATTGCTGTTGTGGTCTTTCCTGACCCACCTTTTTGTTGTAACAATGCAATCGTTTTGGCTTTTTTCATGGTGATACCCTCTTCTCCGCCGCTGTATAAAATTACTGTATAACAATTCATTATACCCAAGTTAGGATTAAGAGACATGCCCAGCAATCAATTAATATTAAAACCCAATAAACTTACTTTGTTTCTTTTAAAAGTTATTTAACAGTAATGGGAAATACCACCATTGCATACAGATGGTATGAAGATATCCCTCTAAACAAGAGTACAGATGTAATCGTTAACGTACTAAGAGCTTTTGCCATCACCACAGATAGAGAAGGCAAACGACTACTACCTCTATTTTGTGGCCTGAAACTAATAGTCACACACAATCAAAATGGGTTCCAATTGCAGCAGCCGGTGTTGGCTATCAAATTAATGCATTCAACATCTTTGCTCAATACACCTATGTGTTTGGTAAAAAATGGAATGATCCACACGTTGAAGATGAGACTGCCACAATGTACGCTCTAACAGCAGGTGTGACTTATACCATCCCTATGTAGATTTATCTTAATCACAAACTACTTTTCTTTAAAACCCACACTGTGGGCTTTTTTATGTCTATAATGTTAGGACATCTCGCTTTTATATTACGCCAAAATGCAAATCAAAATCGAATCCTCCAAACAAGTCTACGATGGTTTTTTCCGTGTTAACCAAATTCACTTTAAACATGAACTATTCAAAGGTGGCTGGAGTCCTGTCATTTATCGAGAACTTCTTTGCAAAAATCAAAATGGCGCCGTGATCTTCTTGTATGATATGAAATCAGAACAAGTCATTTTAATTGAACAATGTCGTGCTTGCACCCTTGCAACAGAAGGGCAAAACAACTGGTTAATCGAGCCTGTAGCCGGCATGATTGATCCAGGAGAAACGGCTGAACAAGCCTGTGTACGAGAGGCAGAAGAGGAAGCAGGTGCACTTCTTTCAATCGAAAACTTAGAGTTTGTTTGTAAATACTATCCAAGCCCAGGCGGTTTTGGTGAAATGCTTCACCTTTATGCTGCAGAAATTGACGCGTCAAAAATTGGTGAATATGCCGGACTTCAACACGAAAATGAAGATATTAAAATCCACAAAATCTCCTTTAAACAAGCCTACCAAGATTTAATGGATAAAAAATATGAAGTTGCCAGTACTTATATTGCTTTACAATGGCTGTTTTTACACAAGACCAAAATCAATTAAATATGATTTATGCTAATGTCTCATTCACGATGGCTTGCGCTTCAGTCAATATCTCATCAAGATGCGCTTGCCCTTTAAAAGACTCTGCATAGATCTTATAAATATCTTCAGTACCCGATGGGCGTGCCGCAAACCAACCATTTTCAGTGGTGATTTTAAGCCCACCAATGGCGGCACCATTTCCAGACGCATGGGTAAGCTTTCCAGTAATTTTCTCACCTGCCAAGGTGTCTGCTTCCACCATATCAGGCGTCAAGTTTGCGAGCTTTGCTTTTTCTGCTTTTGTCGCAGGTGCATCCACTCTTGTATAAGATGGCGCACCAAATCGTTGGATCAATGCTTGATAATGTTCACTTGGATCTTTACCTGTCACTGCCGTAATTTCAGCAGCCAATAAATTCAAAATAATCCCATCCTTATCGGTACTCCAAGGCGACCCATCAAAGCGTAAAAATGAAGCGCCTGCTGACTCTTCAGCACCAAAGCCAAAATCACCACTGGCTAAACCGTCTACAAACCATTTAAAACCAACGGGTACTTCGAGCATGGGGCGATCTATAGACGCCGCAACACGATCAATCATAGAACTTGAGACCAACGTCTTACCAATAGCAGACTTTTCAGACCACTCTGGACGATGGGTGAAAAGATATTCAATAGCCACTGCCAAATAATGATTTGGATTCATCAACCCTGTAGACTTTGTCACAATACCATGACGATCTACATCGGGGTCATTGGCAAAAGCAATATCATAGTCATCTTTTAATTTAATTAATCCTGCCATCGCATAGGGTGAAGAACAATCCATGCGAATCTTGCCATCTTTATCTACCGTCATAAATGAAAAGGTTGGATCAACTTGTGGGTTCACAATCGTTAAATCTAAGTTATAATACTCAGCAATGGGCGCCCAGTAATCTACCGCCGCACTGCCCATAGGGTCAACGGCTATTTTAAGACCGGCCTCACGAATTGCCTTCATGTTTACGACTTGATCCAATGATTTCACATAAGGCATGATTAGATCTTGGGGTTGGAGGTATGAAGTCGCCAGCGCATCATTCAACGACATGGTTTTCACATCTTGACAATCATTTTTAATAATTTCATTGGCACGATTTTGGATAATTGTGGTGACATCTGAATCAGCAGGACCTCCATGGGGTGGGTTATATTTAAAGCCACCATCTTCTGGCGGGTTATGTGATGGGGTAATCACGATACCATCTGCAAAACCACTGGTACGATCTTTATTATACGCTAGAATAGCATGTGAAATGACAGGTGTTGGCGTATAACGCCCATTACCTTGAATGATCACATCTACCTTGTTTGCCGCAAAAACACAAATTGCCGTAGCATGAGCCGCTTCAGATAACGCATGAGTATCCATACCAATATAAAGCGGCCCTGTATATTCTTGCTGCCCTCGATATTCAACAATAGCTTGGCAAATTGCAGCAATATGGTTTTCATTGAAAGTGGTTTTCTTTGAAGATCCGCGATGTCCTGAAGTGCCAAAACTGACTAAGTGGTTTGAATCATTTGCATCAGGTTGCAGGTTATAATAATCCGCCATTAACAACGGAATATTTTCTAATAATTGGTAAGGTGCTGGCTTTCCAGCAAATAGGGAGAGTGTCATTTTAGCTCCAGTTTTCTAAGAAGTGAATTTGCTATACGCAGTGCGCATAGTATACATAACAACCCGGCTAAATGAATCTATTTAAGGCAACTGATCAAAATAAACTAAGCATCTACTTTTATTGGAGTGAGGTTCCAAATATCATCATTATACTCCTGCATCGTGCGATCCGTTGAGAAGCGCCCACTACGCGCACTATTCATAATGCTCATTTTCACCCAACGATCTTTGTCTTGGTAAGCTCCCGACACTAATTTTTGCGCATTCACAAAACTACGGAAATCCGCCAAAGTCATCCAAGGATCTTGTGGGCTCATTAATGCATGTAAAATAGCATCAAATATTCTCGGTTCATTTTCATTAAAACAACCGCTTTCTAGTAACAACATAACTTCCTGTAAATCCATATCTGATTTAATCACTTCACAGGGTTGATAATG
>Ga0302123_10000841_pt1 | contig 22673 bp, 21 predicted proteins | sample CB21_321_MG_FD_203109 | JGI IMG/M metagenome (GOLD analysis project Ga0302123, IMG submission 203109) | Marine microbial communities from Western Arctic Ocean, Canada - CB21_32.1 | ecosystem: Environmental > Aquatic > Marine > Oceanic | place: Canada: Western Arctic Ocean | collected 2017-09-28 | reverse complement strand
TATTTATCAGCGGATTTTCGATGCTTGCACTCCACCTTACCTTTGGCTTAACGCTCTGGGGGTTTGTAGGTCCCAGCATGTTGTTTACCTTTGGTTGCGCTTTAGTAACAGGGGCTGGGGCGGGTGGCGCGATGGAACCATTTGGGGATAGCTCAGGTACGGCTGCCGCCATGTTTGGGGCAATGGAGTTTGGCGGGAGTGCTTTAATTGGTTCATTTGTCATGCTATGGCCAGTTCGCAATACCTTGCCTTTAGCAATAGAGGTTCTAATTACCTCAACACTTTCCATCAGCCTTTTATTGTTATATAGAAAATATAAAAATCATTAAATAACGCCAACAGAACCTAAGACACCGGTTTATGAACCTTGCTAATTAGCGTATCTGAATAGATTTTTGCAGGTGTCATCACATCATCTGCCCCGACATGCTTTGCATTTTCAATGTTTTCTTGCTTATTAATACTCACAACAACCTGAAATGGGTCGCTGTTGCTATTTTTCCGAATATTACTCGCCGTCAGTGCTATGAGGATATTATCTGCATCATTATCAATCGTAGATAACACGCCAATGGATTTTTTAATTGAACATGAGTTTAAAACAGAGGCATCCGTAGGTGCCCCTTTGATATAAGTCACATGCTTCGAATCTTGCACTTCAGACGGATCAAGATCAGGGTCAATCACCACACAACCCACTGCCTGTTGTACAAAAGTCTTCACTAAATACTCTGAAATAGCATTATGCCCACAGATAATATAATGCCCTCGAACATGATCTAATTTTGAAAACACGCTAAATATCTCCTTCATCCGTTTTTCTAAAAAAGGCCCTAGATATAAGGCAGCCGCCGTTGCAAAACTTGATATTCCCACCAAGATCATTGAACTTGTAAATAATCGCGCAATATCTGTTTTCGGTGCAATATCTCCATACCCCACCGTACTGTAAGTAACAATCGTAAAATAAGCAGCGTCCACCAAAGAGTCAATACCTTTGAATTCATCTCTTAATAGGTAAGCACCCACCACACCATAAGCTAATGCAAATAAAATAGAGACCACCGCAATAGAGCCTCCAGAGGAAAAAATACCAATACTCCGAGTAAACTCTTTTCGATAAAGCAGTAAAACAATAAAAATCACCAAAGAGACATAAAACATTTTATCATAGGTGCCCGATAAAAAATTCAGCGCCAAAAGCAAAAACAAAAAGATAATCGTCCAAAGCCAAGCTAACCGAGAGCGCTTATATAGCCCAATGCCAACCAAAATGGTCATCACACCAAATAAGCTAGAAAAACTCGCTGTAAAGGTTTCATGCCTTAAAACATTTACCTTCTCTACCATGTCAAAGGTATCACGTAATGCGGGTAAATCTATAAAATAAAGCAAGGATTGTAAAACATAATACAATCCATTAATAATAATCAAGAAAGCAATCACTTGATGTATGTGGCTGGTAATCACTCGCTTATTAAACATTATTTTATAAGCCTCATTATTTTACATTTACGTCTTTAGTGTAGATCAATGAATATAAATCATTCAATATAACTTTGCAGTTGCTTTGCTAAATACTGATGAACTCTTGTTGTTGGATGCATGTCATTATAGAATAAAAACCCTTTACAAAGTGGTAACTTTTTTCCATCCACACAGGTCGTTGCAACAGGTTCCGTAATGCCTAGCTTCCCATGCAAGTTATCTTTATTATTATACACCTCCAAAAACAAAGCATCTATTTCAAAAACATGGGAAGGTGGAAATTTCCCCCAAGTGGATAATGCCAAATCACTTTTCAGCCATGTATTATACCCTTTTGAAATCAACGAAATACTGGTTAATGCCGTAGAGCGTAATACACTATTAGAAATATTGTCATCTACCAAACCTGTAATGGCTGGAACCATTGAAAAATTTGGCAAATTTAGGACATAGATGTTATCGGCTGAAACGCCTTTATCCATCAACAATTTTACCGCCTTAACGGTATTATGGATTGGGTGTGATAGGCTTTCACCCTTACCATCTCCCACTATTTTTACAATATTTTGATAAAAGTCATTGCCTCCTGCCCAAAGGATAAACAGTGTTTTTTTATTCGGCTTCTCTTTTACGTCTTGTAAGTACATATGCACTTGCTTTAACAGCCCAGGCACACAGGAGTAACTATTGTGATCTGAAATGCTTTTACAACGTTCTCCTGTCACCACTGGCCATGGGGAAGAAGCAATATCATCAATGTAATTATCCCTTGTTTCAGCTGATGCCACAGCATAAGAAATATTCTCATAATAGGGATTTAAACTACCTAACGACCGCCTAATACCTAAAAAATGATGCCCCGTAGTAAATGAAATCGCTTTTACAAAATAGTTTACCCAAGTTAAGCGATCTCTGTTTGTGGTGCTCACGAGACTGGTAATTGGTGCACCCGCAGGGCTTGTAATTCCTTGTGGTCGCACCCAATAGTTGTTTCCAACAAGTTGCTCACTCACGCCCATGGGCGCTGAATCACTCAGACTATCGCCAAAAATGATGACGTTGTCATATTGAATTTGGTCGGCGTTTTTAGCATAAGGCCAATAATTAATTGTAACGATCAATGCAATAAACAAAAAAACCAACACAAGAAAACTATAAAATATTTTTTTAAACATTTGATAACCGGTATGAATAACTCATATCATTCAGTGTATTAGAATTTCACACCAAAATAAGCAACAACACTATAAATCAGCGTAAAAAATAGCAAAATAGAGAAGACAATCGTATAGCCTAAAGCATGAGACAATGGCAAGAATACATATAAGATCAAAGCACCCATCAATGCTCCAATTGAATAGGCAATAGATAAACCAACGCTACGAACTTCTTTGGGTAACAGTTCCGTACAAATCAGCGATATTAGAGCATTTGGACCGAAGGCAGAACATAATCTAATTTTCTTACCAAATACCAAGAAGTAATACTGGCAAAAAATACCCCGATCAACAAATTTCCAACAATTGCTGACAACTCCGTATGAGTGACATTATATTCACTCATTAAAGTAGGCGAAATCCCCGCAATGACCCCAATGAGATAACCACCAACCAGTCCAGACATACCGCCAATATAATAAAACGTGAGTGATTCATCTCCATACTCTTAGCTCCTCCTTGAGATTTTATGGATTATCCATCATAACCACCCCACCCTAATCGATGAAGTATCAAAAAACAAGCAGATTATTCACAAAAGGAATTGAAACTGCATTTGCAAATAAATAAATCTATCCTATCCTTTAAAGCACAAAGCACAGGAATCTCATTAACATGAAACGACAAGTCTTCACTCTCATTTTCAGCGTATTATTTTTCAGAAACTCTTTTGCCTATTACCAAATTAATGACCCCATCGACTTATCCATTGATGTTAAAACGAACATCAATGCTATTTTTCCAAATTTTACAAAAAATAGCCAAAATAGTTTTTACATCTTAATCCAACCTGACATCTATAACCTAGGTGGATCTTTTGTCGGTGAACCTCAAAAACCTTCATCTGATAATAAAATATTTAATACTGTTTTTGAAAATATTAAGCTTCCCTATAAGCGATACCATATCAGTCTCAACATTTATAATATCGCAACCCATAAAATCACTAGTTATTTGTGCAGCAATGGGAAGCATCGGTTGGTACTAGATGCCATTGAAGCCCAAAAAGCCAACAAGATTAATATCATCGTATCTGGGCTTAAAAATGGTGCCTTAAAGTGTGAATGCCCGCCTGACCCTGAAAATTTTTGTTTTTTTACCGATAAACGGATTAATAAAAACATGCCATACCATCAACTAAAATGACAAGCCACTTGCCATTGCCCACCTAATAATTCAGGGCAAGTGTCCTGACATATTTTTTGTGCCATTGGGCATCTAGGGTGGTATGCACAACCAGATGGTGGCGCTGAAGGTGACGGTAACTCTCCTAAAACATTCCCAGCTTCAAGCACCTTGCCCACAACAGGCGCCGAGCTTAATAATGATTGTGTATAAGGGTGCTTTGCATTTTGTAAAATATCGTGCACAGACCCTTGTTCCACAATCTTACCCAAATACATCACCAACACTCGATCTGCAAGATAAGAAACCACCGAAAGATCATGGGTGATAAACAAATAAGCTAAGCCTAATTCTTTTTTAAGCTTTTGTAATAAATTCAAAATTTGCGCCTGAACGGAGACATCTAAGGCACTTGTTGGCTCATCGCAAATAATAAGCTTCGGATTCACCGACAATGCTCTTGCAATGGCAATACGTTGGCGCTGACCACCTGAAAACTCATGCGGATAATGGTTTAAAATATCCGCAGGCATTCCCACAGTTTCCAGTAAACGGGATAACTGAACATCAAGAACGCTTTTATCTTTCACTAAGCCCTGCGCCTTTAAGCCTTCCGACAACACCTCTTTGATCATCATTTTTGGGTTCATCGAAGCATAGGGATCTTGAAAAATAACTTGTAATTTTCGTCGAATCTTATTCATTTCTTTTTTTGAAAGTAATTTCAATTGATCGCCATCAAACTCCACACTACCAGAAGTCAACGGAATAAGTTGCGAAATTGCCTTTCCCAATGTGGACTTCCCACAACCTGATTCACCCACCACGGCTAAGGTTTCACCTTGCACCATCTTAAAAGAAACACCATCCACCGCATAAATGTAGCCACAGGTGCGCTTCAATAAACCTGCACTAATGGCGAAATGTACTTTTAAATTCCGAATATCCAACAAAACCTTCGGAGAATGCTCATGTGCACTTAATATTCGTTGCGCATTCATATCTGGACATGCAGCCAGTAAACTTTGGCTATAAGCATGTTGGGGATTCTGAAAAAACGCACCGACTTCTGCTTCTTCAATAATCTTTCCCTGATACATCACCCCAATACGATCCGCCACTTGCGCAACCACCGCAAGGTCATGCGTAATGAATAAAATCCCTAACTGGTATTTTCTTTGCAGTGACTTTAACAGTTTCAGTATCTCAGCTTGTACCGTCACATCTAACGCTGTGGTCGGCTCATCCGCAATAAGGAGCCTTGGCTCGCCTGCCAACGCCATCGCAATCACTACTCGTTGTTTCATACCACCCGATAATTCATGTGGGTAACATTTCATTCTTGCCAGTGGATCTTGCATTTTCACAGCTTCCAACAATTCCAGTGCTTTATCCGTTTTTGATAAATCATCTCCTTTCAGTGATAATGCTTCTTTGAGCTGAGCACCAATGGTCATTACAGGATTTAGAGCAGTCATGGGTTCTTGAAATATCATGGCAATTTGACTGCCACGGATCTCTCGCATTTGTCGCTCACTTTTTTCAAGCAATTTAACACCATCAAGATAGATTTCAGAGCCTTCGACAAATACAGCATTCTCAGGTAATAAACGCATAATAGCATTCGCTGTCATGGACTTCCCACACCCTGACTCACCCACCAAAGCATAAAGCTCATTCTCTTGAATAGATAGACTCACCCCATCCACGGCACGAACGTATCCTTTTCGAGTATCTAGATATAATCGAACATTTTCTAATCTTAATAAATCTTTCAAATAAAACACCTATGAAAGTCTATATTTTCTCATATCGAACATAAAGGCTATTGATCCATTATGCAATCACCGCTTATCATTCCGCACATCTATCCTCTATACTTATTTATATATAGGCTTCGATTTAGGAAAACCAATGTTGGGATTTATTGTTTTTGCCTTACTTTTTGCTACCTTTTCGGCACATGGGCTTACCTGCAGGGGAAAAATCATTAGTATTGGAGATTGGGAAGGCACAGTAACTGCCGCCTGTGGAACTCCCTCAAATAGCTACCAATATACTGAAAAAGTTGTGGGCAACTACAATGAACATACAGCCTTAAAAGTTATCACTGAAAACCAAATGACACGAAATGTCTATAATTCAGGGCCCCAAAAATTTTTAACTGCTCTCGTCTTTCAGAATGGTAAATTAATAAAAATCGAAACCGGTGGATATGGTTATCCAGAGTAAACACTAATCAAGGTGAGATATGGAAATAGACGAATCACATTTAAATCCCAGCAAGCTTTTGTTACTATCAACCTTCTTCGTAAAGAAAAGCCCTACTATTGTGAAAAAAATACTCTCCTTTTTATTTTTAAGCCTATTTTGTCTTTCAACTTTTGCCTCCCTGTCCACTGATATTCAATCACTCACCAAAAAATATAAAATAACAAACGCCTCCATCGGTATTGCCGTACAACGCACTAAAAGTGGGCAGTCCCTCTATCAATATCATGCCAATAAAGAATTCACCCCAGCCAGCAACAATAAACTTTTCACTGCAACGGCAGCCTTGTTAACATTGCCCAGCAATTTCACCTTTAATACCAGCGTGTATGCCAATCCTTTAAAAATTAATAATCACACCATTAATGATAATCTATATATTAAATTCACCGGCGACCCTAGCCTAACCAGCTCACAACTGAGCAATTTAATCCAAAAGTTAAAACACACTGGGATCTCCAAAGTAAATGGCAACATTATCTTAATTGCGAATCGATTTTCAGGGCAACCATATCCACAAGGATGGTCCAATGCCGATACGGATTATTGTTATGCCGCACCCGCCTCTTCCATGAATCTCAACAAAAACTGCATGGTTATTTCTGTGAATAGCACAGGTAATGGAAAAAGCACGGTTAAACGCCTTATTAATACGCAAAGCATTCAAATCGTCAACGCCCTAAAATTAGTCTCCAATAAAGAAGCAAGATCCTGTGCATTCAAACCCTACATGACCGACCGCAATGTACTCCACTTAACAGGTTGTATCCCAAACCAAGCTGAAACACGCATGAGCTTTGCCATCATAAACCCTGCATTGAAGACATTAAATATGGTCAAGGATGCCTTGCAAGAAAAGGGTATAAAATTTTCAGGAACTGTGAAAATTGGCAACTTGCCTTCTGGGCTCTCAGTCATCGCTGACACCTCATCTGCTTCGCTAAACTACCTTTTAAAGCACATGCTATTACATTCAGATAACCTTTATGCTGAAAGCTTAGCACGCAGTGTTGGGTACAAAATAAATGGTGTTGGCAGCACCAACTCTGCAACCTCTGCCATTTCCGCCACCCTCAGAAAAGACTTAGGTTTAAACACAGGTCCCCTTGTCTTAAAAGATGGCTCTGGTTTATCTCACTTGGATAAAACAAGCCCTGAATTCTTGGTCAATCTATTAACAAAAGCTTATAACGACAAACAAGTCGGACAAAAGCTTTATAACGCTTTACCGCGATCAGGTATCAGTGGCACGCTGAGCTACCGAATGAATAAAACCTTACAAGGTAAAGTCCGCGCTAAAACAGGCACCTTAGATGGCACGGTCACGCTTTCAGGTTATGTCATGACAAAAAAAATACACCGACTCTCTTTTTCTATCATGATAAACAACCTAAATAAAAGCCAACGAAATTCGGCTCGCGCTTTCCAAAATCAAGTGGTCAAATTGTTTTATGAAAAACTGTAGATAACCCCACACCATGAACAATAAACTCCTTGCTAAAAAATATGCCATTACCGCACACTTTTATGATTTATTAGACTACCCATGGGAAAGACAATATAAAAAATGGCGTCCTGAGCTGTTATCAAACCTTACGGGAAAAGTATTGGAACTCGGTTCGGGAACGGGTCGTAACTTCGCCTACTATCGTCCTGAAACAGATGTCACGGCCGTAGAGCTAAGCCCTGCAATGATACGACGCTCAACCCACCGCGCACAGAAAGCTAAAGCCAGCATCTACCTCCTCAATACTGACGCCACTAATATGCCTGAACTTCAAGACAACCAATTTGACTGGCTGATCAGTACCTTTATGTGTTGTGTTATGCCTGATGATTTACAGCCTCAAGCGATTCAAGAATTCAGTCGCGTCTTAAAACCTGGCGGGAAGTTTAAACTTCTCGAAATGGTCTATTCAAAAGATCCTAAAATAAGGCGTAAGCAGGAACGCTTTGCTCCTTGGGTTCAAAAAGTTTATGGTGCTCGATTTGATCGAAATACATTAGGTTACATCCAAGAAAACCTAAATTTGACCATTACACAAACACGATTTTTAAAACAAGATACTTATCTGTTCATTGAGGGGATAAAAAAATAACGGCAGTAGCTTTACCTCTCAGTATCAGCTATCTATCGCCACATTCCCCCAACGATCCTTAAGCGTTTTATCCGCGCCATGTGCTAACAAAAATTTTAATGCGTCTTCGTTTTCTTCTGCGACAGCAAGATGTAATGCCGTTCTGCCATCACAATTTTGAGCATTCACATCAATCCCGAGTGTCAACAATCGCCTAAGCTCAATGACATCATTACAGCTTGCTGCAGAGCACAGCAACGCCGCTTTTTCAATCATCGCTTGCTTACCGTCACGCCTAGGGTCAAGTTTTGTTGCATGACGTTGTATCCCATCAAAAGTATGCAAATTATATAACTTCACTAATTGTTCACAAAATTCAATACCTCTGACTGAGTTACCAAAACTATCCAAACGTGGCGACCAAATGGTAATCCCCATCACATTTGGAATCACCAACATCAAAGCGCCAGACACGCCACTTTTTGTCGGAATCCCTACTTTAAAAAAATATTCTCCTGAGAAATCATACATCCCACAAGTGCTCATTAAGGAAACCACATCTTTAACCGTATGATCATCAAAAATACGATCACTGGTAAAAGGGCAAACACCAGAGTTTGCTAGGGTAGAAGCCGCGATAGCAAGCTCTGAACATTTCACTTCAATCGAGCAACATTTAAAATAGAAATCGACTACTTTATCCAAATTAAAACGCTCAGCAAATGCCTTATGTTCTCGCATAAAATAAAACAAGGCAAAATTACGATCCGCTGTTTTCTTTTCCGATTTAAACATCTGATCATTGTAAATTGGATGTGCTCCTCCCATCATGCGCTGCCATGTTTTCATTACCAAACCCAAACGATCATGCATACTGTGATAGGGTTTGATCAAAGAACAACACATCATTGCACCCGCATTTATCATGGGGTTGTGTGGCAAATTATTCTTATTTAAGCTCAGATTATTAAAGGCAAGACCACTGGGTTCACGACCAACATGCTCATGCACCTTCTGCTCACCATTCAACTCAAGCGCAATCGCATAATTGATCGTTTTGGAGACGGATTGTAGTGCAAAATGCCTTTCCGTATCACCGATTGAAAAACGCTGCCCATCCACCGTACAAATTGAAATACCAAAATGTTCTGGGTTTACGCGTGATAACTGAGGAATGTAATCTGCCACTTCACCCTTCGTATTTGGAAGAACCTGATGATAAAGCTGAGTTATACGTTTGGTAAACGCCTCAAATTCAGGCACGACTAAACGTCCTTCTACGGCGCGCTTCACCAAACCTAAAGACTCAATAAGACAAGTATCTTTTTCCAACTCACGTGGATCTAATGCCTCATGAATCTCTGCTGACGCAATAAAACGCTGCAGCCTAGGATCTGTTTTTTGAATCCCTTGTTTCCATAACGTTTCTTTGAGCTCATCTAATGTAAACGATGTATCCAATGCCATAAACTGGCTTAGATGATCACTTAAAAGATTATCCACCATGATTCATTCCTGATATTAAGCGCCTAACACGTCCACACCTTTGGGTGGGACAAAGTCATAGGTTGAAAGGGGGATTTTAACAAATTTTTGGTGGCTAAAACGAATCGTACTGGTTTGCCCTGTGGCCGTTTGAATTGTTAAAGCCTCTAAAACACCTTGATTAAAACGCATGTCTACATGATCTAAAATTGAATCATTTTGATTCTTCGGTGTTAACCGATAAAGATCTTCATTTATTTTCGAGATACTAAAAAGTCGATCTAAGTTCTCAGGCTGCCCAGTCAATAGCAACAAATAAGGCGCCTGAGACATATCTTTGGGTACTTTTTGAATGGTGACTTGCTCTAAATCCTTATCATAATTCCATAATTTTTGACCATTTGATACTAACAATTGGTTATTTGGTGAGGTAATCTCCCACTTAAAATAACTTGGCTTGCTGATCCACATTTCACCTTTGCTTTCCTGCTGCACACCTCTTGCTGTCACCATGGTTTGGGTGAAATCTGCATGCATATTTTGCAGTTTTTGAATGAGGTCAAATAAAGATTTAGAAGCTGAGTTTTGACTTGTCTTCACGACTGCTTCTTGCGGCGATTTTGTCGAAAATGAGATCGCTGAAAATGAATTCAGCCCTATAAATGCCAACACTATAAAAAAGAGTGTCCTAATACGCTTACCTTTTCCTAATAACATTTATTGCGTCCTCCTTACCAATACTTCACGCATACCATTGGACTGCATTTCACTCACCACACCGGCCCTTTCCATATCTTCAATAAGGCGTGCTGCTCGGTTGTAACCTATACGCAAACGACGCTGGACACTTGAAATAGAAGCGCGCTGTGATTCCAATACAATTTTAACGGCTTCATCATAAAGCGCATCTTTTTCGCCACCGCCATCTTCTGCTGTACCATCTCCATCCACACTTTCAGTGGTAAGAATGCTATCAATATAATCAGGCTCGCCACCCATTTCTTTCCAAGCTGCCACCACACGATGCACCTCATCGTCATCCACAAAGGCGCCATGCACCCGTATAGGCATACCTGTACCTGGTGGCAAATAAAGCATATCACCGTGCCCCAACAATTGCTCCGCACCTTGCTGATCAATGATAGTTCTGGAGTCAATTCGAGACGATACTTGGAAGGCAATACGCGTTGGGATGTTCGCTTTTATCAATCCGGTTACCACATCCACAGAAGGTCTTTGCGTCGCCAAAATAAGATGAATCCCTGCAGCCCTTGCCTTTTGCGCAATGCGAGCAATTAGCTCCTCTACCTTTTTGCCAACAACCATAATCATATCGGCAAATTCATCTGAAATCACCACAATATAAGGCATCTTATAAAGCTCTGGCGCCTCATCTACGCGGCCTGGATGAAGCTTCATCCACAATGGATCTTTCATTGGAGCACCTGATTCTTTTGCGGTCTTAATTTTATCATTTAGCCCTGCAATATTACGCACGCCAACTGCCGCCATCAGTTCATAACGTTCATCCATTTCTTTCACACACCAACGCAGAGCACTGGCAGCCTCTTTCATATCGGTAACGACAGGGGTCAATAAATGTGGAATGCCCTCATAAATTGAAAGTTCTAACATTTTAGGATCAATCATAATCATCCTAAGATCATCTGGCCCTGCTTTATAAAGCATACTAATAATCATGGCATTCACACCTACAGACTTCCCTGAACCCGTGGTTCCTGCTACCAGCAAATGAGGCATCTTACCAATATTTGCCACCTCAGGATTGCCAGCAATATCTTTCCCTAACGCAATGGTTAAAGGCGAAACTGAATTTACAAATGCTGGATGAGATAGAATTTCTTTGATCCGCACCATTTCACGGTTTTGATTGGGCAACTCAATGCCCACATAAGGTTTTCCAGGAATGACTTCCACAACTCGCACTCGTGAGGTAGATAAGGATCGCGCTAAATCTTGAGACAACGCTGTTAATTTGCTGACCTTAACGCCAGGTGCTAACTCCAATTCAAAACGAGTAATCACAGGTCCTGGATGCACAGCAACAACAGAGGTTTTCACACCAAAATCTGCCAATTTCTCTTCAACCAATGCCGCCATCCTATCGAGTACAGCCTTGGAAACTGCTTCAGCCTTTGCATCAGGATCATCCAACAGATTCAATGAAGGCAAGCCATCCACAGCCTTATGTTTTTTAGGTCTTTTAGTGATCCCCTTTGTGGAAATAGGCTCTTCTATTGCTTTCCCTGATAAAGGCACCGCATCAAAATCAGCAAAAGGTATTTGATCTTCCTTCACATTCATAGGTGCTTGATTAAAGTTTGAAGGTAAAAAAGAAGCATCATAATCCATTGTGTCAGATACCTCACTATTCGAGTGATCAAAGCCAATTGTAGGCTCAACAGGCATATCAAAAGGTGGGATGTCATCTTGAAATGAATTAGGCTTATCATCAATGTGATAATGCTCATCATCCTTAACTGTTTCCGCTTTTAACGCTTTTTCCATTATAGCCTCATCTTTAATGGCCTGTTTCTTTTTGGCTTCCTTTACTTTCTTATGAATAACCGCTTGTGCGCGTGCTTTCTTTCGAGATTCCTGCCAGCTTTTTCCAATGACAGAAAATAATTGCCGCATTTTTTTAAGAAAAAACAAAACTGCTTGAACAATAAATTTAAACCAAGCACCGCCTGAATAAAGCGTCAAGCCAAGGCAAAACAATGCAAACAATACCAAAAGCGTTCCTGGGATATTTAAATATCCAACCATATCGCCAGCAACAAAGCTGCCAATAATCCCACCAGGTCCTTGTGGAAGTGGATAATGCATATCCGCTAACATAATCTGGCATAACCCACTGCCTGCCACAAAATTTATCGCCACCCCTAAACAGCGCAAAATGGTTAAAAATATACTTCTCTCGGCAAAATTACTATTTTCAATAAAAATAATCCATAAACCATACACTAGCAACAAAGGGATCACAAACCCAAAAAAGCCAAAGAAAGATAAGGTCATGTCCGCCACGTAAGCACCAATAGCGCCGCCCGCATTTTGGATCACACTATTTAATCCCGCTGTGGACCAGGCTGGATCATTTGAATTGTACGTAAAAAGTGCCAGTAATAAAAAAATAGCCACCGCACCTACCACAATGAGAATCCCTATCCGCAGGCGATCTAACAGGATGCTTTGCGCCTGATTCGCCGAACTCTTTTGTACTGTTTTTTTTGCTTTTGGCTGCTTTCTTATCGTTGCCATAATTTTATCGTCTCAACTTAAGGTAAGTGAACAAAATAACCATCACACTATCATATCCAAGCAAGCCCATGATACAAGCCCCTCATAGCAATTGTAGCCGAGATACGCTAAAATTGTACACAAATCCTATCACGCTCTTTTATTCACTATGATCAGCCTTATTTCTCCTGCCAAAAATCTGAACTACAAAGATCCATGCCCAATGGAACTAAACTCCCAATTGCGTTTCCAGCCACAAACCAAGCAGCTTGCAGATTTCATGAAGCACTACGAACCAGATGAGTTTGCCACCATTATGAAGATTAGCAGCAAACTGGCACAACAAGTTTTTGAATACTACTTAAATTTTGAACCCGACCACTACACTAAGGAAAATGCAAAACAAGCCATTTTTGCCTTTAATGGTGATGTGTATCGTGGCATTCAAGCACCCACACTCAATCAAGCACAATGTGAATATGCTCAGAACCACCTTGCCATTCTTTCAGGACTCTATGGACTTATCCGCCCCATGGACCTCGTTCAACCTTATCGTTTAGAAATGGGCACGAAAATTCACTTCAAAGATGGCAACCTCTATGACTTTTGGCAAAGAACGATCACACAACAGCTCAATCAACAGCTTGCAGAACAGCAAAATAAACTCATTGTAAACCTTGCTTCAAATGAATATATCAAAGCGGTTAAAAAGCAAGAGATCCAAGGTCATTGGCTGGACATTGATTTCAAAGAATTTAAAAATGATCAATACCGCACCATTGGTATTTTTGCAAAAAAAGCACGAGGCCTAATGGTTCGATATATATTGGATCATAACGTCGATGATATTGAAGCACTAAAAGCATTTGATCTTGAAAACTATCGCTATCATCCTAAACTTTCTAGTCAATTCAAACTGACCTTCACACGGATTCAACCATGAAAATCAAAATCCTAGCCTTGGGCGAAAAAATGCCTAAATGGGTGCAAGAAGGCTATCAAGAATATCAAAAGCGCTTGTCTTCCAGCAGCATTAAACTGGAGATGGTCGAACTTCCGATTGCAAAACGTGGCAAAAACAACAACACTCAAAAACTTATGGCACAGGAAGCTAAATCCATCTTAAATAAACTCTCCGACAATGATTATATTGTGGTACTTGATCCGCAGGGGAAAATGACTAGCACTGAGGATTTAGCCGTTAAAATTGAATCGTGGCAACAAACTCAGCCAAACGTGGCACTCATCATCGGCGGTCCAGATGGAATTGATACTGAAATTAAAAAAATGGCGCAGGAAAAAATATCCTTTTCAAGAATGACTTTTCCGCATCCTATTGTAAGAATTGTACTGGTTGAACAGATCTATCGCTCTTGGACAATTTTGCAAGGACACCCTTATCATAAGTAACCCCAAACCCTAGACCAAAAAAATGCGCTATTAGCGCATTTGTCAGAACAATCAATTATATCGAGGATTTAAACCTTACGGCCTTTGAAGCTTCCAAAACGTTTGTTAAAGCTATCAACACGACCAGCTGTATCCACAATTTTTTGCTTCCCAGTATAGAACGGGTGACATTCTGAACAAACATCTAAACGAATATCATTTGTTGCCGTTGAACGTGTTTTGAATGTGTTACCACAACTACATGTTACCGTGATCTCTTCATATTTAGGCTGAATTTCAAAATTCATGATTTATTTCCTCATCTATTTCTTTATTACCGCCACTCCACCCTAAGTCGAGCACCGTAATCCTGTTTAACCCGAGCATAGTATCGAATCTGACCATAAACATCAAGGAAATCTAAAAATGACTTGCGGTTTTTTAAGTTCCACAAAGCCCATAGGTGTTTTAATTGTATCAAATTAAAAGATTCGCTACTCTGTTAATTAATTTATATTTTTTAATCATATGAGTTTACTATCCATCCATGCGATTCCTCTCTGAAATAAAACTAGCTACTACTGAAAGTTTTAAAGCCATCTTCACCAGCCGTAAAATGCTCGTCATGTTTCTCTTGGGGTTTTCTTCTGGACTTCCATTCTTGCTAACACTATCCACCCTAACCTTATGGTTTGCCTCTTATGACATAAGTATGCAGGATCTAGGATACTTATCTTTGATTACATTTCCATACGCCATAAAATTTCTTTGGGCACCTCTCATGGATCGATATACTCTGCCATTTCTTGGCAGAAGACATGGATGGATTCTTGCGATGCAGGTCTGCATTATATTCATGATTATTCTACTATCATTTTACTCGCCAGATACCCACCCCCTTACAATTGCAGGAATTTGTGTTGTACTATGTTTCTTTTCAGCATCTCAAGATATTGCGATAAATGCTTATCAAGCCGATATATTATTAGAAAATGAACGGGCCATTGGCGGGACCATCTCTGTGCTCGGCTATCGCATTGGAATTATTATTTCAGGAACAGTTGCTTTATTTATCGCTTTTTATAGCAGTTGGAATACAGCTTATCTATCCATGTCTGGATTTATGATCATCGGCATCGTCGGTATCTTAATTGCTCCACACCCAGATATGAGTAAAATCACTATCCCTAAAAATTTATTTGATGCTGTTATTCTCCCATTCAAAGAGTTTTTTACTCGCCTAAGCTTCAAATCTGCTTTACTCGTTCTCCTAATCATTATCATTTATAAGCTTGGAGATGCCTTGGCTTTCTCAATGAACTCAGCTTTTTTTCTAAAAGGGTTAAATTTCAACCTGATAGAAATTGCCATTGCTTATAAAACAAATGCAACTATCTTCGCAATCTTAGGATCAGTCGTAGGCGCTATCATTATTACCCGCATCGGTATTTATAAAGGAATTCTTTATTTCAGTATCATTATGGCCTGCGCGAACCTGATGTACTTACTCTTAGCACTCGTAGGTAAAAGTTATGTTCTAATGAGTCTATCCGTTGCAGTAGAGTACTTTGCTGGCGGTCTAGGAACTTCCGCTTTCATTGCCCTACTCCTTAGCTTGTGCAATCAATCTTTTTCGGCGACACAATTTGCGATTTTTAGCTCTATTGACTCTATCGGACGTATATTTATTGGCCCGCTTGCAGGCTTTACCGTCGAGAACTACAGTTGGGCTACCCTCTTCTTTTTAAGCTTTGTCATTGGACTGATCACAACCCTCATTATCTACTTGGCAAAAAAACCACTTTGCAAAATGGGGAATTTAAAGATTAATGCATAAAAATTGTGTTTCTGTGCTTGCACTTTAAATCATTAAGGCATACTATGTCGTTCATTGATGCGGGGTGGAGCAGCTTGGTAGCTCGTCGGGCTCATAACCCGAAGGTCGTTGGTTCAAATCCGGCCCCCGCTACCAAAACATAGAATGACTTAAGGGCCCAAGAGGGCCTTTTTTGATGGTCATAGAAGTTAAATATTAAAAGGGACCTCGTGTCCTTTTTTTGTATCTTGGAGGTTTTAAATGATTGTGGATAAACTGCTTGAACATCTTAAAGAACCCGTCGAAAGCATGGGTTATATCTTTTGGGGAATCGAAATTGAAAGTCGCCCTAAAGGAAATGGACCACTTATACGTATATATGTAGACCATGAAGAAGGCATCTCTGTGAGCGACTGCCAAAAGGCAAGTAACCAAATCACCGCAATTCTAGACGTGGAAGACTTAATTGCTTCTGACTATGTCTTAGAGGTTTCCTCACCAGGGGCAGATAGACGAGTGTTCACACTTCCTCAGGCTAAAAGCTTGGAAGGCTTTCAGTTTAAAGTAAGGTTATTTACTGCCGTTGAAAATCGCAAAAATCTAAAGGCAAAGCTTGAGTCAGTGGATGGAAATACCCTAACTTTTCTTGTGGAAAACGAGACGGTCAAAGTTGACTTTGATAATATAGACAAAATGCGTGTTATCCCGCAATGGTAACCCCAGCCATAAACCCACGTTGGAGAATATAGAAATGAGCAAAGAGCTACTGTTAATTATTGAAACTGTTGCCAATGAAAAAGAGGTTGAAAAAGCCATTATTCTTGAAGCGATGGAAGAAGCACTTGCGGCTGCAACTGCCAAAACAATTACGGGAGACTGCCACATAAAAGTGACTATCGATCAAAAGACAGGTGAATACATTGCGAAAAGAGTATGGACAGTAGTGGATGAAGATGCTGAAATCGAAAACTATCATGCTGAACTATATGTAGATATCGCCAATGAAAAAGGTCATGATGTTCAAGTAGGTGATACCATTGAAGAGGATGTTGAGGTCGCTGAATTCGGACGTATTTCCGCACAAGCCGCAAAACAAATCATCGTCCAAAAAGTACGAGCTGCCGAACGTAAAAAAGTCATTGCGCGCTTTAGAGAAAAAATTGGAAAATTGGTCTATGGTAGCGTCAAGCGTGTGACACGTGAATTTATCATCGTGGATATTGGCGATAACGCTGAGGCACTTATCTATAGAACAGAACTCCTTCCTCGTGAGATATTCCGCATTAACGATAATATGCGTGCTTGCTTAGTCGAAATTGATGAAGAAGCAAAAGGTCACCAATTATTTTTGAGTCGCATAGACAATCGTATGGTTACCTCATTGTTTGAATTAGAAGTCCCTGAAATTTCTGAAGAGTTAATTGAAATCGTAGATATTGCCCGCGATCCTGGTTCACGCTCAAAGATTGCGGTTAAAACAAATGATGGTCGCATTGATCCTGTTGGCTCCTGTGTGGGTATGCGTGGTTCACGTGTACAATCCATTACAAATGAATTGCAAGGCGAAAGAATTGATATTGTGCTTTGGGATGCAAATCCTGCGCAATACGTAATTAACTCACTCTCTCCCGCAGAAGTGGTTTCAATCATTCAAGACGAAGATCGTCACTCCATGGATGTTGCCGTTAAAGAAGAAGAGCTTGCTCAAGCCATTGGCAAAAATGGACAAAATGTTAAAATGGCGTCTGAATTGACGGGTTGGAAGCTAAATGTTATGGCAGAAAGCCAAGCAGAAGAAAAACAACAAGAAGAATTACAATCGACCATGCAAGTATTTATGGGTGCCCTAGATGTCGAAGATGATATCGCAGCAGTACTCGTCGAAGAAGGCTTTAGCAACCTAGAAGAAGTTGCCTATGTGGCTGCAGAAGAAATCGCTGAGATTGAAGGTTTTGATGAAGAAATTGCATCTGAGCTACAAGAAAGAGCTAAAAACGCCCTACTAACCCAGGCGATATCTGCAACAAAACCTGCTGACGATATCTTAGCCATGGAAGGGATGGATGAGTCTCTTGCCAATACACTTGCAGAAAATGGTATTATTACAATGGAAGACCTAGCTGAATTAGCTGTCGACGACCTCCAAGATGTTGTTGATATAGATGACAAAAAGGCCGCTCAACTTATTCTTACTGCCAGAGCCCCATGGTTCGCAGAGGATAACCAATAATTTAAGGAGGCATGCACATGTCTAAAATCACAGTCAATCAACTCTCTAAAATTGTTGGTGTTGAAGCTAATATTTTATTAGAAAAGCTGAATCATGCTGGCATTTCTAAATCATCTGCCACTGACACGGTTACGGATGCTGAAAAAAATAAGTTGCTCAGCTTTATTCAAGGTGGCAAAACCACACCGAAAACCATCACCTTAAAGCGTAAATCAACGCAAAAACTTAAGGCTTCAGGATCTCGAAAGATTAATATTGAGGTGCGCAAGAAACGCACTATTGCGCCACCAGCCCAAGAAGATATTCAAGCACTTGAAGAGAAAGAAGCAATAGCAAAACAAGCAGCCGAAGATGCCACCCAAATTGAAGCAACAAAAGTTGAAGCCGAGCGTGTTAAAGCTGAGGCTGAGGCTGAGGAAAAAGCGCAACAAGTAGAGCTTGCCGAACTTGAGGCCAAAAAAGCCAAAGCAGCAAAAACTGCGGTCAAATCTTCAGAGGAAAATAAAAAAGCATCGCCCTCTGATAAAGACGATACAACAAAAACACCGAGTACACCTACATTCAGTGGCAATATTTCTCAAGCTGAAATTTTAAAGGAACAACGTGCTACGGCATTAGCTGCAAAAAAAGCTGCTGAGGCTGAAAAACTTGCCGAACAACAACGCATTGCTGAACTAGAAGCAAAAGCTCAAACAGAGGCAAATAACGAGGCAAAAACGAAAAGAGAAGCGCCCACAAAACCTGCATTTAGCCTACATCAACCCGCCACTCCCGCTGAAGATGATAACGATATGGCACGTTTAAATGCCACAAAGAAAATCAGAAAGCCTAAAGGCCGTAAAAAACGCTCTGATCAAGAATTCATTACTGCAGCTTTAGACGCTGAACGCCTGGATTTAGATGCCGCTGGAAAAAAAGCGAAGAAAAAACAACTAAACCTTAAAAAGGTTAAAACTCAGAGCTTTAATAAGCCAGTTGCGCCAGTGACGAAAGATGTTGAAATACCAGAAACGATTACGGTTGCTGATTTGGCCCAACGTATGTCGGTTAAAGCGACGGATCTTATTCGTATATTAATGAAAATGGGTGTCATGGCAACCATTAATCAAGCCTTAGATCAAGATACCGCAGTTCTAATCGTTGAAGAACTTGGACATGAGTATGTCCTGACAAAAGCAGATGCCATTGAAGATACCGTTGCTGTTGAGCACGGCAATGAAGAGATGGTCATGCGCGCACCTGTTGTCACCATCATGGGGCACGTAGATCACGGTAAAACATCATTGTTAGATTATATTCGTGACGCTAAAGTTACTGAGGGTGAAGCCGGTGGAATTACACAACATATTGGCGCTTACTCCGTTGAAACTTCCAAGGGAAGCTTAACATTTTTAGACACCCCTGGTCATGAAGCCTTTACAGCAATGCGTGCCCGTGGTGCTAACTGTACAGATATTATCATCCTTGTCGTTGCGGCGGACGATGGTGTGATGCCTCAAACCATTGAGGCGATCCAGCATGCTAAGGCTGCGAATGTGCCACTTATTGTCGCGATTAACAAAATGGATAAAGAATCAGCTGACCCCGATCGTGTTAAAAATGAACTTTCTAAATATGAAGTCATCCCTGAAGACTGGGGCGGTGATGTGATGTTTGCCCCTATTTCAGCCAAAACAGGCGAAGGGGTTGATGATCTACTTGACGGTATTGCGCTTCAAGCTGAAGTACTTGAGCTTGAAGCGCCCATCACTGGGTTTGCCGAAGGTGTTGTAGTTGAATCTAAACTTGACAAAAGCCGTGGCGCAGTGGCAACCATCTTGGTACGTAGCGGCATGCTCAAGCAAGGTGATACCATTCTTGCCGGCACAGAGGTTGGTCGTATTCGAGCGATGATTAATGACAAAGGTGAAACCATCAAAGAAGCAGGTCCATCTATGCCTGTCGAAGTCCTTGGACTTTCTGGCGTGCCAAATGCCGGTGATGAAGTGGTCAGCGTAAAGGATGAGAAAAAAGCACGTGAAGTCGCAGAATTCCGTAGTGAAAATCTGAAAAAAGAACGTCTTCAACAACAACAGGCTTCCAAGCTTGCAAATTTATTTAGTCGTGTGGGTGAGACTGAAGAACAACAAGTATTGAATATTATCATCAAAGCAGATGTTCAAGGATCTCTTGAGGCGATTAGAGACTCATTAACCAAACTTTCAACCGATGACATTCGACTTGACATCATCAGCAGTGGTATTGGCGGGATAAATTCATCCGATGTCACTTTGGCCGTCGCCTCTCAAGCCGTGCTATTTGGGTTTAATGTCCGTGCGGATATGACCTCTAAAAAGCAAGCTGAAAGCGATAATCTTGAAATCCGTTATTACAGCATTATTTATGATCTAATTAATGACATACGATCTGCAATGTCTGGTATGCTCTCTCCTGAACTGCGAGAGGAAATCATCGGGATTGCCGAAGTACGTGATGTCTTTAGGTCATCTCGATTTGGTGCTATTGCTGGCTGTATGGTGATTGATGGCGTTATTAAGCGTAACAATCCAATTCGTGTCTTACGTGACCAAGTAGTTATTTATGAAGGTAGCTTAGAATCTTTGAAGCGCTTCAAAGATGATGCTATGGAAGTCAAAAAAGATATGGAATGTGGTATTGGTGTGAAAAACTACAACGATGTCAAAACAGGCGATCAGATTGAAGTCTTTGAAATCACTGAGGTAGCGAGGGAGATCTAAGCATGGCAAACAATGCAAGAGTACAGCGTGTTTCAGATGAAATACTAAAAACGCTGGTGACAGTTTTACGCAAAAAAATCCGAGACCCTCGTTTAGAATGGGTGAATATCACCAGTGTTGAAGTCTCCAAAGACTTATCTTATGCGAAAGTTTATTATACCTCTCTTGCAGATAAGAGTAATGCCAATCAGGATAATGATAACGTCACTGATAAAGACATCCAAAAAGCCTTTGCTAAATCTCTTGGGTTTTTTAGAAGCAGCATTGCAAGAGAAATGATGCTCAGAACAACGCCTAATCTCAAGTTTATTCAGGACACTTCCAGTGCATATGGTCGGAAAATGGATGACTTGATTAAAAAAGCGCGTGAACAAGACCGCGACTTTATTCATAAAGAAGACACCTCTTCTGAAGATATAGAAACACCCTCATCTTCTGATAATGAAAATAAAGGCAAACGCGAACGCCTTCGCTAAAGCTAAAATGCACTGCCTTTGCTATAAAGACCTATAAGCATTTCCTATCGTTCTATTCAATTTTATATATTTTACTTGTGGCAATGTTTCCCATAGAATACTCAACGTAAGCAAAACAACCTACTACTGGAGTACAACAATGCTAAAAAATATTGAAGGTCAAAATATCCCACAAGTTACTTTCCCAACCATGCAAGATGGTCAATGGATCAATGTCAGCAGCAATGATCTCTTTGCCAATAAAACCGTAGTGCTTTTTGCCCTTCCTGGCGCATTCACACCAACGTGCTCTTCGGCTCACGTACCAAGATACAATGAGCTTTTTTCTGCCTTTGCTGACAATGGCGTCGATAACATTATTTGCCTATCCGTTAATGACACCTTTGTCATGAATGCTTGGAAAAAAGATCAAAAAGCGGAAAACATTACTTTCTTGCCAGACGGTAATGGTGAATTTTCAGAAAAAATGGGCTTGCTTGTTGATAAATCAGAAATCGGATTTGGCAAGCGTTCATGGCGCTATGCAATGATTGTCAAAAATGGCGTGATTGAAAAAATGTTCATTGAACCTGAAGTGGATGGCGACCCCTTTGAAGTCTCTGACGCAGATACTGTACTCAATTACATCAACCCAAGTGCTAAATTACCAAAAGAAGTGACCATCATCACAAAACCTGGTTGCCCACACTGTGCGAGCGCTAAAAAACTTCTAAAAGAAAAGGGTCTTGCCTATGAAGAAATCGTGTTAGGTGGTGCAGTCACAACGACAAGCCTACATGCAATCACCGCCAAGAAGACAGTTCCTCAGATCTATATTGATGGAAAGAATATTGGTGGCAATGATGATCTTGTGGCTTACTTTAAGTAAACGCTAATCCTATATCATGTCATGTAGAGTTGGCTGTGGTGCTTGTTGCATTGCGATTTCAATTAGTTCACCCATTCCAGGTATGCCGCAAGGCAAGCCTGCGGGTGTTCGTTGTATCCAACTTGATAAAAGTAATCTCTGCAAACTCTTTGGGCATTCTTCTCGTCCAAGTGTTTGCCTTGAGTTTAAATTTTCTGAAGATCTTTGCGGTCAAACCAACCCAGAAGCTTT
>Ga0302123_10000838_pt1 | contig 22718 bp, 27 predicted proteins | sample CB21_321_MG_FD_203109 | JGI IMG/M metagenome (GOLD analysis project Ga0302123, IMG submission 203109) | Marine microbial communities from Western Arctic Ocean, Canada - CB21_32.1 | ecosystem: Environmental > Aquatic > Marine > Oceanic | place: Canada: Western Arctic Ocean | collected 2017-09-28 | reverse complement strand
AATAATATGGGAGGTGCATCTAATCCGATACTAGACAAAGCAACAGCACCAATCAAAGATAAACTTTCAAAAGGCACAGCATTAAGCCCAGATGAAAGACAAGCGGCTTCAAAACTTATGGCAAATAAAGATGTTAAAGAAGGCGTAGAAGAACAATCAGAATTAATATTAGCGGCTAAGGACATGATGGACAAAGTTACAGGTTTCTTAGAAGATTTAGCAACAATGAAAACAGAAAGTATGTTAGAACTTGCAGACAGAATCAGAGACGAAATGGGTGCTGAGAAATCAGATGCTTTCTTACAAAAAGTTCAACCAGCGATTGAACAAGCAGAAGCAACACTAGGAACAACAAGACAAGAACTTGACAACGGTGTTAGAATACTTACAGGCGAAGAAGTTGCATCAACAGACACAATGGGTGCTGACGACACAATGAATACTGAACCTGAAATGGATGTTGATTTAGATGCACCATTAGATTCAGAAACAGATGAGTTTGGTGCCAGCGATGCAGAAGCAGGTGGAACAGAACCTGAAGGCCGAGAACAAAGAGAGTCCAAAGAAGTATTCGAACAATCCAACAGAATATATTCCAAACTAGCAGGGAAGTAATTCCATGCGATTTACAGAATTCAACGAATCCAAAGCATCAGAACTTGAGTCAGCTCTAGTTAATACACTATCAAATTTAAGAGGTGAGGCCGATGACAGACATCAGGCTTCTGAAATTAGTTTTACTGCTGTAGATCAAATCATGAACAACACAGGACATCCTACTTTCAGTTATGACTTATTCAAACATCTATACGATTCTGGTGATACACTTAAAAATATTGTGAAAGATTTTGATCAAGAAAAAATAGTTCTTAAAACCGAAAAGGACGCAGAAACAGATCCAGAAATGGATTTTGACAATCAAGGTTCTACTGACAAAGTCAAACAAATGGCCAAGTCAGCAATGAATAGAAGAAAATAATTTAAAAAGCCGGATCAATAGGACTTATAACATTTTGAGTATAATTTATTGATTTCCTACAAGTATTAAAACAAGTATGAAGTCTTTTATCTGATCCTTTATAGATTCCTTCTTGCAGTGATTTAAAAAATGGACCATTAAATATTTCTTCGAGACTAGTTTTATTCAAATTAACTTTATCTAAGTCATCAATAAGCACTTTGGCTTCATGCCGATCTATATCTCCTAACATACAACACGGTTGTACTTGTCCGTTTGCCCTTAAATATATTTCATGTCTTCCTTGATAATGAGCCGAACAAAGTATTTCCGATTTATAATTAAATGTCTCTGGTTTATGTCTATGCTGTGTTTGATCTTGCGATCCAAACGGTGCAATAGCAGGATCGTCTGCTCCATAGACAGTAGAAGGAGCACTTTCAGGCTCCTCAATATAATAGTCATCTACTTTTATTGCCATTCTTCCATTAGGACGTCTTATATCTGATTCAGATGACCATCTGTTTGAAAATCTTTTAGTAAAACGTTTAAATCCTAATTTTTTAGATAATGCTTTTGCTTCTTCTATTTGATGTTCATTGTGTTTAAAAATTAGCATACCCCATTCTGCTTCGCCTCCATTACTAATAAATGCTTGAACATTTTCCATTAGTTTATCCCAATTAACTTTCCTACGATACAAATGATTTGTATCTTTTAATCCATCAATAGCAAATGTTATTCGTAGTCTCATTTTCCCTAAACTTCTCCAAAATTCTGTATTCCTTGCTCCGCCATTTGTATTAAGATATATAAGACAATTCTTTCCATGTTCTTTTATATACTCGTATATCTGTACAGCTTCAGGATTCATTTGAAAATCTCCATAAGTTCCGCATGATCCAAACAGTTTTAACTGAGATACAATTTTAGGTCCTAATCCGTTTTTTATTACTCCTAATGATGTATGTACTGAATTAACTCTATCTTTTCTTAATTTTAATTCATTCCATGTAAATCTTGCACATCTAGGACACGCGGCATTACACCAATTAGTCATTTCCGCATTTATGACATTAAGATTATCAGCTGTTATGTAACTCATACGTTTTCTAACCACTCCGCTATTTGAGGGAATACTTTCGTATAATCTGTACCTCGTCTACGATCTAATTCTTTAAGATATATTTTGAATTGCCTTTGTCTTAAAGGGTTTGGTTCTCTATTTTCAAATTCAGTTATATTACCTTCCATAAATTTTTTATGACTTACTTTTACTGAATCTGGAAGACCATTAGTATTGGTATCAAATAAGTCTACTGCTTCTTTCAATCCAATATCGTTTATCTTCCTACCAAATATTCCTGGATACAAATATGGCTTGAGTCCGCTTTCATGCAGTCCTGCTTTCATCATTGACCAATATACAGGTCTAATTTTTGACCATTCATTTATTTTTTTAACCATTTCAGGCATACCTGGAACTGCTGTAACTGTTAACGCTGAATTTATATTTTGTAATATTTCAGTTTCATTTAATATATATTCAAAATTCTTTTGAAAAACTTTTAAATCTAATCCAGATCTAACATACTCTCCTGCAGGTCCCCATGCATCACAAGATCCTACAATTTGTAATTTGTCTAGTCTTCCTTCTAAGACTAACTTGTTTAATCGTGTTACCCACTTTTTAACCCTGTCATGATCTACATTTAAATTACTAAAAAGATATAACGTAAGATCAGGAAGGGATCGTTTCTCAAGAAACTCTATCATTCTAAAAGTTTCTTTTTGTAAAAATGGTTCACCTCCTAGTATTCCGAGTTTATGTAATTTGTGTATATTATTTTCAAACCAAACAAATAACTTATCTGTGTCGCTATCAATATGAGGATTTTCAACAAAATATTTAGAATCTATTTTAACATCTTCTTTACTAAATCGACCAAACCTTTTTTCTTCTTGCCATATTTGAGAACTAAATGCCGCTTTACAATATATACATTTTTGATTGCAAGTATTTCCCCAATATATTTCTAATTGTCGTGGTGTTACGTTTACTGCTTCTAAATTACTATCTAATTCAGGAGGTGCGGTTGTACCTTCCATATTTAAATGAATTGTCCTATCACTTTCACCTCCAGCCTCTTCAAGATGTCTACAATGTTCACAACCATTTCCAGGCCAAATACCATCTAACATTTTTTGTCTATCTTTTAATTTATTAGAAATATTATGAAATTCTAACTGTGTTCCTGAACGATCGTATTCTCCAAATCCTGCTCTATGACAAGATGCAGTTTTTCCGTCTGTCAAATAAACAGTCGAATAGTTCCACTTCAATTGGCATGGTATCCCTTTTTTAATAGGAAACGGCTTTGGTGGTTGCTTTGATATACCCATTTGTATATAATTATACATATGCAATCAGGTAGTTTTAAAAAAACGTACTGTGGACACGTATGGCGTCACCAATATGTTCATATGTCAGGTAACGTTAGATTGTGTTGTATTACAAAAGAAAATATCTCAAACAACAATGGACAACAATTTCATGTCCAAAACGATTCGCTTGAAGACATATGGAATAGTGACTATGTGAAACAAGCAAGACTAAAAATGATTAATGGTGAACCTCTTGAACAATGTACCAGATGTTATGAACACGAAAAACGTGGTATTATGTCATATCGTGATCAAGGACTTGAAAATGGAACTAGAGAAAAAAATATTGCACGTACTAATGCCGATGGCTCTTTAAATTATATGCCTTCTAGTATGGAATTACATTTTGGAAATATGTGTAATTTAAAATGCAAGATGTGTGGACAAAACTATTCAAATCAAATAGGCAAAGAACTTTTAGAAATTGGAGAAACAGATAAAGAATTTTTAAGTTGGGTGTACAAACAAAGTGGTAATGTAAACATCTGGACTGACAATTTATCAATTGAATACGATTGGTTTAAAAATATTGAAACCAAAAATAAATTAATAAAATTTGTAAGTGATTACACAACAGATCTTAATATAATTGGTGGCGAACCAACTGTTATTCCCGAATTTTATGAGCTACTAGAATACTGCGACAAGCACAACACATTAAAAGATAAAACACTTCTAATCACAACAAATGTTACAAATGTTAATCCTAAAATGACAAAATGGTTACCAAAGTTAAAAGAGTGGACGGTTTGGGCAAGTATTGATGGACTAGGAAGTCGTACTGAATATATTAGATATCCAAGTAATTTTGACAAAATAATTGAAAACTTAAACTTCTATAAAAAACTTATTAAAGAACATAGCAATGGACGAATTACATTTTGTCCTGCTATACAACTGCTTAATATTGATCAACTAGATGAAATACTAAAATGGTTTATAGACTTTGCTGATGGAGACTTTGTTGGAGATGGAGGCAAAGACACCTTTAGTGTGGCATGGACCGCTCAAGTTTGGTATCCAAAAATATGTAACTATGATATTGCACCTACTAACTATAAAAATAAAGTAGCAGACAAGTTATCTAAGTCAATTGATTTTTTTAAAAAATATGAACTAATAAAAGGGTTCTATGAAAATCAAATAAAAAATTTAAGACAAGAACATTTATCTGCACAGGAGAAAAAATCTTTACAACAAAGTTTTATTAGATATAATGACACGCAAGATAAACACCGAAATAAAACTAATTGGAGACAATTGCTACCTTATCTTGAAGAAACATTATTAGATTCTTTAAAGTAGTATGACCGAAATACAGTTAAAATTTAAATCATTACCAACATTAATAATAAACATTAATGATAGTAAAACATCAACTTTATTTTTAAAACTTTTAGAAAAAAATATAAAGAAGCAACCTCCAATTTTCAGAGATAATGCAGGATATACGAAAGCATACTTAAAAAAACTAGCTTACCAATTAAAAGAAGACTTAGGATGGGATTGGATGAGTAATGACTATACAATTGACGATACAACTAGAATGCATAAAGAAATAGAAAATATGCTAAACAAAGAAGAAAGTTTTGCTAATGTTCCAGAAAAATTTCATAATACAATTCATGAAGCACATTTCTGCATCCATGCAGTAGAATGGTACAATCCTAAACTTCCACATGGAACTTTTCTACAAACAGAATGGTTTAATGATGATTACGAAGACTTACCTAACGATGCAAACTTTACATCTCAACCCAGATTTGGTGATATAATTTTACAAAATCCTTACGTTGGACATCCTCCTTTACAATGTTGGGAGCAAAACGATTACAAAGATATTATGAGAACTTGTCAATTTCATGATAGAATTAAACCTGGATTAAAAATAAATTTAAATAAAGCTTCAGCTGAACCATTTCCACTAGAAGAATATAAGAACTGGTGGACTACTAACGCACCTAATTTTGTAAAGGAACATTCATTGGAGAAAATATTAAAATTTACAGGATTTCCATGTATAGGTGAAGTTAGCAATTTATTAGACTTGAAATTAATACTAAAAGAAAGTACACTAATATTTGAATCAATTAATATAAAAAAATGAAAATAACACAAAACATACTTGAAAGCAAAGGCATTCCTTATATACAAAAATACCCATATAGTAGTCTTACCAGAACTACAAAAAATGGCAAAAGACATTACACAACTCCAAATGGCACTTTAACTAAAAATGTTCCTTCAGTAACAACTGTATTGTCAGCAACTAAAGATATGACACATTTACACGCATGGCGAAAAAGAGTTGGTGAAGCAAAAGCACAACAAATTGTAACAGAGTCGGCTAACATAGGAACAGTGATGCACGGCTCATTAGAAAAACACGTAAAAGGTATTGAAAGAAAACCTGGTTCTAATCTTATACATCAAAAAGCACACGCAATGGCAAATGTTATTATTGATAATGGGTTGAAAGATGTGTCGGAAATTTGGGGATCAGAGGTATCACTGTACTATGAAGAACTTTACGCAGGAACAACTGACTTGGTTGGTGTATATAAAGGTGAGCCTGCTATAATGGATTTCAAACAATCACGTAGATTAAAGAAAAAAGAATGGGTAGACGATTACTACCTTCAGTTAGTTGCTTATGCAGAAGCACATAATAAACAATACGACACACAAATCAAAGGTGGACGTATGTTTATATGCACACAGAATAACGAATTTCAAACATTTGAAATAGACAATTATGACTATTGGGTAGGACAATGGTACAACAAATTAGAACAATACTACAAGGCAATCCTTTAATAAATACTTACAATTATGCCAATAGTACAAATTAGTCGAATACAACATAGAAGAGGTAAAGCTACTAGTCTTCCGCAATTAGCGGCAGGAGAATTAGGTTGGTCTGTTGACGATCAAAGATTATACATAGGAAACGGTACTGTGGCAGATGGTGCTCCAGCAGTAGGTAATACAGAAATTATAACTTCTGGCAGTTCAGGATTTACAACTGCACTAGGTTATGTGTATAAAGGTTATCTTGGAGATTTAACTCCAATTGTAACAGGTACGTCTGGAGACGTTAGTAGAACATTACAACAAACATTAGACGACCATGTTTCGGTTAAGGCATTTGGTGCTGTAGGAGATGGCTCAACAGCAGACGTTGTAGCTATACAAAGAGCACTTGACGAATTATACTCAGACACAGATCAAAATGACGTACGATCAAGAAGAATTTTATTTTTTCCAGCAGGACAATATAACATAGCAACTTCAATAACTATTCCACCTTACGCACATTTAGTAGGCGAAGGTCCAGGAAAAACAATTTTATATCAATCAGGTGGTAATGCACCAGTTGCCGTAACAGAAGATGACGATGGACAAACGTTTGGAAACATTGGAGACAGTTCTGCAACTACACCTACACAAATTCAAATTGAAGGAATTTGTTTTGTAAATGGTGAAGCATACGGTGGTGTATCTATTGACAATTCTACACACGTATATTTTAAAGACTGTAAGTTTCAAGGAACATATGTATCAGGCGGTGCAGATGCATCAAATTCAAAAGGTGTAACAGTTAGATCAACAACTGCTCTACCTTGTTCAAACATAGTATTCAATCAATGTCAATTTACCAAATTTGCAAGACTAGTAGATATGTCTTATGATGTAACAAATGTTAGATTTCTTAATTGTGATTTTACAACTTCTTATTATGGAGCGATGTTAGGTGAAACAATGGATGGCTCTACAAATGGATTAACTAAAGGACCAAGAGGTATTCAATTTAGTTCTTCTAGTTGGAGTACAATTGGACAACAAGCAATTTATGTTAAACCGGCGGCAGGAGCAGACGCAGGTACAGGACCAAGAAACGTTGTTTCACATGGTAATTGGTATTCATCAACTGTAGGAAATAATTTTGAAGGTGTTAATTCAATACGTGAGGTTCCAGTTTTACAATTTGACAATGATGAATGTTCTTCAGTATTAGATTTTTTTGAAAGAACAGATTTAAGAGCAACAACTTTAAATTCAGCTCCTCAAATTCAAGGTATAGGTTTACAAACAGATATAATAAAACAAGCTACACTGGCAGACAACACATCGGGGGCCACCACAACCGGAATACGTTTGCCATCATTAAGTGGAAAATCGGTTATTATAAATTATAAAATAGAAAGAGGTAGTACATTTAGAGTAGGACAATTAATTGTAAATTCGTCAACTACTGCTGTATCATATGATGATACTTACAATGAAAGTAATAGCGATGTAGGAGTTGTCTTATCAGCTGTAATGGATAATTTAGATTCTACAGTAGGGAATGAAACTGTTATTATTAAGTTTACAACTAGTAATACAGGTGCAGATGCTACAATGGATTACCAGTTAACACATTTCGCATAATAATCATTTTAAATTTCATAGACAAAATTTTTTTTCATCTATATAATAGTATATAATAAAAGAGCAAAACGATGGAACGATTATTTCCGTATGGTAGGGTAAGAAAAATATAAAAAAATCATAATTGACATGATAAAACAAAGTACGATAAATACGCATATAAAATCCTTAACAAAAAAAGAAAAAAAAGTAAAAAAAACATACACTATGACAACAGCCAGCACAATGAACATTTCAATCACCAAACGTGATGGCAGGAAAGAACCGTTAGACGTAAACAAAATTCATTTCGTAGTAGAAGAAGCTTGTGAAAACCTTCCAGGCATATCGGCATCACAAATAGAAATGAATGCTAACATACAATTTTATGATGGCATGACTACAAAAGATATTCAAAACGTTTTAGTACGTTCAGCAAATGATTTAATAACACTTGACGCTCCAAATTACCAATACGCCGCGGCAAGATTACTTTTATATGGTGTAAGAAAAGAAGCACACGGACAATATGAATATACACCTTTATTAAAATTAATCTTAAGAAATGTTAGAAATGGTGTGTATGATAAAGAAATTGTAGAAAAATATTCTAAAACAGAAATTAAAAAATTAAACTCTTGGATACGAAGAGAAAGAGATTTAAAATTTACATACGCAGGACTAAGACAAGTAGTAGACAAATATCTTGTGCAGGACAGAAGTTCTGAAGAACTATACGAAACACCACAAGATATGTATATGATGATATCCGCAACATTATTTGCTAACTATCCAGAAAAAACAAGACTATCTTATGTTAAAAAATATTACGACGCAATCTCATTACACAAAATTAATATTCCAACTCCAGTTATGGCAGGAGTAAGAACACCAGTAAGACAATTTGCAAGTTGTGTCTTAGTTGACATCGACGACACACTCCCTTCAATATTCTCAGGCGATATGGCTATTGGATTATACGTTGCCAGAAGAGCAGGTATAGGAATCAATGCAGGACGTATTAGAGGAATTAATTCTAAAATAAGAGGTGGTGAGGTTCAACACACAGGAGTAATTCCGTTTCTAAAAAAATTCGAATCAACTGTAAGATGTTGCACACAAAATGGTGTACGTGGCGGAAATGCAACTGTCCACTTTCCAATTTGGCATCCTGAAATAGAAGACATATTAGTATTAAAAAATAACAAAGGTACAGAAGACAACAGAGTAAGACGAATGGATTACTCAATACAAATTTCTAAATTGTTTTATGAAAGATTTATTAATGACAAAGAGATTACTTTAATAAGTCCTCACAATGCACCGGGACTATACGATGCATTTGGTACAGAAGAATTTGATGACTTATATGAAAAATATGAGGAAGATAACTCTATTGATAAGAAAAAAATTAAAGCACAAGATTTATTTTTTGATTTACTAAAAGAAAGAGCAGAGACAGGTAGAATTTATATAATGAATATTGATCACTGCAATACTCACTCAAGTTTTAAAGACAAAATATCAATGTCAAATTTATGTCAAGAAATTACATTACCTACAAAACCTATACAACATATAGATGATGAAAAAGGAGAAATTGCTTTATGTATTCTTTCTGCAATTAATGTTGGTAACTTAAATGATGTAAGTGAATTAGAAACCTTATGCGATATGTCTGTAAGAGCATTAGACCAAATTATTGACTATCAAAGATATCCAGTTAAGGCGGCAGAGATCAGTACTAAAGCAAGACGTTCTTTAGGTATTGGTTACATTGGTCTAGCACACTATCTAGCAAAAAATAGTGTAAAATATTCTGATGCAAAGGCTTGGGATTTAGTCGACAGACTCTCTGAAGCATTTCAATATTATCTATTAAGAGCATCATGTAACCTTGCAGAAGAAAAAGGCAAGTGTACTGCATTTGATAAAACAAAATATGCAGATGGTGACTTACCAATTGATCACTACAAAAAAGAAGTTGATAAAATTATGCCACATAAACAAAGAATGGCGTGGGAAAGTTTAAGAAAAGATATTGCAAAACATGGATTAAGAAATTCTACATTATCTTCTCAAATGCCAAGTGAAAGTTCTTCCGTAGTTAGTAACGAAACAAACGGTATCGAACCACCAAGAGCTTTACTATCAATTAAAAAATCTAAAAAAGGACCACTAAAACAAATCGTTCCAGGTTATCCTAAACTTAAAAATGAGTATACTTTACTATGGGATATGCCAAACAACAGTGGATACATTAATATTGTTGCAATAATGCAAAAATATTTTGATCAAGCAATTAGTGGTAATTGGAGTTATAATCCAAAACACTATAATAATAATGAAATACCTTTATCAATTATGGCTCAAGATATGCTTACAGCATACAAACTTGGCTGGAAAACTTCTTACTACCAAAACACTTATGACTTTAAAGGTGAAGAAGAAGATGTACAACCAGCAGGATTAAGTGCTGTTATACAAGATGATGATGGAGAAGACGTAGAATTAGAATTATCCAATAGACAAATTATGAACGGTCATGCTAAAGTAAATGATAGTGTAGAAGTTAAAGCTAGTGCTGAAATTGACGATGACTGTGACGCCTGTACAATATAATTAAATATAAACATAATGAGTAAAACTGTATTCAATCAGAGTAATGTTGACTTCACTAAACAATCTATGTTCTTTGGTGAGGATCAAAACGTACAAAGGTTTGACACCTTTAAATATCCTGCGTTTGATAAACTAACACAAACACAATTAGGATATTTTTGGAGACCTGAGGAAGTTAGTTTACAAAAGGACAGATCAGATTTTGCACAGTTCAGACCAGAACAAAAGCATATTTTTACAGCAAACTTAAAATATCAAACATTATTGGATAGTGTGCAAGGACGAGGACCAGCACTTGCATTTTTACCTTACTGTTCTTTACCAGAATTAGAAAGTTGTATTGTAACTTGGGACTTTTTTGAAACTATACACTCAAGAGCATATACACACATCATGAAAAATGTTTATGCTAATCCAAGTGATGTACTTGATAAAATTGTAAATGACGAACAAATAGTAAAAAGAGCAACATCAGTTACAAAATATTATGATGACTTTATTGAATACGCAAAACAATGGGACGTTAATGGTAAAGGCTCAACAAGAGTATTAAAGAAAAAACTATATCTAGCAATGGCAAACGTTAATATATTAGAAGGATTAAGGTTCTATGTTTCATTTGCTTGTACCTTTGCATTTGGTGAACTAAAAATGATGGAAGGTTCTGCTAAAATATTATCATTAATAGCACGTGATGAATCACAACATCTAGCAATTACAACACACATTATTAAAAACTGGATGAATGGCGATGACAAAGAAATGAAGCCACTTATAAAAGAATGTAAAGACGAAGTAATTAAAATGTGGAAAAAATGTGTTGACGAAGAAAAGCAATGGTGCAACTATCTATTTAAGGATGGTTCTATAATTGGACTTAACGAACGATTACTATCTAGATATGTAGAATGGATAGCAAACAAAAGATTAAGAGCATTAAACTTTGATCCACTTTATGATGTTCCTGCAAACCAAAATCCACTACCGTGGACACAACATTGGTTAAGCTCTAAAGGTGTGCAAGTAGCACCACAAGAAACAGAAGTCGAAAGTTATATTGTAGGTGGTATTAATCAAGACGTTAAAAAAGATCAATTCAGCAAATTTAAGCTATAATAATAGCCGTTTTCTACTGCTATAAATAATAACATTATGCCAGCGATAAGCAGAGATTTAGATTTAGCAAAAACAGGACACTTATGTACTCCGATTATAGGAGTTGAAGCATCACAGAACAATGTTATAGCAAACGGTATACCGGTTCTCAGACCGGGTGATTGGTGTTTACCACATACTATAAAGTGTGGCCCTGTCTGTTGTGGGCACCCAGCCATGATTAATAGAGGTTCTAGTTCAGTATTTGCTGTGGGCATACCAGTAGCAAGAATTGGTGACTCAACTGATTTTGGCTTCATGATTAAAGGTTCTAGTTCAGTATTTGCTGGAGGATAAAGAATGACAATAAACCAAGGATTATCATCATTAGTAAATTCAAGCCCTAATTTTTCTAATCAAGGCGTTGAAAATTCTGTGAACGATATTATGCTAGGATTTGCATTAAAATCTCAAACTTTAGATACAGCAATTGAAAATAATACTGTATTAACTGTATCTCAAAAAAATGATGTAAAAGATACAATAAACAATATATCATATTTAAATGTTGGTAGGTACACTGGTGATTTAGTTAGACATACAAGTTCAATCCTAAATGGAACAATAGTTACTATTAATGATGCCGAAAATGAAACTACGGCTACATTTTTAGAAGTCCTTAATCACGTACAATCTCTTCAATCAACTATACCTAATTTTTATGGAGTTACAGCAAAAGAAAAAAGTAGAAGTGTTGATGATCATTTTGGAACATTAAAAGGTATCTTAACTCAAACGGAAGACTCTTCAAAACCAGTAATAACATCATTAAAAGAATCAATAACATTTATAAACAATGCAAGTTTGGGGACTGACACATTATATCAAACAGCTTGTCAAAATCTTATTGAGTTTTTAGCAATAGTAGTAGGGGACTCAACAGACTTTCAACAAACACTGAACACATATGCCACAGCAGTTGCCACAGCGGCTACTAACTTTAATACAACATTACAATCTGAACCTTACGCAACAAAAAGAACACAGATAATTGCTGACAGAGATACAATGAACACACAGGTATCTTTAGAAACTTCTAACTTGTCTGGTATTAGAACATACACCAGCAATTTAACTGATACTATAGGCTATACATCTGTAGCAGACAATTCAGAACTAGCTGATTTATTAGCTAAAACTTCTCAAACTTCGGCTTGGATTGATTATTTTGAAAATTACAAAACAAGACAAGGCAAATTAAACCCCATATACGGTAACATATCTACAGATAGTGATAAAGAAAGTATAATAGATGAAGTATTAAAATCACAAGGATTACCGGATGTATTAGATTATGTTGATTTAGAAGCTGTTGCCAATAAAGCTAAAAAAGATTTAAGAATTGATACAGCAGTATTTGATAGTAAAACTGCAGAACAAATAATAACTGCATCTTGTGATCAATTAGGAATTACTACTGCTAATAGAAGTATCTATAATCAAAGCAAAGTATTATTGAATAGTATGAATAAAAATGATAGATTAATAATTGCTAATGCTTTAGATGATAATGAAGCTACTGATACTATAAGTTAAACTAGGTTAATTCTACAGTTCCGCCAGCTTCTTCTAAAACTTTTTTAAGTTCTTCTGCTTCTTCTTTTTCGATATTTTCTTTGACTGCTTTAGGTAAATCCTCAACAAAGTTCTTAGCTTCTAACAATCCTAGATCTAATATAGGTCTAACTGCTTTAATAAGAGGAATTTTTTTACCATCAGCAAATGATGTTAACATAACTGTGGCTGTTGCTGATTCAGTTACTTCTACCGGTGCTGGTGCTGATGCTGATGCACCTAAGTAAGCATTAAGGTCTAGACCCCATGCTGTTTCCAGTCTTTTAGAAAGTTCACCTGCTTCTATTACTGTAAGTTTACCAAGTTGTTCTATTAAATTATCTATGTTTGTCATCGTGTTTGTGTCTGCCCATATAGTGCTCACTCGGTTCGTAATCCCATCTTTTACCTTTGTGTCCTCTAAATTCTGCGTACCACATTCTCAATCTACAAATCAATCTCTTGATTTTATATGCCACTTGCTCTTTACTTTCCTATTTTTTTCTTCCTACCAATTGGAAGTTTGATCCAATTATCAACAGCAGTCCCTTTTTTATTGGTGTAGGACACTTTAACTGTTGGTATTTTATGAGAATTTTGAAACGATTTCACTGCTTTCTTGTAACTCATCTGTTCTTGAGTTACATTTATTTCTTTTTCGTCAGTAAATGTAAAAGTTCTCATACTATTACTAATTTAGCATAGGATTAATTTTTTGTCAACTTAATAAAAAAATAATCAACTCTTGTCATCTTGACAGCATAAGAAAAGTGTGCTTAAATACTAATAAGTTTGTTGACTAATAATCAATAAGCATTACGGACGTCGGGGCAGTACCGACCACCTCCACCAATATTACTTGGTGGCTTATGTAATCCCTTCCGGGGGTGAACTAGGATCGACGGGTGTCTAAACTTATTACGAGAACTTGGTGATTATTCCGGCCTAACCGGGTAGTTTATAAATGCAAACAAAAGAGCATTAGGATTTGCTGACTTAACAGTTGGTATGTCTGAATTGAGATTAGCGGCGTAATAGCCAATAATGTCTGGGGTTTGGGCAACACCTCGCAACAGAAGTTGCCCTATTCAATACATACAAAAATTATAATAGCACTTCACTTATACATAATAGATTTTAAATAAACGGCGAGGGAGGAAATCATGTTTTTCAATACGAAGAAGCCATCTGCATATTGGTCTACGATCAGAAAAAAAGCACCTAAGGTGCCGGACATTACTTGTCCTGCGATTGATGACTTATTAAACAGGATGGAAAAACTTATTGGAAAAGAGCTGTCTCTTCCCAAATATAAGTCTTTTGAACGCAAGATGGATAAACTTCGTATAGCAAACGAACAATTACGAGAGAGTGGTATTTACTGGCATGATTCTTGTAAAGAAGCAATCCGTGATCTTCTAGGCAAACTAGGAAAATAATATGTGGAAAGTAATTGTTATGTTTTGTTTCTTTAATTACGAATGTATAGTACTGGAAGAAAAACCAATGAATTATTATACTAACGAAACTCAATGTATTAATATAGCAAACGCAAAACATACTCAACTATCAGTAGCTTATACTAGATATGGCTATGTTATTTCTGACTCAAAAGCATTTTGTAAAAAAGTTCCTACAACCTAATTAGATCTTATTCCATAGGCTAATAACACACCACGTGGCTTATCACCTGTATACACTAAACTATGAATAAACTTACGATTATTAATGAATATAGGTTTACTAGTATCAATTAGTCCTACATTTTTAAATTTAAACTTAATATCTTTACTACTACCAGACAGTATACAATATAACTGTGTAGGACCATTTATTATATGTCCACCATTCTCATAAGTAAAATCATCTCTATGCACAGGTATTACTGAATTTGGTTGCAACTCAACATACTGCATTTGTAATATCTCAGTAAATCCAAACTGTTGCATAGTTTCTCTTAATTTCTTATTTTTAATCTGTTCTGTTGTTATAGTTGGCAATACTGGTTGTTGTTTTAATGACTTACATTGTCCTTCTCCATAAAACTTACTATCGGTATATTGTAAATCTTCATCTAAATTAATATCTGTATCTACGTTTGGTCCGTTATATTCTACATATGGCAAGTTAGCAAAGTCATCTTTATGATACCAGTAAGGACCTTCTCCTGTTGCAAAGAATTGTTTAACATGAGTAGGTATAAAATCACCCTCTACTTTTTCATTCCAACTAACAGTATGTAGATACTTGTTGTTTAAATCCTTGTAGTGTAATAAATCATCTTGTGCAATACATTCTGATATCCTACTAAAATATTCTGCAAGATTACCATGCAACCAAATCTCATACCCTTGTTCTGTTTCTCTACCACTGTTCAAACAATGTTTAATAGATTCTCCACTTTCCGAGATTGTAATATCTATAATATTATCTCTACTACACGGAATTAATACCTTATGCCAAGTTTCACTAATAAAAATAGTTGAAAACTTTGGTAAGATTTCTTTATCTAAATTAGTAATAGTAACTTTTTTAATTGAATTTTTAGTTTTTATATCTACACGCATTTACGATATTTAATAGTAAGGTTGACCTTTGATAAAATTCTGTTATAATAATAGCATAGTTGTCATTGAAGCATGGCCTAGCCACTTAAATGCCTCGATAGACACCTTGTAAATTTAAAGTTAATATAACAAAGGACTATTATGAAACGAGAAAGACCAAAAAGAAAACTATTAGACATCTTACCAGAAGTACAAACAGCACTAGCAACATCAATCAAAGGTTGGGATGGTATTCTAAAAGTTGCTAAAAATAAACTTAAAAAAGATTTAACAGCAGGAATAAATTTCCCAAAAGGTGTACATTCCATAGATATATCTAAGGTATGGATAGACTATGCTGTACAAAGAGATATCAAATACAAACACGTCGCTAAAATTATAGGAAGATTTGATCCACGTTGTTGTATGCCTTCGGCTGGTGTAAAAATTATTAATAGCGAATCCCCAGATACAATATATGTATATGATGGCCAGAATAGACTAATGGTATGTGCTATATTAGGTATTAAAGAAGTACAGGTATGTATTATTGAAACTGACCAGAAAACATTTCCAGCATATGCATTTGAAGTATGTAATGATTCAGGTATAGCAAAAGCAAGTAAAGAAGACATACACAGAACACTACTATACAGATGGGAACACGGCACTGAAGAGGAACGTGGAGATCCTAGAGTTAGAAAAGCACATAAGATACAAAGTGTGTTTGATAACTGTGGCATAGACTTAGAAGGACAACGAATCCGTAAAAGCGATAAACTAAAAGGTGATCAACCGCACTTCTTCTCACACTTTCAATATGCACATTTTGGATATGATGAGATAGGAATGTCAGAAATGACAAAAATTCTTAACGCAATAAAAAACATTTACGCAGATGAAGAAGAGATTGATCAAGGATTATACATTGGACTTGTAGATATGATTAGAATTGCTAAATCAGAACAAGAATTAGAAGACTTACCCGAGGGTTGGATGGAAACTGTGTTAAAAGTTATAAAAAGATCAACAGGAAATGCCAAAAACTTTACACAATGTACTCGAGAACAATGGCAACATCATAACGGAACTGCAATGGAAGGTCCTAAAGGTATGTGTAACACAATGAGAGAAGTGTATAAAAAATTTCATACTAAAGAAGAATACGTTAACGTTCCACATCATCAAAATTGTAAAGTAGGAGTTATTGATGACAACATCTGTGCAAGATTTGAGGCTATGTTAAATGGTTGATATAGAAAAAATAAAATGGTTAGGTAGTGAGTTTCAATCATTACCTAGGTTTCGTAAAAAGAATACCTACTTGTCCAACAGAGCAAGTTTAAGATTTCTTAAAAAGGAAGTTGAAAGACTTAAAGATATGTTAACCGAACAAAAAACAAGTGATGAACGTTATGAGATTAGTAAGATACTAAACAGAACTATTCGTAGAGCACAAGATATTTGTCAAAATATTTACAGTATTCATTATTATGAGAAGTTTGAACAAGACCAACGTAGAGTCAATGAACACGTTATACCACAAAACTTATTAACTGATGCATATTTAGAAGGACATATAACATTTGGACTTATGTTAGGTATGCCACTTGTTGATTTAAGTGAAGCAAGTGATCAGTTGATTGCCGGCAAAGGTTTGTCAAAATTAAATAGCAATTGGTTGTATCCATTTAGAAGATATCGTATAGCAGGTATTGACGAAAACATTTACACCCCAAGTGGACAAAAAATAGATTTTGAAAATTGGAGCCTTACTGATCACTTTAAACTATACAAGGAGATAGACTTATGATGAAAAATTATAAGCAAGAAATAGAAGAAATGATTAAAGTGTGTAATCTTCATGCTACAAGTTATGCAGGTGGCAAAGAAATTCATTGGAGAGTACAGAAAGCTATGCGAATGATTCCTAGACATAACTTTGTTCCACATTTTCCTTATGAAGATAGACCGGTACCAATTGGACATAAACAAACTATTTCACAACCTTTTATTGTAGCCTATATGACAGATATGCTTGATATAAGTCCTTTGCATACAGTATTAGAAATTGGCACAGGATCAGGATACCAAGCGGCAGTACTATCTGAAGTTGCTTTAAAAGTTTATACTGTTGAAAGAATTAAAGCATTAGCAGATCAAACAAAAATACTTTTAGAACATTATAGTAATGTACATATGAAAGTTGGCAACGGGTATAACGGATGGAAAAAAAACGCACCTTATGATAGAATTATAGTAACGGCTATGCCAGATTATATTCCAATGTCATTAGTTAATCAATTAAAAGATGGTGGGAAAATGATTATTCCTGTTAAAGGTACTTTAATATTAGTTACTAAAACAGGCAAAACATATACAGAAAAATCTTTAATTGGAGTACGTTTTGTTCCACTAGTAAAATGATTGACTGGCAAAAATACGGACCAAGTTATACAGTAGCACCAGGAATTAAAAAAATTGGTGACCTTCCGATTATTGAATTCGACGATCAAGAGAAAAGATATTTAGAACTAAAGAAAAAGACTAAAGAAAACATATTTTTTGATCCACTGTTTAATATGGCAACAGTTGAACCAAAAGTAGTTAATAAAATAAAAGAGATATTAAAAATAGAATACCCTAATAAAAACTTTGACTTTGATACATTTGAAGAAATGGGATATGCTATTCAAGAGGACATAGCAATCTTCCATCGCTCTAATAAACTAATTGCTCTTCACGTATCGTTTCCTTCAAGTTGGAAGCCTAAAGATAAAATTGGATTATCATTTGCAAGTATTCATGCACCGGTACCTGGTATGACAAAATTTTTAGAACAAGAACAAACATATGTGGATATGATGTGTAATGCTGTAAAACCTATTATTAGATATGTTTGGGGAGAACATTCTAATTACCTGCTTAATCCACTTGAGCCACTTAATGGAGTAAAAGTAATGCACACAGAACGACAAACGTTTATAGGAATGCCAGAAGATAATTTAGGTATTTTCTTTATTAGAAAAAAAGTTATTCCATACAGTGATACAGATGCAGAGTTCCAAACATGGTACGAACAAATGAAACTATCAATGTCGGACGAACAAAAAGCATACAAATTGGTAACAAAAAATGATTAAAGAACGTTTATGTGTTTTAATATCAGGAAGAGGATCTAATCTTCTTTCAATAATTAAAAGCTGTCGTGAAAAAGACTTTCCAGCAAAAGTAAAATTAATAGTAAGCAATAACTCTGATGCATTTGGTTTAAGATATGCAAAACAATACAAAATACCTTTTAAAGTAATTACAAAAAACTTTGAAAACACACTACTCAAACAACTTCAAAAAAATCAAATTGATATACTTTGTTTAGCTGGCTTTATGAAAGTATTAAGTAAAAACTTCATTGACTCATTTTTTAATATGATTTTAAATATTCATCCTTCTCTATTACCAAAATATAAAGGATTAAACACACATCGACGAGCTTTAAAGAATAAAGAAAAATTTAGTGGTTGTACTGTTCATCGTGTTGATAAAAAATTAGATTCAGGAGACATTATTTTACAAAGCAAAGTAAAAATTACAAAAAATGAAACTGAAGCATCATTGGAGAACAAAATTTTAAAAAAGGAATGGGCTTTATATCCTAGAGCTATTAAACAATATTGCAAAGAAATTAAACGTTACTATTACAAAATTGGAGGAACTGCATGAAAGAATATAAGTTAAACATAAAAGTTGGTGATCAAGTTGAAGTTGGTAGATTTCGTAATGTAATTGCCAAAGTTAAAGCAATAGAGCTTGACAAACACGGGCAACCTGTTATAATAACAAGTAAAGGGAGTAAAAAATTATTAAGTTGTAGATTAGTAAAACTATATAAAACACCAAAACAAATACTAATGGAAAAAAAGAAAAAATGACACACAAATTTGATAGTAAGGAGTTATCTGGTAGATTTGGTACGAACAATAGATTAATGACCAATCTACAAGAACTTGCAACATATGATACTGCACATTATTTTTATAATCAAAGCGAACAACCAGAATTTATTCCAGCAGAAGAACCAGAAACATTTGCAACACTAGACGCAAGTAAGTCATTGGGTCGAGCAGAAGCTTTTAATCACGCACACGTTGACGGCTTTGTTGCCGAATATGGTGTAGACAATGGCAAAACTTTTTTACAATTATGCAAACACTTTAAAAAAGATAAAGTATTTGGCTTTGATGGCTTTAAAGGATTGCCCGGAGGTGTATGGCCAGGTAATACAATACACAAAGGAATGTTTGACCATGGTGGTAAAATTCCATTTACAGTTCCAAGCAACGGTACTATTGTTGTTGGTTGGTTTAATAAAACACTTCCAAACTTTGACTATAAGAAAAAAGTTGCAAAATATTTACACATAGATTGTGATGTATATTCTAGCACAGTAGATATTCTTACAAACTTACAAGATAAAATTGTACCAGGTACAGTAATCACATTCGATGATTATTGTAATCACACAAACTGGAGACAGGGCGAATGGAGAGCCTGGCAAGCGTTTGTGGAAAAGAATAAAATCAATTACAAATATCTATATGTAGCAGGTATGTCTGTTACACTGATCGTAAAATAAATAGGCTCATTCTAAAATGACATTAGAAAATGCAATACTCTACATAATAATAATTTGGCCAATTGGCCTCGTATTTCTTTACTATTTGTTTGGGAAATGGCTAGGTCCTAGTAGCGAGCAAAAGGATGAAACTAATCCAGCATTAAAGGACCTTAACAAGTAAAAGTCATGACGGTTGACAGAATCCATAAATGGTAATATAATAGTAAGTATGCAAAGGCGAGCATCAGGGAAAACAAGTGTCCAGAACTCACTTGTAAATAAACATTAGAGACGCTTTACGTCGATGATGTATATAAAAGCCGGAAACGGCGAGCCTGGATAAAAACTTGTCCTGATGTTAGGCCGAAGCTAATTATGTCAAGCGAAAAAACAAAAAAACTTTTAGATAACTTAAAAGAAATTACAAACAAAAAAGATAGGTTTGTTACAAAGCCTACTCCTTCATCTACAAATACAATATGGAAATCATCAATCGAGTCTGGCATGGATTTATTACCAAACTCATACAACAAAGACAAATGGATTATTGACAAAGACGACGAAGATAAAGATTCATTCAAATATATTGATAGAGTATATGGTGGTCTTTTTGGTTATCAAAGACTTGACCAAAAAGATGGTACAGTATATAAGGGTAAACTTTACGACAAAAGAAGATTAATTAAAGGTTCAGATGGCAAAAACTTTTATTCAAAATGCACGGTAACTGCAGACGGTAGATGGTTTGATAATTGTGGATTTCCAATTGACCCACCAAAACAAGTAGATATAGAACCTGAAGCAAAACCAGATGAAGACGACATTGAAGAGCAAAAAAGAATAGTACGTGAAAAAGAACAACGAATAATAGCAGGATTAAAATGAACGCATTAGCAAAAATGTTTGAACCTAGCAAAGACCGTTTACTCGGTAATGCTAAACGTATGATGGAAACTTGTACAGATCCATGGTTTAAGCAATACTGGACTAAAGTATATGTCCATCTTTGTAAACAATACAAAAAACTACACTAAATATCTGCGTAACGCCATCAATCGATGACGTCGGCAAATACACTGACCACTATGTCTTAAATGCGTTGGCCAGGCCGTACGCGACTTCTTGCTAACATTTATAAAAATTGGTATAGTACTGTACAATAGATTGACTCCTATTGCCACATATGCTACACTGATTTACAATTAACAGGAGAAAAAATGAAGACAATTATAACTTCAATATTTGCATTTGTTATTTTTTGCACAACCGCTTTCGCGGATAAAATAATAATCTCTAGTCCAGTTAGTGAGACCGGTAGTTCTCAAAAAATTATACGAATTATTGATAAAGGATTAGCAGAGAAAGGATGGGATTTTGATATTAAAATTACCGGAAACGCCATGCTTTCAAAACAAACTAGTGAAGATGCTACAGGAAAATTTATTCTTGCTTGGGGTTATGACATAAATCGTTCAAAAAACGATCCATCTTATCTAGCACCTGCAACAGCAGATAATCTTATAGGCACAACTCACTTTTCTAATCTTTTTATTTGTAGTCAGGGAGGATTAACATTAGACAATTTAAAAGACAATTCTAAACAATATAAAATCGGAAACGTAGTCGATTATTTGTTTAACAAATGGTTGGCTAGTTTACAAGAGTATCTTGGTACAAATCACAAGATTGTGAAATACAAAGGGAGTAACAAGGTAGGTAACGCACTAATTTCAGGAGAAGTAGATTTTATACTTTCCTCTAAAGGTGCAAAGATGCAGGCTAAAGAACAAGCAACCTGTATTTTAGGAATGGGATATGATTCTGTTCTAAACATACCAACTGCTAAAACTGTATTTCCTGACTTTGAAGGGAATTTATTCTTTGTAGGAATGTATTGGCAAGCGATTAACTTTGATGCAAAATCTTTAGAAAAATTAAGAAAAGATTTTCAAGAAGTTCTCAATACTAGTGAGGATCTTAAAGCATTACTCAACAGTAGATATGCTGGTCAAGTTAAAATTTCTATAGACGAACAAGTTAAAGTAATAGAGTCTTTTGATAAAAACTTAGACTAAGGAAACATTGAATACACATGGAATATGCGTTATTATTAGCCGCACCCATTATTGGAATACTAGTAGGATTAATTCCATCAATGGGTGTTACAATGGCGCTTATTCTTTTGTATCCGTTACTACTCCTTTTTGATCCTATTATCCTTATAGTTTTTTACGCAATACTAACAAACGCCAGAGACTTCAGTGGTAGTGTAAGTGCTATTAATTTAGGCTTATTAGGAGAAACTACCAGCATACCTGCATTAAGAGAAAGACCAATTATAGTTAAAGCCAAAAAACAAATATCTGCTCTCAAGAACACAATGCTTGGCAGTTTATTTGGAATGGGA
>Ga0302123_10000836_pt1 | contig 22779 bp, 16 predicted proteins | sample CB21_321_MG_FD_203109 | JGI IMG/M metagenome (GOLD analysis project Ga0302123, IMG submission 203109) | Marine microbial communities from Western Arctic Ocean, Canada - CB21_32.1 | ecosystem: Environmental > Aquatic > Marine > Oceanic | place: Canada: Western Arctic Ocean | collected 2017-09-28 | reverse complement strand
ACAGCACTGCCAGGAGCGCGAGGCCCCTCGAAGCGCCACCTCTTATCGAATGCGTCATTGCGCATATCATAATAGAGCCGTCGAATCATTGACAATGCCTGCGTCATAGGAGACCATCGCGCGAGAGAATCTAGCGAGAATAAATATGATGACACGAGGCCTTACCGTCTTGCTGGTAGCGTGCGTCGGGCTGGCCAGTGTGGTGCGTGCCGGGGGGCTCGAGCAGGAAGCACGGGCGACGTCATCCGAGTCGCCGGCAGCCCACCGCGCCCTCCTCGATCGGTACTGCGTCACCTGCCACAACGAACGGAGGAAGGTCGCCGGGCTCGACCTCGACTCGCTGGAGCTGGCGCGCGTGGACACCGGCGCTGCCGTGTGGGAAAAGGTGATTCGGAAGCTTCGATCGGGCGCCATGCCTCCGCCCGGACGGCCTCGCCCGGACGGCGCCGGAAATGTGGCCTTCGTCTCGTATCTCGAGACCGAGCTCGACCGGGCTGCCGCCGACAATCCGGAACCGGGCCGGACCGAAACGTTTCACCGTCTTAATAGAGCGGAGTATGGAAACGCGGTGCGGGATCTGCTCGACGTCGACGTCGACGTCACGATGCTGCTTCCGGCCGACGATGCGGACGCACACGGCTTCGATAATATGGCGGACGTCCTGTCAGTCTCGCCGACGCTGCTGGAGCGGTACATGTCTGCGGCGCGGAAGATCAGCCGTCTCGCTGTCGGCATCGCTCCGCCCGGTCCGGGCTCCGACACCTATCGCGTCCCGCTCCATTTGTATCAGGACGACCGTCTCAGTGAGGATCAGCCGTTCGGTTCGCGTGGCGGATCCGCGATACAGCATCGGTTCCCGGTGGACGGCGAATACTCATTCAAGCTGCGTCTCCAGCGGACGTACACCGACTACATTCGCGGCCTAGGGACACCGCAGCAGCTCGACGTTCGGGTGGACGGCGTGCTCATTAAGCGGTTCACTATCGGGGGCGGGGCGCCCCCTTACGCGAAGCCGCCGCCCGCGAGTTTCGCCGGGAACACGCCCTTGTTCGGACATCCCGAGTGGGAGGTCTACGTGCTCGAGGCGGACAACGACCTCGAGGTCACCTTCCCTGCCAGGGCGGGCCAGCGTCTGGTCTCGGTCTCGTTCGAGAGGAAGTTCTCGGAACCGGAGGGTGTGCTGCAACCGCGGCAGACCGGATTTCCACTTGCGATCAACGAGCGCTGGGGTGGCAACGCGGCGATCTCCAGTGTCGAGATCGGCGGCCCCCATTCGGTTGACGGCCCGGGCGACACGGCCAGTCGCCGCCTGATCTTCGACTGTCATCCGGATCGCGGCGCGAACGACGTGGAGTGCGCGCGGGAGATTCTCTCCAGGCTGGCGCGGCGCGCGTATCGTCGGCCGGTGACTGAGGGTGATATCGAGACGCTGCTCGGTTTCTATCAGTCCCGGCGGCGATCCGATGGCTTCGAGGCTGGCATTCAGATGGCGCTGCAGCGGATGCTGTCGGATCCGGAGTTCATTTTTCGGGTTGAGCGCGATCCGGAGGGTGTGGCACCGGGCGCCAGTTATCACGTGAGCGGCCTGACGCTCGCGTCTCGCCTCTCGTTCTTCCTGTGGAGCAGTATCCCAGACGACGAGTTGCTCGATCTCGCCGTTCGAGGCGAGCTCAGTGACCCCGCAGTTCTCGAGCAGCAGGTGCGACGCATGCTGGTCGACCGACGCTCGACGGCGCTGGTCGAGAACTTCGTGGGACAGTGGCTCCTCCTTCGCAATGTCCCGATCGTGACACCTGACCCGATCGCCTTCCCGACGTTCGACGAAAATCTCAGAGCGGCCTTCGCACGAGAGTCTGAGCTCTTCGTCACAAGCGTCATGCGCGAGGATCGAAGCGTCGTCGACCTCCTCGGCGCCGACTATACATTTGTCAACGAACGCCTCGCTCAGCACTACGGTATTCCAGATGTGTACGGCAACCGGTTCCGCCGGGTACAGCTTGGCGACACGCGGCGTGGCGGCCTATTAGGACACGGGAGCCTGCTCACGGTGACGTCGTATCCGAACCGGACGTCGCCTGTGCTGAGAGGGAAGTGGGTGCTCGAGAACCTCCTCGGCACACCTCCGCCCCCGCCGCCTCCTGACGTGCCACCGTTGCCGGACCGCAGCGAGGGCGGCCAGCCGGCCACCGTGCGCAAGCTGATGGAGCAGCACCGGGCGAACCCGGTCTGCGCCGGGTGCCATGCGCCGATGGATCCGCTCGGCTTCGCATTGGAGAACTTCGACGCGATCGGCAGTTGGCGAATGACCGAGGCGCGCACGCCAATCGACGCGTCCGGTACGCTGCCGAACGGCACCGAGTTCGAGGGGCCGTCTGGCCTGCGCGCGCTGCTGGTGAACGACCCCGAACAGTTCGTTGGGACCATTACCGAGAAGCTGCTTGCGTACGCGCTGGGACGCGGAGTTGAGTACTACGATTATCCGACGGTCAGGAAGATCGCCCGGGGCGCGGCCGCGACCGACTACCAGTGGTCGTCGATCGTGCTCGGAATTGTCGAAAGTCCACCATTTCAGATGCGGAGTGAAGGGTCATGATTATCACAAAGAAAGCGATTCCCCGCCGTGCAGTCCTGCGCGGTCTCGGTGCGACGTTGGCCTTGCCGCTGCTGGACAGCATGGTGCCAGCGCTGTCGGCCATAAGGACCACGGCTGCCAGCGGCATGCGCCGCTTCGGTGTGGTCTATGTGCCGAACGGCATGGCGATGCAGCACTGGACACCGACGGGCGAAGGCACGGCGTTCGAGTTCTCGCCGATTCTGCAGGCAATGGAACCGTTCCGCGATCGGACACTGGTGCTGACTGGTCTCAACCCCGGCCCCGGCGGTGGCGCCCATGCGGGCGCCGCGACCAAGTTCCTGACGGGTGTTGCGGGTCGGAAGACCGACGGGTCCGAGATTCACTCCGGGCCCTCGATCGATCAGCTGCTCGGCAAGGAGCTGGGCCGGGACACACAGCTCTCATCACTCGAGTTGGGGCTTGATGGGCGGGACTTCGCGGGTTCGTGCGATGCCGGCTTCAGTTGCGCCTACACCAACACCATCTCGTGGAGAACGCCGACGACGCCGCTGCCGATGGAGAACAACCCGCGTGTCGTCTTCGAGCGCCTCTTCGGAGACAGTGGCAGCACGGACCCCGTCGTCAGACTGGCGCGGATCAGCGAAGATCGCAGCATCCTCGATTCGGTGACGGAGAAGGTCGCCGACCTCCAGCGGGGGATCGGACCCGAGGACAGTCGCAAGATCGGCCAGTACCTCGATGCCGTACGTGATGTCGAGCGGCGGATCCAGAAGGCCGAGGAGCAAAGCGCACGGGAGTTGCCGGTGGTGCAGCAGCCCGCCGGTATCCCGCCCACGTTCGAAGAGCACATGCGGCTAATGTTCGATCTACAGCTCCTGGCGTATCAGACCGACCTGACCCGCGTCTCCAGCTTCATGGTGGGTCGTGAAATCAGCGGCCGGACCTACAACGACATCGGGATCCCAGATGCCCATCACCCGCTGTCGCACCACCTCGACGACCCGGTGAAAATCGGGACGATGGCGAAGATCAATACCTATCACGTCGTGCTGTTCGCCGATTTCGTCGAGAAAATGCGGACGACGCCGGACGGCGACGGTTCGCTGCTCGATCATGCCCTGCTCCTCTATGGCGCCGGAATGTCGAATTCGAATGCCCACGCGCCGATCAACCTTCCAGTCATGCTGGTCGGCGGAGCGGGTGGCGGTTTCAAGGGTGGTCGCCACATCACGTATCCAGAGGACACGCCGATGGCCAATCTACTGATGGCCATCATGGACTCGCTCGGCGCGCCGATGGATCAGGTTGGCGACAGCAACGGCATGCTCGACGTGCTGTCGATTGCCTAGCCGTCGGTAGGCGGCGACTCACGGTCAGCCCAGCTATGCGCCTGGCGATGTCGATCGCGGCACTGTTGCTGGGCGGCGTCTCGCTGTCGGCGCAGTCGTCGCACCAGATCAGCGCCGAGGGCGGCGACATCCTAATCACGCCGATCATCCACGCGAGCGTGCAGGTGGAGCACGCCGGCACCGTGATTCAGGTCGATCCGTGGAGCGCCGGCGATCTGGCTCGAGCCAAACGCGCCGATCTCATCCTCATCACCAACGACCCTGGTCACCATCTGGATTCGCGGGCCATCGAGCAACTGCGCAAGCCTGGCGCGCCGGTCGTGTTGACGGCAAAGGCTCAGGCATTGTTTGCTGACGGCCGTGTGATGTCGAACGGTCAGACCGACGTCTTCGCCGGGATCACGGTGGAAGCAATTCCGGCGTACGACATGACCCCCGGACGGCCCGTGCACCCGATGGGCGTGGCGAACGGGTATGTCATCACGCTTGGGGGACGACGAATCCTGTTCGCGGGGGTGGGGGAGTGCGTCCCCGCCATCCAGGCGCTTCGCGACATCGATGTCGCCTTTCTCCCGATGAATTTGCCGGTCGACCGCATGCGACCGATACCCGTCGCCGAGTGTGCCAAGAGCTTCAAGCCACGGGTCGTCTATATCAATCACTACGATCGAGGCTACGCAGCGTGGCTCACCGATCCGCGGGGACCCCGGCCGGATAGCGCGCTGGAAATGGCGTCTACCATTCAGGCGTTCCGGGACGCACTCCAGGACGAGCCGATCGAGTTTCGGGAGGGTGACTGGTATCCAGCCATGCCCCCGCAGTGAGGACCCAGCGATGATGAGCAGGTGCTGATATGGAAGAGCCGATGACTACCCGGAAGAACCCGTCTCATCGATACACCCGTCGTGAGGCCCTGGGACTTCTCGGCACGGCAGCCGGTGCCGTGGCCGCCGGTACCGGTGCGCTCCCGGTCGAGGCCCAGCAGATCTTTACCAGCGTCGACCCGCCGAACTTTCCAGTGGGGGCCATCATTCGGACGCTGCAGGGCGATCTGGAGCCAACGGAGCTCGCCACTGGCGCAACCCTCTTTCATGAGCACGTCGGCCTCAATGATATCGACCTGGCGGTCGAGGAACTGCGTGCGTGCGCGTTCGACGGGCTCGGTTGCATCGTCGACGCGGCGACCGGCCGGCGGTCATCGGGACAGGTGCGCAACATCAACGCCATTGCGGGGCGGAGCGACGTCAAGATCGTGATGGCCGGCGGCTACTTCGAGGACATCGGTTTTGCGATCTATCCCGTTCGTGTTGCCGCCATGTCGGAGGACGAGCTGTTCGAGGAGTTGGTCGCCGACGCAGCCGCTCAGGGCTGGGGCGCATTCGGGGAAATCGCGTCATCGCTCGAGATGCGACCAGACGAACGCAGAGTGCACCGCGCGGTTGCCCGCGCGCACGTGCGGACGGGACTTCCGATATTCACGCACACGCCGCACGAGAGCTGTCCCAGCTGCGCTATGGATCAGATGGACGTGATGGAAAGCCAGGGCGTCGACTTCTCGCATGTCGTCATCGGGCACATGGCGACCCTCAAACCGGAGCACGATCCACTGGGGACGCACACCGAGATTGCGCGGCGGGGCGCGTTCATCGGTCTCGACACGCTCGGGCACGAGATGGGCCGGTCCGACATTCCGGCCGCCGCCAAGGTGCGCATGGTCCAAGACCTCCTCGAAGCTGGACTGGTGGATCACATCATGCTCTCGTCAGACATGGGGAACATCCGACAGTTCAACCGGTACTACGGTCATGGGTGGGCGTCGGTGCTGATGCAGTTTGTACCGAAGCTTCGTGTCGCCGGCGTGCCCGAGGACACGATCCGGAAGATTCTGGTCGACAATCCGCGCCGCTTCCTCGCATTTGTGCCGAAGCCGTAGCGCGCGGGCGCACCGAGCCCGGCGGCCGATGTGTGGTGACGCCGGCCCGGTTCGCGCATCATGTCTCTCGACTCGACCTGGCTGTTCCTGTCGCTCATCACCGGTGGTATTGGCTTCGTCCTGTTCGTATACGGGAAGAAGCAGGGCCGCTGGCCGCAGTTGGCCGCTGGGCTGATCTTCATGGCGTATCCGTACTTCGCCACTAGCCTGCTGTCACTGGTTGCGATCGGCGTAGGCATAGGCGGCGCCCTCTGTTACGCGATTCGGCTCGGTTGGTAGAGGCGAGGACAGGGGCTGCTATGCGAGCAGGCCAAAGATGCCGCCGGTATGGACGAAGAGCGGTCGGGGGCCGAACCGTTCGGGTTCGCACAAGAGAGCGCGAAAGGCCTTGCCGGTGTACACCGGGTCGAGGATGAGGCCGCTGGCCCTGGCAACGAACCCGATGCTGGCCTCTTCCTCGGTCGTGGAGAGTCCGTAGCCACGGCCTTTGTAGCCCTCGATGATGGTCACGTCGCCCGATCGAATCCGTGGGAGATCGGGCCAGCGTTTGGTCGCCTCGGCGCTGATGCGATCGACGATAGCCTGGAAATAGACCGCGTCGTCGCACACGGCGACTCCGTGCAGCGGGACGTCGAGTCCACGTCGGCGCAGGCCGATGGCCAGTCCAGCGAGGGTGCCGCCGCTACCAGTGGCGCACACGATCGAAGACGGCGGAGTCTGCCACTGCGCCGCCATCTCATCGACCGCCCGGATGTAGCCCCAGGCGCCCAGCGCGTTACTACCGCCTTCGGGGATGACGTAGCCGTCGGCTCCTGCCGCGTCTGCCATCAGGGCCATGCGGTCACGGTACTGCTCCGGCGTGATGAAGCGGACCGTGGCGCCCACGATCCGGTCGAGCTTGAGGTTGCCGGTGACGGGGTCATCAGGGCCCGGGGGCTCGTTCGTGCGAAGGAAGAGCTCGCAGCCGAGGCCCAGGCGCGCCGCAGCGACGGCGGTGGCCCGGCAGTGGTTACTCTGGATGCCCCCGCAGGTCAGCACCCGGCGGGCGCCGTGGTCCTGTGCCTCGGCCAACAGGTACTCGAGCTTGCGGACCTTGTTGCCCGAGAGCGCCGAGCCGGTCAGGTCGTCACGCTTGACGAGCACCGTCCAGCCGTCGCGGATGCGGTCGAAGCGGTCGATGGGCGTGGGTAGGCGAGCGAGGCTCAGTCGATCAGGTTCGGTGCCGGTCGATCCCAAGGCTGAGGTGGACAACAGAAGGATCGTAGTTGGGCCAACCTGACGGATCAAGCGAGCGTGGCACCGTGCGGCGACCAGGTCGCGGATTGAGACCGCCCGTCCCAGCCAAAGAGGGGCTTGCTCATCCGGAACGGTAGAATCTGGCGTGATGGAACTTTCTCAGCTGTTGCGTGGCGCCGAGGGCATCCTGATCTTCACCGGAGCAGGGGTTTCGACGGGCAGTGGCATCCGGGACTTCCGTGGTCCGATGGGTGTCTGGAAGGAACGGCAGCCCGTGTATTTTCAGGACTTCATGAGCTCGGCGGACGCACGCATCGAACACTGGGACCAGAAGTGCCAGGCTTGGCCCTCGTTTCGGGATGCGGAGCCGAACGCCGTGCACATCGCGATTGCGGATCTCGAGAAGGCGGGCAAGGTCGCGATGGTGATCACTCAGAATATCGATGGGCTACATAGGCGCGGCGGAACCTCCGCCACGCGGCTCGTCGAGATCCATGGCACCAACGCGGCGATCGAGTGCATGCGCTGCCATGCGCGCAGTGAGCCCGATGGTCATATGAAGAGGTTTTCCGAAACGCGGCAGCCACCGGTGTGCGGATGTGGTGGGTACCTGAAGCCTGCCACTATCAGCTTCGGGCAGAACCTGGCACCAGACGATCTGGAGCGGGCCGCGGCCGCCGTCCGGGAAACGGACCTCGTGGTGGCGCTGGGCTCGACGCTGTCAGTCTACCCGGCGGCAGGCTTCCCGTTGGCGGCTGCGCAGCGGGGCGTGGCCTATGCCGTGGTCAACCGCGGTGCGACGGACCACGATGGTCACGCTGCTGTGACATTGCGGCTCGACGGGGACGTGGTCGAGCTGTTTCCCCCCGCCGTCGCGAAAGCACTAGAGAAGGGCGGACCGGTGCCTCGGCAGGGGCGGCGTCGCGCCGCCCGGTCGTGACCGGTTACTCGCCGCGGCGTTCCGTGTTGTGTGCTCAAATTCCGTTGTCCGAGGGCACGACGTGGTCTGGCTCTACGGTGCGCCTGGTGAGCGCCGTGCGCCGACCGACCGTACGGCGCTGGACCGCTTGCGAGCGGTCGCGAGATCGCCGCGGCGGCCGGAGCCGAGTAAGTCGTCCTCGCTGGTACCGAAACGAACTATGCGTTCCGGGGCGTGGAGGACGGCGACGTGTTGCGCATGGGTAACACCGAGGTCGAGGTACTCCACACGCCGGGGCATACCCCGGAGCACATCTCGTTGGTGGTGACGGGCCACACGCTCATGGTGGGCGACATGGGTCGGACGGAGTTGGCGACCTTGGCGGGGGAGAGAGCGAAGGCGCTGTTCAGAAGCGCGGAGCAGATCCGCGGCCTGTCTGACCATCTCGGGGTATTTCCTGGGGCATTCTCCGGTTCGGTGTGTGGGCGAGGGCTCAGCGGAAACCCAAGCCCACGATCGGGTTTAAACGTCGGCACAACCGTGCGTTCGCGCTCGCGAACGAGGACGAGTTCGTCAAGCTCATGCTGGAGGAGATCCCGGTCCCGACGCTTGACGCCGCGCGGCGCTCACCCCCGGCGCCCGTATGTTCCCTCAGGTTGACACCAAGTTCGCAACACAGACCGCTCCGAGCTCAGGGTAGCGCGAACACGAAGAGGTTGCTGCCCTGGCTCGGTCTGAGCTCCGGTGTCATCGCGCTCAGGCGCGAGGCGGTGCCACCCGTACCCGTGCCCGCGACCACATACTGTCTGCCGTCGACCGCATAGGTGACGGGGAACCCGCTCACCGACGATCCAAGGTTGATTTCCCAGAGCACGGCACCCGTCTCATCATCAAGGGCACGGAAGCGGCCATTCACGTCCCCACCGAACACGACGCCGCCACCCGTCGCCATAAGTGACATCGTGGCCGCGCGCTGTTCATACGTCCAGGTCGTCTCCCCGGTCTCCGCGGAGATCGCCCGGATGGTGCCCAGCTGGTCCGTTCCGGGCGCCAACTCGCTACGCATGCTGAGTCCGTACAACGAACGCCCGTCATCGCCGAGTGTCGCCATCCGAGCGCAGCTATTGCGTAGCGGCATATACATCATGTTCGTTCGCGGGCTGTAGGCGCCGGCTTCCCAATCCTTGCCACCGTTCGGGCCCGGGCACGCAAGAACTCCTTGTCCGACGCCGCTGAAGACAACCTCTGGGTTTTCCGTGACGTCGCCCGTCGCCCCGTCAATGTAACTAATCACGTTCTGGGCAATGGTTGGTGTCGCCCACAGAAATTCACCCGTCGCGCGGTCCAGGGTGTAGACCACCCCGGTCTTCCCGGGGATCCCGGTCATCACCCGGCGCAGTTCACCCGGTCGCAGGCGGGGATTGATCCAGCTCACTGTAGCCGGGTTCGGCCGAACGGCCGTGTCGACCAGCAGACGTTCGAATGGATGATCAAGATCCCAGTTGTCGTTCAGGTGCTGGTAGTACCACACGATCTCACCGGTATCGGCATCGAGGGCGAGCGTCGAATTGTGGTAGAGGTGCGCGTTCTCGGTGCCGCCCAGCAGGAATTTCGGGGCGGGTGACGTCACCGATGTACCGATGTAGAGGAGGTTCAGCTGCGGGTCGAAGCTCGGTACCATCCATGTGCCGACATGCTTGCGATCCTCGAACGGCACATCGCCCCACGTGTCATCGCCGGGCTCGCCTGGCGCAGGAATCGTCCGGCGCCGCCACAGTTCTTCCCCTGTCCTCGCGTCGTGCGCCGTGATGACACACGCGTCAGGTCCACCCTCAGGCATACAGCTGCGTCCCGAGATGACTTTCCCGTTGGCGATTATCGGTCCCGAGCTCTGATTCGCCGGATGCACTCGGTAATCGAGAATTTGGGTTTCCCAGACCAGGTCTCCGGTCGTCGCATCCAGAGCGAACACGTATTCGTCCACGCTGGTGTCAATGATGAGATTGTCGTAGATCGCCAGATTCCTGTTCGTCGTACACACACCCGGCAGCAAGCGGTCGCATACGTCCTGCGGCAGCGACCGGCGATACTCCCAGATGAGATCACCGGTCACGGCGTTGATCGCCTGAATGACATCGTTTGGATTTGGCATATACAGGACCCCGTCATACACCAACGGGGTGCCCTGTTGGCGGCCCGGCATGTTGAGGCCACGCGACCAGACCAGGCGCAGGTCGCCGACGTTGTTACGGTCAATCTGGTCGAGCGGGCTGTAGCCCCAGGAGTCGAGCGTGCGGCGCCACATCAACCAATCGGACGAATTCGGGTCTTGGAGCATGGCGTCAGTCACCGGAATGAAGCGCTCGACTTGCGCCTGGCCCGGAAACCCGACGGCGGCGGTCACCACGCCGTGCGCCCGCTCCATCCCCACCGTCCAGCCTGCGCCGACGATCAGCGTTGCAACCATGCCGTGCAGCATCCATCGAGTCATAATGCCCTCCGCCGTCTGCAGCCGCCCCCGATCGCCAGGCGTGTTGTCTCCGAGCCTTGCCCGGTCTTCTGGCGTTTCGCCTGTGGCGCCGCACTGTCCGTGTGTCTCGTCGACGGTCCGATGCTACCGCGTGGAATTCCAATTGACAACATGTGCGGATCCCCCGCAAACTACCTCAGCTTCTGGTGTGGTGACCGTACGTGACCAGGCAGGGAGAGTGATCCAATGCAAGCGCCGAGTAACCGTGAGCCCGTTCTTCCACGTCGGCGATGCGCCGACTTTCACCAGAGTCTGCCCGCGCTCGCCATTGGTCTCCTGCTGCTGACCTGTTGGGGACGGCCCGCGGTCGCGCAGGACCATGCGGGGCAGTACGCGCAAGCTGATATCGAGTTTGGCTTACGGCTCTACAACGCGAATTGCACGCGGTGTCATGCTGAAACGGGTGAAGGCGTCGTGGGTGTCGACCTGCGGAGTGGTCGATACAATCGCGCGGGCTCGGACCCCGAGCTGATGCGGCTGCTCCAGACCGGCATCCCCGACACGGCGATGCCACCGAATGATTTCAGCCAGTCCGAATTGACCGGACTCGTCGCCTTCCTCCGAAACATGCGGGACGTCGACGTGAGCTCGGTGCGTCTGGGTGACGTGACCCGCGGAGGCGGTCTGTTCAGGGGGAAGGGGGCCTGCGCGACGTGTCATCGCGTGAACGGCAGTGGCCCGCGCAGCGCACCAGACCTGAGTGGCATCGGGGGCATCCGCACCGCCGCGACATTGCAGCGCGCGCTGCTCGACCCGACCGGCTCGATGCTTCCCGTGAACCGCCCCGTGCGCGCGGTGACGAGCGATGGTACCGTCATCAACGGCCGGCGGCTGAACGAGGACACCTATACGGTGCAGCTGATTGATGGGCAGGAGCGGCTGCGGTCCCTCGTGAAGGCAGATCTACGGGATTATGCCGTGCTCACGACTTCACCGATGCCAGCCGCCACCGTCGCGCTCAACGAGCAGGAACTGGCCGACGTGCTCGCCTACCTGCTCTCGTTGAAGGGATTCGAGTAGCACGTACGTCGGTTCTCGCGACCACCACTACGGATAGCTGTCATGACACGAAATACTCTGATTGCCCTGTTGCTCGTCTCCTTGCTCCCGTCCGGTGCCGCTGCGCAGGTCTCGTTTGAACGGCTGCTGCGTGCCGACGAGGAGCCCGAGAACTGGCTGACGTATTCGGGAACCTACAAGAGCCAGCGCCATAGTCAACTCGACCAGATCACCCCGGCCAATGTGGCTGACCTCGAATTGCGATGGGTATTCCAGGCGCGATCGCTGGAGGTGTTTCAGGCGACCCCACTTGTTGTCGACGGCATCATGTATCTCGTCGAGCCGACGAACACCGTGGTAGCGATCGACGCCACACTCGGGCGGGTGTTTTGGACCTACGAGTACACGCCATCCCGGTTGGCGCGTCCCTGTTGCGGCGCGGTCAACCGCGGACTTGGCATCCTAGGTGACACGCTCTTTCTGGCAACGGTCGACGCGAACCTAATCGCGCTTGACGCGATCTCCGGAGAACCCCTGTGGACGACCGCTGTCGGCGACCCGGCCGCGGGCTACTCCCTCACACTGGCGCCGCTGGTCATCAAGGACAAGGTGGTGATCGGCACCTCCGGTGGCGAATTCGGTATCCGCGGCTTCATTGCCGCCTATGATGCCGAGACTGGGGAGGAGGCGTGGAAGTTCTACACGATTCCCGGCCCCGGCGAGCCGGGGCACGAGACCTGGCAGGGTGACGACTGGGAGCACGGCGGCGCGCCGGCGTGGCTCACCGGCTCTTACGATCCCGATCTGAACCTGACCTACTGGGGCATCGGCAATCCCGGACCGGACTGGAACCCCTCCCAGCGCCCCGGCGACAACCTCTATTCAGACTCGGTCGTTGCGCTCAACGCCGACACCGGCGAGCTCGAGTGGCATTTTCAGTTCACCCCGAATGACGCCTATGACTTCGACGCTGTGCAGGTCCCGGTCCTGATCGACGCCCCGGACGGCTCCGGTGGCACCGTGAAGCTGATGCTCTGGGCCAATCGGAACGGCTTCTTCTACGTGTTGAACCGCGAGAACGGCCGGTTTCTCTCCGGCAGCCCCTTCGTGGACGTGAACTGGGCCAGCGGGCTCGACGACAGCGGCCGCCCGGTGCAGACTCCGCAACCTCCAGGGGCCACCACCTTTCCAGGCGTGCAGGGCGGCACCAACTGGTATTCGCCGTCCTACAGTCCCGGCACGGGTCTGTTCTATGTCTCAACCTGGGAAAACTACGGCGCGGTGTTCCAGCCAGCTGAAGTGGAGTATCAGTCGGGCCGTATCTTCCTAGGCGGCCTTCCGCTTAGCCCGATCCCAGGGGCCGCCACCCCGCCGGCTCTGGCACGCGGGCACATCAATAACTGGACCGCGGCGGCCGGCAGCGGTGCCGTGATGGCGATTGACCCGCGTACCGGCCAACAGACGTGGAAGTTCGAGATGACCGACGTCACCACCAGCGGCATCCTCACCACCGCCTCTGATCTGCTGTTCACGGGTGGTCGGGAAGGCTACTTCCACGCGCTGAACGCCGCGAGCGGTGACCTGCTCTGGAAGACGACGCTGGGTGGGATGATCGTCAACGGACCAATCAGCTATCAGGTGGACGACACGCAGTTCGTCGCGGTCGCCTCGGGGCACTCCCTGTTTGTCTACGCGCTGCGGAACTGACACCCAGCATCTCTGGTTGGTGCACGCCGGTTGTCTGGTCGTCGCTATCCGGTCTACTATCTGTGCTGGTCCACATCCAAAGGAGCGAACGATGAGCAGGGTACGCACGCTGCGCGCGGTCTGGGCGATCGCGGCGGTGGCCGTCTTTAGCGTGGCCGGGGCCGCTGCGCAATCCTTGAGCCCCGGTGACCAGGCGCCCCCGTTCGATCTGGTCGGCAGCGATGGTCAGACTCACAGTCTTACCGACTACCAGGGTCGGACGGTCGTGTTGGCCTGGTTCCCCAAGGCCTTCACCGCTGGTTGAACGGCCCAATGTAAGTCGTTGCGGGAGAACAGCGACCAGCTTCAGAAATATGACATCGCCTACTTCATGGTGAGCACGGATGCCCCGGAAACAAATAAAGACTTTGCCGAGTCGCTCGATGCCGATTTTCCGCTGCTCAGCGATCCGAGCAAGGAGGTAGCTACCGCGTACGGCGTGTTGCGCGACTACGGCCGGAACATCGGGACCGTCCCGCAGCGGTGGACGTTCTACATCGGCGGGGACGGCCAGATCCTCAAGATTGATCGCGAAGTCAACGCATCGAACGCTGGGGCGGACCTGGTGGCCGCGCTGCAAGAGTTGAACGTTTCGATGCGGTAGCGCGGCTCGACACAGGCGGACGGAGGTTGTCGTGGGGCGAGACGAGCCGGAGGGCCTGCCTCGCCCTTGTCGCGTACGCGTCATGCGGCGGAGTCACGTCTTGTCCGGCTGGAACGGCGATGCGGACAAGGACGAGGTGCCCCTAGAACCGAAATAGTCGATTGAACTTGACGATGAACGCGCGGTTCTCGACCTCTGGAAAGGCCCGCGAGAGCGTGTCTCGTTGTTCGTTGTAGACGATGAAGAGCTCGCTGCCGGGTTGGTACTCCCACCGCAGACGAACATTCACCGCCACGGTATCCGAGCCGGAGTTGTACTGCAACAGGGCGGTGGCAAACATCAGGGGCGTCATCGTATAGGTGGCACGGGTCGTCACCAGTCGAGTCGTGAATGATCCTTGAACCAGATCGACCCTGTTGATCGAGACGCTGGGCTCGATGGATATCTGCGGCCCGAAGTTTACCCGGCCTTGACTGGCCCGCAGCGTCGTCTTCTGGCCGTTCCAGAAGGACCCGAACTCGGCGGAGAGATTGCCCGATAGATTCCGCTGGCGCCCGAAGTCGTAGCCGATGCGGCCTGAAGAGAATGCGTATCCACCGACCGGTAGTGTGACATTCCTGGCGATCCGAAACGGCTGTGGCAGGAACTCATAGTTGTCGTTGTAGGAGACGAAGAACCGATCGCTGTTGCTGAGCTGGACTTCGAACTGGCCGTTCCAGACCCGTGTCTCAAGCTGCCCAGCGACAGTCTCGATCTGGTCGAACGATCCGGTCCATGAGTACTTTCGCACGAGTTCGCTTGACAGCGGCCGTGGACTGAAGCGCAGCTCCGCGAAGGTCTTTCGAATATCTGTCCGTCTCGTGAAGCCCACTTCGGGGTTGAAGCCAGCGCCCACCTTGAGATGCTCCGCCTGGACGCCGTACCGATCCCCCGCATAGTCGAGTTGTGCACGATAGCTGTCGTCGTCATCGTCCAGACCATCGGTCCGTGTCCGCGCCCAGTACGTATTGATCGCAAGATCGTCGAAGAACGAGAAATTGCCATCGATGCCGTACGCTTCGTTCGACCCCACGCCGAGCTGCGAGACTGATCGGCCCGTGAACAGTGCCCCGAAGCTGCTCTTTCGCAGGATGTCACGCTTAACTCGAATGACCGAGAAGTTCGTGGCACGAGCCGTGGCAGCCGGATCGCCGCCGGTCTGGACGTTGAGCACCCCCAGGCTGAACGCTCCGACCCGACCCGTGACACGCCCGCCGGCGCGAATCGGCACCTCGCGGCCGTCGGAGAGGCCGATCTGTCGGCTGTAGAACAGGACCGGCGTGTCGCCAAACGCGCCGCCCAGCCCGCTCGCGGCACCGCCGAACGCATAGGTGCCGGCGCTCTCCAGGAAGAACTCACGCTTTTCCGGGAAGAAGAGGCTGAACCGGGTCAGGTTCACCTGCTGCTCGTCCGCCTCGACCTGGGCGAAGTCGGTGTTGACTGTGATGTCCGCGGTCAGGCCTTGGGTGATGCCGTACTTCACATCGAGTCCGACGTCACCGCCGAAATCGTTCTCCACACCAGGCGAGACGGTGCGATCAGTCGTCAGATCTGCGATGACATACGGCTTGATCTCGAGGTTCACGCTTGCGGCGGGAGCCTCGACGTCGACGAGAGTGGCGAAGAGCGAGGCACGAAAGTGTCCCGCGTCGCCTGCCGAGTTCGGAACCGGTGTGAGGAACGCCGTTTCATTCCGCCACTTGCTCAACCGGCGCATCTGGATTCCCCAGACCTGCGATGAGCCGGGCTGATATCGCAGTGATTTGAACGGTATCGCCGCCTCGACGGTCCATCCACCTTCGAACCGACCGACGACCGTCCGCCAGACCGGATTCCAATCGAGATTGACCTGTCGTTCGTTGGTCACCTGGCCATCGATCCGCCCGCCGGCGGCGCCAATCTCGAACAGGAAGGAGTTCCGTTGATCGTAAAACGTATCGAGCGTGAACGCGAATTGATCGTTTCGTACGATGTTGATGTTGTCCCGCCGCATCTCGTTGGCGACCATCCGTTCCGGGTGCGTCTCCCAGCACCGTGCGACGACATAGAACGTGTCGCTATCGTAGAAAACCCACACGTCGGTCTTTTCGCTGGCAGTGTCGCCTTCCCTTGGCTCATTCTGAATGAATCCGGAGATCGCGCGTTCGTCTTCGTAGACCGGCTCATCCAGGCGGCCGTCGATCTCGAGCGGGCTCTCGATTCTGACGGCGCGGACCGTGGCCCGCCCGGCCGAATCGCGGGAAATCACTGCTGGCGGGATCGGGCGGGGCGGACCGTCGTACCTGGCAGGAGCCTCGTCCTGGACAGGAGGAGTTCCCTGTCCCGCTTCACCGTGCCCAATTCCAACTAGGAGGATGCCGACAAAAATGGAAACTGTGGTCGCGTTGATGATGTAACGCCAAGTTGAAATCACTGACACCTCGTGGGCTCGGATATCTCGGCCGAACCATTGATCGCGTTGCACGTCGCGAGAGGTCACCAGGGCCACCGTCGCGCAGTAGATGATGATTCGAGCCGCCCCGAGCGCAAGACATCAGCCAAGGCACACCCTGAACACGCCGAGCAGCCCAGCGCCCATGGGACACTGTCGGTTTGGGGAACGGGAGAGGACCGTTCGGTACGGGGGCTCTGGTCAGGGGCGTGGTTCCTACGGGACATCAGGTGCGTCGGGTTCGCCTTCTTCGAAGCTGTCCAGATACGTCTGCAAAGTAGCCCTGCCGATCGACTCGGCGCCGAGCTCACGCAGAAATGCCGCGGTCTCGGGTCGCTCGTTGTAGGTGCCTCCGGTCATGGTGCCCTCGACAATGCCGAGGGGGGATTGGCCGGCAATGACCACGAAGCCCGACCCTTCCTTCTGCGTGCGGGCCTGGGTAACCGGATTCAGCTCTGCACCGTTCTCGAGCAGAAAGCGAATAAGTTGTTGGAATTCGCCCTCTGCGGCGACGTGCATCGCGCGGTATCCGTTCTCGTCTTGTGCCTCGAGGTCATGTCCTGCCTCCAATGCCGAGGCTACGGCGTCGATGCGGTTCTGTTCGGTCACGGCGCGCGCCGTGAAGGCGTTGCCACCGCGAATGGCACCAATAAGTGCCGTCGAACCATTCGAGGCCAGGACGAACGGGTCGGCTCCGAGACCCTGCAACAGACGCATGATTTCCGCGTCGCCTGCCATCGCTGCCACGAAGTATGGCGTTGCATCCCGCATCATGGCGCTGCCCGAGAAGATTGCGCCCGATTGCGGCGGCCTCACGACCGAGGCTTCCAGGTTCGCCCCGTGATCGATCAGCGCCCTGACCAGGTCCAGCTTGGCGTCACGGTCCGGAATGCCGGACATGGCGCCCCACTCTCCGGTGACCGCAACCTCGCTCGTCACGTCCCCGAATGAAATTTGGCTTTCGCTCCTGGACGTCGCCCAGTGCAGAGGACTGTAGCCGGCCGCATCCATGGCTCCGTCCGCCTCCGCGCCTCGCTCCAGTAGAACGATTGCAAGGTGTGCATGACCCCGAACCGTGGCCACCAGCAGTGCCGTGTTGCCATCCGACCCGGCGGCGTTGATATCCGCACCCGACTCGAGGAGCAGCTCCGCAAGCTCGATGCCACCCTCTCGAGCGGCGAACATAAGCGCCGTGAAACCGGATTCGGCCGCGGCGGCGGCCTCGCCGCCGTTGTCGATGAGCAGCTGCGCGATCTCCAGTTGCTGTGCCGTTGCAGCCCACATCAGCGCGGTTTGTCCTTTTGACGCCTGCCTCGCGTTCGGATCCGCGCCCCCTTCTAGCAGCCGCCTGACCGCGGCGAGGCTGCCGCTGCGCACGGCAGTCATCAGCGCCGTTTCGCCAGTGAGCAGGGCGGCGTCTGCGCTGGCGCCGGCGCGAAGGAGTGCGTCGAGCACGGGAGCGCTACCGTTCGTGGCTGCCAGAGAGAGCGGGGTCACACCGTAGTCGTTGGCAGCGTCGACGTTGGATGCAGCCGCGATCAGGGCTTCCACCATCGGGAGGTCGTTCCAGTGAGCGGCCCAGTGCAACGCCGTCGCACCGTCGGGTTGAGCCCCATTCACGTCGGCTCCGTCGCCGAGCAGCGCCTGCACAGCGGTCACGTCTCTACTCTCGGATGCGGCAGCCAGCCGTACGTCCTGAGCGTATGCTTTGTCGCTGATACCGCTGGCGCACATGATGAACATGGCACACATAAGCCCCTTGAGGTAGATACGCATCCGGACCTCCCACATTGTCATGTTGCCCCTGGGCACGCTCCCCCATGGGCAACCACCGGCCGAAGAACGAAGTCACAGTCAAGATACCCTGTTGACGAGCAGATTTCTATAGGATGTCTCCCCACGACACCATATACTCAAATTTCGATCTGACTCGATCGGACCAGCTGGAGGCTCACGCAAGATCATGCCGAATTCCACATCTATGCGTTCGGCAGTTTCCACGCACGTGTGCGGCGTTGGCATTGCGCTCGCACTCAGTTTGTCCTCGCTACTGGCGGCTACGCAGGAACCAGCGACTCCTGATTCGGCCCGGGCAGTCGTCGACACCTACTGCATTGGCTGTCACAGCGAGCGGCTCCAGACTGCAGGACTCGTGCTCGAGGGGCTTGATCCGGAGAACATTGGGACACACGCCGAAGTCTGGGAAAAGGTGCTCCGCAAGGTTCAGGCCGGCGCCATGCCGCCGGCCACGAGCCGTCGTCCTGCTCGCGCCGAATACGACCTCTTGATTGCGGCGCTGGAGGGTTCGCTCGACAGCGCGGCGCAGGCGAATCCCAATCCCGGTCGTCCTCCCATACACCGACTAAATCGGGTGGAGTACGCGAACGCCATTCGCGACCTGTTCGGCTTCGAGATTGACGGTGCCGCGATGTTGCCGGCGGACGACTCGGGGTATGGATTCGACAACATCGCCGACGTACTGACCGTGACCCCTGGGCTGCTTGAGCGTTACCTCCTCGCCGCAACCAAGATCAGTCGCCTGGCGATTGGCGATGCGTCGATGCGACCCGCTATCACGACATACGACGTCGGCAACCAGACGCTCGGGCAGGAAGACCGCATGAGCGAGCGGCTTCCGTTCGGAACGCGCGGTGGGACGTCGGTGCGCCACTTCTTCCCGCTCGACGGCGAGTACACCGTCAGGTTTTACCTGCAGCGGAGCGACGTCGCCGCCAGTAACCTCGTCCGGGGGCACAATGTGACGAACCTGCTTGACGTGCGCCTGGACCGGCGTCTCGTCGAGACGTTCGAGATCGGCAGCCCAGAGATCCAGGCTCTTGGGTACTTCGCCGAGGACTATGCGCCGGATTCGACGGCTGAAGCGCGTTTCTTCGCGAAGGCCGGCATGCACGACGTCGGTGTGACATTGAATATGGACACCTGGAACGTCGAAGGGGTCGGCGTGGCCCGCCTGCCGTTGACGAGTGAGGCGTTCAATCGCGGCACGAACACCTCCGTGGCGTCAGGCAAGATCGACATGACGATTCAGAAGGTCTTCATCGCCGGCCCCTTCAACGGCGAGCGGCCCGCTGACAGTCCGGTGTATCGACGCCTGTTCGTCTGTTACCCGGACAGCGAGGTCGAGGAAGAGTCGTGCGCTCGGCGCATTCTCTCCACGGTGGCGCGTCGCGCGTACCGTCGTTCGGTCACGGAGTCCGACGTGAGCACGTTGCTCGACTTCTACCGCCAGGGTAGGGAGGCGGGCTCGTTCGATGCCGGCATTCGAACCGCACTTGAGCGCATGCTTGTCGATGTCAGCTTTCTGTTCCGGATGGAGACGGACCCAGGTGACTCGGCACCTGAAGGTGGGTATCGAATCAGCGACGTCGATCTCGCCTCGCGCCTGTCCTTTTTCCTGTGGAGCAGTATTCCCGACGAGGAACTACTCGGCCTGGCGGAGCAGGGCAGATTACGGGAACCGGCTGTGCTTGAAGCCCAGGTGCGCCGCCTGCTCGCGGACGAGCGAGCGAACGCCCTGGTGAGTAACTTTTTTGATCAATGGCTGTATCTGCGTAATATCGATTCTCATACTCCGGACAAGAACGTGTTTCCAGATTTCGATGAGAATCTTCGTCAGGCGTTTCGGCAGGAAACCGCATTGTTTCTCGAGAGTCAGATTCGGGAAAACCGGTCCGTGTTGGAGTTACTGACCGCCGACTACACGTTCGTGAACGAGCGCCTGGCTCGGCATTACGAGATTTCGGGCGTAATGGGCAGCCACTTTCGGCGTGTCTCGCTATCCGCCGATTCTCCGCGACGAGGGTTGCTTGGGCAGGGCGGCGTCTTGATGGTCACGTCGTTTGCCGACCGCACGTCCGTCGTCGTGCGGGGAACATACGTACTCCAGAACCTCTTGGGGATTCCACCACCACCGCCGCCGCCGAACGTTCCGGACCTCGACGAGACAGAGGTTGGTGGCACGCTGCGCCAGCGGATGGAGCAGCACCGTGCGAATCCCGTCTGTTCAACATGCCATAGCCTTATTGACCCGCCCGGTTTCGCGCTCGAAAGTTTTGACGGCATCGGCAAGTTCCGCACGATGGACGGCAACTCGCCCATTAATGCCTCGGGTGTGTTGATCGATGGCACACCCTTCGAAGGGGCGGCCTCGTTCCGGACGGCTCTTCTGACGGCTCAAATGGACGCCTTCCTGACGACGCTGGGTGAAAAGCTGACCACGTATGCCCTCGGTCGCGGCGTCGAATACTACGACATGCCAGCCATACGTGGTGTGCTGCGCGAAGCCGAGGCGGACGACTATCGTTGGTCGACCCTAATCCTCGCGATTATCAACAGCGAACCGTTCCAGATGAGGAGAGCTGCATCATGATCATTACTGGGAAGCATTTGTCTCGCCGGACGATGCTCCGCGGCATGGGCGCGGCCCTCGCCCTACCGCTGCTCGACGGCATGGTGCCGGCTTTTGCGGCGGCCCCACCGCCGGTGCGCCGTTTCGGCGCCATCTACGTGGGCATGGGCATGAACATGCGCATCTGGGCCCAGGATGTCCCCGGACAGCTCGAGATGAACCCGATATTGGCCCCCCTGGAGTCGTTCCGCGATCGCCTGGTGGTCGTCAGCGGGTTGGACAACATTCAGGCGCTGTCGAATGCGGATGCCGGGCAGCATCCCCGCGCGCAGTCCTCCTGGCTCACGGGAGCTCGCGCGAAGAAGACCGATGGCCCCGATATTCATCTCGGAGTCTCGCTCGACCAGATCATCGCGCGAGAGTTCGCGCAGGAGACCCAGCTGGGGTCACTCGAACTTGCGCTCGAGCCGACGGAAATTGTGGGCAATTGCGCGTATGGATTCAGTTGCGCCTACAACAACACGATCTCCTGGCGTTCGCCGACGACACCGCAGCCCATGGAGAACAACCCGCGCAACGTGTTCGAGCGGCTGTTCGGTGCGACCGACTCGACTGATCCGGATGTGCGCCGTCGGCAGTTGAAGACCCAGGCAAGCATTCTGGACTCGGTGGCCGAGCAGGTGTCTGGCTTGGGGACCGGTCTCGGCCCGCGAGATCGGCAGAAGCTCGCAGACTATCTCGACTCGGTGCGCGACATCGAGCGCCGGATTCAGAAAGCCGAGGAGCAGGTCGACATGAAACTGCCTCTCGTGGAGCAGCCGGTCGGTATTCCCGACCAGTTCGCGGAGCATTCCAAGCTCATGTTCGACCTGCAGCTGCTGGCGCTTCAGACCGATCTGACACGAGTCTTCACATTCGTCATCGCGCGTGAGGGGAGCAACCGCTCGTACCCGGAGACCGGAGTGACCGATTCGCATCATCCGTTGTCGCACCATCAGAACAACGGCGGCAAGCTCGAGCGGCTGGCCAAGATCAACGCGTACCACGTCAGTCAGCTCGCGTACTTCCTCGATCTGCTCCAGTCGACGTCAGATGGCGATGGGACGCTGCTCGACTCGACGATGTTGCTGTATGGCTCGGGAATGAGTGACGGACACATGCATCTTCCGAAGAACGTGCCAACGATCCTTGTTGCGGGCCGAAATCTTGGGATTACGGGGAATCGCTTCGTGCAGTTCCCGCCTGACGACAGCACGCCGCTGGCGAACCTGCAGCTCACGATGCTGGAGAAGCTCGGACTCGATGTGGAGAAGTTTGGTGACAGCGACGGCATGCTGACGGGTATCTAGAGTGATGCGTTGGCTGGATTCGAAATGGGCAACCTACTCGGGTTGCCCATTTTTTCGTGAGGCCCCTGAAGGGTGAGGAGTACTATGCGACGACGCAATCGAGAGTACCGTCTTCGCGCATGTGCGCGGGTGTTGGCCGGGATACTGGTGGCGTGGCACCCGGCCCAGTCAGCGAGCGCTGGCCCACAGCAAGATGCGGCGGATGCGCCGCAGACGGCGTCCGACGTGCCACGAACGGCCGACGGGCGACCGGATCTTGGTGGGGTGTGGAGCTTTGCGACTGCTGCCCCTCTGGAGCGGCCGGATCAGTTCGGTGACAAGGCCGTGCTGACCGAAGAAGAGGCGGCGGCCTACGTGGCGAGTCTGCCGACAGATGGATGCCGAATCATCAACTGCGACGGGAGTGTGAGCGCGGATGTCGAGACGGCGTACGGCATCCAGTGGTGGGATTGGGGTGACACCCTCTCCCAGAATCGAACCTCGCTGATCGTCGACCCGCCCAACGGTCGCATACCCGAACTGGCCCAGGCCGCGCAGGAGGCCAGGCAACAGCGGTTTGCCAGGTTCCGTGGCGGGCAGAGCCTCCAGTCGATTCAAAACCGGAGCTTGTCTGACAGATGCATCGTTGGGTCGAGTGACGGTCCACCATACAGACCGTTCGCGTACAACAACCACATTCAGGTCTTCCAGACACCCGATC
>Ga0302123_10000833_pt1 | contig 22805 bp, 21 predicted proteins | sample CB21_321_MG_FD_203109 | JGI IMG/M metagenome (GOLD analysis project Ga0302123, IMG submission 203109) | Marine microbial communities from Western Arctic Ocean, Canada - CB21_32.1 | ecosystem: Environmental > Aquatic > Marine > Oceanic | place: Canada: Western Arctic Ocean | collected 2017-09-28 | reverse complement strand
TCTTCCAGATTGTGCTCTACGGTAGCGCTATGGGTCTCGTCGGGCTGATGGTGAGTCCGCTGGGGGTTCCCAAGTTTTCGGGAGTGGCGTTTTACGCCATTAATAGCGTCGCTTTCGTCATTGCGGGGTTGCACGCGGTGCGGTTGCTGGTGTGATAGCCGCGGCTAATACGCTGCTGGGGCCCGGGTAGTGGAGCTGTGGAGAGGCGTTGGCCAGAAGCGCATGCTCTCAGCGGCCGCCAGGTCCTGCTCGGTATCGATTTCGGTCCATACCCTGGCGCCAGTGGGCAAGATGTGAAGCTGGATCGTCCCTTTCGCGACGGCATCAGAAATGGCCATCTCGTAGAACATGTTGGTCATGCCCTGCGCGACGTAGCTGCTGAGGGTTGGCATCAGCTCGCCGCTAAGGACGTGGTGGGAGAATTTGTAGATGTTCACCGTCTTGAGGGCGGACTGATAGTCGAATCCCTGCTCCTGGTCCGCCTTGAGCACCATCGCACTCGCCCGCTCGCCCTGCGCAAAAATGACCGTCCCGTCCATTAACGAATGGAATCGGTCTACAACTGCGGCATTCTTGTGGGGCGATTTGATGACGTCGAGCAGCAGTCCGGTCTCGAAGACCAGGTCGCCTTCCAAAAGCAGTAGGTCCTCGGTTATCTCCTGGCGGGCCAGCCAGAGGGAGTAGATGTTGTTCGTGCGGTCGAAGATTTCGTTCTCCACGTAGGTGATGGAGAGGTTGCGGAAGTGAGAGCCGAAATAGCTACGTATTTGCGCCGCCCGGTAGCCCACGACAATCACGCACCTCCGCACGCCTGCGTCGCTGAGCGCTTCCAACTGGTATTGGAGGATGGGCTTTCCCTGGACGCTCAAGAGGCACTTTGGGCAGTTATCTGTGAGTGGGCGCAACCTTGTTCCCTGGCCGGCTGCGAGAATGACTGCTTGCATGGGTATTCGCTTATCTCCTTGAACTTTCTGAAGCCGCCGACTCTCTCGCGATGGCCAGCAGGATGCGTATCAGTTCCGCGTTGTCCTCGGTTGTCCGTGAGGCGATTCTGAAAAATCTGCTATCGAGGCCGCGTTTCCCGCTGCAATCGTTGACCAGGACTCCGAAATCCTCGAACAGCCGAGCGGTGAGCTCAGATCCGGTGAGCCCAGAGGCCGTCCTGCACAAGACGTAATTTCCGTGGGTCGGATAGGGCTCAAGAAAGGGTACACTCTTGAGTCCCTGATAGAGGGCCTGTGTGGCTGCTCGCACTTGCGCGCAGGAGTCGGCGAATTGAGAAGTGTACCGGCCTATGTTCTCTAGGAAGAACTGGGCGAGGGAATTGATGTTCCAGATGGGCAGCTCTGCTCGCAATCGCGCGACGAACTGCTTGTCGCCGGAGAGGGCATAACCCAGCCGCAGGCCCGGAACTCCGTACGCCTTGGACATGCTGTTGACGATGACCAGGTTGGGAAACTCGTGAATCAGGCCCGCCACGCTGAGGTCGAGGTAGTCGGGCCCGGCAAAATAGAGGAACGATTCGTCGACCAATACAAGGTCGAGCCCACCAAAAGCCTGGAGCATCCGGATGACCTTTTCCTTCGAGACGAGGGTTCCGCTGGGGTTGTTGGGCCGCACGATTACCACCGAGTTTGCCCCGGTTTCTTGCACGTGAGCGATGAAGGCGTCTACATCCAGCGTGAAGTCGGCGCTCATGGCGAAGGGACTCACGCGCTTGCCTTGGGTCTCGACCCGGTTGCGGTACTCATCGAAGGTCGGCGTGGGGGTCGCCAGGTGCTGGACGAGCATGGTGGTGATGGCGCTCATGATCTCGCTGGCGCCGTTCCCAATGACCAGCTCTTCGTCCGTCATGCCCAGGGTTTCCGCGGCCAAGGACGAGAGGTGGCGGTTGGTGGAGGGGTAGGAGGTCGCGAGAGTATGGAGATTGGAGGAGAGGGACTCGAAAAAGGCATCCGGCGGGAAATAGCGGTTCGTCATATAGCAGAAGTCCTGAACTCCAAAGTTCCAGAACCCGCCGTACAGTGACGAGACTGTTTGCACATCTGATGCCATGCATTTCCTCCGGTCTATACGGGAACCAATCCGCCGAGGAGGCGAAGTCGCAGATGGCGGCCTAGGTAGATGTGCCCTTGGCGAAACAAAGGGCAGAAGGGGGCCGCGAGAGAAGGCGCAACCATTACGGTGCAGTGCGCTGAGTGGAGTCTACACGGGGAAGGAGGGTTGTCAACGTCGACGAAGTGGCCTCGTTGGTAATTTGGCCCGCCCGGAGGGATTCGAACCCACGACCCTCGGTTCCGAAGACCGATGCTCTATCCACTGAGCTACGGGCGGCGCATGGGGCCATTATCCGATACATCGCTTGCGGAGGGAAGATGTTCGGCGCACAGGTGTCGAGGCGATGCCCTGGTGTGACTGTCGCCGAGCCCGATTCGGCTATACAATCCCTCAGTGTTCATCCTGGGTCTGATTCTCAGCATAGCGGGAGCCTTGGCGGTCCTCGGCGTGTGCTACGACGCGGGCCTCAAGCTGCCCACCAAGCGGAAGCCGCTCCTTGCTCTGGCGGGGAGCGGCTTTGTCGGGTACGTGGGTTTGGTGCTCATCGCCTTCGATACGGAGAATGTGCTGTGGCTCTTTGGGGGCACAATAGTGGTGGTTTTCGTACTCTTGGTCCCTTCCCATCAGGGATCGGGGCGACCTTCCTGAGCAGGAGGATTTAAGTACAGCAGAGCAGAGGGATGAGAGAATAGCTACGGGGTAATGGGGTGGGCGGAGGGATTTGAACCCTCGACCTCCAGGGCCACAACCTGGCGCCCTAACCGCTAGGCCACGCCCACCACGAACTCTTAAATTGTACGTGGCGGGGCTATGGAGCGTCAACGGCGCGGGTTAGACGTCCTTGGCTGCGGCCATGTCCTGCACAAGGCGGACTAACGTGCGCATGGGGACGCCCGTTGCTCCCTTGACGATGTGCCCACTCTCCTTGGAGGACAGGGCAGTGCCCGCGATATCCATGTGCGCCCACTCGATGCCCTCGGTGAATTCGGAGATGAAGAGCGCGGCCGTGATGCTTCCGGCGGGCGCCCCCCCGGTGTTTTTCACATCGGCCCAGTCGCTCTTGTTCTGCGACTTGTATTCATCGAAGAGCGGCATCTGCCACATCTTCTCGCCCGTGGCATAACTCGCCTCGAGTAGAGCGTCCACCAGCGTTTGGGAGCGGCCCATGACTCCTGTGGTGACGTTGCCCAAGGCGGTTACCATCGCGCCGGTGAGTGTGGCGATGTCCACCACTCGCTTGGCTTTGATCTCTTGGATGGCGTAGGAGATGGCGTCGGCCAGAACCAGCCGGCCCTCGGCGTCGGTATTGTCCACCTCGATGGTCTTGCCGTTCATCGCGCGCACGATGTCGCCGGGCCGTTGAGCGCGGCCACCGGGCATGTTCTCCACGGCGGGGACGATGCCGATGACGTTGATATTGGGCTTCAGCATGCCGATGGCCCGCATGGCGCCAATGACCGAGGCGCCGCCGCCCATGTCGCTCTTCATGTTGCCCATGTTGGCCGCTGGCTTGAGTGAGATGCCTCCGGTGTCGAAGGTGATGCCCTTGCCCGCAAAGGCAATGTTGTCTTCGGGGTGTTCGGGGTCGCCGTTGTGTTGCAGGATGATGAGTTTGGGTTCGCGGGCGCTCCCCGCCGTGACACCCAGAAGGGCTCCCATGCCCAGCAACTGCATATCCTCAATGCCCAGCACCTTGCAGTCTAACCCCGTCTCCTTGGCCACCTCGACGGCAATCTCCGCCATCCGCTCCGGGAACATGACGTTGGGCGGTTCGTTGACCATGTCTCTGACCAGTTGGGCGGACTGGGCTAGGACCGTTCCGGATGTAATCCCCTCGTTCAGCGCGTCCAATTTCGCGCCATCCTGCTCAATGATGGTCAGCTCTTCCAACTCCTTATCGTCGTCGCCACCGTTCTTGGAGAGGTAGCGGTCGAAGCGATAGAGCCCCAGGAGTGTCCCCTCAGCCGTGGCCTGGGCCGACTCTCGAGGACTGAGATTGCCGATGCTCGCACCGTGCGCCAGAGAGGTGGCCTTCTTCACCTTTAGCTTGCGTAAGTAGCGCGCAACCGATGCCGAGACATCTCGGACAACGTGGGAGTCGAACTTGTCCTGCTTGCCCAGGCCCAGCACCACCACGCGCTTGGTCGGGATCCGGCCGAAGGTATGGATGAGGGTTGTTTCGCCCTTCTTTCCGCTTATTTCCCCGTCTTCGATGAGGCTGGAGATGGCGCCATCCAACGCCTTATCGACGGCGCTCGTCCCACCTTCGGGTGCCGTCACGCCTTCGAAAAGGTTGACGACCATGGCGTCTGCTGCGGTAGTGGCAATGTCGCCGGGGACTGCGTTGATGTGAACCACGGGAATCTCCTTGGCAAGTTTTTCAGATGGAGTGTTTGATCCTAGCCTAGGTTCGCCCAAAGTCAGTGTCAACCGTCCGCGGTCTCCACTACCTGCTCGTCTAGGGGCTGGAAGGCCAGTCCAACCAGTCCAGGTCCCGTGTGGGTGCCGACGACGGGGGTGAATTCGGTGATGAAAATCTCGGTAGGGTCGATGCGCTGCTGGACGCGCTCGGCCAGATCCTGGGCGTGTTCCAGGGCATCTGCGTGCATGATGGCAATGCGGGCTTTGCTGCTGCCATGAAGCCTTTGGAGCATGAGGGCCAGCAACCGGTCCATGGCCTTTCGGCTGGTCCGTGGACGTTCCAGCATATTGATTTGGCCCGCGGTGAACTGCAGAAGCGGCTTTACCCTGAGCAGACGGCTGAGCCACAGGGCGGCGCGGGGGACCCTGCCGCCGCGCCATACGTAGTAGAGAGTCTCCATGTAAGCGATGAGGAAGACGCTATCCCGCCGGCGGTTGAGCAGCTCGAGGACATCGCCGACGGGCGCGCCAGCACTGGCAGAGCGGGCGGCCTCTAGGGCGAGTAAGCCCTCAGCGGGCCCAGCGGTCCGCGAGTCCACCACGTGGATACCGACGCGAGGAAGCTCCTTCTCGGCTTCTCTCTTGGCGATTAATGCTGCCGCATGGGCGGCGCTGAGGTCGCTGGAGAGGGTGAGGCAGATGATGTCGGAGCTTTGCTTTGAGGCGCGGTGAAAGGCTTCGAGAAAGGCGCCTGGCGGGGGTGCTGAGGTGGTGGGGAGGGTGTTTGAGCGTCGCAAGAGTCGATAGAAGTCTTGGGTGCTCAGGTCTTGGCCATCCCGGTACACCTGCCCTTCGTGGTGCACCTCGAAGGGTGCGATGAAGAGTGGCAGTCCCCGGATCAGGGATTCGGGTAGGGAGATGGAACTGTCGGTGACGATGGTAGGCGGGGTCTCGCTCATTGGCCTCTACTACGAAGACGATTCAATCGGCGAACTTGGGTAAACGAGACTCGAAATGACAGAGCAGTCCAGTAAGCGCAGTGGATGAGCGCAACATAGAAGTTCCCTGGGTATAGCCCCAAGATGCGGAGCGAGTCGCACGGTCCCCTATCGTGCCTCTAATGGCCACTACAGGGGTGAGTGCTAAGCGCTTGCGAGAGCCGATCGGATTACCAGTAAGATGATAATGGCCACCATGGGAGTGAAGTCGAACATACCCATGGTGGGAATGATTCGTCGGATGGGACGCATGAGGGGCGCAGTGACGGTGCTGAGGGCTAAGTCGAGCCGAAAGAGGAACGCGTTGCGCATGCCGGCAATCACGAGCCAGGAGATGATGACCCGTCCGAAGATGGCGAGCAGCATAAGCGAAATAAGCTGTAAGATTATGGCCCGAAGGACGTCGATCATTGCGCTCCTCCCAGCTCTTGAGCCCTGCGGTAAGCGGCCTGCACCGCCGCTCGAATGGCGACGTCAAATCCATGAGTATCCAAGGCCCGTAGCCCCTCGGCTGTGGTGCCTCCCGGAGAGGTGACCCGTTCCCGGAGCAGTGCCGGGTCAGTTAAGGTCTCCTTCACCAGGGCGGCGCTCCCCAAGACAGTTTCTAGCACCATGGTGTGCGTCATTTCCTGAGGGAGCCCCAATGCAACGGCGGCGTCGGTGAGGGCCTCTATGAATTTGAAGACGTAGGCTGGCCCGCTGCCTGAGACTGCAGTAGCCATATCAAGTAGCGTCTCGTCCTCCACGTACATCTCGGTACCCAAGCAGCGGAGGAGTGCCGCAGTGGTCTCCCGTGCTTCGCTGGTCACGCCTGGTGAAGCGGTCCACACGGAGACGCCCATACCCACCTGGGCGGGGGTGTTGGGCATCACGCGGACGATGCGCTGGTGCTGCAGGCCCGCCGAGAGGTTGCGGAGGCCGGTGCCAGCGACGATGGAGACGATGGTCTGGCCATCGCTGAGATGGCCGCCAATATCGTCGAACACCGACGGGAGCTGTTGTGGTTTAACTGCGAGGATAACGGTGGAGACCTCGTGCAGAGGGGGTATGTTCTGGGCTGATGTGCCTACGTTGTAGTGCTGTTCCAGGTATGAGCGCCGGTCGCTCACCGGCTCAGCAACACATACCTCAGTGGCGTCGAGCACACCCTGGGCGATGGCACGGCTCAGCATGGCTTCGGCCATGATTCCACCGCCGATGAATGCGGTCTTCATGATAACTCCGGAGTGAACGCACCCGTGGGATTTTTCGTGAGGAGTATAGCACGCTACAGGTCAGTGAGGCGGTGGGCAAGGGCGAGATGCGTCGCAACGCGGATGGCGGCGGCCATACTGGTGGCATCGGCTATACCCTGGCCCGCGATGTCAAAGGCGGTGCCGTGGTCCACGGAGGTTCGGATGAAGGGAAGGCCCAGATTGATGCTGATGCTCTCCTCCCATCCGTGGACCTTGATGGGGATATGGCCCTGGTCGTGGTACATGGCAAGGACGACGTCGAAATGGCCGCCGATGGCCTGATGAAAAATGGTGTCAGCAGGTATGGGCCCCAGGGCGTTGATTCCCTCGGCGTTAGCCTCCTGTACCGCGGGTGCAATGGCCTCTATCTCCTCGTTGCCGAGGATCCCTTCCTCGCCTCCGTGGGGGTTCAGCGCGGAGACGCCGATGCGAGGACAGGGTACGCCATGTTGTGCAAAAAAGTGGTGGGTGAGTCGAAGTTTGGCTAGGATATTGTTCCGAGTGACGGCATCGCAGGCGAGTCGCAGGGAACGGTGGGTGGTGAGATGGACGACTCGAAGCCCCGGTGTCATAAGCATCGTGGCGACCTCAGGCGACTTGCTCTGGCGCTGGAATATCTCCATGTGGCCGATGTCTTCGAAGCCAGCGAGGTTTGCGGCGGCCTTGTTGATGGGTGCCGTAGCAATGGCATCGACCTTGAACTCCATCGCCAGACGGGCGGCCTCCATGGCCCATTCCACGCTGGCCTTGCCTGCGTGGGCGGAGAGGGCTCCTAATTCCAAGCCCGTCAGAGATTCGTTGGGAACGGGTTCTACCACACCGACGGTACCTGGGGGGACGGTCTCCGTAGGATCGGAGATGCCGCGGGCTCGCAGGTCGGCTCCAACCAAAGTGAAGGCACGGTCGAGGATGGCGGCGTTGCCGATAACGACGGGGGAACAGAGGCTGGCGATGGCGGAGGTTGCCAGGGCTTTCGCCACGACCTCCGGACCGATGCCAACGGGGTCGCCGAGGGTGATGGCGATGCGGGGGCTCTGGGCCATTGAGATACCTCGTTGCCCAGTATACCAGCCAGGGCATGCCCTGCAAAAAAAGGTGGGCCCCGCTTATAAAGCGGGGCCCGTGGCCCACTCCCGTGGCGCGTCGAGGTGGGCCGAGGAGGGAAGATGAGAACGTTCTTTCAGGAACGCTCTCCGGAACCCCGGAGGTACCGGGGTGTTTTATTGTGTTTGCGCGGCTTCTGCTGGTTCCTGCAGACGTACTTCTTTCCACGGCTCCAGGTCATGTTCGGTGCCATCGTCGAGGAGGTGAGAAAGGCACCTATCTACTTTCACTACGAAGCGCATTCCGGCCAGGGATTCCATCATGCCGAATTGATGGAGCCGAAACGCAAGGTTGCCGAGGTTCCGTTCAACCGCAGAGGCGTCTGTGGGCAGGTGGTCGAAAACCACGACTCCAGCGTGTTCCAGCGGGAATGCCCACGGGCCGCGAAAGTCCTGGTTATCAGTGACTAAAACCCTGTCCAGAGAGGTCGCCTCGCGGAGAGCGACCGGGCCGGGAGTCCTCGGTAGTGCATTGGCATGAACAGCGTCCAATGCCTTTGAGGAGACCGCGGGAATTCTGGAGTCCAACAGCCATCGAAGCTGGGGCTGAATCATGGTGCCTCCCTTGATGTTGTGGGCTGCCGACGTGGCGTGGAAACTCTTTGAAGGGCTCCCCGATATGCCCAGATGTGTCAGGTCTAACGGGGTTTTTGATGGGTTGGCTGAATAGGTTAGGAACTTAGGTTGTTCGCCCCGCTAGAAGCGGGACTGAAAAGGAAGGATGAGCCCCGTAGAATGATTTCTGAGGAAAAGTTGTGGGTTAAGGACGGTGACAGGCTTATCGTTGAGCTTGTGCCGAGTCGCCATGCGGCGTCACGCTTGAGGTGTCAGAGCCGACCAAGGGTTCCGCCGCTAGCGGTATTCGGGGCTGACTAACCCCCGGTTTTCGCCCCCTTCTTACCCGTGGTTTCTGGGGGGCACTAACCTCATTGGGGATCAGCAGGAGTTGACTTGACGTTGGCTCAGGCTGGACGTTTTCTTCCGCCTGCTGGACCGCATGAATCTCGGACTGGAACTCGTCTAAGCCCTTGAAGTCACGATAGACGCTGGCGAAGCGGATGTAAGCGACCCTGTCAAGGTTGCGAAGTCTGCTCATGGCGATTTCCCCGATGACATGGGCAGAAACTTCGGCCCGTCCCATCTGCTGCAGGGCGTTCTCGATGTCGTCAATTATCTTGTCCAAAGACCCCGTGGGAAGCGGACGTTTGGTGCAGGCGAGACGGATACTGCGGAGGAGCTTGTCCCGGTTGTATTCTTCCCGGCGGTCATCGCGTTTGACGACCATCAGCGATGCACCTTGGATACGTTCGTAGGTGGTAAAGCGGACACCGCACTGGGCACACTCGCGGCGCCGACGGATGCCCTCTCCCGTATCCCGTGAGTCGGTGACCTTGGAATCGGGACTGCCGCAATACGGACAGTGCATACGAAGCCCCTCCCCCCCTAATAACTAAGCAATGAATTCGACAGGGCCATGGCCAATACTCCCTTTGCTTATCCGGCTGGATCCACCGGATGACGGAGCACCATTGTGGTGGTCTGTCAATGACAAGTCAACCAAGATGAACTATATCTTGTATGTTAAAGAGCGCCAGGCACTAGATATCGCGCTGGGATAGAGCCTGGTTGAGACATGCGTATTCTTCGAAAGTCGGCGCGGCCTGTCAAGAGGCAAATCGATGGATTCTAGCTAAATATTGAGAATCGGATGACCATTGCCACTATATATTGGGGAATGCTTGCTGACTGAGAAAGCGTTTGAGATGTGGAGCAGGTGAGTGTGGAGGGTGGGCAAGCGTTCTAGACACAAAGCTGAAGGTGGTATTCAGTACAGGAGGGGCCCCTGCGTCTGGGGGTGTGTTGAGGTTGAGAACTGAAAATAAGAGGGGCCCCACCAGGGAAAATGGTGGGGCCCCATATGTCGCCCACTCCCGTGACGCGTTGGGGTGGGCAGAGGAGGAGACTAGTGGAATTGCGTCTTTTAGACGCGATTCCGGGAAACTCCGGTTAAGTAGGGCGTGTTGTTCTTGTATCCTCCCGTCAGGCTCCGCGAATGGGGGAGGATGCCCATCGCGGAGCCTTAGGAAGGATGAAGGACTGGTTTAGCTCATGTCTAAGACGCGCCTGGTGCCCGTACGCAGGAACGGCGGTACGTCGAGGCCCGCTTGGGTCTCTTCGCCTAGGGTCTGACGGAGGAAGTCGGAGATGCCGTCGTCGTCCGGGTTGGCGAGGTCGGTGACGGGAAGGCCAGTAGCGATGATGGTCACCCGGACTTCATCTTCCATCTTGGTGTCGGTAACCATGCCGAAAATGATGTTGGCCTCGGGGTCCACGGCGTTGCTGATGGCATCAGCGGCTTGCTGGACCTCCTGAAGGGTGAGGTCGGAGCCGCCAGTGATATTGAAGAGGACGCCCCGGGCGCCATCTATGTTGACATCAAGCATGGGGCTGTTGACTGCGGCCTTGGCTGCGTCCATCGCACGGTTCGCGCCTCGTCCGTGTCCGATGGCCATCCACGCGGGGCCAGCCCCGCTCATAATGGACTTGATGTCGGCAAAGTCAAGGTTTATCTCGCCGGGGACGGTCACCAGTTCCGCGATGGATTGAACGCCCTGGCGGAGGACGTCATCAGCTATCTTGAAGGCATCCTCGGCGGTGACGGTGGCGTCGCACATCGCGAGCAGGCGGTCGTTGGGGATCACGATGAGCGTATCCACCTGCTCGCGGAGCCGGTGGACGCCGTCATCGGCGTTCTTGCTTCGGGTGCGTCCCTCGAAGCCGAACGGCTTCGTGACCACGGCGATGGTCAGCGCACCGGTTTCTTTCGCAATCTCGGCTACCACGGGGGCTACGCCGGTGCCGGTGCCGCCGCCCATTCCAGCGGCGATGAAGACCATGTCGGCTCCGCGGACGACCTCATAGAGCTCTTCTCTAGACTCTTCAGCGGCTGCGCGGCCGATCTCTGGATTGCCGCCCACGCCGAGGCCACGGGTGAGTTTGTCGCCCACCCTGAGCTTGACGGGGAGGTCGCAGCGGATCAGATGCTGGGCGTCGGTGTTCACCGCGATGTATTCCACACCGGGGACACGCTCGCGGTACATTCGGGATACGGCATTGCAACCGCCGCCGCCCGCACCAATGACCTTGACCTGGGCTAGGCCGGTGTTGAGGGGCTGCGGTTCGTTTGCCCGGAATTCACGCTCGAAGTTTGGCATCTCCATCATCTTCTTTTCCCCCTTTGGGTATGTTTTCGGACTTACCTAAGATCTGCTGATTCGTGGGACTGTTTTTACGGCATCCGGAGGAGGCCCGAGCAGTGACAGCTTTCGCAGTCCTGGCCCCCTTCGTGTCAGCCACGGGTGTTGTCGTGCCGTCCGTTCTGGCGAGAGTGCCATGGCTATACCAGTTCCGCTACGCGAAGGCGGGCGCTCCGGCTGCGAGGGTTGCGGCGTATTTCTTCCTGATCGGGCTTGATGACGCGCTTGACGATGGGCCGGAGCCTGGCAGCCGCGGCGATGAATGTCTTGATGAGCCGGTCCTCTAACGAGTGATATGCGATGGTTACCAGCCGGCCGTTCTGCTCAAGGAGTGCTAGGGACGCACCGAGGGCGACTTCCAGATTCTCCATCTCACGGTTAACGCCCATGCGCAGCGCTTGAAAGGTACGGGTGGCTGGGTGGGTTCGGCTGCGTCGGTAACCGGCGGCACGCCGGACGACCTCGGCCAACTGCAGGGCGGTGTCTATGGGCCGGTTGGCAACGATGCCCCGGGCTATACGGCGCGAGCGGTGCTCCTCACCCAGGCGGTAGATGAGATTGGCCAGTGCCTGCTCGTCCATATGGTTGACCAACTCGGCTGCGGGTGTCCCTTCGGATGGGTCGAACCGCATGTCTAAAGGATCAGGACGGCGGAAGCTGAAGCCGCGTTCTTCCGCGTCGAGTTGGCGCGAAGAGAGGCCAAGGTCGAAAAAGATGCCCTGGACGGGTGCGAACCCATTGGCGATGGCAACCGGCTCTAGGTCGGCAAAGTTGGTTTGGGCCACTACGGCGCGCCCCCCGTAGGGGGCCAAGCGGCTCCGGCAAGCGGCCACAGCTTCGGGGTCGGCATCCAGGCCCAGGAGACGCCCATCGGGTGCACTGGCGTCTAGCATGGCAAGGGTATGGCCCCCGTCCCCCAAGGTGCAGTCGATGTAGGAGCCGCCAGGACGGATGCCAAGCTGTTCTAGCGCTTGTGTGAGAAGGACTGACTGATGGTAGATTTGTGCGTCGTGGTTCATCGGCTGGCTCCCTCGGTACTGTCATCCATTCGGGCAGCAGCCTCTTCCACGAATGGCAGCTCTTCCTCCCACTTATGGCGGTCCCATATCTCTAGGTAGTTGCCGGTGCCTACGAAGACAACTTCCTCGTTGAGATCTGCGAATCGCCGCAGCGGCTGGGGAAGCAGGACTCGTCCTTGGCGGTCTAGTTCCAAATCAAAGGCGCTGCCAAAAGTGGCCCGGCGAAGGACGCGCGCCTGGCGCCGACTCGGCGACATGGCGGCGATGGATGCCGACCATTCCCCCCACGACTCGGGAGAAAAGGCCCAAACGCAGGGGTCAAGACCCTTGGTCAAGAAAATGCCTCCGCGGAACACATAGCGGAACCGTGCCGGGATAGCAATGCGCCCCTGGGGGTCGATCCTGTGCTGGTATTCGCCGTGGAACTGCATCGCAGATGTTCCAATATTCCCCTAAATCCACCTATTTATACCAAACTAAACCAGACATTAGTACCCACCTGTTCAAAATGCAAGCCCCTTTCCCGGTGGGTTTTCAGCGGGTTTCGGGTTTTTATTTGCATTCTGGAACAAGGCCGTGGCCTTATTTCGGGGCCTAGGTGTGATGCCATACAACACTAATTGCGCAAGGAGGCTGCTCAATTTCAAAGACGAACCCTGGATGCTGTAGAAATGTGAAGAGTACAGGCCATGCTGCAGAGATATGTCGTATCCATCGTAGGGCGAACGGTCTGTTCCGCGCTGGTGGAGACTTTTCATTGGCAGATTCACTATGAAACTGGCGCGAGTGTCGCCATTGGCTAGGAAACGGGCATTGGATGCCATACAATGCCTCGAAATCTTTTGCTGCCCAAGTGCTCAGGGAGTATCTAGTGGAGCGTTTCCGTCAAGAATTCCAGCCACCGCCGCGGCTCCTCATGGGTGCCGGGCCTTGCAATGTTCATCCCCGAGTCCTTCGCGCGATGACCGCCTCCATGCTTGGTCACTTGGACCCCGATTTCCTGTTGGTCATGGACGACGTGAAGGAGATGTTGCGTTTGGTTTTCCAGACACGTAATTCCGTGACCCTGCCCATCTCCGGTACCGGTACCGCCGGGATGGAAGCGGCGATGGTGAATGTCATCGAACGAGGTGACACGGTAGTGGTCGGCTCCAACGGCTACTTTGCCCAGCGTATGGCCGAGGTGGCTCGCCGCTGTGGAGCGACGGTATATGAGGTAGCCTTTCCGTACGGAAGCCCGGTGGACCCCGCCGCGATGAAAGAAGAGGTTTCCCTGCACGACAAGGTTAAGGTCATTGCCGTGGTGCATGCAGAGACCTCCACGGGGGTCATCACTCCGCTGGCGGAGTTGGGGGAGATTGCCTTAGATGCCGGTGCATTGCTGATGGTGGACGCGGTCACGTCACTGGGAGGGATGCAACTCAGAACAGACGAATGGAACATTGACGTTTGCTATGGAGGAACCCAAAAGTGCCTGGCTTGTCCCCCTGGTCTGGCGCCGCTGACCATGAGCGACCGCGCTGTTGCAATGATGGAATCAAGGAAAACACAGGTCCAGAGTTTTTACCTGGATCTCTCCCAACTGCGCCGGTACTGGCACGAGCGGGCGTATCACCATACGGCTCCAGTCACCATGGTCTACGCGTTGCGGGAGGGCTTGCGGTTGCTGCTGGAAGAGGGGCTGGAGGAGAGTTTCCGCCGCCACGAGTTGAACGCCGGCGCGCTTCAGGCTGGTCTTACCGCGATGGGGTTGGAGATGGCTGCGCAAGAGGGCTACCGTCTGGCGGCCCTCACGTCGATCCGAGTGCCTGAGGGAGTCGACGAGGCTGCGGTCCGTAAGTACCTGATGGCGAAGCACAACACAGAGATCGGCGCGGGCTTGGGCGAGTTCGCCGGCCAGGTGTGGCGTATCGGACTTATGGGGTATAACTCCACCGCTAGCAACGTCTTTCACGTGCTCTCGATACTGGAAGAGGCGCTGAGTGCGCAGGGCTTTGAAGTGCCCATCGGAGCCAGCCTCGCCTCGGCCCAGGCCTTCATGACCGAGGGCCACGCCACGTAGGCCCAGGGCAAGGGCGGATGTCTTTTTTCTTGGGCTGAAGGGTTTTGTAGGAGCGCGTCGCTGTCTCTCGGTGTGCGGTTACGGCTTTTCTGCCCGTAATACCGCGGCGTCCCACGACCATTTGATAACACCGTCGTCACCGATGGTGATTTGAAAGGCATCCCGGTGGGCGGGAGTTGTCGCGAGGAAGTCAGCGCGAATCCGAAGTCGTTCGTCGTCGGGGACCTGAGCGCGGGAGGTCCAGTCCTCCATTTCATGCCACGTGGAGCAGACCTGGGCGTCAGTGACGTTGAATCCATGCGTCTCCAGCGCCTGCTGCCACTGGGATGGAGATCGGTTCAGGATGTGGCTGGTATCGCGGCGGACCTCAATGTCGTTCATCCAATCGGCCAGCTCCGGGTCCTCGGGTGCCGACGTATCGCAGACCACCAGCACGCCCCCGGGCTCCAGCACCCGATTGGCCTCGGACAAAAACGCATCGAACTCCAGGAAATGGTGGGCCGCGATCCGGCAGATGACGAGGTCTGCGGATTGATCAGGGAATTGGAGGGACTCGGCGGCCATTAGGCTGAAGGTGATATTGGCAATCTGCCGCTCGGCGGCGATGGACCTAGCCTGATCCAGCATCTGAGGTGTTATGTCGGTGGCCGTCACCCGTTCGGCGTAAGGCGCGATGGTGAAGGCCGCAAAGCCGGTGCCCGTGGCGATGTCTACAGCGTGATGGAATCTCCGTCCGTTCTTCGCAACCATCTGCTCCAGCACCTCGATGGTCTCCCCGGTGCGGTGGGACCAGCTACGGGAGTAGGCTTCGGCGGTGCGTCCGAATTGTTCCTTGGAGCTGAGCTGTGGTCTTTCCATTGGGATGTCCTTTCATCGTGGCAGCGTCCCGTAATGGTAGCAGAATTGAACTTGCCCTGACACTTTCTGAGTCTTGGCGTTTCCTATCCTGAGAGGGAAAGACATGGTTATCTACGGCCAGAGATGGACAACAAGCCGCCCATGGGAGATAGCTACCCGAGACGGTAAAATGGCTCCACGCAGTGTCCTGCTCAATCCGCTCAAGGAGAACCGTTCAGTGGTGATCTCTGGTTCTGAAGGGACCCAACGCGAGGCCGATACCCTTGCCGCGCTGTACGAGAAATACTATGCCCGGGTCGCCCGATACTGTTACACGCGCGTCGGCGACCGCGACTTGGCCGAGGATATGGCCAGCGATGTCTTTCTACGCGCCGTCGAGTCGCTTGGGAGAATCGAGCAACGGGACGGCCCGCCCCAGGCCTGGCTGTTCCGAGTCGCCCACAACCTGGTCATCGATCATTACCGCAAGAGCGCCCGTCGGCAGAGTGTTCCCATCGACGGGGTTATGGTCTTGCCTGCATCGTCGAACACAGCCGCGGAGGTGGAGCAATCTTTGACCATGGAAACGGTGTATGCCGCCATGGAGAGCCTCCACCCTGCTCAGCAGGAGGTGGTCTCACTGCGATTCATGGGAGGCCTATCCTCGGAGGAGACGGGCGGAATCATGGGACGTACCAATGGGGCCGTCCGAGAGCTTCAGCGGACTGCTATCAAGGCGCTCCGGGGGCTTTTGGATGGCGGGATAGTGGGCGAGGAGGCCGGGCTCAGTGCCGGGGTGGACTTGAGATGCTGAGGTCATTTAGCGATATATTGGATGAATGCCTTGACCGGGTGCTGCTTCGCGGCGAGCTGGTTGAGGCTTGTATTGGTGATTATCCGGAGCATGCCGCCGAGCTTCAGGAGGCGCTGAGCACGGCGGTCCGCTTCAATACGGTGGCTGACTTTTCTCCGGACCCAGAACGGAATCGTCAGGCACGCCTGCGTTTTTTCGACGCGTTGGATAGGAAGCGTGCTGCCATGCCTTGGTGGCGGCCCCGTTGGCTGGGTACTACCTCTGGTAGGCTGCTTCGGTTCGGCATCAGCACCCGGCTTGCCGTGACCACCGTTGCCGTAATGCTGGTGGTACTTGGCGGAAGTGGCGGCAGTGCCCTGGCCGCTCAGAACAGCGTGCCGGGGGATGTGCTCTATCCAGTGAAGCAGGTTGGTGAGCGCGCCCAGATCATGTTTGCCATCTCCGACAGCCGCAAGGCGAATTTTCACGCCGAGCTCTTGGAACGGCGCGTTGAAGAGTTGGATACGGTCACAAAAAAGGGCCGCGTACGCTTTGTGCCGCGACTCGCGAAGGAGATTCAGCGGCATTCAGAACGGGCACGCGTGCTGACGGAGGCGCCGGTCAAACGGGTGGTGACGGTGGTTGACGTGGCGCCGTCTTCCATTTCCCGGCCCGACGGCGCTGCGGCGGAGCAAACTCCGGGCCAGGTGGCTACGGTGACGGTGCGGCTGGACCGCCTCCTGGAGCTTCATGAAAGACTCATCCTGGCCGAGGAGCAGATCAAGAAGTTCTCGGGCAATGTCGACAACATAGAGACCAAAAGGGAGCTGGACCTCCTGTTTCACAGCGTACAGTACCAGCGCGAGAAGATGCAGACAGCGCTGGAACTGTTTGACACTGTTCGACACGCCCACAATACGGCCATCTCTGCTCCGACATCCGCTCCGCGCCAAGATGTGGCGACGGGGACTCCCGAGGCGCTAGCTCCCATCGGGACTCCCTCTCGTGATCAGCCCCTCAGGCCGACCGCCACGTCACCGTCCGAACTAATAGAGGTGAGGGTTGTGGTTATTAGTGTCAATATTACACGGCTGGTCATCGACCGCACGCCTCGCATGCGGTTGGACCTCCTACTGGAATTACCCAACGGCGAGCGTCACAAGGTGCAAGTTATCGAAGGCAAAGCCCGCTTGATAGGGAAACTAAGCGACCTTCACCCAGGTGCCAAAGTAGGGATGGCCTTTGAACGGGGTATGAACACGGTACGGGTGGTTAAAGTGTTCCAGCCGGAACCTAGCGGCGACAGTTACGAAGATGAGGGCGATGGCGTCCGGTCGAGTGTTCCCAGCCGCCAGGCGCCGTAGGAGCGCCTCTATGGTGAGACGGCCAAACGCTAGCGGTTTCCGTTTAATTCAAGCCAATTCAATAGGAGAGAATAGCCAGGATCGCGACCACGCCGGTAACGGCCAGAGCGGCGGTGGAAAAGCCTGTACTCTCCAGCGTAACCCCTCCCAGGTAGAGGAGCGGGAGGGCGCCGATAAGGCCTACCAGTACGATACGTCGAAGGTGTTGTCTTAACGCTGGTGGGAGCAATACTTCTCTTCTCCTAAACAGAGTGGTTTCCGAGCTTCAGCGGGCCCAATTCGTGACGAACTTGGTGATGATGATGGTTTCGAGTCCGACCAGCAGCACCAGGCCCAGGACGTAAAGGATGGCCAACCGGAGGATCTCGCTTTCGCGTCCGGCCAGGCCTGTTAGAGCGGCTGCGACCAGTACTTTGGCAGGGGCGACTGAACTGCCGATGGAGCCTCCAACGGTCTGAGCGCCGGCAATGGTTACCTGACCGATGTCCAACGCTTTGGCGGCTTCCACCTGCAGCAGCCCGAACATGGCGTTGGAGTTGGTGTTGCTCCCTGTCATGAAGGCGCCCAGCACGCCCACATAGGGCGAGAGAACAGGGAAGACCGAGCCCGACGCCTGGGCGATGCCCTGCGCCAGCAAGGTGGTCATTCCCATATCGGCCATGATCACGGCCATCATAACCATGGTCGCCACGCCAACTGTAGTGGCTATGGACTGCTGATAGGTTGCTTGCAGCGCCTCCCAGCCGACGCCCTTGCGCCAACGGTGCCTTAGGGCGTAAACGGCTGCGGCCATGATGACCGAGGCGACGATGAGCGGCGCGGGGTGGTCCAGCAATCCTATGCTGGCGTAGTCCTGGACGGCTTGGACACGAAATCCGTCGGCGGTGGAAAAGCCCGGATAGTCGAGTCCCCACGTGAGGTGTCGACTCAGGCTCTGAATGGGGCTTGCCAAGGAAAGGATGCTGAGGCCAATCAGAAAGTAGTAGGGGAGGAACCCCATGTGGAAGCCCATGGGTCTGTCCGTCGCGCTCTCATCCGAGGACGGCGGGGGGGGGGTGATGGAGGCTTCGGCGGCGGGCTCGTTTCGGATGAGGGGTGTGCGTGAGAGCCCGGCGATGCCCGCCACAGCCACCAGCCCCGCTGCGGCGGAGGCGATTTGCGGAGCGCCAGCCACTGCCAGGGACCACATGGTCAGCGTCATCAACCCTCCCACCGCTAGCACCAGCGGCATGCTGCGGATAAGGCCTCGCATACCGGATTGGATATGGGCGACCGCCAGCCCGGTGACAGTAAGAGGCAGGCCGAAGAGGAGCGCCACGTGGGGGGCGAGCACGTCCTCCGGGAGTCCGGTAACCAGGGCCAGGGTGTAGTAGGAGGAGCCTAGCGACCCGAAAGTAACCGCCCAACCGTGGCCGACCAGGACGATGGCGGCGGCCCGTATCACGGGAAAGCCCATCATTACCAGCAACGGAGTGGCGACAGCCACGGGTACTCCGAAGCCGGTGATGCCTTGAATGAACCCGGAAAACCCCCAGCCGATGAGGAGCGCTTGGACTAGGCGGTCGTTGGCTAGACGTGACATGCTCCGGCCGATGGCCTCGATACCGCGGAGTCGAAGGGCGATGTTGAAGAGATAGATGGAAGTCCAGACGATGCTGAGGACGAAGAGGCTGAGGCTTAGGCCCTTGGCACTGGCCAGGGCCAGGGTGGTGGCGCTACCGCCGAAGCTCAGCAAGGCAAGGCTAAGGGCAATCAACCAGGCAATGGCCCCGGCCCTGGGTGCGCTCCAGCCCCGCCAGAGGATGGCGGCCACAAGCAGAACGATGGGTATGGCGGCGAGGAGCCAGTTGAAGAGCGAGAGAGATGGTCCGTCGTTCATAGACGCTCTGGCAGGGCGTGGCCTGCACCCACACATGGGGGCCCGGATGCCTGAGGCAAGCAGTCCTACTCCTGGGTTCCTCAGATATTGGTTCGGGGGTACCCTGATCCTGGTATGGGCCTAGGGCTCACCCTGGTAGGGGTGCAGGGCATCCTATGCCTGGTAGAATGAGGAGGATACCACCCTTTTTCTGGAGACGACTTTTTCTATATGACCGCTTCCTCCTTCATCGACCGATTGGGCCATGGAGTGCTTTTGTGCGACGGGGCGATGGGCACGCTTCTCCACGCCCGTGGGGTCCATGCCTTCGATCAATCAGTGGACGCTTTGAGCCTGTCTCATCCCGATCAGGTGAAGGCTGTTCATCTGGACTATTTGCAGGCGGGCGCGGAATTGATCCAGACCAATACCTTCGGTGCCAACGCTGTCCGGCTGGGAGTCTTGGGATTGGCCCAGCAGGTGGAGGGGATAAACAGGGCGGCGGTGAACTCGGCCCAGGAGGCCCGGAAGCTCACGGGCCAGGATGTATGGATAGCAGGATCGATGGGCCCCCTGGGCGGGAGTGGCCTGGCGTCCAACGTTTTGGACGCCGCGGTGGGCCACAATGCATTTGCCCAGCAAGCCTCTGTGCTCACCGGAGCGGGTGTGGATCTCCTGGTGCTGGAGACCTTTGGGTCGCTCTCAGAGATGGAACTTGCGGTACGGGCGGTGAAATCGGTAGCCGATGTGCCCATCGTTGCCCAGATGACCTTCACGGAAGAAGGAAATACTCCGGGGGGAGATACTCCGGAAGAGGTGGTGGTGGCCTTGGAAGCGTTGGGAGTGGATGTCATCGGAGGTAACTGCAGCGTGGGCCCGGAGCTCTTTTTGCAGGTGATGGAGCAGATGGCGGCGGTGGCCCACTCCCCTTTGGTTGCCCGGCCCAACGCTGGTTTCGCCACCTTGGCGGATGGACGGCTGGCTTATACGGCGAACCCTGAGTACATGGCCCAACGCTCGCGGCTTATGGCCGAGGCGGGCGCGGTGGTCATTGGCGGCTGTTGTGGCACCACTCCAGAGCATATCGCGTCTATGCGGAACGCGCTCCGGGGAGTTAAAGGCTCTGGCCGCCGCCGGCCCATCGGCTTAGCTCCGCAAGGTGCCGAGACCGCTCTGCCGAGTGCTCCCAAGCCGGAGCCGACGGGTCTAGCGGAGCGCTTGGGCAATGGGAAGTTCGTGGTCACGGTGGAGGTGGATCCCCCGAGAGGGTTTGATATCAGTAAGACTCTGGACAAGCTGCGGGAGGTAACGGGCGTTATCGATGCGCTAAATGTGGCGGATAGTCCCCGGGCCCAGGGGCGGATGGGAGCGCTGGCCACGGCTTCGCTCCTCCAGAGTCGTCTGGGTGTGGAGACAGTTTTGCACATGGCTATCCGGAACCGAAACCTGCTCGCACTGCACTCCGACCTCCTCGGCGCCCACGCTTTGGGGGTGCGGAATATCTTCACGGTGATGGGTGACGTGTCGACCACGGGCGACTATCCCGATGCCACTGCGGTGGCCGATGTGACCACCTCCGGTCTCATTCGTCTCATGAACTCATTCAATAATGGCGCCGACGCTAATGGCCGTGCTTTGGACCAGCCCACCTCCTTTTTGGTTGGGTGTGCGCTGAACCTCGCGGCTTCGGACATGGATAGGGAGCTGAGGGTGCTGGAGCGAAAGGTGAAGGCGGGTGCGCACTTTCTTTTGACTCAGCCGGTCTACGACCCCGAGGTGGTGGAGCGATTGTGGCAGCGGTTGGGTGGGTTTCCCGTGCCACTTCTGCTCGGCGTCCTGCCTCTGCGTAGCGTGCGCCACGCCCAATTTCTGGATAACGAAGTGCCCGGTATTAGCGTAGCGCCAGCGATTATTGATCGCGTTGGAAGGGCGAAAAACCCAGCCGAAGAGGGGCTCGTTATTAGTCAGGAGATGCTTCAGGCTATCCACGGTCGAATAGCGGGCGTTTACGTGATGCCTCCCTTTGAGCGTTACCGGATAGTGTCGGAGCTTCTGTCGGGGGTGGACATTCCAGGAGTACAGATGCCTGTGTAGGGACAGGTGAATTGGTTGCATCAGTTGAACCGGTGCGCGCTCATGTCATGGGATGCTCTGGCCGAAGGAGCTATCAAGCCGCTCCTCGCGCACCTCACTTTCGTAAGCGCTTTATCCTGGCCTGAAATAATCACGAGGGTCGGTTCTTCCTATGAAGAGCAGGAACTGCGCCTCGTTGGGTGAGAGCGATGGGCTCGCCACATGGGCTGGAGACGGCTAATCGACCGGGCTTGCAGAGTGGGTTCGCCCCAGCCGCGAGCATTCCTGAAGGCTCAGCGTAGGTGGATTTCTGTCATGAGCGAATACCTGTGGGCTAGGGATCTGCGGCCGGTCATGGCCATGAAGAGTGTTGTGTTGTGGTCGGTACGCAGCACTAGTTTGCGAAGGGTATTAATGGTTATGCGGAGTGGGCGGTCCGGTGGTGTTGTCGTGAATCCGAGGGACTCCACGAGGAAATACACCTGCCCTGAATCTTCGTTATAGCAACACGTGAGGTAGCTCACCGTTGCTTTTGTTTGGTTTCTAGGTCTCTCTGCTGTGCACCGGCGAACAGCTCCGCGGTGAGGCCCTCTACCTTGGAGTGAGTGCCTTGGCACGGGGATGTAATAGTAGGGGTCACGTTTGCCCAGGTTGTGTTCCTAGTGGAGCGGTGGAAGCCGACTTCCATGGTGAGTGCACGTATGGGGAGGCGATGATTGGACAGTGGCAGTTGTGGGAGAGATACTGCAGGGGATTTGGTAGGGAGTAGTATTCTCGGCGTATCGTTGGTTGCTTCGTGGTTAACTAGAGTGCTAGCAACTAGGCACTGTGCTCCTGATGCGCATCAATTCAATTTCCTGGATACCGCACCAGGCGTGGGGCTGTAGCTCAGCTGGGAGAGCACCTGCTTTGCAAGCAGGGGGTCAGGGGTTCGAATCCCCTCAGCTCCACCAACTAATTAGGAATAAATAAGCCCCCTGGTTTATGGCCAGGGGGCTTATTCTTTAGGCAAGTCCTACAAACAGTCCTACAGGTTGTTGTTATCCTGAGGTTTCTAGAGCCATCGCAAACTGCTTAACAGCCTCTTTCTGCATGCTCGGTACGACATGGGAGTAGATATCCATTGTGGTACTCATCTTTGAGTGGCCTAGTCTTTCCTGCACCACCCTGACGGTCACAGCTCAGTCGGACCGAGCGATGCCTACCACGTGGCTCGATATCGTCAGCGTGGCTTGACGTTGAAGGCTCCCGTCTTCAAAGGTACTCACCTAGACGTGCTCCGGTTCCATCATTCGCTGTTTGACTGCAGCTTTGCAGCGAGTGCATCGTAGGCGGCCACCTGGTTTTCGCAAACTAACGAACGGTCTGCCAGCAACTCTTCCCATCGACTATCTTTCGGAATACCAAGCGCTGATCGTGCTTGATCCATCGTCATTCCATGGGTGGTTCTTACCTCTTGATGGACGGCTATGGCTGCCAAGTCAGACGCCGTCCAATATTGGCCCTGGTAGTCAGGAACAATACTTATGCTTCCTTTGCATTTCACATGCCCTAATCCCATTTGATGGACCATTTCATGACGAATGAGAGTAGTCGTGTAGCCCGACGAGCCTGAAATCCAAAGATATCCACGCGTTTCTGCTAAGCCTCCATCACGATAACCACCATCAGAGAAACTGCCATCCATTCCTCTGCTATTACAGGGATGTTCTTCCGTTTTGATTTTCCATTCCGGGCAAGCAGTAACGTGCAAAGGCATAGTTACTTCTTCATGAGTAGTGGCAAAT
>Ga0302123_10000832_pt1 | contig 22856 bp, 25 predicted proteins | sample CB21_321_MG_FD_203109 | JGI IMG/M metagenome (GOLD analysis project Ga0302123, IMG submission 203109) | Marine microbial communities from Western Arctic Ocean, Canada - CB21_32.1 | ecosystem: Environmental > Aquatic > Marine > Oceanic | place: Canada: Western Arctic Ocean | collected 2017-09-28 | reverse complement strand
GACGGGCCGTGGCCTTCGCCCAGACCATCGACGGGCGACTTGAGAAGGGCTACGAGATCAGCGCCAGGGCAGTAACTTGCTGCCGAACATGCAAGGGCACGGGCGCGGTTCCTGGCAAGTCTGGCGCGGTTGAGCATTGCTACCGATGCAAGGGCAGCGGGCACAGCAACTAAGTAAGGAGCAGAAACATGACCACCAAAAACATCATCACCGTGGCCGAGGCCGCAGCAATCCTCAAGACCGGACCACGTGCCGTGCTTGACCTTATCCGCAAGGGCACCATACCCGCTCGCAAGACCTCGGCGGGCTTCCTGGTCCTTGAGTCAGACCTCAACCGTCCGGCTGTCATCAACAGGCCGGGACGCGGGCGACCGAGGAAGGTGGCCAAGAAATGAGCCGCACCGCCGACCTACACATCCGCTTCGAGTTTGAAGAGCCGGATACCTACGGGCTGGTCCGACTCCAGATCACGATGCGCCAATCTCTAGCCTCTCAACTTCCGCTTGCGTTTGCCGAGTACGTGCTGCAACCGGGAGAAGTCAAGCAGCTAGAACGAGAGGTTTCCAGGGCCGTGGTGAACCTGCGATGAGGTGGAAATGGGTCAACGGCATCTGCGCCTGTTGCGGTCGTCAACTGATCGTGAAGGAAAGCATCGAGCGCGGCATCGGACCGATCTGCGCCGGGCGGTGGGGGTTCTGATGACCCTCACCTGGGCCGAATACCTCACCATCCCGACCACGGACCGCTTCACGACCTACGGCCATTACATGCGCAACGAGCAGTATTGGCGAGCGTGGAAGCAGCGGCGGTCCTGGTTTCGCACGACTTATTCCGAGGCTCGCCTTCCCGTGTTGTAATTTGTTATACTAGCGAACCTATGCCATCCAAGATGACCAAGATACTCATCAGCGTCGATGGTCCGACGCACCGCTACATCCGAATCAAAGCCGCCGAATGGGCCTGCACGATGGTCCAAGCCGTGGCACGCCTGCTTAGCGAGTCCGCACGCAATAAGCAGGCAGCATGACCGCCAAACAAGTCGCCTTCGCCCTCATCCGTGCCGGAATCTCGGCTCTTCCCATCAAGGCGGACGGCAGTAAAGGCCCAGCTATCGACACCTGGAAACCGCTCCAGACCGAGCGCATGACGACAGAGGAAGTCGAGCAGCACTTTCTCGACGGTCTCGGCGTCGGCATTATCTGCGGCCCGGCTTCCGGCAATCTCGAAGTCATCGACATCGAAGGACGCGCCGCACCGTGGTCGGAGATCGCCGAGCTGATCGAGGAAGCCTGCCCCGGACTGCTCGACCGTCTGCCGCAGGTCGCCACCCCATCTGGCGGGCGGCATATCTTCTACCGCTGCTCAGCCATCGAAGGCAACCAGAAGCTAGCCGGACAAGCCGACGCAAACGACCATTACCAGGTCCTCATCGAAACTCGCGGAATCGGCGGCTATGTTCTCGCGCCTGGATGTCCAGCCGCCTGCCACGTCTCCGGCAATCCCTACACAATGGCCCACGGGCGCATCACCGCGACGCCGGAGATCACGCCCGAAGAACGCCAAGCTCTATTCGACTGCTGCCGCTCGTTCAATACCTGGACACCGCCGCAAGCCGAGACGCCACGCCACCCAAATAGCGGCCCGACCGGAACCGGACGCCCAGGCGACGACTACAACGCCCGGGGTCCAGTTCTCGACCTGATGCAGTCCCAAGGCTGGGCCATCGAGCGCAAGCACGGCGACGAGTACCACCTCCGAAGGCCCGGCAAGAAAAAAGGCGCGTCCGCTATCTGGCACGATGATAAGCGCTTCTTGTACGTGTTCTCAAGTAACGCTTCACCCTTCGACCTAAGCGAGTCCTATACCCCGCACGCCATATATACTGCGCTCGAATGTGGCGGACTCTCGGCGGCAAACTTCACCGACTCAACCCGCAAGCTGGCCGCAGACGGATTCGGCAGTAGCCGTGCGCAGCAACCACCGCCGCCACCTGGTGGGCAACCACAGCCGCCGCCCACTGACGACGACGGCGAACCCACTCACCTCCCGCTGATCCAATTCTCGGGCGGTGCCCTGGCCCATAACGTCGATGATGCAGAGCGAGCACTATCGTCCTGGACTGGACGGCAGGCGACGGGCGGCGTATATGTTCGCGGTGCGCAGCTCGTCACACTAGGACGACTCGAAACCGCCAAGATGCTCGGCTCAGCCAAAATCGAGGCCGGGTCGGTCGATATCTACCCGATGACGACATCATCCATGCGCACCGCTCTCACCAGAGCAGCGATGTGGGTCAAGCCGACAGCCGGTGGCGACCTGCGACCGATCAACGCGCCCGAGGATGTCGCCCGTAGTCTTCACCAAGCAGGCGTTGGCGGATGGCGCACGACACCCTACCTGGCCGGAGTCACCGAGACGCCCGTGTTCAGGCCCGATGGCTCGCTGATCCAGACACCCGGATACGATGCCGACTCCGGGCTGTTCTTCGACACCGGAGACGTGACATTCCCGCCGATCCCGGCCAAGCCCACCAAAGAAGAAGGCAAGGCGGCGCTCGACAAGCTGCTGAAGATATTGATCGGCTTCCCCTTCCGTGACGAGGCCAGCCGCTCTGCCGTTCTTGCTGCCATGCTTACCCCGTTGATCAGGCACGCCGTTCGAGCCGCTCCTTTGTTCGCATTCTCCGCACCAAAAGCGGGCTCAGGCAAGACGCTGCTGGCCGATGTCGTCGGCTACCTGGCAACCGGGCGCGAGACGGTCATGATCAGCCAGGCGACGAACGAGGATGAAGAGAAGAAGCGATACCTGGCCCTGCTCATGCAAGGCTCAGCCGTGATCTGTATCGACAACGTCGAGAAGCCTTTGTCCTCGGACACGCTCTGCACCATCCTATCTGAGCCGATCTGGCAGGAGCGCATACTCGGCATGTCGCGCACCGTAGCGGTATCGACCAAGACGACCTGGATCGCCACCGGCAATAACATCGTCATGCGCGGCGACCTCAGCGCCCGAGCCATCCAGTCCTACATCGACGCCGGTGTCGAGCATCCCGACCAACGAGCCTACGACATCAACCTGCGCGAGGTCGTGCCCCGTAAACGAGCCGAACTCGTCGCAGCCGGGCTAACCGTGATCCTGTCCTATATGGCTTCCAGCGATAGCGTCCAGATTCCGGTTTATGGCCGCTTCGAGCAATGGTCTCGATTCATCCGCGAGCCGCTCGTCTGGCTCGGCATGGCAGACCCCTGCGATAGCCGCGAATCTATCGAGGAGTCCGATCCTGTCTCCAGCCAACTCGCCGCCCTGCTCAAGGCCTGGCACTCCGTCTTCGGCAAGTCCGCGAAAACCACCGGCGAAGCGATCAAGATAGCCAGCGACGACGGCGGGCTTTACAGCTCCGAAGATACGTCCGCACTCAAGGACGCCATGCTTGAAATCGCCGACAACCGTGGATCAATCAATGGGCGATCTGTTGGCCGTTTCATCGCCCGCCACGCTCACCGATACGAGGGCGGTTTACGGTTCGTCAAATCCGACTCAAGATGGCTCGTCGAGGTCGGCGGAATCTCCAAGCATCGAGCCATGGAAATCATCAAACAGTTCGGCGCTAGGCTGAGTCCCGAGGGTCAGGTCTCGGCTCCAGCGGGCATCGACTCAGACCTACTCGAAGCCGCCGCGAAGGTCTTAGGGTATACTTTCAAGACGTCCGACTCTATACAGTGATCATCGGGCTATAACGAAACCAGCCATGCAGACCCAAAAGAAACACGAGAAACAGAAGAAAGAACAAGAGAAGAGAAATGTTTCTCTTGTTTTAATATTTCTCTATAGAGCTGATGGTACTTTTAAGCTATACTGCTATCCTTAGTGTATAGCTGATTTTAGGGGTAGCCCGGTGTAGGGTCATTTTTAATAGGAGAAACATGAAAGTCCCAGATTCCCTGGCCGATCTGCTCGATCAGCTCAAGATAGCCCGAATCCTAACAGCCCGACTCGATGCCGAATTCGACGCTGCCTGCGCCGAGCATCTTGCCCAAACCTGGATCGCTCAGTTCGCCGATAAGCCGGTCGCCCTGGCTGTCGTCTTCAGGAGGGCTGAAGGGTTCTCGCCCGAACTGTACAACGCCCTAGACCTCGTCTGCCGTAATTCGACCAAGGTAACGCCCGGTTCGCTGGCCCCGATCCTGGCCCGGTCGCCCGAGATATTCTCACGGCGAAGGACTAGCACCGCTCCAGCGCGTTGGACGTGTCTGGGCGCTATAAACCCAAAATCGGGCACCACGGACGCCGTAGGGACGCTCTCTGCGCGGTCCGTGGACGAAAACGAGACCGAGAAGTGCTAGCATGAGTCAGAAACGCGGCAGGCGTAGGGTGCGTGGCGGGAAACCGGATCCGAGACTGAAAAGCAGATGAAGAAACAGCCAAAACTCGAATTGATCCCCGTTGCAGACTGTGTAGGGTTGAGAAGGAACCCGCAATTTCTGACCCCGAAGCAGATGGACGCCTTAAAGAACAGCATCGAGCGAGACGGGTTTCTTTGTCCGATCATCGTGCGAAAGAACGCCGAAGACAAGTACGAAATCTTGGCCGGCAATCACCGATGGATGGCGGCATCAGAGCTGAACCACGAGACGATCTCAGCGGTTGTCGTCGAGTGCGACGACAAGCAGGCGCAGAGAATCGCGGTGAACACGAACACGGTGCACGGCGATCCGACGGCTGAGCTTCTGGCACCCTTTCTTGCCGGGATGGACGACGACGTATTAAAGAGCATATACCTGGACAAAGAAACGCTCGACGAGCTGCTGAACTTCGATGCTATTCTCGCCGAGCGTCTTAAGGATCTCGAACCGCCGCCCAGTCTAGACAGAGATTCGGTCCGCTCACCGCTCCCTAATTGCGTATGTCCGAAATGCGGAAAGAAACACTCGTCAGTCGTCCTCGATTAGACTTCACGGTCGTCCTCGGTCGGTCGACGGACTACCGAAGAGCTAAGCGAATCTATGATCGCGCCAGATTTCCAGCGTTCATTGGTCGTCAATCGGTTCAGCGATGGTCTGAAAACGGCGGGTTACTCTTTTTTCAGGTTGAAGGAAAGGACGCGGCAGTTCTTCTTATCAACCCAGGCTACAACTGTGTGATGGCGGTTGCGATACTGCCCGAGTATCGAGGGCGCGGTTTGTTTCGTGGCATCTTCGACTTCGCTCAATGCTCCTGGGTGCGCTCAATAGGGCAGTTCGTCCCGCTTTTCGAGAATCTCGACTACGTAAGCGTCGGCACTCCAAAACAGGGCCGCAAGTTTTTGACACAGATCATGGTCAAAAAGAGCGTCAAGAATCTGGCTGGTCGTCTTAGTAGCGCCCTCACGCCGAACATCACTGATGAAGGTTGAAGAGTTAAAGGTGCGCCGTGTCGATCAGAGCCGTTCTCGACGCGCTTTGGGGCAATCTTCAGTCAACCCAATCGCAACCCAGAGCTGAGGACCTGTTTTGGGATACAGCGTTCGCAGAACCCTACGAGCCTCTGCCTTAGAGCTAAAGCCGATCAGCTTTACGTCGATGCCCGCGATCATCTTGGTCAGTGTCTCAAAGCGTCTGACGTTCTTCGCGTAGCGTATTGTTGATCCATTCAAGGACAGCCGATCTCCGACGCTAATTCCGCGATATCTCGACCCGCAGCGAATTTCGATGGTCTTGCTGCCGTCGATGATCTTCTTTAAGAACTCTGATTTCACAAACAAAAGCATCCATATGGGATGATACCAACAATGTCCGACACTGAGAAGTCCTCGAACAGCATGGTGGCGCTTGAGAAGGCCCGCAAGCCGTATCTGTTTCAGCCAGGCCAGTCAGGCAATCCTCTGGGACGACCAAAGAGCAGGCAATGCCTGACCTCGGCCATGCGGGCAATGATGGACGAGGTAACCGAGACCAGCGAGGGGAAGAAGTTCACCTACGCCGAACTCGTCGCTCGCGCCACCGTCAAGCTGGCACTACAGGGCAACTCGACAGCGCTCAAGGAAGTCTGGGACCGAATGGACGGCAAGATCGCTGTTGAGCTAGACCTTGGAGAAAGCGAAATTCATCTGCATTTCGGAGCAGACGACAACAAGCTCTGATGTACGTTCAGAACCCAGGCCAACAGCGTGCTCGTAAGCTGCTGAAAGGTCCCCAGCGTCACACCGCGCTTGTCGGCGGCGCACGCTCTGGGAAAACTACAGAACTCGTTAGATCAATCATCCTTCGTGCGCTGTATGCCAAGGAGTCCCGCCACGCCATTCTCCGATTCCGCGCCAACGCTGCACGCTCGTCGATTGCGCTCGACACGTTGCCGAAGGTGATGAGCATGGAAGCTCCGGGCGTGAAGCTGACCGAGCATCGGCAGGACGGTTTTTATCAGTTGCCGAACAAGTCGCAAATATGGGTCGGAGGCCTCGACGACAAAGAGCGCACAGAGAAGATCCTAGGGCAGGAGTTCGCGACGGTGTACTTTAATGAGTGCAGCCAGATCCCGTACGTCTCGGTCACGCTCGCACTGACACGTCTCGCGCAACGCACCGACCTAACACAGCGGGCCTACTACGATCTCAACCCAAGCGGCTCGATGCACTGGAGCAACCAGCTATTCGGCAAGCACGTTGACCCGATATCGCGCGCTCCGCTGAATGACCCCGAGAACTACAAGCGAGCATTCCTCAACCCGGCAGACAACTCCGGGCACTTGTCGCCCGAGTTCATACAGTCGCTGAAGAACCTACCAGAGAAGCAGCGCCGCCGGTTCTACGAAGGCGTCTATGTCGATGAGGTTGATGGCTCGCTATGGACGTACGACAAACTGGAGGCGGGGCGCATCGACTTTGAAGGAATGCTGACTGCGGATACGTGCGCGGCGATCTGCGACAAGTACAACATCGGGCGCATCGTTGTTGGCGTTGATCCGAGTGGCGCAAGCGGGAAAGAGGAAGAACGGTCTGACGAAATCGGCATCGTTGTTGTAGGCAGGACTCGCGACGGCATCGGCATCGTGCTGGAAGACTGTTCGCTACGTGCTGGGCCGGAAGAGTGGGCGAGCAAGGTAGTTGCCGCATTTAAGCGTTGGGGAGCTGATAGGATTATCGCTGAGCGGAACTATGGCGGTGCGATGGTCGAAGCCACGATTAAATCCATTGATCGGCGTGTGCCGGTGACGATGGTGACCGCATCGCGTGGTAAACACGTAAGAGCTGAGCCGATATCGGTACTATATGACGGCGATCATCCTAAGATGCGCCATCTCGGGCGATGGCCAGAACTTGAAGATCAGTTGGTTAACTTCTCGGCGTCCGGCTATATGGGCGACCGTTCACCTGATCGTGCTGACGCAATGGTCTGGGCGGCATCGGATCTGATGCTCGAAGAAACCAAGCGTTTTGGCGCATTTCTTTCTAGTGGTACACTCGCAAGGTACGGAGCCAGATGACCGACCGTATTACTAACGCCCTGACCCGCAACCTCGCGACTATATTCCCACTGGCGTTCGCCAATCAGCGGCATGATTTCGAGGTGGATTATGGGTGGCCGGGTGATGTCACCTTTGATCTATTATTCCGTGCCGCCCATAGGAACGGCCTAGCGTGCGCTGCGGTGGAAAAGACATCACTGCGCGTATGGCAGACCCTTCCCGCTATCTGGGAAAAAACTGAACCCACGGAAAGTCCGCTGGAATCGGATATTCGGCAGCACTTGGCGGATATTAGCTTCTGGCAATCGGCAATTGAGGCTGATCGCCGCGCATATATCGGCGGCTATGCTGGCTTGATCCTTCGGTTCGCCGATAGCAAGCGATTCGCTGAGCCAATCGACACGGTTCCCGGTGGTATCAGGGGCCTGGTCAAGGCTGAGCCGGTGTGGGCTGCGCAACTCGTCGTCAAGAACTGGAACACAGAAGAAACTAGCCCGAGCTACGGTCTGCCGCTCATGTACGAAATGCGTGAGAGCGTGTTGAATAATGGAAAGGATAACAATAACGCGCCGCGCCGGTCTTATGACGTCCACCCTGACCGCGTGATCATCTGGAGTCGCGACAGAACTGTCCACCCACGATCAGATCTTGAGCCTGGATTCAATGATTTGCTCGATATGGAGAAGATCAAGGGTGCGGGCGGCGAGGGATTCTGGAAAACCGCGAAGGGCCTGCCGGTGATCGAAGTCGATCCCGAAGCGCGATTGGAAGACATGGCCGCAGCAATGGGAGTCGCAGTCGATAAAGTCAAAGAAGCCCTGGATAGTGAGATCGAAGGGTTTCAGCTCGGGTTCAACAAGTCGTTGATGCTGGCGGGGATGAAGGCACACGCTACTAATATCAGTCTGCCTCAGCCAAAAGAGTTTTTCAACACTGCATTGCAATCATTTGCGGCGTCGGTCGCCATTCCTGCGCGCATTCTAGTCGGCAACGAGACGGGTGAGCGCGCATCTACCCAAGACCAAGAGGATTTCAATCGTGTGTGTATGGCGCGACGCGAAAGAGTCATTCATCCGATTCTGCACGACGTGTTGAGACGTTTGGAGAGCGCGGCAATTCTCCCCGAAAGGGATTATACAGTGGGATGGGATTCGCTGTTGGATATGGCTCCAGACAAGAGGATGAATCGAGCCAAAAAAATGGGCGAAATCAACCGCGACGGGGTGGATGGACAGCCGATATTCACGGAAGACGAAATCCGTGAAGAGGCAGGATTTAAGCCATTAGAGGCGCAGGGCCTCGATGTGGAAAAAGAAGAGGAAGACGATGCCAGATAAATTAGTCCGCATCAACGTCCGCACGAACGCAGGCAAACCAACGCTGGAAGTTCGCAACGGTCGCGAGGTGATGGTAGTCCCATCAGCAACAATGCCCGACGGCATCGTGATGAACGGAATACATTACCCTGCTGATGAGATTGCCAAATCCTACGCTTCATTAGAGCGCAGCCCCGCGCCATTCGGCCATCCGATCATCAATGGTGTTCACGTTTCCGCGAAAGACCCAGAGGCGCAAAATATCTTCGGCATCGGAGCGTTCAACGCTAATGTGCGGCAGGAGAATGGGCGTGTGTTCCTTGACAAGGTGATCGACGTCGAGGTTGCCCGCTCTTCGGAAAAAGGACGCTCTTTGCTGGCGGCTATCGATGAAGGAAAACCGATTCACACCAGCACGGGATTGGTGGCAAACTTAGAAGCGGTCACCGAGAGCGGCTATGAGTTCATAGCGCGCAATATTGAGTTCGACCATGACGCTATCCTTACCTACGAGGAAGGCGCTGCCAAGCCGGATCAGGGTGTGGGAATGTTAGTCAATAAAGAAAAGGTCGAAGTTATCAATTCGATTCTTGAGGAGTCAGACTTTGAGCCTGTCCAATCGTTGATTGAACGGCTCTCGTCTGCAATTACGAATGCCCTACGGGGAAGCAATAAGGAGGCCGATATGGCTGAAGACAACAAGCAAGTAGAAGAGCTTTCCCGAGAGGTGAACGACCTTAAGGTGAAAGTGGACGGCATCAGCGAGCAAATCGCCAATGCCGTAACGGCAGCGGTCAAGCCGTTGACCGCTAGCCTAGTGGACATCAAGGCAAACCAGGACGCCAAGGACACGGCGGAATTGGTGGACCTGACGAGTAAGATCGTCAAGGCGAACCTGCTAGACGAGGTCACCGCCAAAGAGCTGACGCTGAATGCTGCTCGCGCATTAGCCAAGAAGGCGGAACCGGGCAACGCCGCTCCGATGAACGCTAATGGGTATCAGCACGGCACTAAAGATGCCGAAATGTACGACTTTAACGAGGTCATGGGACTCAGCAAGGAGAAAAATTAATGGCCGGCAATAGCATCTATCGCGGACCGACCCGCAACCAAGCGGAGACGGTCAACCTTCCGGTTGCCGGTGCGTACCTGCCCGGACTTCTGGTCACATCCAACGGAGTAGTCCTGACCGCCGCTGTCGTTGTCGATTCGGACAATGAGTTGCTCGTGCTCGCCAACGCTGATTTCAACAACCAGGACACCACGACCGCTTATGTGAGTGGAGATACTGGTGTGGCTTATGTTACTGTGCCGGGCGAGACCTACCAGGTTCAAATGGCCGCAGCCACTTACGCCGTCGGCGATCCGCTCACGGTTGACGCCAATGGGCAACTTGCAGCCGCCGCCACTACCAACCCGGTAATTGCGTACTGCCAGCAGGCCGGTACGTTCGCGGCTGCCGCGCTGGCCGACGCCGTAATCGCCAACCGCGTCAAGTTGACCTAAGGAGATATGTAAATGTTGCAATTCAATCAAGAGCAAATGGACTATGTACGCAACGAGCGGGCACAGTTCAACAGCAGCCAAAAAACCATTCTCGGCAACGCTTCCGGTCTCCCAACCGATTTCTGGAAGATGATCGACACGGACGTCGGACTCATCCAGCGCGACGTGCTGGCAGTATTCAATGATCTAGCCAGTGCGGTTTCGCGTCCGGTGCCTATCGGGCCGATTAGTCACGAATTTATCGTTGCGTCGGACTCCGGGCAGACTCACATTTCTCTCGATGGCATTTCTGATGGGGCAGAAGACCGTACAGCGTACGCACACTTCTCCACGCCGCTGCCTATCGTTACCCGCCCATTCGTTTACGGTTGGCGGCTTGCGGAGAATGCCCGCGCGAAGGGCTTCTCCATTGACATGGCTCCGCGAGACAGCGCAATGCGCGGCATTGCGGAAGACCTCGAAGACCTGGCGCTGAACGGATCGGCAAAGATTGTGGTGGGCGGAAGCCAGCTATATGGTTTGCGTAACGATCCGCTACGCAACACGCGTTCTACTGGCGTCACACTGAACGTCGCGACCGGCGCTCAGTGGGTTACGGAAATCGTAGCCACGCTGGCGTTGCTCCACGCGGACAACTTCCGCACTCCGGCAACCATCTACCTGAACTGGAATGATTGGTTTTATGCCAGCAATACGGACTTCTCCACCACGAAGGGCGATAAAACGATCCTCCAACGTGTTATGGAAATCGCCGGGATTGCCAGCATCGTCCCGGCATCTAACGTGCCAGCAAACGAGATCATTGCAATCGTCAAACGGACGGACGTTGTGCAGGTATTGAACGCAATGCCGAGCACGATCATCCCCAAGTTTCGCGCCAACACTCACGACGACTACAAGTTCGTCGGAATGGCCGCTGCCGCAGTGCAGCTTCGCCACGACTACTCAAACCAGATGGGCTTGGCCCATAGCTCCTAACCGAAACATTAGCGAGGCGGTCACAGGGCCGCCTCGCTAAAGTAGGGCAATATGAAATTTGAAGTAACAAAAAAAGGCGCGAATGGCTTAACTGTCGGCTCTCTAGTTGAGATTGACGGTGACAAGGTTCCCGCGTGGCTTGAAAACAAAGGCCATATCGTTGAAGAGAAGATGATGATCGTCAACCCTGAACCGGTATTTTATGGGAAGGCCGAATTGATCGCCCAAGCCAAAGAGCTTGGAGTTGAAGTCAGATCGCAGTGGAGCGTTAAACGCCTGCAACGCGAAATTGACGCGAAGTTAGCCGTATAGAGGATGCAGCCCGATGATAGGCACGCTTGCAGACTTTCGCACCTTTGCTACCGCTCGCGGCAACAGCGCCCCAGTCGCTGCAAGTGACGCAGACGCAACGGCGGCGCTGGTGCGGGCAACGGATTACATCCAGTTGCGCTATGTCAACCTGTTCCGCACGGGTTGCTCCGGGACCGACATCGCAACGGGGTATAATCTGCTGACGTTGGCGGAGGTTGGCGCTTATATCGCGGCACAGTTTGAATTGACTACGGCGGATTTCTTCAACCAGACGTACACGCCCAGTCAGCAGAAGGCGTTAACCGGAGCGGGTTCGATTCGCTGGACCGTCGTGGGGGACAAGGCCAACGGCGCATTCTCGTCTTCCCCAACGTCGACGCTATTGGAGAGTTTATATTTCGACTGTGTGCGTGACCCTAACCGAGTGATGGCGGGCGCGTGGTCGGTAGGTGAATAAAATGGCTGGCAGACTTATTATTGTTGCTCTTATTTTGTCCGCATCGTTGACTGCCCAAATCAACCTGTCACGTCAGGCAGTCTATACGATCACGACTGTCGCCGGTTTGCCAGCATCCCCGCCGAATGGTGATGGTACACCTTACTTGGTCCAGGACAGCGCTGACGGATCTTGCACAACGGGCGGCGGCTCAAAGAAGGTCATTTGCACGCGGCAGAGTGGAGCGTGGGTAGCGTATGGTGGAAGTCAAGTCAACACCTTTACAAGCACAACGACTTTCTCTGACCCCACCTATTCGGCGTTGTTTACCGGCGGCCCCGTAGGCATCGGGACGGCGACTCCAGGCGCAGCTCTTCAGGTTGTTAGTACTACTTCGGCTGATCAACTCAGGGTGGGCTACGATACAACAAACTATTATAAGATTGGAAGAAATAGCGCGGACGGGGTACTCCATTTCCAAGGTACGCAGGCAACCTACAATGGCTACAATTTCCTAAGTCAAGCCGGAACAAGCAGTTTTTTTATCAAAGCAACCGGAAGCGTAGGCATAGGTACTGCGGCTCCCGACGCATCCGCCATCCTGGATCTGACGTCTACCACCGGGGCACTACTCATCCCTAGAATGACCACTACTCAACGCGATGCGCTGACAGCGGAAAATGGAATGTTGATTTACAACACGACGCTGAATAAATTCGAGGGCTACGAAAACGGCGCTTGGGCGAGTCTGATCTAAGGAATCTACTATGAAGAAACTCACGCTGCTCACTATTCTGTTTACATCCGCCCTCGCGGCTCAGACGATTACCAGCACATTCACGCTGTCTATTGACGACGACAAAATCGACGCAATCAAGCTGTACGTTGCCGGGGCCGACTCCAACGAGGCAACAGCGACCGAAGCCGATGTCACCAACGCCGCCACTTTTGCTTACATCCAAGGCGAGATAGATAAACTGGTCAAAGATATCCAGGTTGAGGCATTGCGCCAAGCGGCGGGCGCGAGAGGGCGCACGGACCTATTGCCGCCCGCGTTGGCTACTCAAGTGCTGGACGAGAAGGAGGCAACGAAGGCTCGTGAAAGGCTGGAATCAATTGGAGTATTGGTTGAGGTAGTGGTAGCACCTTAGGACCAGGCAATGAGTGGCCAGATCATAGCAGCAGAAGTCGCCTCAGCTCTTGGCGAGGTCGCCAAAGAGGTTGGTGCAGGCTCGTTTACGGTGACGTTGATCCGCGTTGCCGCCGATGAGCCGACAACCCCCTGGGGTGCGCCTGCGACCGGCGTGCCTCAGGAGTTTACATTACCGGCGATGCTCGACAATTGGAAGAAGAATGAAATCGACGGCACGCTGATTCGCGCAACGGACAAGAAGGTAATGGTCAGTGCAATTGGGGAAGTGCCTACGGTAGCGGATAGGCTGAATATCGGCGCGGTTGAGCACGCGATTATAGACGTTATCCCCAAAGCACCGGGCGGCGTCCCGCTCTATTACATCATCCAGTGCAGGGCATGATGAGAGGCGCCAACCAGCAACAATATCAGGCTTACGTCACCCTTCTCAAGAAGCACGGCCCTGCCATCGCTCAGGCGTTTAGTGAAGCTGTCCATAAGGGTGCGCGGGACGTTTCCGTTACTGCGCTGTCTGCGGCGATTGAGCGTGGTGATATCGAACGGATTAGGGTGTTGCTGAAGTTAGAACCAGAACGGATGTTTGCATTGTCGGAGGCGGTGCGGTCTGCCTTTATCGGTTCCGGCATGGCGGTCGAATCGTTTGCGCCCATCGCAGCTGAGTTCGCATTCAGCGGGACACAAACGATTGCCGAGCAGTGGATTGTGGACAACGGAGCGCGGCTGGTGCAGGACATCAGCGATACGGCTATGGGAGTTGCTCGCGACGTCATTCAAGAAGGACTACGCGATGGCCACGGGAGCGCCAAGGTGGCCCGCGAGCTAATCGGCAGGGGGAAAGCTCGCGAGGGCGCTAGGATCGGCCTTACACGCCAGCAGAGCCGCGCTGTTGATAATACGCGCAAGAACCTACAAGAGCTGGATGGTGAATACCTGACTCGAAAATGGCGTGACAAGCGTTACGACGCACAGGTGCGCCGGGCGATTAAAGAAGGCAAGCCGCTATCGGTGAGTCAGATTGACACGATCACGGGGCGCTATGCCGACCGAGCAGAGCGGTACAGGGCCAGGTCCATCGGCCAGGTAGAAGCTCGGCGCGGTATCGCGGGTGGTCAGGATATTGCGTACAGGCAATTGCAGGATCGGCCCAATGTGGATTCGATAAGCAAGCGTTGGCAATGGAATCCCGGCAACCAGCAAGATCCGCGTCCAGATCATCAGGCGATAAGTGGAACCGTGCTGCCGAACGACGAGCCGTTCGTGTTCCCTGACGGCGTTCGCTTCATGTATCCAAATGACCCCGCCGCGCCGATAGACCACACAATATGGTGTCACTGCACGGTATTCCGTCGCGTGAAGATGGCGGTGGACTAATGGCCCTTACCTTCACCGCCAGCACCCGCAAGTGGGAGAAACTCACCGCCAAGGCCATGCTCGCGGTCGCTGTGGACAGCATCCAAGACGTAATGGAAGCCGCCCAAACCACAGCGCAAGGCAAGACCGCTGGCGGCACGATTATTGAAGGGCGCATACCTGTCGTCACATCTGATCTCGTGAATAGCTTGGCCGTAGAAACCAATGGGGTGCTCGGCGGAGAGGGCGCGAATAGTTACGTGACCGCAATTGGTGGCATGAACCTCGGGGACACGCTTCGCTTTGGCTGGACGGCAGAATACTCCGCGAGGGTTCATTCTGGTTTTTCTGGCCCTGATTCATTGGGCCGCGTCTACAATCAGAAAGGCTGGCACTGGATATCTGCGAACGCTGTGCGATGGCAGTCGATTGTGCGCCGGAATGTGGACAAGTACAAGGGCAAGTGATGGCAATATCCCTCGAACAAATAGAAATTGCCCTCTATCAGCATCTGGCCGGGATGATTGGCGTGCCGCCGATTGCGTGGCCCAATAAAGACGCCAACCCCGTGCGCCCCTTCTTGGCGGTCGATCATATACCAGGATCGCGTGACGACCCGACGCTAGATGGAACGGGAGAGACCGTCATAGGCCAACTCCATGTAAGCGTCGTCGTGGGAGAGAATCAATTTGTGACTTCCGCTAATGCCCTTGCGGATAGGGTGATGGCTCGCTTCGCCTACAAGACGAGGATTTCATTTGCGAGTGGGGTGGCCCTCGTCACGAAGCCGCCGGAGGTACTGGCGGGATATAAGGATGGACCGGATTTCAGAGTGCCGGTTAGGGTAGATTATGCGGTACAGACTTAGGAGAAAATAATGTCAACTCAAAATCAGATCGGGAAAACGCTGTTCATTAGTGCGGCTCTGCCCGCCACGAACGATGCTGCGGGATTCGATGCTTTGACCTTTACCAAGGTTGAGGGAGCACAATCGCTTCCTCAGCTTGGCGTCTCAGGTGCGAACATCGACGTGCCGGACCTTCAGACCGGATTCACGGCAGGTGTCAAGGGTGCGATGAGCGGAAACGAAAGCACCGCTTCATTTCGTAAAGTTGCCGCAGACACGGGCCAGGCTTTAGTAGAAACCACGGCGAACGGTGCGCAGGGACTTGCTTCGATCAAGATCGGACGCGGTTCTGGCGTGGCTGAGGCGCTCGTTGTTGGCGATCCTATCCAGTACGCGCAGGGCTACGTTAATGGGTACCTTGAAGTCCAGGGTGACGTTACGACCCACGAAGGCTTCGAGGTCAGCTTCAAGCAGAATGACTTCACGGTCGATAGCACCCAGGTGTAATGGTTAGCTCACACCCCAACTCCCTCCAAAGGTGTGAGTAAGGCGGGCCGGGTTTATGTGTTTTCCCGGTCCGCTAAAATTAAAAACATAGACGAAGGAGAAAAACGCAATGGACTTCAAAAAACACGACGCAAGAACGGCAGCAGAGAAGCCGCATGTAGTTAGGCTACGGCATCCTGCCACCGGCTTCTATATTATGAATGACGCGACGGATGGAATGGACGAGGATTTCTGTGCCGTCATGGTCGTCGGCTCACAAGCCCGCTCAGTGCAAGCCGGAATCCTTGACGACGCGCGCGCAAAGTTAAATGTGGCAAGAAGCAAGAAAAAGAAGGCCGAACAATCAGCCGCGCTGGAGGATATTCAGAAGACGTTAGTGGAGGGAGCGGCCCGCGTCATTCGCGGATTCGAGTACATCGAACGCGACGGCGAACCGCTGACGACATCTAAGGCTGATATTGAATGGTTTCTTGATCTTAATTTCGTTAGTGTCAAGTCGCTTATGGCGACCGACGATGAAGAGGGTGATGGCGAAGAAGTTTGGCGCGGCGATAGTTTCGCTCAGCAAATCCTAACCGCGTCGAATGATTCAGGCCTTTACTTGGGGGAATAGTTGCCGACCTTGCAAAATATGCAGCGCAGGTCGGCTACCTATCAGTCAAGCCAAAGGACCACAAAGAGACGCGCTCCGAGGCGATGGGGATGCCATTTCCAAGCCCACCAGAGCAAGGAGCGTACCTTGTGGCAGCACTTGCTGATCTTGGCTGGGCGGGCAATAACGGGTACGGTGAAACGGTGATGGCATGGGCTGAGATTCAAGCATACGCCGAGGCAACGGGGTCGCTCGTGGACCCGTGGGAATTCCGCTGCATCAGGCAAATGAGCGGGGCTTATGCGAACGAGCGGAATAATGACTCGCTGATGCGTATTGCGCCTTACGACCGGACGGACTAACCATGGCAGACTTCGCCAAATTGATCCTCGCTGCCGAAACCGGAGACCTGAAGAAGGCACGGGCAGAACTTGGCAAACTCACCAAGGCGGCAGGGAAGTCAGAAAAAGGAATCACGAAGTCCACGAAGAAGATGGGCACGGGGTTCAGCGTGCTGTCACGGTCTATGGCCTCGCTGGGCCTCGCGTTCAGCGGCGGAATCATAGCACGGAAAATGTTCACGGATTTTGCGGCATTTGATCGTAACGTCACGAAGATCAACACGCTGGTCGGAGTCAGTCGCGAGCAGACCGACGAATGGCGCAAGGGCATGATTGAGCTGTCCGGTGTCGTGGGCAAGTCCACCGAAGAGATGGCCAGCGGCATGTTTTTCATCACGTCCGCTGGACTACGAGGATCGGCGGCGCTGGATGCGTTGGAGGCTTCCGCTAAAGGTGCCGCGATTGGGTTGGGTGAGACCAATATAATCGCTGATGCTGCTACTTCGGCGGTGAACGCTTACGGGGCAGGGAATATCAACGCCACAAAGGCCGTGGCTATCCTTGCTGCAACCGTGCGCGAAGGCAAGGCGGAAGCTAGTGCCATCGCCCCGGTTCTAGGCTCGCTGCTTCCGATCACGTCGAAACTAGGCGTTGGTTTCGATCAAGTCGGTGCGGCAATTGCCGGGATGACTCGACTCGGTTCTCCAGCTGCTGAGGCTGCGGTATCGTTACAGGCCGTCCTCACGACGTTAGCCAAGGGTGGTACGGAAGATGCCAACAAAGCTCTGAAGACGCTGGGCACATCGTTCGCCTTACTGCGAAAGGGTGTCCGCCAAGATGGGCTTCTTGAAACACTGAGCGATCTGAAGGATCGCATTGGCGACAACGAAGAGGCGATGATCAAGATATTCCCGAACATCAGGGCGATGCGCGGGTTGTTCAGTCTCTTGGGTGAGAATCTGGAAGCGAATAAAAAGATATTTGCGTCACTTGCCGATACGGTAGAAGGTGACCTGCAGGTCGCATACGACAAATGGGCTGCCAGCGTCGAGGGGCGCTATACCCTCGCGATACAGGGCTTGAATAAGCACCTAACGACATTTGGAGAATCGGCTGTGCCGATTGCCGTGTCTGCACTGGAGGGGCTTGTCTCTGCGCTTGGCTTGGTCCTGGAAAATGGCGGGCGACTTGCCGCCTGGTTCGCCACGGGTGCCGCTGGGGTCATCGCTTACCAAGGGGCGTTGCTGGCGGCTGGGGTTGCTGCGCGGGGATTGGTGGTCAGCTTGAAGATGACTCGTACTGCCCTCATCCGCACTGGCTTGGGAGCGGCGGCGGTATTGGTCGGTGAACTCGTCTATCAGTTCATCTTGTGGAAGAGAGAGATGGAGGGCACGATAACGCCCGTTCAGGATTTCACCGATAGAGTAGACCAGCTAACCATGTCGGTAGAGGATCTAGGAAAGGCGCAGCGCGACCTGGCCATAAGTGAAATCAGTAGTTCCTTAGTGACGACCGGAATTGAAATAGAAGAGTACGTTGTCAAGATAAGCGAGGCTGAAGGTGAACTTGTCAGACTGAGGCGCAGCCTTACTAGCGGCACGGCTGATGATAATTCCATCGTCATGGATGCCGGGGCAATAATTCAAACTACGAAAGTGTTGGAGCGGATGCGCGAGGGGCTGTCCGATCTTTCCGGCAAGTACGAAACAAACTCCAAGGCGCTGAAGAAGCTAAACGAATTCACGGCAACCGCTACAGAGGAAACCAATAAAGTAGTCCCCACGATCATTAACGCCGCAGAGGCTTACGAGAAATGGGAAGAGCAGATCTTAGAATCCATGGGCGCTTTGATTCAGGCCGACGAACTTGCGGCCAGATTCGGCGGCACGATTGACGGCCTGAGTGAGAAGTCTTTTGACGAGATGGCCAAGTCTGTCAGAGGCTTTGTTAGCGAAATCGAAAAACAGTTTGGATCATTAGAAAAGGCATCCTTGCCGGTACTGGCGGCGCTTGCTGACCTTCAAGAATTATTGAACGAGAAGGGCGCGGAGGAGTTTGCTGCCGCAATTGAATCGTTACATCCGCCCCTGAGCGCGGCGGTCGTCGATCTGGAAACATTGGTTAGCGTCATAAAAATGATCCCTGATCCTCTGGCAGAAGTCAGCACGATGACCAAGGACCTGGCAGCCGCGTTCACCGCATTATCTGCCCAGGGCACGGCTGAATTATCTAAACTAGCTGCCGCAGCTGAAACCAGCTTCAGCTTGATCACAGAGAGCGGCATAGCTAACAGCGCGCAATTACTGGAAGCGGAACGGAATGCCCTTGAAGCTCGCAAGGCACTAGCCATCGCGGTCGGCATCGACCTCACAACATTGGAGCAGGAACGCCTCGACGAGATTCTGGCCATGATGGGCCAACATACCGACGAGATGAACCAATTCGCTATTCAGGCTGCGCGGAATATACAGACGGCATTTGCTGACTTCTTGTTCAATCCGTTCGATGGCGGACTGAAGAAGATGTTTGGGAACTTCTCGAAGACCTTGCGACGAATGGCGGCAGAGATGGCGGCGGCCAAACTTTTAGGGCCAGGCGGGATGCTTGGCAACATCTTCACAGGTGGCAAGGACGGGAAAGGCGGGATATTCAGCGGGCTTACTAATAAACTCGGCGGCGTAATTTCAAAAGTTGGTGAATCAATTGGCGGGTTTGTCGGCAAGGCGGTGGGCGCGACAGCCAAGTTCATCCCTATCATCGGCCCGCTCATCGGTGCTGCTATAACCTCCATCATTCCCAAACTTGGCGGGCTGTTATTCGGCGGGAGTTTTAAGACCACGAACGCAGGCGTGCAGCTTGGCCTAGGTGCGAATGGCGTAACAGGTTCATCGTTCGAGGAACAACACCGCAAGGGCGGGTTGTTTCGCAAGTCCAAGACGCGCACCAAACTGACGGCTCTCGACGCCGCAACGGCTTCGGGATTTCAGGACGCTTATGACTCGATCATCGACAGCGCCCAGGTCATCTTCTCGGGCATCGGTATCGACATCGACCGTAGCCTACTGACCGCCGTGCGCGTTGCCGGTTTGAAGATAAGCACAAAGGGCAAGTCCCAAGCTGAAATACAGGATCTCATTGATGAGTGGTTCCTGAATTTGAGTGATGCCGTATTCGGCGCTGCTGCGGAAAGTTCCGGTGCTCTCGGGTTGCTCGAACTTGCCCGGGACGGTGAGAGCGCGTCCCAGGCGATGATGCGGCTTGGCTCGCAACTCCAAGGTGTCAACGACGTCCTGGAGTTTATGGGCGCCACGTTGCTCAACGTCGGAGTGGATGGTGCCACTTTCGCTGACGACCTGATAATGCTCGCGGGCGGAATAGATGCGCTTGCCAAGGGCGTCAATTCGTTCGTTGAAAACTTCTATTCGGATGAGCAGAAGCTCGAACGGATACAGAAGGGTGTTAATGAAGTATTCGCTGAACTTGGATTAGAGATACCCATCACAAGAGAAGCAATGGTTGCGCTCATTGCCGGGTTGGACCTGACGACCGAATCGGGACGGACGGCATTCGCAGCGCTTATGCTTATCGCCCCACAATTGGATATCATTTTCACGTCATTTGAGGAAGGGGCTGCCTCAGCTGCCAAGGCGGCAGAAGACATGGCGAGAGCGGCTGCCAAAGCCGCAGCGGACCAAGCCGCAGCTACGGCCAAGCTATTCCAAACATCCCAGCACGGGACTGACGCGGCCCTAGGCGCGCTCCGAAAATCCATTGAAGCCCGAAAGGCCGTCATACAGCGGGAGCGTGACGAGAGTGTAAGGGCGGCCCAGGAGGTTAGCGAGGCCGCGCAGGCGGCAAACCAAGCGGCTGGCAAAGCGGCACAGAAGGCGCTCTCTGCCCTGATGCCGGTAGTAGATGCCATAACATCGGCGGTGAGTTCGCTTCGTACATCAATCGCAGGCGAAGACGCTCAAACACGCGCATCAGCGTTGTCAGCGGTTCGGCAGGCTCTGGCCACCGGCAATATATCAGAAGTCGGAGATGCGGCAGGAATCGCGGCCAAAGTCGAGTCCGGCAACTTCTCAACGGCGGCAGACTTCCGCCGCGAACAAGTTCGCACGCTGACCCTGCTTGGGCGTCTGGGCGATGAAGGTGAACGGCAAGTGGATCAAGCTGAGGCGGCTGTTAGCGCAATCGAATCTCAGACAGCCTCGATAGAGCGGGCAGCAACGAGAGCCAGCAATCAGGCGGCGCTACAATTCGATGAAGAAATAGCAGCGCTTGATGATCAGCTTGCCAAGGCAGAAGAGCAAGTGAACCTATTACGTGGGATTGAAACCGGTGTTCTTTCGGTAGCCGAGGCATTAGTGCAGTTTCGGATTGCATTAGAAACCGAGCGCGGTCTGACTATTACACCGCCAGAATTAGTGTCTCCTGTGAATGTGCGGATTGAAGCCACCCTTCTCCGCATTGACCAGTACAGTCGCACGAGTGCCCGCACGAACATTAGGATTCTTGACATTGCTGACCGAGAGTATCGAGAGGCACAGGCGGCGGTATGAAATTTGTAGTACCAATGACAGTGACTTCGACGAACTTGACGACGAACGTCATCAATGATTACGCCGATTGGGCTGCTGGCACCTACGTACTCGGGACACGGAAAGTCGAGGGCGAATCTGTATACGAAGTGGTGGCAAGCCCGAGCACAACTGATCAACCAACGGTCGGAGCGGCAAAGGCAACGCCCACCTGGATTTTGCTCGGTTTCGCGAATATCTGGCGCATGTGGCGCGAGGGAGTGGATTCACCAAGTGAGGCGGTTGGTGATATAGAAGTATCAGTCCCAATACCAACCGTCACCACTACGGTTGGCGTCCTTCGTGCCGTCGGGCTGAATGTCAATGTCAAGATTGTTGACAGTACGATAATGAACATTGAAGCGCCGACCGTGGAGAATGTCGGCGGCACGAAGGATGGCGTGAATACGGCGTTTACCATTTCAGTCGCCGGGACGTTCGTCATGTTGTATCTAAACGGAGTGAGGCAGGTTGAACTTACTGACTATACTCGCGTTGGTACTGCGATCACTGCGGTTGCCTCGATTCCCTTCACTGGTGATTCCTATATAGCAGAAATCTTCACGCTAGACGAACCTGCTCTAGAAAATATAGGCGGCACGAAGAATGGGTCAAATACGGCTTTCACTATTTCAGAAGCACTCGGCGTTGCCCGTATTTTCCTGAACGGCAGGGAACTGGTAGAAGGTGTCAGCGCGGACTATACCCGCGTCGGTACTGCGATCACGGCGGTCAATTCGATCCCATTCCTTGCCGATGTCTACGAAGCGATCATATACACGGGAAATGTGCCAATTGTTGAAACCATCTACGGCACGAAGAATGGGTTGAACGCATCCTTCTTGATTTCCGTCGATGGTACTGCGACGTTGCTCCTGAACGGGATTAGGCAAGAAGAAGGGGTTGACTACGAGAGGGTTGGGATAGCCGTTACAGCCACGGGTTCGATACCGTTCCCCGGCGACACATATGAGGCGGTCATCTACCCCACCATCGTATTTCCAGGCGGCGTAGTCTACAGTTTAACGAAAAACATCTCCGACATTGGAGTAGGTGATTGGTGGGAGTTCTTCTTTACAGGTTACACCAATGAAACCACGCTGGTATTCGATGATCTTCCCGCTTATTTTGGAGCAGGCGTCACGCTCCACGTAACAAACTATTCTACCGGGCCAAGCGATCCATCTTCAGTCGGTCGGCTGGTCATAGGGCCGGTAGTGGACGCTGGCCAGTCTCTTGCTGGCGTCACCTCGCGCAATCTGACATTCTCAACAAAAAAGCGCGATGAGTTTGGGAGCCTCACTATAGTGTCCCGCCGCACGATTCGCGTCGTTGATTTTCCCGTTATGATCCCCACCAGCAATACTTATTTCATTCAACGGCAAGCGGCAGATCTAGCGTCCACGCCTACTCTATTCATCGCTGACCCTGACCTGCCTGAAACAATTGTCTTCGGCGTCTTTGAGAACTTTGACATCATCGTGAACGGCTTATCAAT
>Ga0302123_10000828_pt1 | contig 22968 bp, 18 predicted proteins | sample CB21_321_MG_FD_203109 | JGI IMG/M metagenome (GOLD analysis project Ga0302123, IMG submission 203109) | Marine microbial communities from Western Arctic Ocean, Canada - CB21_32.1 | ecosystem: Environmental > Aquatic > Marine > Oceanic | place: Canada: Western Arctic Ocean | collected 2017-09-28 | reverse complement strand
AGTAGAATCAGGAACATTAGGAATTACGTCTAGTGGAACAGACGCATCTAAAATCTTTGCGTTCACAATACCTCCAGGAACAGATGGTTCCGATGGTTCTGATGGTGCAGCAGCTGGCTTTGGAACTCCAACAATAACTACTGGAGCTGCAGGAACAAGTGCTTCAATTACTTCAAGTGGAACAGATGCTAGTAAAATCTTTGCATTCACAGTTCCAAGAGGAGCAACTGGAGCCGATGGAGGAGCAGGAGCAGATGGTGCAGCAGCTGGATTCGGAACTCCAACAGTAGCAAGTGGACCTTTAGCAATATCTTCAAGTGGTACAGATGCATCTAAAATCTTTGCATTCACGCTACCTCCAGGAACAGATGGTTCCGATGGTTCTGATGGAGCTGATGGTGCAGCAGCTGGCTTTGGAACTCCAACAGTAGCATCAGGAACATTAGGAATTACGTCTAGTGGAACAGACGCATCTAAAATCTTTGCGTTCACAATACCTCCAGGAACAGATGGTTCCGATGGTTCTGATGGTTCCGATGGAGCAGCTGGAGCAGCAGCTGGTTTTGATGCCCCAACAATAACTACTGGAGCTGCAGGAACAGCTGCTTCAATTACTTCAAGTGGACCAAATACTGCTAAGGTATTTGCATTCACAATTCCAAGAGGAGCAACTGGAGCCGATGGAGGAGCAGGAGCAGATGGTGCAGCAGCTGGCTTTGGAACTCCAACAATAGCATCAGGAACATTAGGAATTACGTCTAGTGGAACAGACGCATCTAAAATCTTTGCGTTCACAATACCTCCAGGAACAGACGGAGCTGATGGTTCCGATGGTTCTGATGGAGCTGATGGTGCAGCAGCTGGCTTTGGAACTCCAACAGTAGCATCAGGAACATTAGGAATTACGTCTAGTGGAACAGACGCATCTAAAATCTTTGCGTTCACAATACCTCCAGGAACAGATGGTTCCGATGGTTCTGATGGTTCCGATGGAGCAGCTGGAGCAGCAGCTGGTTTTGATGCCCCAACAATAACTACTGGAGCTGCAGGAACAGCTGCTTCAATTACTTCAAGTGGACCAAATACTGCTAAGGTATTTGCATTCACAATTCCAAGAGGAGCAACTGGAGCCGATGGAGTAGCAGGCCCAGACGGAGATGATGGTGCAGCAGCTGGCTTTGGAACTCCAACAGTAGCATCAGGAACATTAGGAATTACGTCTAGTGGAACAGACGCATCTAAAATCTTTGCGTTCACAATACCTCCAGGAACAGACGGAGCTGATGGTGCAGCAGCTGGAGTAGGAACTCCAACTGTAGCAAGTGGCACATTAGCAGTATCCGCATCTGGTCCAGATGCAGCCAAAGTATTTGCGTTCACAATACCTCCAGGAACAGACGGTTCCGATGGTTCCGATGGTTCTGATGGAGCTGATGGTGCAGCAGCTGGATTCGGAACTCCAACTATGACTACAGGTAGTGCAGGAACAAGTGCTTCAATAGCTTCAAGTGGACCAAATACTGCTAAGATATTCGCATTCACAGTTCCAAGAGGAAATACAGGAACCCAAGGAGATACAGGAGTAGCAGGTCCAGCTGGAGATGCTGGCCCAACAGGTGGACCAGGTCCGACTGGACCAACTGGTGCAGCAGCTGGAGTGGGAACTCCAACAGTAGCGTCTGGAACATTAGCAGTAGGAGTATCTGGTCCAGATACTGCCAAAATCTTTGCATTCACAATACCTCCAGGAGCAGATGGTTCCGATGGAGGAACTGGTCCAACAGGTCCACCTGGAGGAGCAGGCCCAACAGGCCCAACAGGTCCAGACGGACCGACAGGACCGAACGGACCAGTCGGGCCTATAGGACCGACAGGACCGACAGGCGCACCAGGAGGAACTGGTCCGACAGGAGCAGGATATAGACCAGGAGTTCCATGGACCTTTTCCACTAGCACTACTATCACAGACCCAGGTCAAGGTGGAATTAGATTTAACAGCACAACATTCGCTAGTATAACCCAGATGGCTATTGATGACCTTGATACTGCTGGTGCTGACCAACAAGACTGGCTTAGAACATGGGATGATACTGGTGTAGAAATAACACTACAAGAACAACTTGGTTCTAGAGACGGGTTTATGACATTCAAGATTGCTGCACAATCATCCACAGAACAATCTGGCTACTTCAAGTTTACTGTTATTCCACTAGCATCAGGTGGCACAGCGTTTGGTAATCCTACATCAGTTGTAATTCAATCCGCACTTACTGGACAGACAGGAATACAAGGTTCAGCTGGAGATGATGGTTCCGATGGAGCAACAGGTCCAACAGGAGCAGCTGGAGGAACAGGTCCAACAGGAGGACCAGGTCCGACTGGAGCAGGTGGTCCAGCTGGTTCAGATGGAGATGATGGAGCAACAGGCCCAACAGGAGGACCAGGTCCGACTGGTCCGACAGGAACAGGTGGAGGAACAGGTCCAACGGGAGGACCAGGACCAACTGGTCCAGCAGCTGGAGTGGGAACTCCAACAGCAGTAGAAGGTCCTTTAGCAGTAGGAACATCTGGACCAGATACTGCTAAGGTATTTGCATTCACAATTCCAAGAGGAGCAACTGGAGTAGCTGGTCCGACTGGTCCGACAGGAGCAGGTGGAGGAACAGGTCCGACAGGTCCAGCAGGAGGAACAGGTCCAACAGGAGGACCTGGTCCAACTGGTTCAACTGGAGGTGCAGGACCGCCTGGTCCGACAGGTCCAGCAGGAGGAACCAATGGTTCAATGTATTTGATAGCTGAAGAATCTAACTGGCAACTTGATACTAGTGCAAATAGTGGATTCCATTGGTCTTTCGGTAATGGAAGCAATGTAGGTAATGCTCCTGGAGGATATGATGGAGAAGGAATTGGAATGCCATGGGATGGCACTGTAAAGTATATGCATCTAAACTTATCTAACGATGGAAACGAAGTTGTTGGCAAGTCATGCACAGTTCAAATATACAAAGGCAATGGTGGTACTCAAAGTGCACTAGCTAGCGCAACAGTGACAACTACAATTGACGTTGGTGGAGATGGTAATGATAATGGAGTGGATTTAGATATTGATGTATCTAAGGGTGACATTATACTATTCAAAACTACAACTGCAACCTCCTCTGGAATATATCTCGGTCGTGGTACCGTGACAGCTTACTTTGTGGAGAGGTGATAAAATGACATGCCCAACATGCGCAACAAAAGACTGCAGACACTATCATAAAATGAGACTAGTTAGAGATGGATTACTGAGAGATTCAGACAAGTATGTGCTTCCTGATTTATGGGAGACATATACAGCTGCTCAGAAAAACGAGGTTAGCACTTATCGACAAGCATTACGAGATTGGCCTTCAACTGTAGATAATCCAATGAGCTTAGGAAGCAAATTACCACCTAAGCCTACATTTGTTGTTGACCCTGATACATATACAATGGCGTGAGATTATGTCAAGAACACAAGATATAATCGATAAGATGCAGGCTCTTATGATAGCCGACGGTAATTTTGGAGGAGTAGCTGAGTACTCACAAAGTGGTTGGGATGCAGATAATTTTCAATACCCATTATGTTTATTATTAGTTGAAGATGACACAATCACTCCATTAGGATTGAATAAAACAGAGCATGAACTTCGACTTGAAATAATTTTTGCTTGTAATCAATTTGGAGAACATGGTAATAGAATGACATATCATTTTGCTGATTCATTAGAGGACCTACTAATTACTAATCGCTCATTTACTCTTACTACAGGAGAAGTGTTAGACGTTAGATTAACGCAAAAAACTTATGGATTAGATTTTACTGACGATGGAAATGTAGATGGTGTTAATTGTCAAGTAATAGTTAAGTTTATGGTGAGTTCATGAATAGCGATGATATGTTTGCATTATTGCAAGAAGTACGAGGCGACGTAAAGAATCTGAAAGACAACCATCTTAAGCATATTGAGAGTAATATGGCAGAAATTAGTAGTGAAATAAAATTGATGTCGCTTAGAATTGATAACATCGAAGAGTTCACAAGTGAGATTGAAACCTTTATTAGGAAATACTCACTCCGAGCTATTATGATAGTAGTGTCGACAGGCGGAATTGCTGCTCTCATGATGTGATTCCATGCCAACTAAGCGCAACATAACAAAGATGGAGATACAAATCATCGATTACGATGGTGTTGAAGAAATACTTGATGGATTCGATAGAAAAAAACTAATGAGACAATTAACTGTGTTGCAAAGAAAGAACGCGAAGTACATGTTGCGACAATTCAAAAATGCATTTAAGAAACAAGCTAATCCTAAAACTAATAAAAAATGGGCACCACTTTCTCCAATGACATTAAGACGCCGAAAATATCCAGGTAGACCAATTCTTACACAAACTGCCAAACTACGCAGAAGTCTAGACTATAAAGTAATTCCAGTTAGAGGCAGAGTGAATGCATTGATTGGAACACAATACCCTACGTCTGTAGTGCATCAATTTGGTAAGAACCCAAATATCGCAAAGATTGGAAACCAACGTATATTGTACAGACCAATTCCTGCAAGGCCGTTTGTTGGAATGAGCAAGAAACATGAGAAGAGAATAAAAGCTAATGTCACTCGCTTTATGAAACAAAAGATGAAGCCTAGAGGTAGTGGTAAAAGACTTATAGGACATTCGATTCCGTTAACAGGATTCGCTAATTCATCAGGACTTGGTGGAAGATGGGGTATGAGAAGTTGACATTCGAGTTTGATGAATGTAGGGGAGCTCTAGTTTGGGAACCACCTATGACAGAGGCACAAATATACTATGAAGACAACAAAGAGTGGATACAAGAAAAAGTACGTAATAGAATTAGACTACATACTCTTCGATTGAATTACATTAAAAATGAGTCAGGATGTATGCACTGCAGAGAGTCAGACCCAGGCGTTTTAGAGTTCAATCACAAAAACGCATCTACAAAATTGTTTAACATCGGACGTACAAAAGGAAAATCGAAGTCATGGGAAATGATATCGCAAGAGATTCTAAAGTGCGAAGTATTATGTGCAAACTGTCATAAACGCGTGACCGCGCGAGAACATGGGAAGCTAGGATATACCGCTCGTGTGTGTGACTCGGGCATGCCAACCTGATAGACAAATAAGGTTAATAATTGGTTCATAAGCCACAAAAAAACCTTCCCCTGTGCATACCTCTAGTAAACCCTCATTCTCACGTGGAAGCGGGTCTCCCATCCCGGATATAAAGGATTAGGGTTTGCAGGCGGGGCAGCGAAACCTTCTGTCGTGTGTATGTGACTGAACCCAGTTTCCACACCATCTGCAAGCATTATTGTTTCTCATACTATTCACTATTTTTTTCTCGCAGATAATTTTCATACTCCGCGCGCGTTAAAGCAGAAATCTCTTCTGTCACTTCAACATTTAATTGTTTACGAAAGAAAATCTCTTTCAATGAAGTGAGCATTTCCATACAGCAGTCTACACAGTATTTTAGAACTCTGTCTTGTGCCCACTCTCTTATATCGTTTGATAAATCGATTGACTGTAGGAAGTCAATTGATTCTTCAACCACATATGGTTTTGTACATTCGTCGTTTTGGCATACACATATTATTATCTCACTCATAATCTAACCTCGGTCTCAAATACTTTGGGTGTCTCGGGCTTCCACCATCTGTCATACCAAAATACTCGAATGTAATTACTTCACCAATTGCAATTGGTGATTCTCGCTCTGCATCTGTAAGTCCAACACCTACATGGAATACTCGTTCATTTCTTTCATCTGTCCAAGTGCAAATATAGCCGCCAAGTCTTCCTTCATTTCTACCTTTACCAGGAAGGTAATCAATTATGGTTGCTTCTGAATCCTCAAATATCTTTACCTTTAGAATGTTTTTACTTCTCTTCCGTTCGTACCTGCTTTTTGGATTTCTAATCATCACCCCTTCTCCTCCTATCGCAGTATAATTGTCGTGATATGATTGTAAAGCTTCTTTACTAATTATCGGAGTTTGCTTAACCACTTCAACAAAATCAGGCATAGTCATATTTTGTAAGTTGTCATATACTAGGTCAAATGTGAATGCCTCGAGACTTGGAGCATCAAACACAAAATACCGAACATTTCTCCATCTATCATCTGGATTATGTCTTTTTACTACTGAACAGGTTTCTTGAAAGTTTCCGATAGGACTACCATCGCTAGTAAAAACTAACTCTCCGTCCAAATGACAGGGGACTCCTTTCAATGGTTCAGTAAACCATGCAGGAGCATAGATTATATTATTACCGCGCGTAAGTAGATTCTCTCCGTTCCAATACGCACGTATACCATCTATCTTGAAACTCATCAGCCAATGAGTAGGGTCTTGTTTCTGACTATTGTACTTCTTTGCGAGCATGACTAAATCTGACATATATCTCGGACTAATACCAAGCATATATACTTTCCTAATTTTAGCGCAAGAGCAAGCTTTAATAAGAACAAAACTCATCGCTTTATAGGGAATATCAATGGCAGTGCGTACAGGTTCTGATTTACTACGAATGGGGATAATGAAAGAGACTGCATATGGTACAGACCCAGGTACCAAACTCTATTCCTGGCCACATGTAATTACAGCGTTTCCTTCCCCAACAGAAGATTACGGCAGAACTATGGTGAGAAGCCTAGGGTCTGGAAGATTGTATGGTATGACTTATGACACTAAAGCAGAATATGCATTTACTGTTGAATCATTAATTAACGACGATGGTGCATTTAGTCTTTTTGCAGCTGCACTTGGCGCAGCCGCTATCGCCCCAGCTGATACATTAACTTTAGGAGATTTAGAATCATTTGTAATAGAAACTGGGTTGTCAAATAGTACAGACCTTTCATATGAACTTTACAAAGGATGTAAAATAAATAATCTCACATTAGAAGCTTCAGAAAATGAACCTCTAAAATTAACGACCGATTGGATTGCACAGACAATGACTCGAGCTGCTACTCCAGTCACACGTTCTAGTGGAGACGGTGTTGGTGGAGTTGGAGATTTAGTAGACCCAACCTCTATTCCTAAGCAGATGGGAGACATTACAATTTCAGTAAAACCGATTACAGATGGAGTTATTGGGACTGCAATGACTGGCTTAATCATGAGAAACTTTACAATGGAGATTTCAAATAATCTTGAAAGGATTTATAGTCTTGGTGGAACTAAGTTCCTAGGTAGTCTGATGGAGCAGGGATTAGATATTACTGGGTCATTCACTATGCTAAGTCAGGACGATTCATTTGCAGACAGATTTGCTGCAGATGGTGCCAACAATGGGGTACAATTAGAGATTATCATAAATGATATAGGAAAGGCAGCAACAGAAAATGTTAAGTTTGTCCTTCCAAACTGTAGATTACTGTCGAGAGATTTTGCAAAGAGCGTTACGGATGCAGGGCCAATAGAAGAAGGCTTCGATTTCCACGTTCAAACGAATCCGACAGTGACCATGAATAATAGTTAGTTAGATAGTTTAGTTTAGTAGTAGTAGTGAAAAAATATGGAAATAATAATTGAAGAAACAACATACAGCGTAGCCCTAGGATTCGGCAATGTAATGCAAATACAATCAATGCTCACAGCAGCATTTGCTATAGATGCGTTTGCCGATATAGATGCGACTGACGACTTAACGATAGAAGACCTGGCATCAGAAGATAGCCAAAGAGCATTAGAAGCAAGTGCAATACTAATGCCAAAAGTTCTCAATAAGGTCTTGAAAAAGGTAAACGGAGAATCAGTATCACTTTCATATATTGATGATGAGCTTCCGCTCAAACATGGGGTAGATTTGTTTAACCAAATAATGGAGCATATAAGTGAATTAAACGTCCCAAAAGCGAGCGAGCCCTCATCCAGCGAGTGACTGGAGGAGGAGCGCCCGAGGATATCACTTCAGAATTATTATCAATCTTTGTGGTTGATAGAGTTTGCAAGAGATATGGCTGGACTTTTACACAATTCGATGAAGAGTTCGAACGTAGCCCAAAAACATTTGGGCGACTATTTGAACTGTTGAATTGCGAAGCTGAAGCCAAGTTAGACCAACAGAAAGACCATAATAGAAGTATGCGGGCATCCGATAGTAAGCAGAGAAAACAGAGATTAGGGTTGAAATAAAATGGCTATGAACAATCTTCGTGTTGGTATTCTCTTATCTCTGGGAGTGCGAGGTTTAAAAGAGTTTAGGAAAGCTGGTGGTGGTCTTAAGGGTCTCGCTTCAGCAGCAAGAAAAGTTAGAGTTGAGTTTGCGCTTTTAGCAGCGCAAGAAGCGTTTGCATTTATGGCTGATGCATTAAAAACGTTTGCAGATTTCGACCACTCTATGAAGAAAGTACAAGCGGTGACTGCAGCAACAGGCGCAGAGCTTGCAGGTCTGACAGAATTAGCTCGAGAACTTGGAAGAGAGTTCCCTTTTACTGCGTCTGAAGCTGCAGATGCAATGTTCGAACTCTCACTTGCTGGTTTGAAAGTGAACGAAGTAATGGGCATAACGCCGACTGTGCTTCAACTTGCTATGGCTGGAAACATGGAATTGGCACAATCAGCCAGAATTGCTGTAGCTACAATGAATGCTTATGGAATGGAAGCAGAGGATGTTATTCATATTGGTGACCAACTAACTGCAGCTTTCACAAACAGCGCGATGACACTAGCTGAAGTAGGTGCAGGTCTATCTTTCGTAGGTCCTGTTGCTAAACTAGCTAATGTTTCATTGGCCGACAGCGTGACAGTATTAGGTCTGTTTGCAAATGCAGGTGTTGTAGGTGCAAGGTCTGGTACTACATTTAGACAGATGCTGTCGAAGATGATTGCTCCGACTACTGATGCTAAACAGCGAATGGCTGAATTAGGATTAGTATTTACTGATAGCACTGGACAGCTTATTCCAATGATTGATATCCTTCAGCAACTAATCGATGTCCAAATGACAGCTAACGATGTTGTTAAAGTCTTTGGAATAAGAGCAGCTCCTGGTGTCGGTGCGCTGATTAATCAGGGAGTTGAAGGATTCGAGGAGCTGAGCGCTGCGGTTAATGATTCAGATGGCGAGCTGAACAGAATTGCTGCCACAATGGAAGAATCCGCTTTGATTGAGTTTAAGAAGTTTACAAGCGCAGTGGAAGATTTTAAGATTCAAATTGGCATACAACTAATGCCAGTGATAAACGAAATGATTGCGTTGTTTAGAGGACCAGAAGGTTTTGGAATAGCGCTAACCAATGTAGCAATCGCGTTTGGAGATTTCCTATTAGTCGTAGCGCACTTCGTATCGATGATGCAACCACTTATAACCGCTTTTGCCGAATCCACAGCATGGCTCGCACAACACAGTGATTTGGTCGAGATACTAATTGCTGCTTACATACTTTTGAAAGTCAACGCAATGCGCGCAGCAATAGCACAATGGATGTTAAATTATGCGATGATTGCAGGTGGCGGTGCTGGTGCTGCTGCTGGTGCTGGTGCTGCAGCTGCTGGGACTGGTGCTACTGCTGCTGCTTTGGGTACATTTACCTGGAGGACTGCAATAACTGGACTAAGTGGAGCGTTGTTGATTTTACTCAGGAGGTTAGGTCCAATCTATGTTGCATACGTATTGTGGGACCAAATTATATGGATACTACATGCATCAATTTCTGCATTATACGTTTTGCTTGCGAAAACAGCAAACATGCTGCCAGGACTAAACATTGGAGGTATGGGTGGATGGGGAGAAGGCACTAAGGCAACGGACCAATGGTCAGATAATCTATTGGACAGTCCGTTCACAAAGGAAGGAGGTTTGGACGCGTGGGATCGAACTGGGATTCCTTGGCTTATGGATATGTTCGGTATAGGTGATGGCAAGGGCGCCTTTGAAGACGGTGGAATGATTCCACGTACTGGAATGTATATGATGCACGCTGGTGAAATGGTTAAGCGCAGGCAATCATTAACTACTGATATGATGGCAAGTTCAAATAGTGGAGATAGCAGCTTCTATTTAACGGTGAATGCTTTGTCTACAAGTCCCTTTACAATCGGACAATCAGTTGGTAGTGAGCTAAGAAGATATAATATGTTGCAAGCAGGAAGGTGATGAATGTTGAGTGCTGAAGAAAAAGATTCAATCATAGCTGAGCTAAACTCCAAGTTTACTGAGTTGCGCTCACTTATTATTACTGTTGGTTCGATAATTGGAATACTAATGGCTGGATTACATAATGCAGGTTTCATAGATTGGGCAGTAGATTCAGTCGTAGATTCAGTTGAAGATGACCCAGAATGGAATCCATATATAGAGGATTGTGAAGAGGAGTTCATACTTATTACAGACCATTTTATAGTAGAGTCTGATGTTATATTCAACGTGTTATTAGAAGATATTAACAGATGTAGCAGAGTACATACTATAATGTGGAGAGTATCTCTTAATGATGATGCACATATTGGTGAAAGCGGAGAGTTCAGAAATGAACTGTTATTTACTGATAGATATTATGATTTAGATGAAGGAAATTACCATGCAATTATCGAAGTATCAAATGGTACTATCGAATTATACGACTACATAACTATAGACTTTGAATACGATGAAACAGAACAAGAAAATGCAGAGTATGGCTGCACTGATACTGTCGCACTTAATTACAATGAGACTGCAACACATGATGATGGTAGTTGTGAGTATGAACAAGAAGAAGTTGAAGACTGCTCAGCTGCTGAAATGGGATTCTATGATGTCTATACAGAATGGACAAATAATACTACATTCATGATTACCTGGGATGCAGATGTATCGATAGAATGTAGTTTAAATGCTACAGTCACTGCTCATGTTTATGATAATGAGACACTAGTAGCAAACAGCTCACGAACATTTGAGACTTTCTACCAAGCATGGGATTACATGTATATTAATTTCACAGCACCAAGCGGAAAAGACTCATTTGGAGAACTTCGAATAGTTGTGGTGTTGATTAGCGATGCCGAGTTTATATGGGAGGAGCGCGAACTATGGAATTAGATGTTCATCCAGCTCTTGAGTGGCTACTTAGAAAGATAGGAGTGATAATATAATGGCAGATTTCGTTTGGAAAGGAGATGTTGATGGGGATATCGGTAATCCTAAAAATTGGTGGGATGCTACAGCTGACCTTTCAGCAACGCGTACTCCTGGTCAGACCCCAGATAATAATGACAACATCTGGTTTGTAAAAACTACAGGTGTCACAACACTAACTGGTTCGATTACTGGAGGAATTAACGACTGTTTTTGGTTAGCTGCTGCAGTTTCAAATTATACAATTGGTAGCATGACTGGCAATTATGGAATTACAGGACAGTGGAATGTTTACTCTACTCTAACTGTGAATGATATGGTAGTTGGATATGATGCTGCAGGAGGAAAGGCTGCCACCTACAATGGCTTTGCAGCAGACAGAGTGACGTTTCATACAGAAAGCAGAATCACAGTAAATGATGATGCATATTTACTTTCTGGAACTTATAAAGGAACACTCACAGCTGGAGATTGTGTGTTCGGAAATAGTAGTGTAGATTCGTTTGTTGGAACAGATGGAATTTTTGAGTGTGTTGCTGGAACTTCCAATAGAGTTTGGAGTGCAAGTAATTCTGAAGAAGTCAAGACGATTATCATCAGTAGTACGCCGATGATGGTCACAATAGATAATACTTCTGTTTCTCTTACTACAGCTTCATTTACTACATCAGCTCGACAGACTAATATCTGTAATGTATTACCAATAACAAGCGCAGGCACACTTAGTATTAATGGTAGTGAGTTATATATGTTCACAAACAGTGGTCTGACTACATGGAAAGATTTCAGTCTCAGTGGAACCCAGACATTAGCAACCATAAGTGCGTCTCCTAGTCAATCTATTATCTCAACAATAGCTTGTACTCGAGCATCTTTTCCTACCAGCACTATACTATCATTAGGTGGTTATCTAGATATTAGCACAAGTGCAGTCCAAGCCTCAGCAGCTAGTTCTGGTAGTCCTACAGATTACACTGTATTTATGGAAGGAGTAATAACAGAGAATACTGCATCAACTGCTAAAATTAGTTCTACAAATGTAGACGCATCCAAATATCTAAATCTGTATTTGTACGGTACAACAACAGCAGGTGTTGTCAACGTAGCTCCTGCTCCTAATTTTGATAATGGAATCTTAAATATAGTAAATACTACAAAAGCTGAGCTACTTGGACCGCTTAGAATACCACTAGGTGGCTCAACCTGGACTGGAGAGTTAGTAGCAGATTTGCGTGGTCATGAGTTTGCAGGACATTTCATAAGGGGTGCGTTGTCAGGCACAGCGCTAACATTGAAGTATACAGGCGCAGGCACATGCGCAAATACATTTATGTTTGATGATGTAGATACTTCAATTCCTCTCACACTCGAAAGCACTGCTAAGACGAATGTTGTGACAAAGTTCAAGTATTCTACAGGCGGCACTCCATATAAGTTCGTTGACCTCACTATGATTCAGAACTCCAAGAATACAATTACTGCGACAGAAGTCGTTGAAGTGTCTGGAAACCTAGTAATAACTGGTGGAACAATAGATACGGCTGCTATATTCCAAATGGATAAACTAGGAGCATGCAATGTGACTTGTACTGCTGAAACTATTACTGCTCCAACACTGCGTATTGGAGTGTCAAGTGCAACTGCTACAGTGTGTAGTTATAATTGGACATCTACTTCAACAGAATATCCTATAATTAATGTTCGAGATACTTCTACGCTCAAACCAGTAGCCGCAATTACAGGCGCACACACTTTAGAAGGTGCTGGAACATTTGACTGGAATGGTGGACTAGTTGCTACTAATCATTTATTCTATATTACAAAATCCACTGGTACTCCAATGAGTATTAATAACTTCTTAAATCCAAATTTCCTAAGTGGATATAAAACAACATTTAGATTTGATGTGAAAGTTGGCTCAGGCTACAGCATTACTTTGCCTGCTGCTGTAAGTGGAGATGTGGAACTGGGTTCATCTGGAACCCCTGGAATTGGAACTAATAATGACCCAATATACAATTGTCCAGCAGCCTGTGTGATAACCGGCGGGCTTAAAATTGACTACTCTGAATATGCGAATACAGCAATATACAATGCTAAGGTCTTAGTTGCGTCAGCATCAAATGAACTTCAAGTATCAGGGAATACTACTATTGGTAGTAAGGGATATTGCGCTGCAAAAATTAAAGTGACCGACAGTGATTTCGTAAATAGTGGAACTATTGTAAGCAGTAAAATCTCTCTAATCTCTAGTGTAGCAGGAACATACATTGGAAATGTTGGAACATCTTGCACACTAACTGACATGCTTATAGATGGACAAGGATTGACTTCGAAGCATTCAATTAGTGGAAGCCCAACACTTACTGGAACTTACACAATTACTGATGCTAGTGTAGCATTAGCAGATTTATCAACTACAACTACTACAAACATTGTTGTGACTGGAGCGTCTTCTTGTGCTCCTGGCCACCACCTATTCGTGCTAAATGGTGGAGGAACAATAACTGATTCGAGTACAGAAACTAGAACTGCTGCAGGAGTAGCAAGTTTTGCTGGTTGTGATTCATTAGGCACACTCAAATTATCATCTGGAACTACTGGAATAGTTGGAAGTGTAATTGTGGATTCTATAATTCTTAGAGGAGGAATAATTTCTCAGAATCAGGCTACAGCTAAAAAGTTATGGATACGTGGAGGCACTCATCCCACAGCGTTAGTAAACGACTTTCCCGGATATAAAGGAAACACTAATTTCTCGCAAATTGCTGTTAACGCAAAAGGAGGTTCCTTCATCTTCCCAACAAGTGGTTCAAACTTTAATGTTTTAGATACACTCATAATCGGCAACGCTAATAATGCAGAAGTACACTTTGCTGGAGATTCTACGCTCACTCTAGGACACAGTCTAGATGCAAACATGACGACCAACACAGTTGTAAAGTGGAATACATCTAAAGGAATTGGATTTGGTCCTTCGTCGACATACACAGGTTCTTTCAGTATACAGCGATGTGATATTGAAGGTAATATCGATATGACTGAAGCTTTAGTTCTACCTACGCGTGGTAATACTTATACTACAGACAAAGTATTAACTGTCGATAAAAATTACATTCACTCAACAAAACAAATGTCGTTGCTATACGTTGATAATTCAGAACACTTCGAAGTGATGTGCAGATACAATAGATTCTCAGCAAAATCTGCGTCAACAATAATTAAATATGGCTATTCTGCGACAGACCCAGGAACGGCTAGCTCATCTGAAATAGCATACAATCATCTTCGTTCATTAGACACAAGTGGAACTATTGTTGAACTAAATAATATCTATACAGATAGGGCATTCTTTCACAGCAACATATTGTGTAGCGATACTATGACTTCTGGAGTTGGAATTAGAATTGGTCCAGGTTCAACAATGTTAAATCCTAATACGATATTAGTTGGAAGTGGAGTGACACCAATAGATTTTTCAGAACATCTAGTCGGTGGTTCTGCTACTCTAACTGACTGGTATTTCGATGAAACTAATTCTAATTTTGCTAGGTCCTGCCAAGGCAGGACTGTGAAGTCGATGACTTCACAATTTACAAACGGAGACGTAAACAACAAGTATATTGTGGCAGGCCACAAGACTGATTCAGATGCCGTTCTTGTGCAGCATGAAGATTATACTAAGTGGCTTCAGAGTGTTGGCTCAAATCCATTAGTCACCATATTTCACAATAGCAAAAACTATAGATATTCTCGTGCTCAGTCTACAACAATTACTTCTACCGAATTTTACAATGGAGCAACAGGATTCACTGCAACATGGACAGAATACGATGTGGCTAATCCAATACAGGTAGTTGCAAATTACTGGAATGGAAGCTCAACAAGTATACAGATTCTAACTAATGGAACAGCAGCTACAGTGCCAGCTACGTGCATTAGATTGTCTATCACTATAAACTTAGCATCTAGTGAAGGATTTACTGATTTCAAATTGGTAGATAATATGAGTAGAACATTCTTTACAGATATGCTATCTACTGGGCATGCAACGCAGAGTGCTGCGCGACACGAAATAGGACCAATGATTGGCGGGAGAGGTTATGGAGGAGCTAATACAGCAGCTGCATCTGTAGTTCCATGGGTAAGTAATCAATACAATGACCCAATAAACCAGTCGGCTTGGATTTATCTACGTGCCTCAGCTCTCGGCGGCTCTGTTGAGAATCGAGTATTCATACTGTTAGGTGAGCAAGACTCAGATGATTGGTATCGATTTACCTTGCACCAGCAGAGCAGTGGTAGTGGCAATGATATATTGACTATCGAAAAGAGTGTGGGTGGTACGATTACGTCGTTAATCACGAAAACTGATTGCAACTTTACTGCTGGAGATGCGGGTAAGGATTTGATTATGAAAGCGACTAAGAATTACGACACTAATGTTCTAACTCTAGTGATTGAGGGCACTACAACTACAGATTGGGAGTATCGTGTCCAAGCCACAGACACCGTATTTACTAGCGGAAGTTGGGGATGGGCAGTAGATAGTGGAGCTGGACGAGATGTGATTGAGAAAGCACAAGTTTACGATGGAGTTGCTACTACTCAGATGTTTATGAATGGAATGGATTTGATATTCATGCCCAACTCTTCATGGAGGTTCCCTACAACCATAACAAATGTAGAAATGCGAGACTGTACTATCAATGGAAATCAGTCGACTCTGATGCCACAACTTTATGGTACACATACTACAACATTAAACGATGTCACATTCACTCAACATATTCTTCCAACTACCATTACTGACTTTATAGTAATTAAGGATTCTACATTAACTCTTGCAGGAGAGGTGACAATATCTGGTAAAGGTAAGCTACATCTGATTGGATGCAAAATAAATCCTGCAACTGACCGCTGGAAAATTAACTACGATGGGATAACCTACACAGATAGTTCTTCATTATTATTACAAGGAAATCTGCTAACTGGAATGCATACTACCATTACTCCTTCTGGGGAAGCTATGTTTATTGTAGATGACAGCGCCAAGAATACCTCAGTAATTAGAATACAGTCCGACAAAACTATGAACCTAACTAGAAATGCAGTATTAGGATTAGACTACGAAAGAATGGTATTCAATGGTTTCGATAGTAAGACTATAGCAATGACAGTACAGTCAGTTAATGACGCTGGAATAATTGGAAAACTTGAAGAGATGTTTATGAACCAAGTATTATTTGAATTGGTCACGCCTTACTGTCACCTATGGAAAGCTAAAATAGTTCAATTCACTCCGAGAATTATGAATACACAAGTCAGTGCCTTACAAGCGATACTTACAATAGAGGAATGGCGAGATGACTAAGCCTATTTTAGATGCGGATATTCGACCTACACTAATGGTTCGAAAGAGAGGCTCACTTACTACATTTAATACTGGAGCAGAGGAATATCGTCCTCTTGGCCAATTTCGTCTAGTTTTGGATGAAAATAAGTCGGCTGTAGTGGAAGCTATTCTTGATAACATTCCTCATGTTAATGATGTCAGAACGTTAGATGGACTTCAAATTAGTGATAGACTTTTAATTGTAATAGATGGAACAGATACAGTTGAATATCCGCTATTTAACGGAATTATTACACATATTTTGTATGACAGAGATACTACAACTTTGAAAGTTCAGGCGCAAGATGATTCATTTGTAGGAGCTTCTACAATAGTCAATGATATCTTGCACCAGAAATATACTGATGGGTATGAGACCACTATTGATGAAATTATAAATACACTTCCTGAATCTGTTGGCTATAATACTGGTGCGAAGATGGGAGCAGCTTTAACTCTACCAGCAGATACAGATTTAGCAGCTCCAATTGTTGTCCAAAATAGAGTAGCATACGGAAATCCTCTTCGTTCAATTTTCAACAACCCAAACGCATTAGGAATGGATGTAGTATATTCAACGCCTATCCTTGGAGAAAATCAAATCCTCAGAACAATACATCCAGACTCTTCTATGTTGTATGACAGCAGCAATGGTGCAAAAAAATACGTTGCGCAAACATTTCAAGTTAGTCGTAATACACAATTAACCAACTTATTTTTTCCTATTGCGCAGTACGTCAGATTATACGATGGTGAGGCTCCTCCAGGTGACGGAACCTGGAGTTTCGCAGACCAGCATTATGACGACAACATAATAAATGTACCGACAGACGCTCTCCTGAACCATGGCATGCCACATACAAGAATGGGACCGCCAAATAAACTTAAAGTGACCCTTGTAAGATGTATGAGAGCATCTGGAGGTTCAACCATCCTTGATAGAAAGACAATAACAAAGTCAGGACGAGACGTAGAACAAGGTGCACCAGTTCCGACTTTTGGCGCTCCAGGAGACGAACAATTATCATATTTTGATGGCTCATTCTGGTATGACAATTTCACAGATGGGGATGGTCTAGACCGAGAAAAAGAAAAGGCAGAAGTTCTTGCATCAATATCAATATCTCCAACAGAAGCTATTGCTGCACCACACAGTCCTGCAGGAGAAGTTCCTAAGATGACACATAAAATGGGTAGGATGCACGATGACGGCGCACCAACTTCAAATGAAGCCTTTACTATGTTTGGTTGGAACTTAGAATCAGCCCCAATTAATGTATCTGCAGGAGACACACTAGCTTTAATCTTTGAACAGCTTGGTAGAACTGACCACCCAGTATTAACAGATGCAGTAGAACCAGTCGACAAAAGTAATCCAGAAGGGTATTTAAGTCCACAAAATATGTGGGCAATAGGTATAGCAAATAATCTGGTTGGTACATTCGTTGATGGTACAAATGTTCTTGCTAATGGCCAATATATGGTAGCAGGTCTTACAATTTATGACAGCAATGTGCCCACTACTGATGGTTCTAACTATAGAACGTATGTTGGAACACATGGTCCAAAGGCATTTAAGACAGCCGCGAACTACCTCAGCTCCGCAACACAGTCGATAACCAGTCCCGGATATAATGGTCTATCAGACCCAGGAATATGGGAATACAATGATAACATTAATCCAGACTCTATGTCAACGTGGAATGAAGATTGGGCGACATTAATTGAAGAGATGAACGCCAAATTAAACGCGCTCATGGATGAAAATGTCGAACTTACAGACCCTGGCGAGATACCAATAACTAGTGAGCTATTTCTTGGACAACATTCACTATCAGATATGTATTTCACTGCCGTAACTAATGGATGGGTTAGACTTGGTAGAGGTATTTATTGGGATATAGACGAATCTGGACAGGTCAACTTTCAAAAGGGCACAGTACAGTGGACGCCATTTTCAAGCAATCGCTTTGGTATTCCTATGGGTCGAATATCTGTATATGAAAATCCAGCAACAGGAGGACTTTTAGATGCAGATAATAAATCGTCTGTGTATGACGTTGCTAAAGCAATTATTGGAAAGATTCCAAAATGGCAGAGTATACTAGTTGATGGTTTATTAGATGGACTAGATGATGTTGAAGGTTCAGGATATAACGACCCAACTACATATCCTTTGTCTTATTGGTCAATGCACGAAGAAACTGCATGGGAAAGTTTGCAGCGATTAGCACAAGACCATGAAGCGACAATGCGCGTTCATACTCATCAAAATGGAACTACAACCATTCTATTCGAAAAGCGAAAGGCGCTTGTTGATTTCGCTTATGATAGTCCTGGTGATAGAGAATACACAATTTCTACTCGCAGTGATGACCCAAATTGGATGAAGCATCTAATGAGCTCGAAAATTGAGCGAGATATTGAAACAATGTATTCCAAATTTAGAGTGACAGGAAATCAGACTACTGAACTTGGAGAAATATATTATTCGTTAGGTCTTCCAGTTGGAAATCCCCAGCCAATTGTATTTGAGTTGAATATACCAGAGAACGAAGAAAAGCTTGGGTTCGAGCGAATAAAGGAGTTCAAATCTACTCACATCAACACTCATGCAGAGGCGTTAATTGTCGCTAATGCAGCGAGAACTCTTTATGCTAATGACACATATAGTGGAACTGTAGAATTGGCTGGTTGTAGGCTGCTATATGAACATGACACACTAGGTATTATGTTCGATATGAATGCCATACTTCGATTGATAGATAGTGGTTCTGTATCTGGAGCTGCTACATCTGGTACTGAGAATGTATTTAGAGTGACAGGAATACAATACAGTTCTTCAGAACATAAAACCGATGTGAAGTTGAGTACCTCTGTTCTGGATAGAGAAGTAGTTGAAGCTCAAAGAATAATTGATAATTTGAACAAGAAAACATCAGTTGACAGCGTGCATATATCTCGCTTAGGGAAAGAGTTCTGGGGCGACAGTTTAATACTTGATGAGTTGTTTGTAGATGGAACCTTAGAGCTTGCATTAGGAAATACAGAAGGAGGTGGTGGAAATTACAGTGACTCTGTATCTGCATCATTCCTCTTAGACCATGGAATGTCAAAACAAGCTGGTGATACTGGACATGTGATAGCTGTGTTCCAACCAGGTTATGCTGCTATAGCGACTGACACAAGTCCTTGGCTCAATGCAAAAGTGACATTTGAAACTCCTCTTAGCCAGTCCACTGGAATCGAAGAATCTCCATTAGAAATTAAGTTTGATAAAATCTACAAGTATTCAGCAGATACTCTCACTATAATCATCCCAGTGACCCTAAAGGATTGGTCCTGAGAATCTGTATATAGTTGAAGAAAAGTGTGCCCGAGGCGTAAGCACGAGGGCTGTCTACAAATCTTTCTGAATAGCTATTAGGCAGGGATATAGTTCGGCCACGTGCGTACCCTCAGGCATGCTATTCTGATTCAGCGCTCAAGTACTGCTTGTATACGCGCGTACGCGTATAATTGCCTACATTTAGCCATAATTATTGCCAGGATGTAGCAAGTCAACGTCGATTAAACCTTGTACAAACTCTATTATTCGTTCGTACTCCTCAATTGTGCAAACGAACTGAGTAAACTCATCTCCTACATAATATGAGTTGTAAGTGGGCTCTGACACTATAATACCGTATCGTCCATCGAATTCCGAGGAGACCTCGTCGTCTACCAATATCACAATACCATACGTATCGTCTGTACCAGGTATCGGATAAACCTTTTCGGTTATCATTGCTTTAATGAACTCACATTCTGGAGTCAGCCCAGCATCGTGCGTTGCGTCGAAAAATGGATTCCATAGCGCAGCTGTTAGAATAATGACAATGATAATGCCTGGTAGGTCCTCATTCATATATAGCCATTTAACTGGCTCTATATTAAGTTCTCATTCTAATAGGCTTCATCAAAATTAGTCGACCGTTTTGACTGTCGATGGCGCGCATCTCGGCTCTTTTCTTCAGTTCCATCAAGGAACTCTGCGCAATTTGAAACTAACACTGGCAAGATGGACTTATACTGTCTGCATGCGTTGCCGTTCTTTGCCATTACTACTGGAAATCCGAGCGAAGCAAGATTAACATCATGCACAAAGTAAATGCATCCAGGGCAGTCAAATCGTGATAGCTCTTCTAGTTGTTCTCGTATCTGTATAGACGTTTTTCCTTTAACATCCATATGCCATTTGGTAGCTAACTCTATAAGAGCAGGTTTATTCATCTCATCAAAGTTCATAGAGCAGCTCTCCTAGCGGCGGCTCTAGCGGCTAGGGGCTGGATGTGTAGTTCAAATTCATTATTATCGAACTTGACCAGTACTTCTTCTCCGATTGCCCATAGATTATCGAGTTGACGTATCATAGCAGTTGGTATTCGCATCCACTTTTGGTCATCATATGTAGTTCTATTTCGGATTCGAGTAGTATCATCTCTTTGATAATCCTCATCGTCTACTAATCGGAATACAACAGAATTATCGTCATTAATAATTCCCTTCCAGTTAGTACCTTCTACAATCCTCATGGCTATATGCTTTGGTAGGCCAACGTATCGGCCATCTCCTAATCTTACTATTTTCATTGTTCCATACATTTCTGTTCACTCCTTATATTTTCGTACCAGACTTTCATTTTATCGTTTACTAGGTATCTGGTGAAATCTTCGTTTTCGTAGTATTTGCTGCAAATTAGTGCCACTAGCCCTCTTAAGTACGTGTTCTCTATACAGTCAAGGTAGGCGGGTGTATATATAGCTTTCCCTTCTTCGATACTTGTGTATAGGTCAGTGAGCGCAGCCATAATCTGATGATTGTCTTGTAATTTCATAGCAGGACAGAGGCTGCCAGTAGTATGCCGGCGCCTGCTATCAGCGTAGTATTTTATCCGTTCATGAACTGCATCGTAATCTGAAGGATATACGTGGAAATTATTTTGGAATACTGTATACTCTCCTACTTCTGCGTCTATCTCACTAGCCATCATCATTAGTAAGTGAGAGTATAGGAAGCAGTCTAAATACCAACCTTTCATCGCATCTTGTGAACGCATCATAGTCGTTAAACATAGCTTCTTATCTATAAATTGGAAGTGGAATCCATACGTACAAGGAACAAAATCTCTCTCATGACATGTCACATCCCAACAGAACATTCCTCCATGACGTGTATTTGGATTTTGAATTAGTTTTGAAACAGTATGGTCCCACTGACTAAAATCATATCGAGCACTTGGATGGTTCATTGCATGTAGAACCTGTCCATATGTGTAAGGGTACTTTCCATGTGGTTCTGTTCGCCATTTATCATAGAACTTCCATTCTCTATGGATGAAACCAGGATTCAATCCTAAAATTATATCGAAAAACTCAGTGATAATTCCTATATGGGATAGCCCAAAGTGAGAGCCAATACAATTTCGTGGGTCGCTCAATACCATTGTTATGTTGTGCAGCTCTTTCATTTCTGATATACCTTCGTTTTGCATTGCCCATTGTCCAACAGTTCTATTCTGTTTAGACCCATGTAGAGTTAAACATAACAACGCGCGTTCTGATAATTTGTCTACATCACTATCCCAGATTGGATGTATCGGATTTCTCATATTCTCACATCCATACCTATACGCGTAAGCGTCGAACTTAACTTCTTTCCAATGGCTGTTTGCCAAATATCTTCTCTATCAACGAAGGGCTCCCATTCTTCTGGTACTCCTAGGTCTTCATCAATCGGGATAATTCCTTCATGCTCTGGATACCCCTCAGGGGTGCCTCTTACCTTAACCATATATATTCTTTGCCCTTCAGTAAAAGTCCACGAGAATGCTTTCATGCCATACTCCACTGCCTTAACATGTTGTGCTCTAACCTTGTATTTATGGAGTGGCTTGCTTAATGCTTTTGCAAATGATAATTCGCTTCCTGGTTTTGCAAACATCTCTGCCTTCTTTTTATCAACGAACTCTTGAATCATATTTTGGTCTGCGTCATTTAATAATAGGCGGAATAATTCTGCTTGAACATATCTGAACATTGTATGGGTATCGCTTTTGACAGTCTCATATCCTGTGACATCAATCACATTATCATAATCTGTACCCTCTTCCCATATTTTGAGACCAGCATATCGCTTCTTCACGCCTTCAACAAGCATACTACTATATTGTTTCTCAAACTTGATTGTCATGCTATGGTCCTTCACTCCAATCTTAAAATCCATGTCGATTATATCTGTTTCTGTCCATGGTACAAATATCAAATCTACGTCATTGCACATGAATTGGTTATATGCTGCGTTGATTACATCTCGCATGGATTCGAAATACTCTCGACATTCAAACTTATCCCAGTCATCTGGCAATTTTACGTAAACTGAATCTGTGTCGCCATAGATTGGAAC